>Ga0070714_100003377_pt1 | contig 11895 bp, 7 predicted proteins | sample LARL83metaG_FD_65450 | JGI IMG/M metagenome (GOLD analysis project Ga0070714, IMG submission 65450) | Corn, switchgrass and miscanthus rhizosphere microbial communities from Kellogg Biological Station, Michigan, USA - LAR L8-3 metaG | ecosystem: Host-associated > Plants > Roots > Rhizosphere ... | reverse complement strand
TTCCGACCGGCACCGGTGCCAGCTCCGGGTTGGCGAACCGGCTGTCCGCGATGACCGCCGGGTCGGCCAGCTCGACGCGGCCGTCAGGGTGTGTGATCTGGGTCGCCGTGCTCGTCATCGGGGAATAGTCGATCGACCGCGACCACAGCGGCAGTGGCAACATGTTCATGCCTGGGCGCGACGCCGTACACAGTGACCACTTGTCACCTGGTGGGCGGCGCGTCCTGCCCGCATGGTCGCCCACACCGGCGTGATCTCGGTATGACGGCCGCGTACTCATGGGATCATGACCGACCCGTCGCAGGTGATCGACACCTACACGCCGATGGAATACGAGCACACCTTCGGCTACCTGTACGGCGATCGGATCACTTTCGCGATCGTCCGCAACGGCACGACCGTGTACGGGCAGAGCACGATCGGTCAGCTCGTCGACGCGTCCGCGGCCTGGGTCAACTGGCAGTCACAGACACCGGACGACGTTTCGAACTTCATTCGGTATGCCTACGCCGCCGCTCAGACGCTCGGCGGGACCGCGGAGACCGTCGGCCGGACCGCGCTGACGGTGGAGGACGCGGCGCGGGTCGTCGCCGGCGTCGCGAGTGTCGTCGGTGTGTTGGCGCTGTTCACGGGGATCGCCTCCGCGTTGGCCGGTGCGATGGCGGCCGTCGACGCGGCCGCGATCAAGACCGAGCAGGTCGCGAAGGCGATCTATGAGGAGGCCGCGCGATTCGACCTGGCCGCGTACAACATGTTGCCGGCCATTCATGACGTCGAGGTGTTGCACAGCATCACCCAGGCCGCGATCGATATCGCGGGTACGGTGCAGCAGGATCTGGAGCGGCTGCTCGACGGATTTCACCAGGTGCTGCAAGCCGCCCTCTCCTAAGCCGTTGTTCGCCCGCCGTTATGCCGATCTTGATCTGTCCGTGTCCGTAGGCCGATAGCGTCCGGAGGTGGCTGGGGGGAGATCGCTCAGCACACCACAGTGGATTCGGGTGTGCGCTGGGCTGTCGGCGGTGTTGACGGCCGTGTTGGCGTTGGTGGTCGCGGTGGCGGCCGGGGCGCTCAAGACCGGGTTCGACGAGATCGGCCGGCAGGCGACACCGCAGGTCACGGCCAGTACCGACCTGTACGTTTCGCTCGCCGACATGGACGCCCAGGTGGCGAACGTGCTGCTGGTGGGTGACGACGTCGGCCTTTCCGACAATCGCCTGAAGGCGTTGCAGGTCTACGGGCGGATGCGCTCGCGGGCCGACGCGGACCTCCAGCAGTCGGCCGCGCTCGGCGCCGGCGACGAGAACGTCTCCGGACTCGTGCGGTCGGTACTCGACCAACTCGGCCAGTACCAGACGCTCGCGGGTCAGGCGCTGTATCTCAATCAGGTCGGGAGTGACCCGGCCGGGCGGCCGTCGGCGGCCGAACTCGGCCTCTATCGTCAGGCCAACAAGCTCATGGCCGGGGCGCTGCGGGACACGCAGTCGTTGATCCACGCGAACCAGGGCTCGCTCGATGCCGCGTACCTGTCGGACCGGTCGGACGCGGTCGCCGGGATCGTGTGGGTGATCGTCGTCGCGCTGGCGCTGGTCGTCGTGCTCGTGGTGTTGCAGGTTCGGTTACGGCGACGGTGGAAGCGGCGCGTGAATCCGGCGATCGCGCTGGCGACGCTCGGGGCCGTCGTGGTCGCGATCGTCGTGCCGATCGTGCTCGGGGTCGCGGACGGCCAGTTCCGCACGGCCAAACAGGACGGGTTCGACTCGATCATCGACCTGTCCGAGGCGCGGGCGCTGACCCAGGAGGCGGCGGCGAACGAGAGCCGGTTCCTGGTCGATCCGGCGTCGGCCGCCGACTACCAGCAGGCGTTCCAGGCCGAGTCGCAGGACGTGCTCACGCTCACCGGCGCCACGATCGACCACTACGACGGCGTGTTGCGCACGACGCTCGACGCCTACAACCGCGACTACTCGTTCGCGGGTTTCGGTGGGTTGCTGGCAGTGGAGACCGGGGTCGATCCGTCATTGACCGAGCGGTATGTGTCGATTCGGGTGATGGCGCGGTATGCCGGCTTCGAGGTCGCGGACCGGCAGATGCGCGCGACACGCACGGCCGGCGCGCTGCGCGACGCGATCGACTTCGACACCAACACGTCGCTCGGCTACTCGATGTACGACCTCGGCCGGTACGACGACGCGCTCGTCGGCCTGATCACCATGAAGCAGGCCCAGCTCAACCAGGCGGTCGGCGACGGCGGAGACGCGGTGTCATTGTGGACGTCGGCGTTGCCGATCCTGGTCGGCATCGTGATCGCTGGGTTGACGATCGTCGGCGTGCGGCCGAGATTGCGGGAATACCGGGGTTGATCTACCGGTCGATCGTGTCGATGAGCAGGGCCACGTACAGCGACAGCATCGACTCGGGGTCCTCCAGCGACACGCCGAGCACCTGCTCGATGCGCGCCAACTGTTGGTAGTACGCCGTTCTGGACAGATGCGCGGCCGACGCGGCCGCCGACTTGTTGCCGCCGTGTTCGCAATAGTGGCGCAGGGCCTCGATCAGGCGGCTGCCGGTTTGCGTGTCGCGGGCCAGGAGTGGGGCCAGTTCTCGGTCGGCGAACGCGGTGAGGCGTTCGTCCTCGCGGAGCAGGTGCAGGAGGCCGCGTAGGCGGACGTCGGCGAGGCGGTGGTAGTCGCGGCGTTCGCCGTTGGCGCGCAGCGCTGCTTGGGCCACGTGGGCGGCTTCGATCAGGGAACGGCGGGCGTCGGGTACCGCCTCGACCGTGGTGCCCACGGCTACGACGGCCGGCAGCGCTCGTGGGTTCGGCTCTATGGCGCGGTGGATGGCCTTGGCCACGCGGCGCAGGGTCGGGGTGGGGTCGCCTTCGGTCGCGATGAGGGCTCGGACGCTCGTGTCGTCCACCACGCCGACGAGGGCCGGGACGTTGGCGCGGCGGGCGGCCAAAGCAGTCGCGTCGGCCAGGTCGCGGAGGAGTTCCTGGGCGGCGAGGGCGGGGGCCGGGGTCGCCTGGGTGGTGCGGGGGCGGACGGCCATGCCGATCAGGGTGCGGTTTTCCAGGGGGATGCCGAGTGCGGCCGCTCGGGTGGTCAGGTCGGTGGGGAGGGCGCCGGGGGCGAGCAGTTCCGTGAGGAGGGTGCGGTGGGTTTGGCGTTCCAGGGTTTCCCGGTCACGGGCCAACAATCGGTGTACGGCCAATGCTGACGCGGCACGTTCTACGACTACCACCTGGTGGTGTTGCGGGGGTTCCGGGCACATCAGCACCAGGCGGCCCCAGTCGTCGCCGCGTGCGCCGACGACGGTGACCAGCCAGCCGGCCTGGAGGTGGTAGCCGGTGCGTTCGCCGACGGTCACCGCTCGGCTGCGGTTGCGCCAGTCGGCGAGCAGGTCGGACGGGTCGGTGCCGGCGGAGTCGTAGGCGAGGACGTCGTGGGACAGGGTTTCCAGGACGACCGGGAGGCGTGCGGTGCGAGCCACCTCGCGCAGGACTTCGGCCGGTTCGGCGCCGGAGACGGTGAGTGCGGTGAACGTCTCGTGGACCTGCTCGGCGGCGCGTGCCTCGGCCAGTTGGGCGTCCCGGATGGTGGCGATCACGGCCTCGGCGACGGCGACGAATCGCGTTTCGTCGGACAGCGTGACCAGGGGCAGTCCGCGGCGGTCGGCGGCCAGCAGCAGCGCGGGTGGGAGGCCGTCGCGCCAGCGGCGGACCAACTCGACCACCAGGCCGGCGGCACCCACGCCGGCCAGTTCGTCCACGTAGCGGGTGAGGGACGGGTTGTCGTCGGGCAGGGCGATGCCCGTGGTGAGGACGAGTTCGCCGCCCTGGAGCAGGTGTGCGATGTCCGCCACTTCGGCGGCGTGCACCCAGCGGACGCGGTTGTCCGTGCCGGCCCGGCCGGCGACCAGCGTGGGCCGGCCACGGCGCAGGACGGGCAGGGTCAGCACGTCGGCGACGGTGGGATACATGGTGTGCACAACGTAATCCAGAAGGCCGCTTTCCGATACATGTTGTCCGTGGCGGGCCGGTGTGTCGGCTGGCCACACTCGGGTGACGCCGCCGTCCTGGGAGGTTCTATGACGCACGCCGAGCTGCTGGCGCGACACCGCACCGTGCTGCCGAACTGGGTGGCCCTCTACTACGACGAGCCGATCGAGATCGTGCGCGGGGACGGCCGGCGGGTGACCGACGGCGAGGGACGTACCTACCTGGACTTCTTCGCCGGCATTCTGACCAACGCGATCGGCTACGACGTCAAGGAGATCAGCGACGCCCTGCGCGCGCAGCTCGACAGCGGGGTCGTGCACACGTCGACGCTGTACCTGATCCGGCAGCAGATCGAGCTGGCCGAGAAGATCGCGGAACTCTCGGAAATCCCCAATGCGAAGGTCTTCTTCGCCAACTCCGGGACCGAGGCCAACGAGACGGCCCTGATGCTCGCCACGCAGTACCGGCGCAGCAACCAGGTGCTCGCGCTGCGCAACTCCTACCACGGCCGCGGCTTCGGCACGGTCGCGATCACCGGTAACCGGGGCTGGTCGGCGACATCACTGCGGCCGTTCAACGTGAGCTACGTGCACGGGGCGTACCGGTACCGCAGTCCGTTCCGGGACCTGTCGGACGCGGACTACATCAAGGCGTGCGTGAACGACCTGCGGGAAGTGATCCAGACCACGACGGCCGGGGACGTCGCGTGCATGATCGCGGAGCCGGTGCAGGGCGTCGGCGGGTTCTCGGTGCCGCCGGACGGGCTGTACGGGGCGTTCAAGAAGGTCCTGGACGAGTACGGCATCCTGTTCATCTCCGACGAGGTGCAGACCGGCTGGGGTCGGACCGGCGAGCACTTCTGGGGGATCCAGGCGCACGGCGTGACACCCGATGCGATGACGTTCGCGAAGGGCCTGGGCAACGGGCTCGCTATCGGCGGCGTCGTGTGTTCGGCCGACCTGATGGACGCCATCTCGGCCAACTCGATCTCCACGTTCGGTGGCAACCCGTTGTCCACGACGGCCGCGAACGCGACGCTGAAGTACTTGCTGGACAACGACTTGCAGCAGAACGCGGCGAAGCTCGGTGACAAGATCATCGGCGGGCTGCGGGACGTGGCCGAGGCGCATCCGTTCGTCGGGGACGTGCGGGGGAAGGGCCTCATGATCGGCGTCGAGCTGGTGCTGCCGGGGGACGGGTCGCCCAACCAGGCCGCCGCCGGCAAGTTGTTGGAGGCGACGCGGGAGCGCGGGCTGCTGGTCGGGAAGGGCGGCCTGTACGGGAATGTGCTGCGGATGGCGCCGCCGATGTCGCTGACCGAGGAGGAGGCCGACGAGGCGCTCGACATTCTGCGCGAGTCGATCGCGGTCGTCGACGAGGAGATGAAATGAGCCGGATCACCCACTGGATCGACGGCAAGCCGTGGGGTGGCGTGGCCGAACGGACCGGCAAGGTCTACGACCCGGCGACCGGTGCGGTCACCGGTCAGGTGGATTTCGCCACCGAGGCCGAGGTCGACGCGGGTGTCGCCGCGGCCGAGGAAGCCTGGCGGTCGTGGCGACACGCGTCGCTCACCAAGCGCGCGAACGTGCTGTTCGCGTTCCGTGAACTGCTGAACAGCCGGAAGAACGAACTCGCGGCGATCGTGACGGCGGAACACGGGAAGGTGTTGTCGGACGCGGGCGGCGAGGTCGCGCGGGCGCTGGAGAACGTCGAGTACGCGTGCGGGATTCCGCAGCTGCTCAAGGGCGAGTACAGCGAGAACGCGTCGACGCGGGTGGACGTGTACTCGATCCGGCAGTCGCTCGGGGTGGTCGGCGTGATCTCGCCGTTCAACTTCCCGGCGATGGTGCCGTTGTGGTTCTCGCCCAACGCGATCGCGTGCGGGAACGCGGTCGTGCTGAAGCCGAGCGAGAAGGACCCGTCGGCGTCGAACTTCGTTGCGGAGCTGTGGGCAGAGGCCGGGTTGCCGGCCGGCGTGTTCAACGTGGTGCACGGGGACAAGGTCGCGGTCGACCGGCTGCTGGACCATCCCAGTGTGCGCTCGGTGTCGTTCGTGGGTTCGACGCCGATCGCCCGGTACGTGTACGGGCGCGGCACAGCCGCCGGCAAGCGCGTACAGGCGTTGGGCGGGGCCAAGAACCACATGGTCGTGCTGCCGGACGCCGATCTGGATCTGGCCGCGGACGCCGCCGTGTCGGCCGGGTTCGGGTCGGCGGGGGAGCGGTGCATGGCGATCTCGGTCGTCGTTGCCGTCGACCCGGTCGCGGACGAGCTGATCGAGCGGGTGCGGTCGCGGATGGCGGCGTTGCACATCGGGGACGGCCGGCGGGCCGGGTGTGAGATGGGACCGCTGGTCACCGCGGCGCACCGGGACAAGGTCGTGTCCTATTTGGATGCCGGCGTGGCGGAAGGCGCCACACTGGCGGTGGATGGGCGTGGGCATCCCGTGGACGGGGAACCGGGCGGGTTCTGGTTGGGGCCGACGCTGTTCGACAACGTGACACCCGACATGTCCGTGTACACCGACGAGATCTTCGGGCCGGTGCTGTCCGTGGTTCGGGTGCCGAGTTACGACGCGGCGATCGGTTTGGTGAATGCCAACCCGTACGGGAACGGCACGGCGATCTTCACCAACGACGGCGGTGCGGCACGGCGGTTCCAGAACGAGATCGAGGTCGGGATGGTCGGCGTGAACGTGCCGATCCCGGTGCCGGTGTCGTACTACTCGTTCGGCGGCTGGAAGGACTCGCTGTTCGGCGACTCGCACGCGTACGGACCGGAGGGTGTGCACTTCTTCACACGCGGCAAGGTCGTGACGAGCCGGTGGCTCGATCCGTCGCACGGCGGCGTGAACCTGGGCTTCCCGCGGAACGTGTAACCCCCCGACGTCTCTCGATCGTTTCCGCTACCTTGGGTGGTGGGGAGGTCCGCTGCTATCCACCTGTGGTGGGAGGCGCGCGTACCACGTACGTGGTACGCGGCTGCGGTAATCCCACCCTGGGGTGGACGCGATGACCCTGCTCCATCGCCCAGGATGTTGTGGCCTTGCAAGGGGTATCGCACGTAGCGGATAGGGAGATCGGAGCATGCGCTCGACCAGCGAGGGGGAGCCGGTGGCCGAGAACGCCGGTGGAGGTAATGACGAGTATCACGGCAAAGTGGGTGCCGTGTTCGCGGGTATCGGGCGGTTCTCCGTCCGTTTCCGGTGGTTGGTGGTGGTCGTCTGGGTGGTCGGCACGGTCCTGGCGGTGAAGTTCCTGCCGTCCCTGGCCAGTGTGACCAACAGCAACAACGCGGACTTCCTGCCGGCCAGCGCGCCGAGTTCGCACGCGGCCGTGCTGGCCGGGGCGTTCGGCCGGTCCGATGTGCAACCCGTGCCGGTGATGATCGCGCGGGACAGCGGCCAGCTGACGGCGGCCGACCAGCAGGCCATCAGCGGGCTGCGCGGTGACCTGTCGAAGGTCACCGGCGTGGAGGGCGTGCGCGATGCCGGGCAGTCCAAGGACCTGGCGGCGGCGCAGTTGCAGGCGCTGGTCAAGTTCGGCGGCGGGCCGAACGGCGGCACGCAGGTCATCACCGACATGCGCACCGCCATCACGCATGCCGGTTTGCCCGGCGACCTGCAGGTGCACCTGGCCGGCCCGTTCGCGGCGTCGGTGGACAACCAGGCGGCGAACGGGAACACCGGCAACAAGATCCAGTTCCTGTCGGTCGGCCTGATCCTCGTTCTGTTGTTGCTGATCTTCCGGTCGATCCTGGCGCCGATCGTGACGTTGCTGCCGGCGTTCCTCGTGGTGACGGCGGCCGGGCCGATCGTGGGCGCGGCGGCCGAGGCCGGATTGAAGGTGTCACCGCTGGCCCAGTTCCTGATGATCGTGCTCGTCCTGGGCGCCGGCACGGACTACGGGCTGTTCCTGATGTTCCGTGTCCGTGAGGAGATGGGCCGCGGGCTGGCGTCCAAGGACGCCATCGTGCGCGCGGTCGCGCGGGTCGGCGAGTCCGTCACGTTCTCGGCCGGGACCGTGATCGCGGCGCTGGTCTCGTTGCTGGCGGCCAGTTTCAGCTTCTACTCGGATCTCGGTGTGCCGCTGGCGATCGGTGTCGGCGTGATGCTGGTGGCGGCGTTGACGTTGCTGCCGGCGTTGCTCGCGATCCTCGGCCGGGCCGTGTTCTGGCCGACGAAGATCCGCTCCGGTGTCGGACGCAACGGCGTGTGGGGCCGGATCTCCGCGCGGATCGTGCAGAAGCCGGTCGTGACGCTGGTCGCGGGCGTCTTGTTGTTCGGCGGGTTGGCGATCGCGTCGTTGGGTTACCACGCGTCCGGCTTCGGCGGCGGTGTCTCGGCGCCGGCCGGTACCGACTCGGCGGCCGGACAGGACATCCAGACCAAGCACTTCCCGCAGGTGGCGCAGTCGCCGACCGACGTGCTGCTCGTGCTGCCGAGTCCGGCGTGGCAGGACCCGCAGGTGCTGGTCGACGCGCAGCAGCGGCTGTCCGGGTCGAGCCAGTTCACCAGCGTGACCGGGCCGCTGAACCCGAACGGCGCCACGCTGACGCCGGCCGTGTACCAGCAGTTGCACGCGCAGTTGGGTCCGCCGGGGGCGTTGCCGCCGGTGCCGCCCGCGTCGTCGACCGTGTCGCCGGCGCAATACCAGGCGTACCGCGCGACCGCGCAGTACGTCAGCGCCGACGGGCACACCGTGCAGTACCTGGTCGGGCTGACCGCGGGCGATCCCGGTGACACGCCGGCGATGAACGCGGTGCCGGCGATCCGGGACGCGGTGACGCAGGTGGCGTCGGCCGTCGGGGCCAGCGACTCCGGTGTCGCCGGTGAGGCGCCGGCGATCTACGACATCAGCTCGATCTCCGACAGCGACCTCGGGACCGTGATCCCGATCGCGATCCTGGTCATCGGGCTGCTGCTGGCGCTGGTGATGCGCAGCCTCGTGGCGCCGCTGTACCTGATCGCGTCGGTCGGGTTGTCGTACCTGGCGGCGCTCGGCCTCGCCGTGCTGATCTTCATGCAGATCGGCCACAGCGGCGGGCTGACGTTCTTCATGCCGTTCCTGATGTTCATCTTCCTGCTGGCACTCGGCGAGGACTACAACATCCTGGTGATGAGCCGGATCCGCGAGGAGGCGCACGGGTTGCCGTTGCGTCAGGCCATCACCAAGGCGTTGAGCACGACGGGCACCACGGTCACGTCGGCCGGCCTGATCCTGGCCGGCACGTTCGCGGTGTTCGCGGTCGCGGCCGGCGGCGGTGACACGCAGGTACGGGACATCGGCGTCGGCCTCGCGGTCGGCATTCTGATGGACACGTTCCTGGTGCGGACGCTGCTGGTGCCCTCCACGGCCGTGCTGTTGGGCCGGTGGAACTGGTGGCCGGCCAAGCTCGGCCGGCGGCGGGGTGGCAGCGACCCGGACGAGCCGTCGGGTGAGCAACAGCGACCCGAACCGGTGGGTATCGGTTCCTGAGGTTATTAACTCAACAGTACTAACTCCATGGTCGGCCCGGGACTCGATAACGAGTTCCGGGCCGATTGTTAATCACTGGGGAGTACCGGTCGGGCACACTGGGATACCGAAATACCGTGCTGCGCTGTCCGCCGCAGATAGCGGTGCGCCGCGTGTCGCAGATCTGTTAATTGTGTGGAGAGCCAGTCCGTTGCCGGCAATCCTCGTGGCCAGATGGGGCGTAAGGATCGACAGATCCCCGCGGTGCGAGGCCCAACCGGAAGGGAATACCGTTGTGATCCCGTTATCCAGTGACCAACACCCGAGACTCGTGGCCGCGCTCCATTCCACGGTACGGGCGGTTGTCGGCGTCCTGTTCGCGTGTCATGGCGCGGCCGGCCTGTTCGGTGTACTCGGCGGTATCAGCCCGCACGGCGGTACGTATGCGGTCGGCGCCTGGCCGGGGTGGTGGGCGTCGCTGGTCGGCCTCGTCGGGGGCACGCTGGTCGCGATCGGCCTGTGTACCAGGGCAACCGCTTTCCTCTGTTCCGCGACGATGGGCTACGTGTATGTGTCGGTACACATGCCGCACGCGCTGCTGCCCACGCAGAGCGGTGGTGAGACGGCCGCGTTGTTCAGTCTCATCTTCCTGTTGATTGTGTCGATCGGAGCGGGCCCCTATGCGATCGACACGGCCGTGCGCAGACGGCGGCGGGCGAACGAAATTCGCCGGTATCTGGACACCGGCGATGTGATCGGTATATCAATTTCCGACTGAGTGTGCCGTTTGGTAACCACATTTCCATCGAGGTGCCGGGAGTGGTACGGACCACTCCCGGCACTGTTCGGTTCGTGAATTTACTTCGCGGCTGCCATGAGATGTTCTGGTAGCGGATCGTGCCGGACGAAGTGGCGGGTGAACGTACCACCACCGGACGTCATTGCACGGAGATCGATTGCATAACGCAATAGTTCACTCGCGGGTACTTCCGCGCGTACCACGGTGTGACCGCCCGGACTCGGTTCGGTACCCAGCACGCGGCCGCGCCGGCTCGACAGGTCGCCCAGGATCGTGCCCAGGTGCTCGTCGCCGATCACGATCAGGACTTCGTCGATCGGTTCCAGCAGCGTGATGCGGCCGGCCCCGGCGGCGTCCTTCAGCGCCAGCGAACCGGCGGTCTGGAACGCGGCGTCGGACGAGTCCACGCTGTGCGCCTTGCCGTCCACCAGAGTGACCCGGACGTCGACGACCGGGTGGCTGCCGAGCAGACCGAGCGTCAGCTGCGACCGGACGCCCTTCTCCACCGACGGGATGAACTGGTGCGGCACGGCACCACCGACGGTCTTGTCCACGAACTCGAACCCGGAACCGCGGGGGAGCGGCTCGACCTCGATGTCGCACACCGCGTACTGGCCGTGGCCGCCGGACTGCTTGACGTGGCGCCCATGGCCCTTCGCCGAGCCGGCGAACGTCTCGCGCAGGGCCACCTTCACCGGTTCGGTGTCCAGCTCGGCACCGCCGGACTTCAACCGGGACAGCACGACGTCCGCGTGCGCCTCGCCCATGCACCACAGCACGAGCTGGTGGGTCTCGGCGTTGCGCTCCATGCGCAGCGTCGGGTCGCTGGCCACGAGGCGGGACAGGTTGCGGGACAAGGCATCCTCGTCACTGCGGGTGCGTGCCACGACCGCGACCGGCAGCAGCGGCTCTGGCATCTCCCACGGCGTCATCAGGATCGGGTCGTCCGGCGAGGACACCGTGTCGCCCGTCTCGGCGGAGCCGACCTTCGTCAGGGCGCACACGTCGCCGGCGATGCAGTACGGCACCTCGCGCAGGTTCGAGCCCAGCGGCGAGTAGATGTGCGCGACACGCTCGTCGCTGTCGTGGTCGTCGTGGCCACGGTCGGCCAGGCCGTGGCCGGACACGTGCACCGGGCGCTCCGGGCGCAGCGTGCCGGAGAACACCCGGACGAGTGACACCCGACCGACGTACGAGTCGACGGCGGTACGGACCACCTCGGCGACCAGTGGGCCGTCCGGATCGGCCTTGAGGTGGGCGTGCGCCTTGCCGTGCGTGTCGGTGACCTCGGGCAGCGGGTGCTCCAGCGGCGACGGGAAGGCGCCGGTGAGGACCTCGAGCACCTCGGCGATGCCGAGACCGGTCGTGGCCGAGACGGGGATGACCGGGTGGAAGGAGCCGCGCGCGACGGCGGTCTCCAGGTCGTTGACCAGCGTGGCGTTGTCGATCTCCTCGCCGGACAGGTACCGGTCCATCAGGGTCTCGTCTTCGCTCTCCGCGATGATGCCCTCGATCAGCTCGTTGCGGGCCGCCTCGATCCGGTCCGCGTCGGCGGCGCGCGCCTCGCCGGGCTGCGGCGGGTAGCCGCCGGAGTAGTCGAAGTAGCGACCGGACAGAAGGCCGACCAGGCCGTCGTCGGC
>Ga0070714_100003376_pt1 | contig 11897 bp, 15 predicted proteins | sample LARL83metaG_FD_65450 | JGI IMG/M metagenome (GOLD analysis project Ga0070714, IMG submission 65450) | Corn, switchgrass and miscanthus rhizosphere microbial communities from Kellogg Biological Station, Michigan, USA - LAR L8-3 metaG | ecosystem: Host-associated > Plants > Roots > Rhizosphere ... | reverse complement strand
ATGTTCCAGGGCGTTAACATCGTCGCGGCCACCAATGTCACTATATCGCAGTGCATGTTTTGGAACATTCTCGCCACGGGTTCCGGCATGGTCATCGACAATACTTACAACAAAGACCAAGGCGGACAGAACATCACTGGCTGCACCTTCATGGGGCCTATTGGTGCCACAGGCATCACCTGGCAGGGTGGCGGCGGTACGCGCATCATTGGCAACACGTTCTTGCTGGGTAAAGGAGTGGTGGCGAATTTCACCAACGCCACCGCAAACCCGACCGCACAGTTCACGATTGCTCACAACGCATTCGACATGAACACGAACGATACTGCGGCAACCGCTATCAATATGTTCGTGATCAGTGGAACCGTAGGGTTCAGCAACATTCAAATAACTAGCAACCTGTTTGTTTCTTACGGCACGCAGAACGGTTTTATTGCTATCGCTGGCATTGCGGCGGCTCTCCTAACCCAAGTCAATATTTCGGGAAATAACTTCATCGACACGGGAGGCCCCATAACGACCGCACACGTTTTAGTTAACTACCTGCAGAATTTCAGCATCCAAGGCAACCTGATCGTCGGAAACGGGACCAGTACAGGCATTGTCGTCGGCGCTAATTGCTCCATCGGCTCAGTCATGTGGAATGAAATCGATGGTGTGAGCACGCCGATAAATAGTAGTAGTTCGGGCATTCGCGTTCGGGGTGCTAGCAACAGCGGCACGACAACCAGCGTAGCTGACGGCGGGACGATCACTCACAATCTCGGTTCCACGCCAACCAAGGTATGGGTTAATGGTTCCGTTGCCGCGCAGACGTATCAACCTTTTGGCATCACCTCGACACAGTTTTCTGTGTCTGTGCGCAATACATCCGGCAGTAGCGGTACGGCTGCGACGATATATTGGCAGGTCGAGGCGTGAAGTGCCTGGCCGCGTACTTTGATCATTCTGCTGCGCTCCACGGCCCGTAACGTTGCCACCCACCACGGTAGGGATAGCTGCGACGGCACATCGCAGCGATTAGACCGATGGCTGGCGTCTGCGCGGTGGTGGCACGGTAGGACGTGCAATGGCCTGCTTGCGGCGCCGCGATTCCGTCCAGTCATGCAGCGCCATCCAGGCGAAGCCCGCGATGGCGATCGCGACGCAGCCTGCAGCGAACCACAACGCCAAGCGCTCGCCGTTCATGGTTGGCGCTCGGCGGTCAGTACCGCCCGCAGTGCGACTATCTGTGCGCGGAAGTCGGATTCGCGCTTGTCGGCAACGTCAGTGATTCGAACAGCAGCGATCGCATCTGCTGTGCGCTGTGTAAGGGTGGCGGTAGCGGCTGCATCAGCGGCGCGGGCACGGGCTGTGGCTTCGGGCACGCCACCACTTGCGGGGGCTGCGGGGCAACGGTCGCGCAGGCGGACAATACCAGCAGCGAGCCCAGCAGCAAGAGGATCGGCAACAGTCGGGAAATCATGGGCGGTAGCCTGCAGGTAAGTGGAGGAAATGCCGGCGAACGCGGCGGACTGCCCTGTTTCGGTCTTGCGTGCCGCCTCACTGGCCTTGATGGCTTGGGCAGCCTGGATAGCCTTCGTAGCGTCCCATTGCGCTTGCACACGGGCCGCGCCGCTCACGGCGCCAGCGTGGTGCAGGTAGTATCCCGCGCCGGCCAACAGCAGCACGACAGCAGCCAGGGCGATCAGCTTGGCGTAATATCCGGCGATCATCATTCGATCTCCGGCAGGTCAACGGTCTGCCCGGCAAGTGCGTGTGTACAGTCGCTGAGAAATTGGATACGGCCGTCGGTCACAAGACTGTGACAGATGCTGCAGGGCCAATCCCATGGCTCTTCCTCGGGATAGCGTTCTTGGAAGTCGCAAGCGCAGTCGCCCGGCACCGGCGGCACGTTGCAGTAGTGCCCTGTACGTACCAGCACCGATGGGATCAGTGTCGGCTTCTCGAAGTCCCCATTGAATATCCAGCCGGGGTGTCCGCCCGTCACGTCGACAACGTGCGACTCCTCGCATCCAGGACAGCGAAACCGCAAGCCGCCTTGGTCATTACTCTTCGCCCTAGCCATGTCAGCGCGCCGGCCGGGCGTAAAGGGCGTGCCGGATGCAGGCGGTCAGTAGTTTGATGCGCATAGTCATTTCCCTTCTGTCATGGCTTTGGCGGCCACGGCCACGCCGAGCGCACCGATGACCAGTGAGAGACCACCCCCGAACGCTTGATGTTCGAAGGGCACCTTGTTCACGATGACATTCCAGGCGGCGAGCACCAGGTACTCGACACCTCCAAAGAAGGCGAGCAATCCGCCAACCACACGCACGACGTCCGGTGTGACGTTGTCCCGTTCACTGAACAGATGCAGGATGAGTTGGCGGATCCTCTCCATCGTTAAGCAGCCGGCGGGGCGTCGGACGCGACGGGCGCCGCAGCGTCGACCGCCGCCGGTACGACGGCGGCAGCTGCCGCGATCTGGGTCTCGGCGAAGTCGCGCAGCTGTTCGTAGGTCTCGAAGGTATGACCCTCAAGGCCCAGCAGGTGCAGAAACTGCGATTCCAGACGCTGTGCGATCGTCGGGCTGTTGGCTGCTGTGGCCAGATTGTCCGATGCGGTCGGCGGGTTGGACGGCTTGGGGGTCAGGATGATGATGCTCATGTGCAGTCGGCTCCGTGGGTTTCAGTTGAGGCGCCATCATGTAAATGGCGTCCAGGTGGTCTTTCATGTTCAGGTAAAGCATACCCCCACCCAGCAGGGTGATGATAGACAGCACCGCGCACAGAATGGCCGAGGTGACGGCGATGTGCAGCAGCCATGGCACGCGGCTCGATTCCTGCCGCATGACGATGTGCCCGGTGTTCGTGGCCGCTGCCGTCGCGGGCGGGACGCTGCGCCGTTCGTTGCCCGCCGTAACGCGGAACTGTTCCATGGTCTGCTGCAGGCTGCGCGCGGCAGCTATCCACTCGCGGGCCAGATCGGCGTCCATATCCATGTGTTCCCCCGTTTAGCTAATGTTCAGGTGGCCAGCGATTCGCTGCGTCAGGTCGGCCAGCGATTCCAGCTTGACGTACATCCGGTCGAGCAGTTCCTTGTTGGCGTCATGTGCGGCCATCTGCTTCTTCAACTCGGTGACATCGGCAGCATTTTTTTCCACGCGTCGATCCAGCCACGCGATCAGTATGCCACTGATCAGCACGAGGGTGCCAAGTCCCCAGATAACGATCGGCGCATTGAAATTCATGCCAGTGTGCCTCCTGCGGCGAGATAGGCGGCGCGCAGGCCGTCCAGTGCGTTCACGTGCTGGTGATAGGCATTGCCCGGCAGGCTGGCCCAGATGTTGGACACGTTGCCGATCGCATCGGCCAGGTTGCCGGCGATCACGTCGGGCAGCGCGTGCTGTTCGTGGATCATCTGAATGGCGATGCGGTCCTGACTCTCCGGACCGAAATCCGGCAGTTTGAGCAGGTCGCGGTAAGCCGGCCAGTAGCGATGCAGGATCTGGTAGCGACCCGCCGCCGTGGAATTGCAGCGCGCATTGAAGACGCCAGGGTGCGTCGCGTAGCTGGCGAACAGCAGCGGCGCGCGCTCTGTCGATCCGACCAGCACGTCATAACCGTCGTCGCTGTGGGCCAGCAGGCCAGGGCCGATCTCACTCCACGCGAGCATATCGAGGAAAGCGCAGACGTTCGCGCCGCCGGCTTGGTCGGGTGTCAGGCGTGACATAGGACGGGCATCCAGGCAATCATGCGCGGAGTATAGCGCGCCGCACGGTTAGGGCAAGGCGTCGATTGCGACGGATGTTTCCGGCTTGGCCAGTTCGGCGTCCAGCAGGTCGCGCAGGCGTTGCGCGCCGGGACGGGTCAGGAACTTGTAATCGGCGCCGAGAAACAACCCGATTTTGCCATCAGGCAGCGTGCACACCTCGGGCTTGATCGGTGGCATCAGGCAATTTCCTTGATCGTCAGTTCGGCGCGGCCTTTGCCGGAGGGCTCGCCGCGGCGCATATGGAAGTCATCGATCTGTGAGTCGTCCAACCATACCCGCTGTTTGGTCAACGCATCGCACATGCATTTTTCGCGATTCATCACATCGAGTCGAACGTTCGTGAGCGTCGTCGGTGGATGCAAGACGACCAGCACAGCTAGGCGTCCTGTCAGCGGTTCGACCTTGCCTGTCGGTAGCGCGTTGGCCGCCAGTCGATGGTAGCGCCGGGCCAGCACGCTGAGCAGAATGCGACCACCGACCGCGCGCCAGATGCGATTCACGCTCGGCGGCCAGGGTAAGGTCAGGGTGAGGGTTCGCACGCAGGTTCCGGCATGCCGTCATCGTACTCGACGCGCCCGAGATGGTTCCCTCGGAGTGTGCGGAGCGAGCTCGCAGCATAGGAGTCGGGTGCGTGCCAGACACATATCGCGGCGTTTCGCTCCCACTTATCCAAGCCGTCTCCGAATATAGCGGTCACAGCGCCATCAGCGCGCACGCCGACGCTATCGCCGGGCAACTTGACATCTTCGTACACGTCGATAAATCGTTTCATGGTGGTGTTCCTCGTGGTGAAGTGAAGGCCGCCAGCGCGAGCTGACGGCCTTCAGGTCGATCAGCCGAACGGGTTGGCGGCAGCCGGCGCAGCGCCGGTCTGGGCGAACGGGTTGGCCTGTTCCGGCGGTGCAGCGACCGTGGTCGTGGCCGTGTTGCCCGCGAACGGGTTGGCTGCACTCTCGCCCGCCGTGGCGTACTTCTCGAACGCGTTGGCCGTGACGCCCGAGCCGATGTTCAGGCGCTCGCCGTCGCCGGCTTCCATCACGCCGGCCAGGTTGTACGAGATGCCCGGCTTCTTGTCGTAGGTCCACGCGTAGGCGGTGAGCGAGGCGCGCACCTTCTTGCCGGCGTAGAACTTCGAGCGGATCAGCGAGGCGTGGTCGGCATTGCCCTGTTCCAGCTGCTTGCCGTGCTCGTCGGCGATGAACGGGGCAAACTGCGTCGCGGCGCGCACCACCAGCCAATCGCCGGGGATGCCTGGCAGCGGCTTGTCCTGCTTGGCGTTGGGCTTGACGGTCATGGACTGCCCGGCGAGATTGCCGCCCGGGGCGACAGCCTTGGCCAATTCGGCCAGATCGTTGCCGGCAGCCGGCGGAAAGGCCAGCAAGGCATAGAATTCCAGCGGTTTGGCCGCTTTCTTCTGGTTGACGACGGGTGCGGCGAGTGCGGCGTGGGTCAGGATGGCGATGTGATCGGTAAGCGACATAGTAAACTCCGTAGTTTAGTTATACAGCGGTTGAGTTGCACATCACGCCGCCAGTTGAGGGACACGCTCAGAGGGGAGGCTAAGCGCGGGTGACTGACGGCGTGATGTGCGGTTGAAGGTTAAGCGGGTTTATCGCAGTTGTCAAGTGTTCGAGTACTTCGCGAAGATAGCTTCGACCCGGCCGGGCTTGGCCGGATCGGTCGCTACGATCGTGACGCTGGACGCGGCGCGCCGAACCAGCGCATCGTGCTGGTCGGCGGGGATGGCCGGCAGTGCATCGGTGAGGTTGCCAGGCTTCACCAGGTCGACGCGGCCGAGTGCCAGCAAGGTGAGTGTGGCTAGGCCCGGATCGGCCCACATGCGGTTGCCTTCGCGCGTCTTGGTCGTCAGGCCCGCCGCTCCCTCTTTGGCCAGCTGCTTGATCCGTTCCTCGACGTCTTCCCAGAATGCCTTGAAGGCTGTCTTGACGGCCCACACGGCGATGACTTCCTCGGCGTTCATGTCCAGCAGCGACTTGTGGCCGGCATGCACGGCCAGCGCGGCCCGTGCCGCACCTTGTGTTGCCGTGCACTTTGCACGACCTTTGCAGTACCGGCACCAGTCACCGGGCACCGGTGCCGCCACGCCGGTTTGGCCTGAAACGGCCAATGCTAAGCCGGCCGCGTCGACGGCTTCCGCCTCGCTGGCAATCTTGGCCCGCTCGGTAGCCACCCATGAGCCCGGCAGCGTCAATTCCTGGTTCGGCGCACCGCTCGGCCGTCGCGGTTGGTACACGGCTAGCACGATGTTCTTGGGTTTCAGGTTGAACGTCTCGACAGCGGCGACTGCATAGGCGGACAGCTGGGCGTTGGGTGCGGCCACCGTACCCACGTCCACGTCGCCGAAACCGTATTTGTAGTCGATCACGATCAGTGTCTGCGACCCGGGCGCCCACACGAAACAGTCGCCTGTGCCGAACAACTGGGCGTGGATCGACGGCAGCGCGACCTTGTGTTCGAGCGTGACCGCCGCGCCAGGGTCAAGGCGCGCGAAGCTTTCGACGTATGCGCAGTAATCCACGCCATGGCCGCGCAGCTGATCGTTCCATTGCTCGACGGTCAGACCTTTCAGGTCCAGATCCAAGGGCGGCTGCACTAGCGGGGGATTGCCGCCTACTGCGCCCGGCAGGTTGAACCGCTGGCGCACGAAGTGCTCGGCGATCGCATGGGCGAGCGTGCCTTCCTCGGCGGCGGGACCGGACACGTCGGCGACTCCGGCGGACAAATGGACACTGACTGGGCACTTCGACCAGCGTGCTCGGCCGGAAAAGGACAGCTTCGAATGAACGACATCCGGGTTTGACATGGTGAATCCTCTGTGTGGGCCTGTAGTCTGGGTCCGGTTAACGGACATGTCAAGCCCGACCGACTTATTTCATTTTCCATTTCACACCATCTTAACGAATGGTCACTATGTGACCATGTAGCGTGTTTGTGTAGGTTGTATAGTGGTTAGCTTAGGACTACCTCACGAAAAGTACAGACGTACAGACGATCCCAAAGCCGTTTCTATATTAGCCCCTATTACGTAATTACGCGTTATATGTAGCCCTATTAGCCTTTTACCCTTACTACTAACTACAAATTACAAATACTTATGTAAATATAGTAAAGGGTTTGGAGTCGTCTGTACGTCTGTAGTAGGCCGGTGCTACTGCACTGGGCAGTTCACTATGGGTTGACGTGTGGGGTACACTCGCACCATGACCGCTGCACACGACTTGCAGCCTCTCAAGGCGTCCCTGGTGGGCGATCTCGTTGGGCTGATCAATATCAACCTGGCCGATCTGCTGCAGGTCGTCGCGCGCGTTTGCCCGGATTGCGATGGTTCAGGCGTAGTTGGCGGCGACCCTGATGAGATTCGCTCGTCGGCCGCAACCTGCTCGACTTGTGGCGGGGTGGGTGCCGTGGAGGATTTCATCTTCGACACCGCGCGTATGAAGTCACCTAAGTTTGGGCGGCTTATTGAAGGCTTCTCAGTGACGCGCACAGGTCGGATACTGCCCAAGTTCCGCAGCGCGGATCGGGCGTTCGCGGTGCTGGTCAAGCTGCTGGGCTTCGACAAGGCAATCATCGAAATCGCCAACGCAGCGCCGTTCGCCGAGTCGATTTCCGACGAACAACGCGCGACGTACATTGAACAGCTGAAAGAGCTGGCCGCTATGGGCCAGCTGGACACGCGCACATGAAGGGCGCCACCCCTGTAGCGGGTGCACCCTGCGACAAGCAGGAAGGGCCGAAAACGGAAGCCGTAGCCGCTTCCATCGACCCGGTCGAGTTCCTCATGGTGGCCGCGCGGATGAACTACGCCGCATTCATCACGGCCGTGCACCGTCCGCGCTATCGCCACAGCGCGTTCAGCGCGAAGGTATGCGCCGAGGTGGATCGGTTCGTGGACGATCTGCTGGCCGGCAAGCGGCCGGTGTTGATGCTGACCGCACCGCCTCAGGTCGGTAAATCGTCATTGATCTCCCGGTGCTTGGGTCCGTACTTGTTCGGCCGACTCGCCGCGGAGCTCGGTCAAGTGCGAACCGCATGCGCGTCCTATGCGCTCAAGCTGGCACGCCGGAACGTGCGCGATGCCAAAAGCATCATGCAAGGGGCGGCGTACCGTGCCATTTTTCCCGCTACTTCATTGATCGGCTTCAATGGCGTGAGTACATCGGAAGAGTTCGATGTGCCCGGCGGCAGCCATATGCAAGGCGTTGGCGTAGGTGGCGGCTTGACCGGCTTCAGCGTCGACATCGCCCTGATCGATGACAGCGTGAAGGACGCTATGCAGGCGCTATCACCCGATGTGCAGGACAATATCGAAGCGTGGTTTGAGTCAGTAGTGCTGACCCGTATGCAAGAACGTTCCGGCGTGGTGCTGATCGGTACGCCGTGGTCGGCAAATGATCTGCTGGCGCGCGTGCGCCGCAAGATGGAAGGCGATCCGCGCTTCACGCGTTTGTCGTTTCCCGCGCTGAATCGCCCCGACGAGATCGGTTACGACCCCGATTTGCCACTCGGCGCCTTGGTGCCGCAGTTGCACAGTGAAGCCAAACTGCTTGAGCTCAAAGCGAATATGAGCGAAATGTGGTGGGCCTCACTCTACCAGCAGAAACCGTTGGCTGAGTTCGGCGCGATTTTCAAACGTGAGCATGTGCAGTATTACCGGCGCGTCGAACTGCCCGCTGTGATGCAACAATTAGTCATTTCGGTCGATGCTACCTTCAAGGATGGCGGCACCAGCGACTATGTCGGCGTCGGTGTATGGGGCAAGACCGCAGATGGCAAAGTGTGGCTGGTGGATTGGCGGCGTGAAAAGCTTGCTTTTATGGCCACAGCCACGGCCATCATCGATCTTAAACGCAAGCATCCGCGCGTGACCAAGGTATTCATCGAGGAAGCGGCCAACGGCGCAGCGCTCTGCGACATGTTGCGCCGTCATATACCGGGCCTAGTCGGTATTCCGCCGTTGGGCTCGAAAGAAGCACGAGCCCACGCCGTAAGCTGGGTGTGGAGTAACAAATGCGTTATGTTGCCCCATCCTGACGAACAACCGGGTATCATTCCGATCGTGGCGGAAATCACGAGTTTCCCTGATACGCCAAACGATGACATGGTGGACTGCATGGACATTGCGCTCCAGCAGCTATGCTTGCGGTCACCGATTGCGGCCCTCATAACCGACGATATCCTACGGATGGCACGACAATGACCCGATCCCGCCGCCAGTCAAAGCGCAAGATTCCGCAATCCGCGCCGAAAGCACTGGCCGCCAAGGCAGCGCTGACAAAGGAACGCCCGTTGCTGCAGCAGGCAATCATCGATGCCGGGGCTGCGCCCGATCTGGCTATGGCCCAAGCTACTGCGCATCCGGTTGACCTGTCGCGCTACACAGCGCGCGAGCGTGTGCAGGCAGCCATGGCGCTCGACTTCAATAGTACGGCCAGCGATGCGTTGACCTTCATCGAAGCGACGGGCTTTCCCGGCTTTCCAACCTTGGCCCTTCTGGGGCAGCTGGCCGAATACCGCACGATGCACGAAACGCTGGCCGACGAGTGTGTGCGCACATGGGGCAAAGCCACCTCGGCGGGCGACGCCGATCCGGCAAAGCTGGCCGACATCGAAGCCGAGTTGCGTCGCATCGATCTGCGCGCCCATGTGCGCCAGGCCATCATCAACGATCAGGCATTCGGCGGCGCGCACGTCTATTTCAAACTCAAGGGTGACGAAGAGTTCCGCGATACGCCGCTGGTCATGAAGCCGATGACCGTGCGCAAGGGCTCGTTCATCGGGCTGCGCGTAGTCGAGCCGTACTGGGTCACCCCGAACAACTACAACTCGACGGACCCGACCGCGGCGGACTTCTACAAGCCCTCAACGTGGTGGATGCTCTCCATGGAGGTGCACTCCACGCGCCTGCAGACGCTGATCTCGCGTCCCGTCGCGGACATGCTCAAGCCGACCTATTCGTTCCGCGGCGTGTCGATGACCCAGTTGGCCACGCCCTACGTGTCGAACTGGCTGCGCACGCGGCAAGCCGTCTCCGATACCGTCAAGCAGTTCAGCGTGTCGGGCATCGCTACCGATCTGGAATCGAGCCTGCAGCCAGGTGCGGCGACCAGCCTGAACCAGCGCGCGCAGCTGATCAATGCCTACCGCGACAACCGCAACCTGCTATTTCTGGACAAGGCGACTGAAGAGTTCTTCCAGATCAACACGCCGTTGTCCGGGCTGGACGCGCTGCAGGCCCAGTCGCAGGAACAGATGTCGGCCGTGTCGCACATTCCGCTGGTCAAGCTGCTGGGCATCACACCGTCCGGCCTGAATGCGTCCAGCGAAGGCGAGATCCGGGTGTTCTACGACTACGTGCGCGGCTACCAGACCAATGTGCTGGGCTCGCTCATGCGCAACGTGCTGACGATCGTGCAGTTGTCGCTGTTCGGCGAAGTCGATGACGACATCTCGTGGCAGTGGGAGCCGCTCGAAGAGCTGTCCGCGCTGGAAGACGCTGACCGCCGCGGCAAGGACGCGACGGCCGATCAGATATACATGGAAAACCAGGTCGTCACGCCCGAACAGGTTGCCGAGAAACTGGCCGCCGACCCGCGCAGCGGCTATGCCGGCATCCTGGATGCCAAGCCGGGCGAACCGGCGGACGATGACATCGCCGGCATTACCGCCGAGATATTGGCCATTGGCGAACCCGACCTGCTGGCTGCGCCGGCAGACGACAACATTGCGGGCATCGCGTCGGAGATTCTGGACATCGGCGAGCCGAGTGCACCGGAACCGGCTGACAACGATCTGGCGGCCATTTCGGCGGGCATCCTGAAAATTGGCATGGATGCTGAATTCAAGGAAGGTGACCATCCGCGTGCGGACAATGGGCAGTTCGGTTCGGGCGGAGGCTCATCAAGCGCAAAAAAAGCCAAACTGACGGCCTCGGAAAAGAGTGCCGTCAGTTCCTACTCGGGTGACAACTTCCTGCGCATGAATGCCGCACTCCGGGAGGGGGATACCACCGACCCTGAAGTCGCTCGAATCGACAGCGCAATCAAGAAAAGCGCACTCCCGACTGCGACAACCCTTTACCGTGGCATGACGCGCGAGGCTGCGAAGGCTCTGTTTCCCGGCGGTAACATCCAAGCCGGTGCAGTGGTTTCAGATCCCGCCTACCTGTCGACCAGCAAAGACAAGGGCGAAGCGGGCGCGCGCGGTCTGGGCGGGGTCGTACTGCATATCGAAGCTGCGGCCGACGCTCGTGCCTTAGACGTGGGGACTCTATCCCGGAATCCGAACGAAAGCGAAGTGCTACTTCCTCGCAATGCAAAACTAGTCGTGAAAGGTGTCACGCCGCCAGCACGTGTCGGCGCGCCCGTCATAGTTCGCGTGAGTTATGAATGATGAAACTGCGCATGCCCGGCCGCAAGGACAAGAAGCTAGCGCCCGTGCAGCCCAGCGAGTCGGCGCACAAGGCGTACCAGGACGCACTCGACCGCGCCGTGCGCACGATGCAGCGGTCCTATCTGTGGTGGCTCACTAGTCGCTACGTCGCCGCGGTGGGCGCGAACGTGGATGCCGACCGGCTGCCCGACATGGCCCACGATGCGGCGCCGGGCGGCAAGGCGCGTGCGTTGTTCAGCGAGTTGACGCGCCTGCGCAAGCACTGGGATAGCTATTTCAGCGAGCTGGCTACGCGCCTGGCCACCAAGACGGTCGACGCGCTCTACCGCGACAACACGAACGCCTGGCGTGGCCAGATGCGACAGGCCGGCTTCACGGTCGATCTGCAGCTGACGCCCTCGCAGCGGCTGATCCTCGACACGAAGGTGCACGAAAACGTCTCGCTGATCCGGTCGATCCCGGCGCAGTTTCACACCGATGTGGAAGGGATCGTGCTGCGCAGCTTCAGCGCCGGACGCGACCTGCACACGATGGCCGCCGAGCTGAAGAAACGCGGGGATGTGACCGTGCGCCGCGCCGCGCTGATCGCGCGTGACCAGTCCAACAAGGCCACCGCGCAGATGAATGCGGCGCGCCAGCGCGAGCTAGGCCTGTCGTGGGGCGAATGGAAGCATTCCAGTGCCGGCAAGGAGCCGCGACCCAATCACGTACGTGCCGGCCGCGAGCAC
>Ga0070714_100003375_pt1 | contig 11902 bp, 7 predicted proteins | sample LARL83metaG_FD_65450 | JGI IMG/M metagenome (GOLD analysis project Ga0070714, IMG submission 65450) | Corn, switchgrass and miscanthus rhizosphere microbial communities from Kellogg Biological Station, Michigan, USA - LAR L8-3 metaG | ecosystem: Host-associated > Plants > Roots > Rhizosphere ... | reverse complement strand
CGGTGACCGACGCCGACCTTCGCGCGCAGTACGCCTTCTCGCGCAAGGTCCGCGATCGCGCCACCGCCGCCAACCGCGCGGTGATCGGGATCCGTCGCGTGAAGGCACAGCTCGACGATCGCTACGCGCGTGCCAATGACCCCGCACTGCATGCCGCGGGCGACACGCTCACCGCGCACGCCTCGACGGTGGAGGAGAAGATCTACCAGGTGCGCAACCGCAGCGGACAGGACCCGCTCAACTTCCCGATCAAGGTCAACAACCGCCTCTCCACGCTGCTGTCGATGGCCGAACAGGGGGACGGCCGACCGACGAACAACATGCCGGAGATCTTCGGCATCCTCTCGAAGGAACTGTCGGGGTACGAGAGCGAGCTGCAGCGCGTGTGGAGCACCGACCTTCCGCGCGTGAACGACCAGCTGGCGCGTCTCAACCTGCCGCCGGTCGATCCGCAGTGCACGAACGTGAAGGGGTGTTCGGCGAGGCCGTGACCTTCATCGTCATCCCGCAGGGGCGTAAGCCCCTGTCGGGATCCGGTCTCGTCGCGGCTCGACCGGCCTCCTTCCTTGGCTGCGCTCCATGTCGTGGGCGACGCAGATCAGCGCTGATCATCCCAGGTCAGCGCTGATCTCTTCGTGGATGTGATGGCTCCATGCGCGAAGGGAACATCTCGAGGCCGTTCAAAAACGAAAACTTCTGGGATGTAGGAGACGACCCCGGCGTGCGCGGCTGACCCGAGCGGCTCATCTGCGCTGATCTGCGTCATCCGCGCGGATCTGCGTTCCCCCCGACACGGAACCGTCCCGAGAGAGCGGCCAGCCCTACCCACACCAGTCCTGCTCTCCAAATCAGCCAGGACCGATCGACCGTACAACACCGGAACACCGTCCGTCGTAACTGGTGTATAGCAGGAATTCCCGTTCGCCCTCCTTCCTGTCGTTCCCTAGAGAGAGGCTCATGTCGCACGTCCGTTTCACCCTTTCTACCGCTGCCGTCGCGCTCGCTGTCGGCATCGCGCCCGTTGCCCGCGCCCAGAGCTCCACGCTCTCGCTCGGCATCGACACCACCAATTTCGACCGCTCCGTCCGTCCGCAGGACGACTTCTTCCGCTACGTGAACGGCGGCTGGATCGCCCGCACGGAGATCCCCGCCGACGCGTCGAGCTGGGGCGCCTTCAACGAGCTGCGCGAGAACAGCCGCTCCGCGCTGCACACCATCCTCGAGGACGTGTCGCACCGTACGGCACCTGCCGGCTCCGAAGCCCGCAAGGTCGGCGATCTCTACGCCAGCTACATGGACTCGGCGCGGGTCGAGTCGCTCGGCATCACGCCGCTCGAGGGCGACATCACGACGATCGGTGCGCTGAAGTCCACGTCGCAGCTTCCCGTCACCTTCGCCAAGCTCGCGCGCATTCGCGTGCAGGGACCGTTCTCCGTCGGCGTCGGCGCCGACCAGAAGAGCTCCAGCCGGAACATCGTCAGCATCAGCCAGGGCGGCCTCGGCCTTCCCGATCGCGACTACTACCTGCTGAACGACGCGAAGATGGCGCAGGTGCGTGACGCTTATCGCGCCTACATCACCAAGCTCTTCACCCTCGCCAACCAGCCCGATGCTGCCGGCGCGGCCGATCGCATCCTCGCCCTCGAGACGGCGATCGCCAGGCGGCACTGGGACCGCGCGCGCAACCGCGACCGCAACGCGACGTACAACAAGATGAGCGTCGCGCAGCTCGCCGCCCTCTCGCCTGCCTACGACTGGCGCGGCTACCTGGAGGCGGCAGGGCTCGGCGCCGCTAGCGAGGTCGTCGTGCGGCAGCCCGACTACATCAGCGCCATGGACAGCGTGATCAAGGCGACCCCCGCCTCCACCTGGCGCGACTACCTCACGTTCAAGCTCCTCGACACGTACGCCGACGAACTGCCGGCCGCGTTCCAGAACGCGCGGTTCGAGTTCCGCGGGCACACGCTCTCCGGCCAGCAGGCGCTGAGCGAGCGGTGGAAGCGCGGTGTCGACGAGGTGGACGGGGCGCTCGGCGAGGCCGTCGGCAAGCTGTACGTGCAGCGCAACTTCAAGCCGGCCGCCAAGGCGCGCATGGATGCGATGATCCGCAACCTGCGCCAGGCGTACGCCGTCGGCATCGACAGCCTCGACTGGATGAGCTCAGCCACCAAGGCGCAGGCCAAGGCCAAGCTGGCGAAGTTCACGGTGAAGATTGCCTACCCCGACAAGTGGCGTGACTACTCCAAGCTCACCATCAAGCGCGATGATCTTTTCGGCAACGCCCGCCGAGCGGCCGAGTTCCGCTACGACGACATGGTATCGCAGCTCGGCAAGCCGGTGGACAAGTCGCGCTGGGGGATGACGCCGCAGACGGTGAACGCGTACTACAACGCGAGCAACAACGAGATCGTCTTCCCCGCCGCCATCCTGCAGCCGCCGTTCTTCGACGTCAACGCTGACGACGCGGTGAACTACGGCGCCATCGGCGCAGTGATCGGGCACGAGATCGGCCACGGCTTCGATGACCAGGGCCGCAAGTCCGACGGCGATGGCAACCTCCGTGACTGGTGGACCGCCGCCGACGCGAAGGCGTTCGAGGCGCGCACCGACAAGCTCGGCGCGCAGTACGATGCGCTCTCACCACTGCCGGGCACGCACGTGAACGGCAAGCTGACGATGGGCGAGAACATCGGCGACGTGAGCGGCCTCGCGCAGGCCTACCGCGCATACCGCATCTCGCTCCACGGCAAGGAGCCGCCGGTGATCGACGGCCTCACCGGCGACCAGCGCTTCTTCCTCGGCTTCGCGCAGATCTGGCGCACGAAGTACCGCGACGCCGCGCTGCGGCAGCAGATCCTCTCCGATCCGCACTCGCCGGGGATGTACCGCGCCTACGTGCCGCTCGTGAACAATGACGTGTTCATGAAGGCGTGGAACGTCCAGCCGGGCGACAAGATGTACCGTGCGCCGGCGGACCGCGTGAAGATCTGGTAAGACCGCACGTCATCCCGCAGGGGCGTAGCCCTGTCGGGATCTGCAGTCCAGGCCCGCACGAGCATATTGCTCGTGCGGGCCTGTCGCTTTGAAGCGCATGCATAGCGTGACGCATTGGATGGAGCCCTCTTCGGTCGCCCTCGTCAGGCGTTTGTGCCCTCCGTGAGTGCCTCCTCATCTGGCGGAGCTCCGTGTCGGGGGGAACGCAGATCTGCTCCGATCTCCAGGATCGTCGCAGATGAAGCCCCGGAGGACGGCGCCGCTCGCCGAGGCTCTCTCCTACAGCCCCAAAGTCTCTTCATTGTTTGGAACTGCCTCCGGACGCTCCGCGGGCTCGAGGAGCTTCCCGAGCGGCTCGTCAGCGTTGACCCGCGATGATCCGCGCAGGTCTGCGTCGCCAACGACATGGACCCGTCCCGGCAGTGCGGCAAGTCGATACGCACCAGAGCATCACCCCCGCAATGCCACAGCAGTGTCATCGCATTGCCCGCCGCGTAATGGCGCATCGTCGTTTGTGGGGATAAATATGGGCCCACCTTTTTTGCGAGGCCCTCGTTCGTGCCAGCTTCCCACCGGCTCGCACTGATTGTCGCCATCGTAGTCGGCGTCATCCCCGTCGCGGCCTTCGCCCAGACGCGCCCCGAGACCATCCGTGGCAGGGTGACCTCCGATTCCGGCGTGGCCATCGCCGGCGCCACGGTCTCTGCCACCATGGCGCCGGACCGCAGCTTCCTCCAGGCCACCACTGATTCTTCCGGCCGCTTCAGCATCCATTTCATCGCCGGTACGGGTGACTACCTCATCCATGTCAGCGCCGTCGGCTACAAGGCATTTCGCCGACGCCTGACACGCGCGCCTGGCGACTCGTCGCTCGCCATCGACGTGAAGCTGTCGCCGGCCGTGACGCAGCTCGCCGCGGTGAAGGTGCAGGCGAGGAAGGACCGTCCCAGCCGAGGAAGCAGCGACGACACCGGTGCCGCGGAGCAGCAGCAGGAGGGCGTGTTCGCCGCCGTCGCCCCGGGCGACGAAGGCAATCTCGCCGCGATCGCCAACGCGATTCCCGGCGCGGTGGCGCGCGGCGACGGACTCTCCGTGCTCGGCCTCAGCGGCAGCCAGAGCAACACCACGCTCAACGGGATGGCATTCGCCGGCGCGTCGCTGCCGCGCGATGCGCGGATGGACGTGAGTGTCGCCACGTCCACCTACGATCCGGCGCGCGGCGGGTTCAGTGGCGGACAGACCGCCGTCTCGCTCGGGGCCGGAAGTCCCTACTTGAGCCGGCGCGCGCACCTTACCCTCGACGCGCCCCCACTCCAGACGCCCGGCCCGTTGGGCGACCAGCTCGGCCAGCGCTTCACGAGCGTGAACGGGAGCATCGGCGGCTCGGGCGAATGGGTGGAGAACAAGTGGTACTACAACAGTGCGCTCCAGGTCTCCCGCCGCAGCGCCGATGCGCCGTCGCTGCTCACGGTGGGCGGTGCGGCACTCGCTGCCGCCGGCGTCGCGCCCGATTCCGCTGCCCGGCTGGTCCGCCTCCTCGGTGCGCAGCAGTTGCCCGTCACGGGCACCAGCGTGCCCGGTTCGGCCATCTCGCAGGTGGCGTCGTTCGTCACGCGGATCGACCATGCGCCGTACAAGCCTGGCACGTACGACGCGAACATCGAGACGTGGAACGTGAGCGTGTTCGGCAACGTCGCCGATGACCAAACGCAGGCCTTCTCCCCGCTCGCCGTCCCGACGCGCGGGGGCGGCCATCGCTCGCTGTTCGCCGGCACCCAGCTCGACTACTCGCGCTACTTCGGCGACGTGCTAAGCGATCTCCGCACGTCGCTCAGCACCAACCGCGATCGCGGCACACCATACCTGCGCGCACCCGGCGGCAGCGTGCTCGTGTCGTCCGTGCTTCCCGCCGGCGACGCAGCGATTGCGGGCCTCGCCTTCGGCGGCAATGGCGCGCTCGACTACGATCGCTCGAGCTGGACGTGGGAGACCATCAACGAGACGAAGTGGTATGCGAAGGGCCGTCCGCACCGCCTCAAGCTCACGCTCGACTCGCGGCTCGACGGCTACTCGCACTCCGCACCCGAGGACCTGCTCGGCACGTTCAGCTTTCCTTCGCTCGCCGCGCTCGAGGCAGGCCAGCCGTCCAGCTTCTCGCGTACGCTGTCCGCGCCGACGCGTACCGGTGGCGAATGGTCGGGCTTCGTCGCCCTCGGCGACTACTGGCGCGTGACCCGGAGCCTGCAGGTGCTCTACGGGGCACGGCTGGAAGGGAACCACTTCACCACGTCACTGGCCGACAATCCCGCCGTGGCGTCGGCGTTCGGCGCAAGCACGGGCCACGCGCCCAACACCGTGCACGTGAGCCCGCGCGCCGGCTTCACCTGGTACTTCGGTCGAGAGCCGAGCGCCGGGTACCGGGTGAGCCAGATCGCGAAGCAGACGCTCATGCCGACGATGATGCTGCGTGGTGGCATCGGCGAGTTCCGCAACCTCCTGCCGCCGACGCTGCTGGCCGACGCCAGCGCGGCGAACGGGCTCCCGGGTGGCGTGTCCCGCATCACGTGCATTGGCGGGGCGGTGCCCACCCCGCAGTGGGAGGACTACCTCACCGGCTCCGCGGCCATCCCGACCACCTGTGCCAACGGCGCGCCGTCGTCGTTCAGCGATGCGGCGCCGTCGGTGCGGCTGTTCGACCAGTCGTACGATGCACCGCGGAGCTGGCGCGCCAACGTGGCGTGGATGCGCACGTGGAAGGGGTTTGGGTGGATGGTGGACGGCACCTGGTCGCTGAACCTGAACCAGCCCGGCACGGTGGACCTGAACTTCGCCGGGACCCCGCGGTTCACGCTCGCTGAGGAAGGGCAGCGGCCCGTGTTCGTGAGCCCGGCGTCCATCGTGCCGGCCACGGGCGTGCTGTCGCCCGTGGAAGCGCGCGCGACCCAGGCATTCGGCCGCGTGGTGAGCAGTCGCAGCGACCTCCGCTCCGTCAGTCGCCAGGTTACCGTGCAGGTCACGCCGCAGGAGTTCGGCCGCTACTTCTACAGCCTGGCCTACACGCTGGGGGACATGCGCGCCGATGCACGCGGCTTCGATGGCGCCACCTTTGATGCACCCACGGTGCGCGAGCGCGCGCCCGGCGACCTGGACGTGCGTCACCAGGTCATCGCCTCTCTCGGCCGGTCGTTGCCGCATGGGATGAGCTTTTCCCTGTTCGGCCGCATAATGTCCGGCACGCCCTACACACCGCGCATCGCCGGCGACGTGAATGGTGACGGCCTCTCCAACGATCGCGCTTTCATCTTCAATCCGGACGGCGTGAGCGATGCCGCGCTGGCCAGCGGCATGCGCTCGCTGCTCGATGCCGCGCCGAGCCAGGCACGGGCATGCCTGCTGGAACAGCTCGGCCGGCCGGCGGCTCGCAACAGCTGTCGCGGGCCGTGGACGGCCACGCTCAACGCGCGCATCGGCCTCTACAATCGCTTCGGTTTCACGAAGCGTGGCTTCAATGCCACGCTCCATCTCACCAACCCGCTGGGCGGACTCGACCAGCTGCTGCACGGCAGCGATCACCTGCAGGGCTGGGGTGGCGCGGCGATCCCCGATCCCACGCTGCTCACCGTGCGCGGATTCGACCCTGCCGCGAAGCGTTACATCTACGAGGTGAACCCGCGCTTCGGGAGCACCCGCGCCACGCAGCAGTTGGCGCGCGTACCGTTCCGCGCGACGCTCGACTTCTCCTTCGACCTCGGCGTGCCGCTCGCCAAGCAGCAGGCCATCAAGCTGCTCGCGCCCGGCCGCCACGGCCACGCCGGCAAGCGCCTGCCAATCGACACGATCATGGTGAAGCTGAAGCGCCAGGTCCCTGACGTGTACGACGCCGTGATGGAAGAGAGCGACTCGCTGCTCCTCAGTCGCGACCAGGTCGATTCGCTCAAGGCGGCGCAGGTGGGCTACCACGCCCGCATCGATTCGCTGTGGAGGACGACGGCGACCACCCTCTCTACCTACGGCGACGATTACGACGCCGATGCAGCCATGCATCTCGTCGACGACGCCACCGAGCAGGCGTGGCTCATCGGGCGGGATCAGATCCCCACGCTCGAGCGCATCCTTTCGCCGCTGCAGATCAGGCTCTCACCCTGGGTGGTGACGTCGCTCAAGCAATCGACAGGAAAGACGGTAGGCATCAGGATGTTCATGTTCTGACCGGTTAAGCAATCGGCGTGCTTCCACCGTCCAATCCGTACGCCCCCACTGTGGGCGGTGCTCCTTACCCGGACGGCTCGTCACGCCAGATTGGAGGTCGCCATGCGCCACCGAATCCTCGCTCCGTTCGCCGCGATCGCGCTCATCCTCGGCAGCGCAACCGTCGTCAGTGCCGCTGCCCTGAAGTGGCCACCGTGGCTCTCCATCGAGGCGCCGGTCAATCCGTTCGACCCCGACGCGCGCGGGGCCGTGCTGCTCGTACACACGGCCGTGCGCGCGGGACGGACGTCCGTCGCTGACCTGTCGGGCAGCGCCGAGGGACTCGTGCGCGGCGCACGCCGCAGCGTTCCAATCCGCTTCGAGGCAACATCGCGGCCCGACGTGTACGCGGTCCGTCGCCAATGGCCGTCCGACGGCACGTGGCTCCTGCGCATCACCCTGCTGGGGCACACGACGGCACTCGTCGCCCTGGACGGAGCGGGCAACGTCGCGTCCACGCGAGTGCCGACGCGCATGAACTCGGGGATCGCGCTCCCACGTCCGGTCGGAGCGGCGGAGATCGACTCCGCGCTCGCCCTCGCCGCCCGGTGAAGATGTGTCCACTGGCGTGACGCCGTGACCCAGCGCGCACTCGCCCACCCGCCAGTGACGGCGAACGACGTGCCGGTTTCATCAGACGACGACGTCGTTCGCCGCGCCCAGCAGGGCGACGTCGATGCGTTCGAGCGGCTGTACCGCGAACAAGCACCGGCCGTGCACGCCCTCGCCCGCCGGATGCTCGGCAATGAGAGCGCCGCACGCGAGACGGTGCAGGACGTCTTCGTCCGCGCGTGGGAGCGGCTGGGCTCGTTCCGCGGCGAGAGCGCGTTCGGCACGTGGCTGCATCGCGTGGGCGTGAACGTCATCCTCAACCAGCTCCGGGTGGTCAGGCGCGATGTCGGTCGATTCACCGATGACGAGCCCGATGACGGCGCGCCCGTCGCCGGCCCACCCGACAGTGGCATCGACGCGCGGATCGACCTCGATGCAGCGATCGCGCGCCTTCCGGCCGGAGCACGCACCGTGTTCGTGCTCCACGACATCGAAGGCTTCGCGCACGACGAGATCGCGCAGATGCTCGGCCTCGCGCCGGGCACCATCCGCGCGCACCTCTGGCGCGCGCGGCGACAGCTCATGAGGTACCTCGACGCATGACAGGCTCACGCGCGCGTCTCGACGCGCATCTCACCGAGGAGGACCGACAGGGCCTCGCCGATGGCTCGCTCCCGCCCGACCGGCGCGCTGGTGCCGAGTCGCACGTGGCGGCATGCGCCGACTGTGCCGGCGACGTCGCCCGTCTTCACGCGCTCATGACTCGACTGCAGGAGCTTCCCGACGCGCAGGCCGACGAGTTCGACACGCTCTGGCCGGCGATCCGTTTGCGGATCGAGGGCGGCAAGGTCGTGCCATTCGCGGCTGACGCGACGACGGTGCGGCGCACGCGCTCTCGCGCGCGATTGGCAGTGATCATCACCGGCGTCGCCGCTGCGCTGGTGCTCGCCTTCGTGCTGGGACGCGAGAGCCGCTCACGAGCGGGCGATGTCGTCGCAACCGGGAACGGCACCACGCCGCTCGTGAGCGTCGCCGACTCGTCCCGCCAGTACCAGGAGGAGGTGCAGGCGCTGCTCGAGGAGTTCGAGCTCCGGCGAGCGACGATGCGTCCGGCGACGACGGCGACCGTGGAGCGCGACCTGCGCATCATCGACGACGCCATCGACGAGCTCAAGGACGCCCTGGCCCGCGACCCGAACAACGCGGCCCTGCGCCAATTGCTCGCCGCATCGTACCGCCAGAAGCGCGACCTCCTCAAGCAGGTGGACAATGCGTCGTGATCGTTCGTGGAACAGGACGCGTGGCGCACGCGCTCACGTCATCGCGATGCTCATGAGTGCGGCCGCGGCCGGTACCACACATGCGCAACTTCCGGTGCTGCGGGCGCGCTCGCTCGACGCCACGGCGGCGGTCAAGATCTTCAATCCCGCCGGCTCCATCCGCCTCGTCGGATGGGATCGTGATTCCATCGTCGTCCAGGGACGCATCGCGCGAGGTGAGCATTTCTTCTTCGGCGGCTCGGCGAGCGGCGTGAAGCTCGGTATCGAGGACGCTACCACGTCAGGCGACTCGCATCCCTCGGAGCTCGTCATCTACCTGCCGCGCGCGAGCCGGATCTCGGTGAAGAGCGCTAGCGCGAACATCACGGGCACCGACGTCTCGGGTTGGTTCTATGCCGTCTCGGGGTCGGTCCGGCTCGCCGGCGCGGCGACATCGATCGAGGCGGAAACGATGGATGGAAACATCGACCTCGACGTCGCCGTGCCGTGGGTGCGCGCACGCACGGGGAGCGGCAGCCTGACCCTGCGCCGTGCCGTCGCGGACGCCGACCTCGCAACGATCGCCGGCACGTTGAGCGCCGTCGCGTCGAGCGTTCGCCGCGGCCGGTTCTCCTCCGTCACGGGCGACATCCGCATGGTCGGCGCACCACCGCCCGACGCTCTGCTCGAGCTCTCCAACCACGACGGAGCGGTGGATCTCCTGCTGCCGCGCGACGCCAGCGGCGTGTTCGACCTGTCCGCCGTTACCGGCACGATCGACAACGCGTTCGCCGGCGCGAGTCCCACGGCGGGTGCTGCGCTGCGGAAGCGCCCCCTGCGGGTCCAGCTCGGAAACGGAGGAGCGCACGTCACCGTGCGCACGTTCCGCGGGGCGATCCGGCTGCGCTCGCAGTAGACCACTTAGATTCTCCGCATGGCATTGCTGGGCATGCAGGATGTGAGCATGGCGTTCGGCGGACCGCCGGTCCTCGACCGCGCGCGCTTCGCCATCGAGCGCGGCGAGCGCGTGTGCCTCCTCGGCCGCAACGGCGCGGGGAAGAGCACCATCATGAAGCTGCTCGACGGCTCGATGACTCCCGATTCGGGCGAGATCGTCCGCCAGTCGGGCGTCACCGTGACGCGCCTGGAGCAGGAGGTGCCCGACACCATCGAGGGCACCACCTTCGACGTCGTGTCGGCAGGACTCGGCCCATCGGGTGAACTGCTCGCGCGCTACCATCACGCGAGCCGCGTCGTCGCCACCGATCATGGCGATCGCGCACTGCGCGAGCTGTCACGTCTGCATCACGAGCTCGACGTCGCCGGCGCGTGGGAGATGCAGAACCGCGTGGATACGGTGCTCCAGCACCTGACGCTCGATCCCGACGTGGAGTTCCGCAGACTCTCGGGTGGCCGGAAGCGCCAGGCGCTCCTCGCGCGCGCCCTCGTGCGTGAGCCCGACATTCTCCTGCTCGACGAGCCCACCAATCACCTCGACATCGAGGCGATCGAGTGGATGGAGCGCTTCCTCGTCGACCAGGGCACCACGCTGGTGTTCGTGACGCACGACCGCGCCTTCCTGCGCCGGCTCGCCACGCGCATCGTGGAGCTCGACCGTGGTCGCCTCGTGGACTGGGGCGCGGACTACGACACCTACCTCCGCCGCAAGGAAGACGCACTCGCCGCCGAGGCGAAGGAGTGGGCGGAGTTCGACCGGAAGCTGGCGAAGGAGGAGGTGTGGATCCGCACCGGCATCCAGGCGCGACGCACGCGCAACGAGGGGCGGGTGCGTTCGCTCGAAGCGCTGCGGGTGGAGCGCAGCGCACGGCGCGAGCGCACCGGCGTGGCAAAGCTCCAGGCGCAGGAGGCCGAGCGCTCGGGGAAGCTCGTCGTCGAGGCGCGCGACGTGAGCTTCTCGCGCGGTGATCGCGTGATCGTGCGCGACTTCTCCACCACAATCATGCGCGGCGATCGCGTGGGGCTCATCGGTCCCAACGGATCCGGCAAGACGACATTGCTCCGCCTGCTGCTCGGCGAGCTGCCCCCCGACACGGGCACCATCCGCTTGGGTACCGGGCTGGAGGTGGCGTACTTCGACCAGCTCCGCGAGCAGCTCGACCCGGAGCGCAGCGTCCTCGAGAACGTGGCCGACGGCGCCGACTTCATCGAGCTGCATGGCGCGCGCAAGCACGTGCTCGGCTACCTGCAGGATTTCCTTTTCTCGGCCGATCGCGCCCGCACGCCGGTGCGCGCCCTGTCGGGAGGTGAGCGCAACCGGTTGCTGCTCGCTCGGCTGTTCACGCGCTCCTTCAATCTGCTCGTGCTCGACGAGCCGACCAACGACCTCGACATCGAGACGCTCGACCTGCTGGAGGAGTTGCTGCTGGAATACGAGGGCACGCTGCTGCTCGTGAGTCACGACCGCGACTTCCTCGACCAGGTGGTGACGAGCACGCTCGTGTTCGAGGGGAATGGGCGTGTGGCCGAGTACGCGGGCGGCTACAGCGACTGGGTGCGGCAGCGCCCGGTGCCAGCCGCCCCGCCGCCGTCGCCGAAGAAGCCAGCACCGCCGGCCACATCGGCACCGCGCGCGACCAAGCCGAAGAAGCTCAGCTTCCGGGAGTCGGCGGAGCTCGCCGAGCTTCCCGATCGCATCGATGGGTTGGAGGGCGAGCGTGAGCGGCTCTACCTGTCGCTGAGCGATCCGACGCTGCTGCGCGACGGCGTGGCGGTCGCGGCGGCCCGGGCCCGGCTCGCGGCGCTGGAGGTCGAGATCGCGAAGGCAATCGAGCGCTGGGAAGCGCTCGAGACCACCGCCGCGGGGCAGTGAAGCACGAAGGGCAGCGAAC
>Ga0070714_100003373_pt1 | contig 11904 bp, 6 predicted proteins | sample LARL83metaG_FD_65450 | JGI IMG/M metagenome (GOLD analysis project Ga0070714, IMG submission 65450) | Corn, switchgrass and miscanthus rhizosphere microbial communities from Kellogg Biological Station, Michigan, USA - LAR L8-3 metaG | ecosystem: Host-associated > Plants > Roots > Rhizosphere ... | reverse complement strand
CTCCAGCGCCGGGAGGCGGCTGGAGATCGGGTTCGGCACCGCCCCGACGGCCCACGCCGCGAACATGCTCAGCACGAACCCGATCGAGTTCGGCAGCCCGATCGTGACCGTCGAGCCCTCCGTCACCCCGCGGCCGGCGAACAGCGCGGCCAGCCCCTCGACCCGCTGGACGAACTCGGCCCGGGTCAGCGTCTCGTCCCCGTAGGTCACCGACGGGCGGCCCGGGTCGGCCTCGGCGAGCTGACGCAGCACGGTAAGGAAGGTAGTCCCCTGCTCCACAGACCGAACGTACACCGGGCCAGTGGTGATCGCCCAGTGCTGTAACACCGGGCCCACGATCAGCTCGGCACGACGCGAAGCGGCACGGACTCGTACCCGCGGAGGACGGGATTGCGCCCCAGCGCATCAGCACCGTCGCTCCCCTGTCCGAAGTCATCCTCAGCGACGAAACGGTGTGGATCCGCACCAGCGACGGCGGCCTGTGGCTCGCACTCTTCCTGCCGGGGTAGGCCTGTCCTGGGGATACAGCGGAGGCGGCCCTGCCGCCCTGGCCACACTCTTGGACCGGCTCCTTCTCCAGCAGCATCCCGGGTCGCACCCCCGGACTACCCGGGGATGCCCGGCGGACCCTCTTACCGCCAATGAGCATCACCAGTACTACGCGACGGGTACGACGAAGGTCGACCCGCCTGCCAGCTGACCGCTCACCGCCTGCTGCACCTCAGCGCGGTACGTCGCGCCAGGTGGCAGGGGGCCGTCGGTTTGCAGGTGGAGCAGCGCGCGGACGCGCTGGCCGGGTGGGATGCGGACGCCCCGTACCTCGATGATCGATGACCGTTGCCCGATCCAGCCCACCGGCTCGAAGCCGGGCGGCACGTCGGTCGGCATGTCGTCGGGATCGTGCTCATGGCCCAGGCCGAAGAAGCACCGTACCGCGTCCTCGAGCCGGTCCTCCACGCGGTCTGCCGCGCGCAGGGCCTCGTCCAGCAGGTGGCCGAAAAGCCCGGCGTGCTGGCGCGGGCTGGCCACGATCTTGGTGTAGCCGGTGACCGCCTGCGGCATCGGCAGCGTGGTGTCGAGCTTGGTGAAAAACAGCGTGGGCAGGATGTTCGGATGCAGCCTGCGCAGGTCGAACACGAGCGTCGCCTCGCGCACGGCGGTGGTCGGGTTCCAGAAGTCCACCGACTCGATGAACGGGCGGCCGCCCGGGGCGCCACGGCCCCGGCCGACGCCGTGCGAGCCCGGAGAGGCGGGCAGCGGCGGGCCGATATGCAGGTTCTTCTGGCCCACCTGCACGCTGGCCACCGTCGCCGCGTCCCCGGCGCTTACCGATAGTGACAGCGGTGAGGCAGCGGAATGCACGAACGCCATGATGCAGTAGTGCCCGACATCGCCCGGGCCGAGGGTGGGCGCGGTCCAGTTCCAGCTGGCCACCTGCGGGTGGTAGGCGCCGACTGGCTGGAGGGTCACGGGCGCGCCGACCGAGGTCCAGGGGCTGCCAGGCGGCAGCGCCGGGATGATCGCGCCGCTGCTGCGGAACTGGCTCCAGAAGTCGAAGGTCGCGGTTGACAGCGGCGGCACTCCGGCCGAGGCGTTGCAGGCGATCGCCCACACGTTCACCCCCGTGGCCGTGCCGGTGCTGCGGTTGTGTACTTGGACGTGCACCATGACGGGGTCGCCGGAGGGCAGGTTCTGGCTGTTGTCCTGCATGGCGTCGAACGCGACCTGGCTGATCGGCGGCGGGTTTTCGGGGTCGGTCTGGAAGAAGGCAGGGTTTGCGCCGCTGGCCGGCTGCTGTGCGTCGACCTTGATGTCGGCGCACTGGTAGTGCCAGATCTGCCCGCCCGCGGAGTAGGGATCGGGCCCGGGGTCCGGGGCGGTGTCGATCCAGCCGAGGTCGGCGACGTTGTCGCGCACGTAGACCAGCGGCTCGGCCGAGGACGGGTCGGGCACCGCCAGCTCCCACACGCCGCGGGTCGGCACGGCGGCCCGCAGCAGCGTGATCGGGTTCGTCCCGGTCCGCACGTCGGTTACGCTCCCCGCCCACAGGTCGGCGATCGCCCCGCCCGGCAGCCCGGCGGAGACCGATGTCCACGCCGCGTCGTTCCCGCTGACCGCGACATGGAGTACCGAGCCGCCGTACGTGGCATACAGGTTGCCCGCCTGGTGCGGATCGGCCGCGATACGGCCGTAGGAAGAGCTGGGTGCGGGCAGGCCGGTGCTGGTGATCGGCGCCCAGCTCCCGGTGTCAGCGCGGAACAAGGGCGTGGTGATCTCGCCGCCGCCGACGGTGACCGGCGTCTGCATCAACACGAAGACGGTGCCGGCCTGATCAACGGTGATCGCGCTGATCGCGTAGCCGCTGAAGCCGGCGGGCATCGCCGTCCAGACTGTGCCCGCGCTGGCGCTGGATCCGCTTGCGGTGTGCCAGAGCTGCCCGTCGTTGGTGACGCAGTAGAGCTGGTCGGGGTCCACCGGGCTCGCTGCCACGAACACCGGCGGGGTGCTGCCGAAATCCTGCGAGATCTGGGTCGCCCCGCCGACGTGGTCCATCCGTCCCACGAACGCCTGGTTTTGCGCCGCTAGGCCGGCCAGCGCTAGACCATCGAGCCCGACGGTGAAGTTGCTGGTCGGACTGACCGACGACCCGCCTGCGGCGGCCACGGTGACCGCGGTGCTCGGAGAGATCTCATAGCCGCCTTGATCGGTGAAAAGGTACACCTGACCGTCCATGTCATCCCAGATGCTCACCCCGTTCGGGCCGGCCGAGGCCGCGACCTGGAAGACGTCGTCGTTCTGGAGGTTGCGCCAGCCAAGGCTCGCCGCTCCGGCGGCCAGCCCGGTGTCCTGGCACCCGATGTAGCTCAGCGCGGGGCTGGTCCGAACCGCCGCATAGACCAGGCACGCCGATGACTGCAGGCCGTGGTTGAGGTTCTCGCAACCGCCGGTGTCGGAGTAATCCTCTTCAGAGTCGTAGTCGGTGAACGTCTGCCCGAAGTCGAACGCCGGGTCAGCGAAACGGTCGCTGCGCGCTATGCCGCCGTCGCAGCCGATAAACGTGTCCGGCACCGCGCCGCCGTTGAAAGTCGCCGGGGCAAAAGCGATCACGTGATAATCGTCGTGGAAGTTGCCGCTGTCGGCCAGCCGCGTCCACGTCTGGCCGGAGTCCACCGAACGGAACAGCTTCCACCCGGCGAAGAACATGATGTCGTTGGCGCCGTCGCCGGGCGAGCTAGGAGCGACCGCGAAGCCGAAGTTATAAAGCCCTTGCTGCGGGTTGGGGTGGCTGGAATCCAGCGGAATCTGTGTCCAGGCCGTCTGCGGGGCAGTGGAGGTATACAGGCCGGCGAGCTTTTCGGTGTCCGGCCAGTTGCCACCGGTCGGCTCGGCGAACACGGCGTAGAGTCGGCCGTTGGCCGGGCAGCGGTCGATCAAGATCCCGTCGAAGCCGGACGTCCCCCCGGGCAACCCGATGCCGAGCGTGTTCAGGTTGACCCATGACGATGGCGTGCTCGGCGCGTCGCTGAACAGCACGCCCGTGTTGGCCACCGCCGCGTACAGAAGCGGCAGGCCGGGGGTGGTGAAGTCGCCCACGAAGCTCTGGACGTTGGCGGCCGGTACCACCTGCTTGAAGCTTGCTCCGCCGTCGGTCGACTGCCACACCCCGTCGCTGTCGGCCGCGTACAGCACGGTGGTGGCCGGCACGGCAGCAGTGTTGGGATCGACCAGCAGCCTGGTCACGGCCCCACCGAGCGCCGCGGGAGCGGACCAGCTCCCTGCCGCGCCCCGGGACGTAGAGGTAAAACACCGCCCGTCGCTGGTGGCGAGGTAGATGATCGCCGGGTTCGCCGGGTTCACCGCGATCGCGCTGGGCAATACCGTCGGGTCGGCTTGCTGCAACGTGTCGGAGACCGCTTCCCACGAAGCGCCGCCGTCGGCGCTGTGGAAGGCGGCTGCGCCGCCGGTCGCGGGGCTGACGACGACATAAGAGTGGCTGGCATCAGCCGGGTCGACCGTGATAGCGGCGACCTTGCCCTGCCGCCCTCCCTCGTTGCGGCGGGACAGCCGCTTAAAGCCGGTGTCGCCGGGGGCGAAGACAAAGTTGGGACCTACCGGGAACCATGACATGTGAAGCTCCTTTTTCGATATCGAATACAAGGGGTATTCTGTGCGGCTCAGAGGCAGGATGTCTTATTTCTGGAATACCACCTGGCCGCCTGCTTGCGATTTCTGCTGATACCCACGAGTCTCGCCGACGCCGGCGTGCGCAGGGCAGGGATCGATTGATCCCTTTAGCGGCGCAGCGGAACGGCCCGCAGGCGCCACAGCTACCGGTGCGGGCGGCGGTTCATTTGTGCGAGAGGCTTAGGTAAGGTGGCCCCAGGGTTGCGATTTCCCGGGCACGGCCCGACCTTAGCGCTGCGGCCCCGGATGGTTCCACGGGCCAGGTTCCCGGGCCGGTGGCCATCCGGCGGCCTCAGTAATGTCACTGCGGGGAGCCGTACTCCTTCTGGCATGCCTTCAGCTGGCCAAGCCAATAACTGATGGCCTTTCTGAATTCGGCGAGGGTGTTAAAGTCCCCGGGATTGGGGGGGTTGTCAAGTATTTCCTGGCACGGGTAAATCCTTAGATCGACGCTTACCGGCTCGGAGGCGATGCCGTTGGCGATGACGACCAGGTCCCACTCACCGGGGGCCAGATCGGACGGGATGTCGATCGCGCAGGACTGCACCGTGGCTCCCGTGGCTACGCCCATGGTGGAGAAGTCGTAGCTGCGCGCGTAGGCCACCTGTCCGGCCGCGTTGGTGAGCTGGACGATCGGGTAATTCGTGGCCATCTGGGCGTCATCGCCGTAGCTGCAGGCCTGCGACAGGCCGTTGAGCTGGGTCCCGGAGACGGTGTAGCCGTAGCCGAGGTACATGTCCGAGGGCACCGAGATACCGGTCGGTCTCCAGGCGGACGCGGGATCGTTGCTGGCGGCATCGGGGGTGTAGATGTAGATCTCGCTGCCCTGCGTTGTCAGAAGGATCTGACCGGTAGGCAGAAGCAGAAAGCGCGCGACCCACGTATTGGGCGCGTTCGACGGGGTGAACGGGACAGGCGAGAATGCCGAAAGCGCGTTCGTCGCCGGATCGAACTCCAGGAACGTCATGTTCTGCGAAAAGTAGTCGGCACCGAGAGTCCCCTCGCCCACCTCGTAGAGGCTGCCGGCGGTCAGCAGTACCTTGCCGTTGGTCTGCAGCACGGCGGGCGCGTCGCTGGCCGTCAGCATCGGCCACACGTGGCCGGGACTCGTGTCGTCTGGGAAGGCGGGCCCGAGGGCCCAGGTACCCGGCGTCGTCCTGGGATCGCTGCCTGCCGGAGGCGGCGTATACAGCGCGGTCTGGCCAGTGCCGCCGATCGCGAACACTCGGCCGTCGGGCAGGACGATCGCCGGGCCGATCTCGAAGATGCCGACCGTTGCTCCCGTTGGGTCGGTGATCGTGGTCAAGGGGAGAACGGACGGGGTCGTCCCCGTTGACACCCACTCGTCCAGCGAGGGGATGTACCGCTCGGTGTGAGGCTCGTCAAACGTGTTGACGGTCAGCACGCTGCCGTCCGGTAGCAGGGTCCACGTCTCCTCGTTGCAGATGCTGTTTTTGGTGTCCGTAGTGCGCGTGCCGAAAGCGCTGCCGGCGACCGTCCACTCCCCGGTAGCCGGGTCCCACAGCGCGGTTTTGAACGGCGGACTCGCCGTATTCTTGTCGCCGAGCAGGACACGGCCGTCGGCCAGCACGGCACCGGCCGCATCCGCGTCAATGAAATCGAACTCAGGGGGTTTTACAAGCGGCCCCCACGTATTCGTGCCCGGATCGAAGATTTCACCCAGCGGCGTATCGCCTCCCGCGCTGGAGTACTCACCGCCGATGACATACACCCGCCCGTCCCTTAGGACTCCAGAGGAGAAGAACTGCCTGCTGTTCGCCATCTGCAACTTCGGTGACCAGCTACCTGTCGGGTAGCTGCCGTGGCCATCCGGCGTCAGACGCAGCCAGTCGGCCTGGTAGGCGTCATGAATGAGCACCGATCCGTCGGTCAGCAACAGCATCGTGTCGTACGAGAAGGAACCCACCCAAGACGGCGCCGCAAAGGCTACCCATGATCCGCCCATCATCTCACCCCCGAAATCGGCTTGCCGTGGTCGTTGTACCGCTCACGAACAGATCGCTCATGATTTCCCCTCGTGCTGCTGGGTGTGTCTGGTTTGTCGGCCGGGGATACCGGCCCTTATAGGCAGCCGCTGGGCGGGCGCCCGGGCTTTGCCATCGTTGGCGCCTGCTGACAACTGAGCTGGGCCAGCCGTGAGTAGTCCCGCTTTGGTGCGGACTGGCTACCCGGCCACCCCGTCGGTGAAGCGATGCGCGGCGCCGCCCCCGTATCATCACCGTGAGCGCCGTGGTTCCGGCTGCTCTGGTCACAAGGATGCGGTCTGGGCACCGCCGCTCGCGCCGGGGAAATCCCTAGCATTCCGGGCCGATCCCTGGCATTGCCGCTCGTATTGCTGCGGCATACGCTGATCCCGTGCTCTTAGGACGGGCCGGGGAGTGCGGGCAAATCCAAACGCTGATGGCCGACGCGGCGGCCAGCGTAACGCGCTGCCTGGTGTTCGAGGGCGACCCGGGCATCGGAAAGACCGCGCTCCTGGCGTACGCGGCCGCCGCGGCCGACGGTTTCCGCCTGCTGCGGGCCACGGGCACCGAGTCCGAGGTAGGGCTTGGCTTCGCGGGGCTCCTCGAGATGACCCGGCCCGTCGTCGGCCTGCTCACCGTCATACCCGGGCCGCAGGCCGACGCGCTACGCGGTGCCCTAGGGCTCGCCGCGCCCGTGGCGGCGAGCCGGTTCCTGGTGGCGGCCGGGTTGCTCAGCTTGCTCGCGGCGGCGGCGGAACGGTCGCCGGTGCTGGTGCTCGTCGATGACCTGCAGTGGGTGGATCAGGCCTCCGCGCAGGCGCTGCTGTTCGCCGTCCGCCGACTGCGGGCCGACCGGGTCGGCGTGGTCATGACCGTGCGGCGCGGGGAGCCTGTGCCGGCCCGGATCGACGGCCTGCCCCGGGTGACCCTGGCGGGCCTGGCCCAGGAGGCCGCCCGCGGGCTGCTCGCCGCGCGGGCGGCGGACGTGACCGGGCCGGTGGCGGACCGGCTGCACGCCGCGACCGGCGGCAACCCGCTCGCGCTGGTGGAGATGGCGCGCTCGCTCACGCCGAGCCAGCGGGCCGGCCGTGACGTGCTGCCCGAGCCGCTGCCCCCCGTCGCCGCACTGCAGACGGCGTACGCGGGGCGGGTGTCGGCGCTCGGCGCCAGCACCCGGCGCGCGCTGCTGGTGCTCGCGGCCTCCGGTGACGCGGTGATGGGCTCGCTGGGACCGGCGCTGGCCAACCAGCGCCGCACGGTCGCCGACCTGGCGCCGGCGGCGGACGCGGGGCTGATTACGATCGACGGGGGCCGGGTGGGCTGGCGGCACCCGCTGGTGCGGTCGGCGGTCTATTACAGCGCCACGGCCGCCGATCGTGCCGCGGCGCACCGCGCGGTCGCGGACGGGCTGCCCGCGGGCGATCCTGGCTGGGCGTGGCACCGTGCCGCGGCCGCGGACGGTCCCGACGAGCTGGTCGCGGCCGCGCTGGACCGGGTAGCGGCCGACGCGTCGCGGCGAGCCGGGTTCGCGACCGCCGCCCGGGCCGCCGAGCAGGCCGCCGCGTTGTCCGCCCATCCGCAGGACGCGGCGCGGCGGCTGCTGGCCGCGGCCGATGCCGCATGGCTGGCCGGCGATGCCGGGCGCGCCGAGCGCCTGCTGGACGAGGCGCTGGGCGGCGCAAGCCAGGATGACCTGCGCGGCCGGGTGCTTCACCTGCGCGGCCACACCGAGTACACGGTCGGCCGGGCCGAGCGCGCGGCCGAGTTGTTCAGCGCCGCGGCCACGCTGCTCGAGCCGCACGACCCGGCCGCCGCCGCCGACGCCCTCGCCCAGGCCGCGCTCGCCCACTGGTGGCACGCCGATCCCGACGGCATGACCGCGGCCGTGGGACGGTTGCGCGCGCTGGCCGCCGTGCACGCCTACCTCGCGTTCTACGCTGAGTTCTACGCCGGGCTGGCGGCCATGTTCACCGGGAAGGCCAGCGAGGGGACGGCGCTGATCGAACGGGTGCTGGCCACTGAGCCGGCGGGCGGGGCAGGCACCTGGCAGGATCCGCGCAGCATCCAGCGGCTGGCTGGCTTGGGCTGGCTGGCGCGCGGCGGTGAGGGGCATGATCTCGGCGTACAGCGGATGCGCGTGCTGCGCGCCCAGGGGGCACTGGGCATGATGCCCCGGCTGCTGCGGATGACCGCTTCCCAGGATCTCGATGACGACCGGTGGCCCGAGGCCGTTGCCGAGGCCGACGAGGCGCTGGAGCTGTGCGAGGAACTCGGCCAGCCCGCGCACCGGCCCGAGGTGCTGGGCATCCTCGCCACCGTCGCGGCCTGCCGCGGGGACGCCGCGGCCTGCCGCGCCCATGCCGATGCGGCGCTCGCCGCAGCCGAGCGGCACGGCCAGCACTGGGCCCGGCTGATCGCGCTGCGCGCCCGCGGGCTGCTGGCGCTCGGCGAAGGCGACCTGGCCGCGGCGGTCAGCCTGTTCGAGGAGGTGACGGCGGTGCAGCTGGCCCGCGGCCTGCGCGGCCCCACGGTGATCTCACTGCCCGACCTGGTCGAAGCGCTGGCCCGCCTGGGCTGGCGCGATGACGCCGCCAGCCGCGCACTGGAGTTCGAGCGCCGGGTGACGGGCGTCACGGACCCCCGGGTACCGGCCCTGGTGGCGCGGTGCCGGGCGCTGGTCGCCGACGGGCCAGACGCGGACGCGGCCTACCGGCAGGCGCTCAGTCACCACCAGGGCGACCCTGACGCGTTTGTGGTCGCCCGCACCCGGCTGCTCTACGGCGAGTGGCTGCGCCGCCGAGGCCAGCGGCGGGCGGCGCGCGCCGAGCTGGACATGGCACGGGAGGTCTTCGAGAAGTACGGCGCGGTGCCCTGGGCGAAGCGGGCGCGCGGTGAGCTGCGGGCCAGCGGGGCCGTGCTGCGCTCGCGGCCCCAGCCCGGCGTGCAGCTGACCGAGGCCGAACTGCGGGTCGCGCTGCTCGCGGCCGACGGGCTCACCGACCGGGAGATCTGCGGCCAGCTCTACCTGAGCCAGAAAACGGTGGAATTCCACCTCGGCCGCGCGTACCGCAAACTAGGCGTGCGCGGTCGTACCGAGCTGGCCCGTCGGCTGCCGACCGTCAGAACGGCAGCCGCGGGGCCGCTCACGAGTGACATCGGTTTGAGGAAATAACGCTTACTGCTTTTTGTCATGGCACCGAGGCTCCCACCGATCGCCGCAGGAGACACCCTCTTCACGCTGGGTGTGCATGGGAGGGTCTTCTGTGCCTATCGGTGGGGAACTCGATATCGCGATGGGAGCGGACGGCGGCGCGGGCGTGGGTACCGAGCCTGTAGTACGACCAGGTTCTGGCGGGGTGCACGCGCCAGAAACGAAGTCGGCGGCCCGTGGTGAGTGTCCTTCTGGGGAGAAAAATGGATCGCAACCCACCTTCACACCTGGCCCGCACCCTCACCGGCCACGAGGATACGGTCTACGGTGTGGCGTTCAGCCCGAGGGGCAGCTGCTCGCCGCCGCCAGGCTTTGACAAGACGGCGCGGCTGTGGGACCCGGCGACCGGCGAGCACCTGCGCACCCGGCGGGGCAGAGGCCTGCCCGCCGGGACCTGAGGCCCGGCTCGCGGCGATCCGGCGGCTGCTGCTTGATGAGACCCTCGCGCCCGGCGACCGCCTCGCCGGCTGCCTTGTCGCGCTCTACGGCCAGCAGGTCAGCACGATCGCCGCGCTGCGCACGACCGAAGTCTCCTGCGCCGCCGGCGCCACCCGGCTCAAGCTCGGCGCGGACTGGCTCGACGTGCCCGAGCCCGTTGCCGCCCTGCTGCGGCAGCACCTGCGCGACCGCGGCAACATGAGCACGGCAGCCAACCCGGCCTCGCCGTGGCTGTTTCCCGGGCAGCTCGCCGGCGAACACCGCAGCTACCGCCGGCTCGTCCGCATGCTCCACCAGCTCGGCATCCCCGCCCGCGCGAGCCGTCTGGCCGCATGGCGCGAGCTCGCCCGGCAAGCGCCACCCGCCGTCCTGGCCGACGCGCTGGGCGTCTCAGCGGGCACGGCGATGCGCCACGCGTTCCTCGGCAGCGCCGACTGGTCCGCCTACACCGCCCGCCGGCATCCGCACACCTCGAGCGACGAGACGCCGCGGTAGGCGGTCACCGCGGCTGCAGGCTGACGAGCCTGATCGCATGCGGCCTGATGTCGGGACCTGAGGTCTGCCGCGTGGTGCCGGTAGGGCTAATTTGCTCGCCTGTAGCGCCGCTGTCGCCTCGGCCAGCAGCGCCTGCAGCTGCTCCAGCCGTTCCGCGCCCATCCGCTGGGTGAGCTCCTCATCGAGCTGGTCGAGGATCTTCGCGCAGGCGTCGGCCTCATCCCATCCCCGCTCGGTGAAGCACACCAAGGTGGCACGCCTGTTCGTGGGGTCGGGGCGTCGTTCCACGTAGCCGTGTTGTTCGAGGTAGTCCACCAGGTAGCCGACCGACTGGTTCGTGAGCTTGGCCCGCTCGGCCAGCTCCCCGATGCGCGCCCCCTCGGGCCCCAGGTTCTGGAAGATCGCCATGTGGGCCGGGCGGACGTCGTCGAAGCCGAGCTGCTCCAGGCGGGCCTGCACGTACTCCATGGTCCGGTAGTACCCGGTCCGCATCAGGATGCCGAGGTCGCCGCGGCGCAGCCGCTGGGTATGGCCAGAGGTTTCTCCCCTGCTCGTCATGTCTCCCATTCTGCCAGGCGGCTGCGACCCAGCCGCTGAGATACCAGGCACCTTGCTATGGTGGCCGGGCCGGCCGCTTACGCGGGACAGGGCCGCCGTCCCCGGCGGGCCGATGCGGCGGCCCGGTCAAGACCAGCTCAGGGTCGCGGCGCCGCGCTGGGAGTCACCGGGGCCCGCCAGCCCGCCTCGGTCACCGGTTCGGTGCCGGCGACCAGGCCGAGCTGGTTCAGCATCAGCAGGTCGTTGCGGCTAGCGGCGTGCTCCACGATCTTGCCGCCCGCGACGCGGTGGATATGGATCTGGTCGGCCTCCACGGACCGGCCGGTGGGCGGCATGGCCCCCATGATCCGGGCCGGGCCGACTCCCGGCGGGAACTCGCCCAGGTGGGTGCCCCGCAGCATCACGCGGTGCACCACCTTGTCGTCGTGGACGATCTCCTCCTGGATTTCGTAGCGGAGGTCGGGAAATGCGGTCCGCCATGCCGTGACGATGTGCCGCACCGCCGCGTGTCCGCCCGGCTGCCGGACGCCGAAGTTGGTGAATTGGTCATCGACCAGGTCCTCGATGGCGGACAGGTCGCCGCCGTTCCAGACGCGTTCGAAGAAGCGGCGCACGATCGCGCCGTTGTCCTGCTCAAGAGCCATGGGATTCCTCCCCTTTGCTGGTTCCCCGAGAGCCGCGCTGATCCGGGGCTCTCCTCAAATCCGGGCCGGGAAGGCAGGCAGGGCCGCCCGGCCGGCCGGCCGGCGGCGCGAGCTGGCGGCCGCTCTCCGGCGGCAGCAGGCTACTGCCAGAGGATAGGTACCCAGATATCTGGGTACCAGAAGCCTGACATGAAACGGGCGCGCCGTCAAGGGAAGCAGGCTCCGCACTGCGACTACGGGCTACTGCCCCATCGGCCCCGACATCGGAGCAAGCTCATGACGGCCGCGCTGGGCTCGAGGATCTGCTGGCGGTGGCCGACGGCGCGCGAGTGGAGCTGGACGACGGGCACGTGCTCGGATCACGGGCGGCCGGGCTGCAGTGGACCGG
>Ga0070714_100003372_pt1 | contig 11904 bp, 9 predicted proteins | sample LARL83metaG_FD_65450 | JGI IMG/M metagenome (GOLD analysis project Ga0070714, IMG submission 65450) | Corn, switchgrass and miscanthus rhizosphere microbial communities from Kellogg Biological Station, Michigan, USA - LAR L8-3 metaG | ecosystem: Host-associated > Plants > Roots > Rhizosphere ... | reverse complement strand
ACGCCAACGCCGTGCAGGCCGCCGGAAACCGCGTAGGACTTGCTGTCGAACTTGCCGCCGGCGTGCAGGGTGGTGTGCACGACCTCCACGGCGGGACGCTGCTCGCCGGGATGCAGGTCCACCGGGATGCCGCGGCCGTTGTCGCGCACCCGGACGCCGCCGTCGGCCAGCAGGAAGACATCGATCGTGTCCGCGAACCCGGCCAGCGCCTCGTCCACCGAATTGTCCACGACCTCGTAGACCAGGTGGTGCAGGCCGCGCTCCCCGGTAGAACCGATGTACATGCCGGGTCGCTTGCGTACCGCCTCGAGACCCTCGAGGACGGTGATCGAGCGTGCGTCGTAGGACAAAGCTTCCGAACTCCTCCTGCTGGGATGGTGCTCTGAGACCCAGCGCCACGAGACCCAGCGTCATCTGCCCGTGTGCTATACCATTTTACCTGCGAGTAGGCCCTGACATGGGCATGTTCAGCCGTAGGTGTCGCGCGGCCCGCGACCGCCCCGCACCCTCCATGCACCCTGCTGCCGCGGGCCGGTCGGCCCGCGGACCTTGACCCGCCGTACCGTCCCGTGACCCAGCTCGGCGTTCAGCCGCTGGACCAGCGTCGCAGCGAGCAACTGCAGCTGAGCCGCCCACGCGCTCGAGTCCGCGGCCACGGTCAGCACGCCGTCGCGGAACCCCTCCGGCCGGGCATGCGCGGCGAGCTCGGCGCCGACGATCTGCTCCCAGCGGCCGAACGCCGATCCCACCGCGACCTGCTGCTGCCAGCCCCGCTCGGCGAGCAGCTTAGTGATCGCTGCGCCTAGGGGCTGCGGATCCTCCCCGCCGGGCGGGCGCCTGCCGCCGGGCCGATCGCCGCGCCGTTCGGGAAAATCCTTGCCTTCCGAACGGACGCGGGCCGGACTTTCGCCGCGCTGCATCGCCTGCTGCCGGGCCGCTGCGAGCGCCTCGCGGGCGCTGCGGAGCCTGCGGCTGGCATCGTCATCGGGCACTGGTGATCACCCCATCGGCCACGTCGAACCTGGTTGCCGCCAGGGCCGCGGGCAGGTCGGCGGGCACGGCCGCGGTGACCAGGACCTGCTCGGCGGCGGCCGCCACCGTGGCCAGCCGGTCCCGGCGCTGCCCGTCGAGCTCGGCGAAGACGTCGTCGAGCAGCAGCACCGGGTCCTCGCCGGCCGAGCGCAGCAGCTCGTAGCCGGCCAGCCGCAGGGCCAGCGCGAGCGACCACGACTCGCCGTGGCTCGCATAACCGCGGGCGGGCAGCTCGCCGATGCGCAGCTCCAGCTCATCGCGGTGCGGGCCGACCAGGCACACCCCGCGCTCCAGTTCGACGCCGCGGGAGTCGGCCAGCTCCGCACGCAGCGTGGCCGTCAGCTGGTCCCGGCCGCCGCCGGGCTCGGTCTTGTCGCGCCACGACGGGCGGTAGCTCATCTCCACGGCGCGCTCATCGCCGCAGACCGCCGCGTAGGCCTTGACCGTCATCGGGCGGAGCGCGCCGATCAGCTCCAGCCGGCCCGCCATCAGCTCGGCGCCGGTGCGGGCCAGCTGCTCATCCCAGGCGTCCAGCGCGCCGAGCATCGGCCGGCGGTCCGGCGGCCGGGCGCGCGCCGATTTCAGCAGCGCAGTGCGCTGCCGCACCACCCGCTCGTAGTCGGACCGGACTCCCGCGTACCTCGGCGCCGCCTGGACCAGGAGGTCATCGAGGTACCGGCGGCGCTCGCCGGGATCCCCCTTAACCAGGGCGAGGTCTTCAGGGGCGAAAACCACCGCGCGCAGTGCGCCGAGTACCTGCCGGGGCCGCTGGACCGGGGCCCGGTTGATCCTGGCCCGGTTGGCGCGGGCCGGGTTGATCTCGATCTCGACCAGGGTGCTGCGGTCGGCGGACGCCACCGCGGCCCGCACGATGGCCCGGTCCGCCCCGCTGCGTACCAGCGGCGCGTCGGTCGCCACCCGGTGGCTGGCCAGGGTGGCCACGTAGCCGACCGCCTCGACCAGGTTGGTCTTGCCCTGGCCGTTCGCACCGGTGAACGAGGTCACGCCCGATTCCAGCTGCAGGTCCGCCGCCGCGTAACTGCGGAAGTCGGTCAGCGCGAGCCGGGTCAGGTGCACGGCGCCCCACACAGAATTTCGCGTTGTTCACAATTACCTGGCATCGAGTACCTGCCGTCGAGGCCGGTTTGTCATGTGGCCCGATCGCCTGTGAACAACGCTCATGGGTGCGAGATTACTGCGGCGCACCGTAAGCCGCTCGCAGCCGCCACGCCGCACCAGGTCGGCTCACCGCAACCGGCGTCGTGGGGGTCCGGGGGCTCGGGCCCCCGGAATACACGGGAAGGCGGGCTACGGCGAAATCGGCCGCAGGCCGATGAGCAAGGTGGCCCCGCTCGCCGCCCCTCATCAGCCGAGCCGGATCGGCATCAGCAGGTAGCGGTAGTCCGGGGCCTGGTCGGCGGCGGGCTTGCCGGTGATCACGGCGGGCTTGGACGCCGTGGTGAACGAGATCCGGACGGTGTCGGAGTCCATCGCGGTCAGCCCGTCGAGCAGGTACTGCGGATTGAACGCGATCTGGATGTCCTCGCCCTCGTAGCTCGCCTCGAGCGTCTCGGCCGCCTGCGCCTCGTCCCCGGTGCCCGCCTCGAGCAGCAGTTGCCCGGCGGAGAAGGACAACCGGACCGGGGTGTTGCGCTCGGCCACCAGCGCCACCCGCCGGACCGACTCGGTCAGCAGCCCCACCGGCAGCTCGGCCGTGGCGTTCACTTGATCGGGCAGCAGCGCCTGGTAGCGGGGGAACTCGCCGCCGAGCAGGCGCGTCGTCGCGCGCCTGCCGCCGCCCTCGAACCCGATCATGCCGTCCCCGCTGTCGCCCGGCAGCGCGAGCGCGATCGAGACCTCCGCCCCCGCGTTCAGCGCGCGGGCGGTGTCGGCCAGCGCCTTGCCCGGGACCAGCACGGCCGCGCTCAGATCCTGCCGGGCCGGCTGCCACGGCAGTTCGCGCACCGCGAGCCGGTACCGGTCGGTGGCGATCAGCGTCAGCCGGTCGCCCTCGATCTCCACCCGCACGCCGGTCAGCGCGGGCAGGGTGTCATCCCGGCCCGCGGCCGCGGCCACCTGGGCGACGGCGGAGGCGAACACGTCGCTTTCCACGGTGCCGACCGACGGCGGCATGTCGGGCAGCGCCGGGTAGTCCTCAGCCGGCAGCATGAGCAGGGAGAACTGCGCGCTTCCGCAGGTCACGATCGTACGCGAGCCCTCCGTGCGGAACTCGACCTGGCGCGGCGGGAGGCTGCGGGTGATCTCGCTGAGCAGCCGCCCGGAGACCAGCACGTCCCCTTCCTCTTCGGCGGACACCGGCAGCGAGGCCTGCGCCGACACGTCGTAGTCGAAGCTGGAGAGCACAAGCTCCGCGCCCGCCTGCACCCGCATGCCCGCGAGCACCGGCAGCGCCGGGCGGGCCGGCAGCGCCCGCGCCGTCCACGCCACCGCTTCTGCCAGCACGTCGCGCTCGACCTGGAATTTCACGGCGAACCGCCTCCTGTTCGCTGCTTACGTATGGGGATCCTTACACGGGGGTCAGACGCCCGGTGACCGCTGATGATGCCAGGCTCGATGGCCGACGTTACGGGCGGCCCACTGTTGGTTGAGATGTCTTTAGATAGAGATCTGAACGTAGTCGTAGTAGGCATGGTGGATGGTGGGGACAATCGTTGTTATCCCAGGCCGCCCCGGGCGCTGGTGTCCACAGGCGATGTGGGCAGGAACGACGCCGACGTGCGCTGGCTGTGCGCTGCCGCAGCGCCGTCGCGGATTGTCCGCACGTTCTCCCCTGCGCATTCGGGGTTGTTCGCCGGTTCCCCCGAGCTTTTCCCCAGAGTTGTCCACAGTCTGTGTGCTCATTTAGTCGGCCGCATGCCGATCCACCGGGATTAGGGCCGCGGTCATGCTGACGTTTCCCGGCGTTCATCCTGATCGGGCCTGCTGCTTGATCCGGTTCGTGAGCTCGGTGACCTGGTTGTAGATCGATCGGCGCTCGGCCATTAGCGACCGGATCTTGCGGTCTGCGTACATGACCGTGGTGTGGTCTCGGCCGCCGAATTGCTGGCCAATCTTCGGCAGCGACAGGTCGGTAAGCTCCCGGCACAGGTACATGGCGATCTGCCGGGCCGTGGCGAGCACCCGGGACCTGGACGTACCGCACAGGTCCTCGATGGACAGCCCGAAGTAGGAAGCGGTCTGGCCCATGATCGTGGTCGCGGTGATCTGCGGCCCCTGTGCCTCGGGGATGAGATCCTTCAGCACGATCTCGGCCAGCTGGAGATCCACGGACTGCCGGTTGAGGCTGGCGAACGCGGTCACCCGGATGAGCGCGCCCTCCAGCTCGCGGATGTTGGTGGAGATCCGGCTGGCGATGTACTCCAGCACCTCGGGGGGCGCGTTGAGGCCTTCCTGCTCGGCCTTCTTGCGCAAGATGGCGATGCGCGTCTCCAGTTCGGGCGGCTGGACGTCGGTAAGCAGCCCCCACTCGAACCGGCTGCGAAGCCGGTCTTCCAGCGTGACCAGGCGCTTCGGGGCGCGGTCGCTGGAGATCACGATCTGCTTGCTGGCGTTGTGCAGCGTGTTGAACGTGTGAAAGAACTCCTCCTGAGTTCCTTCCTTGTTCTCCAGGAACTGGATGTCGTCCACCAGCAGCACGTCCACGTCGCGGTACCGGCGCCGGAATCCGTCCTGCTTGCCGTCCCTGATCATGTTGATGAAGTCGTTGGTGAACTCTTCCGAGCTCACGTACCGCACCTTCACGCCCTGGTAGAAGATCTGCGCGTAGTGACCGATGGCGTGCAGCAGGTGGGTCTTGCCGAGGCCGGAATCGCCGTAAATGAACAGCGGGTTGTACGCCTTGGCCGGGGCTTCGGCCACCGCGACCGCGGCCGCGTGGGCGAAGCGGTTGCTGGAGCCGATCACGAATGTCTCGAACGTGTACTTGGGATTGAGCCTGGTGGCCAGGAGTCGTGCGGTCGGCTGGCCGGTGCCGCCGGGCCGGGCGGCTTTCGGCGCCTCCGCTCCGTTGCTGTGGGCCGGGTGGGTGCTCCCGGCCCGGTCGTCCTGGCGCGGCGCGGCGCCGGACGGCCGGAGGTCGCCCGGCTGGGCGGCACCGGGATCCGGCTGTCCCGTGCCGTCTTGCGCCCCGGCCTCGCCGGGCAACGGATGGACGTCGGTGGCCGGGTCGACCGTGACCGCCAGCTGAATGCTGCGGCCCAGCTCCCGGGACAGGGCGTGCGTGATCAAGGTGCGCAGCCGGGTTTCCAGCTGCTCCTTGACGAATTCGTTGGGCGTCGCGATCAGCGCCGTGTTCTCGACGAGGCCGAGCGGCCTGGTCAGCTTGAGCCAGGCCCGCTGGTGGGCCTCGATCTGCATGCCGTTCAGGTCCTCAAGGGAGCGGGCCCACACCTCGGCGAGGTCCGTTTCACTCATAAAATCTCACCTCGCGCCCCCATGACCGTCCAGAGATCTGTCCACAGGTTGTGGACGCCGTCACCGCCACCGAGCCTGAGCACGCTGCTGGGTCATTCCGTCAGCCCAGTTGTAGTTCTCGTTTCCCCGCTCCGGGACAGGATCCGGTTGTCCACAGCCTAAGCGTCCCTCTTGCGGCGCGTTCGGTAAATGGCAGTGTTCCGGTAACCGGCTGGTTCAGGACTCGCTTCCGCCGCGCGCAACCGGTGCCTGGTCCGCGGAACCGCTGCCTGGCGCCTCCGGAACGGGTGCGCCCGCGCTTGGCGGGCCGCGCGGGCAGCCCGGTTTGACCACCCGGATCACGGCACCTACCCTGGTCGACTGGCCACCGGGCCGGCGCAGCGCTTGCGGCTGCCCGGGCGGTGGGGCGTGAGCGTCGCGCCGGGGGCGCGCCGACAAGCCAAAAGCACCGCATCTGGAGCCCGAAGTGAGCAAGCGTACATTTCAGCCGAACAACCGCCGCCGTGCGAGGACGCACGGATTCCGCCTGCGCATGCGCACCCGCGCCGGGCGGGCGGTGCTCGCTGCGCGCAGGCACAAGAGGCGTGCGCGGCTGAGCGCCTGACCGCGTGGCCTCAGGCAGGTCGTCAGGCGTCGCTGATGCTTCCCGCGCAGGCACGTATGAGGCGCAGCGCGGATTTCACCCTGGCGGTGCGGCGCGGCAGCCGGTCGGGACGCCGACTGCTGACCGCGCACCTGCTGGTCCGAGACGCGCCAGGTGAGCCTGCCCGGGTCGGGTTCGTGGTGAGCCGCGCGGTGGGCGGCGCGGTGGTCCGGAACAGGGTGCGCCGCAGGCTCAGACATCTGGCCCGCGGTTATCTTGAGTGTCTGCCGGGAGGTAGCCTTCTAGTTGTCCGCGCCAATCCCCCGGCCGCGGCCGCACGCCAGGCGGATCTTGCCGCCGAGCTCGACCTGGTACTGGGCAATTTGCTGCGGCGGCAGGTAGGGGCGCTGCACCGGTGATGACGCGGGAGCCAGATGTCCGGACTGCGGTTGGCGCCGCCCGGCCGTCCGGCGCGGCGCGACTGCTCATGCATTTGGTGAGCGGGTACCAGCGTTGGGTGAGTTCGTTGCTCATGCCACGGTGCCGGTTCGCCCCGTCCTGCAGCGCGTACGCGCTGCAGGCGCTCGCCGAGCACGGCGCGCTAGGCGGAAGCTGGCTCGCGGTAGGCAGGATCGGCCGGTGCCACCCGTTCCACCCGGGCGGCTATGACCCGGTACCGTCACGCCGCACCCGGCGGACCGCGTCGGCGAGAGCGCAAGGGAGCTAGCAGGTGGGCATCCTCAACCCGCTGTACGACCTGGTCGGGTGGCTGATCATGCGCCTGCACGCGCTGTTCAGCCCGCTGTTCGGCCCGGCGAGCGGCGTGACGTGGGTCCTGGTGATCGTGGCCCTCGTCGTCTTGATGCGGCTCATCCTGCTGCCGTTGTTCATCAAGCAGATGCACTCGCAGCGCAAGATGATCGCGCTCGCCCCGGAGCTGCAGGCGCTGCGCAAGCGCTACAAGAACGACAAGCAGAAGCTTCAAGAAGAGATGATGAAGCTGTACAAGGAGCACGGGGCCAACCCGCTCTCCGGCTGCTTGCCGCTCGTCGCCCAGCTTCCGATCTGGTTCGCCCTGCTGAACGTGCTGCGCGCGATGTCGGAGGACAAGGCCCTGTATGGCCTGACGCCGCTGGTGGTGCACCAGGCGAACCACGCCAGCATCTTCGGCGCCACGATTTCCTCGAAGTTCCTCTTCCAGCATCCGGCGACCCCGGGTCACGTCAAGGTCGTGATCGGGATCACCGTCGTGATCAGCGCGGTCACCACGTTCCTGTCGGTGCGGCAGAGCATGAAGCGCGGCCTGATGCAGAATCCGGCCGCGGCCGAGGACAACCCGATGGCGGGCGCGCAGAAGTACATGGTCTACATCGCGCCGCTGTTCGCCCTCAGCGGCCTGTACTGGCAGTTCGGGCTGGTGCTGTACTGGATGACCTCGAACATCTGGCAGCTCGGCCAGCAGTACTTCCTGTTCAAGAAGATCCCGCCACTGGAGACGGCACCCGCCGCGGCGACGGCCGCGACGGCGGTGTCCGGCAAGGCCTCCGGGGCCGCGGCCCAGACAGCAGCGGCCCGGCCGAAGGCCGCCGGCGCGCAGCCCGGCGCCAAGCGCGCCGCGTCGGCCACCAAGCCGGCCGGGTCGGCCACCAAGCCGGCCGGGTCGGGCAAGCCCGCGGCCGCGCGGCAGTCCGGTTCGTCGGCCAAGCCTGCGCCCACGTCGGGCAAGTCCGCGTCCACGTCGGCCAAGCCGGCGGCCTCCTCGTCGAAGCAGGCTACTGGGGCGAAGCAGTCTGCCGCGGCCAAGAAGCCAGCTGCGGCGAAGACTGAGGCGGCCGCGCTCGGTATCCCGCCGCCGACCCCGAACGGGAGCGGCGGTGTACTGCGCAAGCTGGTCCGGGGACGTGCTGAGCCCGAGCCGGAGCCCGAGCCGCCCGAGGTCACGTTCGTCCGGCAGCAGCGGGCGAAGCAGTCGCGGAGCAAGCGCTCGGGCAAACGATGAGCTGTCGGTCCTGGCGCGGGGCCCGGTCGGCCCGCACGAGACTGGCCGGCCAGGATAGGCGCGGTGGCCGCGGCCGCGAGTGACGTTCTTGGGTGTGGCGGCGGATCGGAACGGAGAGCTTTGATGAGTCATGGGGAGAGCGCTGCGGCGGGCACGCGGGACGACCAGCCGCTCCGGCAGCCGGACGACGCTTTCACCGAGGATTCCTCGGCAGATGACGGCGTGGCTGGCGACCCGGTCGGCGAGGCGGATGTGGAGCCGGGCGAGCTGCTGGCCGAGCCTGGTGATCTCGATGATCCTGACGATCCTGCGGCTCAGGGCGGTCCGGCCGCGGGCCCGGCCTGGTCAGACGGCACCCCGAGGGTGGACGGGGAGCACGCCGAGGTGACCGTGGCCGACCTCGAGCAGGAGGGCGAGATCGCGGCCGACTACGTGGAAGGCCTGCTCGACATCGCCGACCTCGACGGCGATATCGACATGGACGTGGAAGGCGACCGGGCCCTGGTGTCGGTCGTCGGCGGCACGCTCGATGAGCTGGTTGGGACGAAGGGTGTCGTGCTCGAGGCGCTGCAGGAGCTGACCAGGCTGGCGGTGCAACGGCAGACCGGTGAGCGCACCAGGATGATGCTGGACGTGGGCGGCTATCGCGCCCGCCGCCGGGCTGAGCTGACCGAACTGGGGCAGGACGCGGCGGATGAGGTACGGCAGACGGGCGTGCCGAAGCGGCTCACGCCGATGACCGCCTTCGAGCGCAAGGTCGTGCACGACGCGGTCGCGGCGGCCGGGCTGCGCAGCGAGTCCGAGGGCGAGGACCCGGACCGCCGCGTGGTGGTCTACCCGGCCGAGTGAGGCTGGTCGCCACGGCGCGCCAGGAGAGCATGAGCACGGTCGGCCCCGCTGGCGTGGCTGGCGCTGCCAGCGTGCCCGGCTCTACCAGCGTGCCCGGCTCTGCGGGTCTGCCTGGCTGTGCGGGTCTGCGTGGCTCTGCTGACGAGCGTGGCGCGGCGGGTCTGCCCGGCGCGTCTGGGCTGGAGCCTCCCGCTGGTGCACTGGAGATTTTCGGATCTATGTTCCCCCTCGCACGGCGGTACGCGAACATACTGGCCACCGATGGCATTATCCGGGGCCTGATCGGTCCGCGTGAGACGGCGCGACTGTGGGACCGGCATCTGCTGAACTGCGCGGTGGTCGCCGACCTCGTGCCGCGACAGGCCACGCTGCTGGATATCGGATCCGGGGCCGGCCTGCCCGGCATCGTGCTGGCTATGCTGCTGCCCGAGGTCCAGGTCACGCTGCTTGAGCCGATGGCCCGGCGAGTGGAGTTCCTCGACGAGTGCCGCGCGGCGCTGGGCCTGCGCAACGTGACCGTACGGCGCGGGCGGGCCGAGGAGGTCCGCGGGCAGGTACGCGCGGAGGTGGTCACCGCCCGGGCGGTCGCCCCACTGGACCGCCTCGCCGGGCTGGCGATACCCCTCGTGCAACCCGGCGGGATGGTGCTGGCGCTGAAGGGGCAGCGGGCCGCCGCGGAGGCCGATGCGGCCGGACCGGTACTGCGGAGTCTGGGCGTCAGCGACGTTGCGGTGCTGCGTGCCGGGGTCGGCAAGATCGCTCCGCCCGCCACCGTGGTCAGGCTGATCGCCGGTGCCCACCCGACGGGAGCAGCCAAGTCGGCCAGGCAGGTGGGAGCACGAACAGGCCGCCGGGCCCGGCCCCGTGGCGCGGACGGGAAAGCAGCCCGGACGCCCCGGTAGCACGTGCTCGCCGGTGGGGCGGTGCCGACAGCTGGCGGCTGGTTGGTGGCGGTGGCGGTCGGTGGGGCGGTGCCGGCCGGGGGCATGCCGATTGCCCATGGTGTGGCCGTGGGTGGAGCGCGTTGGCTGCCGGGGTGCGCTGGTTGCTGGGCGGTGCCGGTCGGTGGGCCGTGCCAGCTGCTGGCGGCTGGTTGGTGGGCTGTGTCGGTCGATGGCCGGTGTCGGCCGGAGGCGTGCCGATTGCCCACGGATGAGCGCGTCGGTGGAGCGCGTTGGCTGCCGGGGAGCGCTGGTTGCTGGGCTGGGGCCTGTCGGCTGGGCCGCCGGTTGCTGACGGCTGCGGTGCCCGGGCGGTGCAGGTCGGTGCTCGTGTTGGCTGCCGGGGCGGTGCGAGTCGGCGGGGTCCGCTGGTTGCTGGGCTGATGCCGGCCATTGGGACCGGTGCCGGCCGGTAGGACTGGTGCCCGTCGAAGAGAGCCGGTTGCCGAAGGCGGGCGGTTGCCGAAGGGGCGCGGCCGCTCGGGGAGTGCCGTCGATAGGGGGTGCTGGCTGCGGGGGCGGCTGGCCAGGCGGCCGGTGTCGGGCTGGGCCGGCCGGGAGCCCGTGGGCGCGGAGCAGGCGGATGCCTGGCCCGGCAGCCCGCCGGACTAACGAGGTCTTGTGCGCGGGCTGCCGCGCCCTCCCGGTCGGGGGAACGGTAACGGTGTAGCGTCACCAATGGCCCGCTAACGGAGGCTGGGAAGGGAGCTCGGCATGGCTTCACTGCGGGGGCTGGGATGGCCCGAGGACACCGGTCTTCGGGTGCCCGTTCGGGCTCCGGCGGGTGATCCCGTTTCCGGGCTCGGTGCGCTTGCGGACGGACCTGCGGCAGACGGCTTGCCCGGGCCGACTGGTGCCATGCACAGCCCTGCTGGCGTCGCGCGTGGGTCGGGGCCTGTCGCCGGCGTGCCGGGGGCGGTCCGCCGTTCGGGCAGCCTGGGCTGGCCGCTGTCGGCGGATGTTTCACGTGAAACCATTCCCAACCACGACGTGCGGCCAGCCCGCGGGGAGCAACCGGTAGGCGGGGAGCCGGCCGTGGCTGGGGCGCGGCGCGCGGCCGGGGGGCAAGCCGCTGGGGACCACCAGGCCGAACGGTCCCGGCCTGGACTCGGTAGTCGGGCGAGCGCGGCCGATCCCCGCGAGACCGCGCCCGATCCTGGCCGCCCGCTGGGCGGGATGCCGGCCGACCCGGCGCCGTTCGCCTCCCGGCCGGCCCGGCCCGGCGCAGGCGGCCTGATGGCCGATACGCCCATTGCCCGCGCCGCCGAGGTCGCGCTAGAGGTGCGCAGCGGGGGCGGCCGCCCGTGGCCTCGGCCCCGAGCGTGCCGGGTCATGACGATCGCCAACCAGAAGGGTGGCGTGGGCAAGACCACGTCCGCGGTCAATATCGCGGCCGCCCTGGCGCTGCACGGGTCCGACGTCCTGGTGATCGACCTCGACCCGCAGGGGAACGCCTCCACCGCGCTCGACGTGGATCACCGTGTCGGCACCCCCTCGGTCTACAACGTGCTGGTCGAGGACCGCCCGCTAGCCGAGATCGTCCGGCCCGTCGAAGGCCTACCGCGGCTACAGTGCGTGCCCGCGACCATCGACCTGGCAGGCGCGGAGATAGAACTCGTTCCGCTGGTGGCCAGGGAATCGCGGCTGGCGCGAGCGATCGCCGCTTATGATGCGTCCGGCCTGGATTACATCATCATCGACTGCCCGCCGTCGCTGGGGCTGCTCACCGTGAACTCCCTGGTGGCGGCGGCCGAGGTGCTCATCCCCATACAGTGCGAGTATTACGCCCTCGAAGGGCTCGAGCAGCTGCTGCGCACGGTGGATCTGGTCAAGGGGCACCTCAACGCCGACCTGGTGGTTTCCACCATCCTGCTGACCATGTACGACGCGCGGACCCGCCTGGCCGCTCAGGTCGCGGATGATGTCCGGTCGCACTTCGGTCCGGTTGTGCTGGGAGCGGTGATCCCGCGGAGCGTTCGGGTTTCGGAGGCGCCGAGCTACGGGCAGTCCGTGATGACCTACGATCCCGGCTCGACGGGGGCGCTGGCCTACCTGGAAGCGGCGAA
>Ga0070714_100003369_pt1 | contig 11908 bp, 7 predicted proteins | sample LARL83metaG_FD_65450 | JGI IMG/M metagenome (GOLD analysis project Ga0070714, IMG submission 65450) | Corn, switchgrass and miscanthus rhizosphere microbial communities from Kellogg Biological Station, Michigan, USA - LAR L8-3 metaG | ecosystem: Host-associated > Plants > Roots > Rhizosphere ... | reverse complement strand
GTGCTCAGCGTCGGGCTGATGGGCACGGCGCTGCTCGGTGCTCGCGATGTGGAGCGACGCACGGCCCGACACCTGGTCCTCGCACCGCTGCCCTCGGTGGGGCTGGTGGCCGGGCGCTTCATCGGGGGACTGCTGACCAGCCTGGTGGTGCTGGTGCCAGTCCTCGGGGTGGCGGTGGCCACACGCACCATCTCGCCGCCCGCCGACCACTGGCCGGCGCTTCTGGCGTTGTTCGCCTGCACTGCGCTGTGCGCGGCAGGTATCGGAGCGGCGTTGGGGGCCTGGTTCCGCCGCTCGCGCACCGTGGCGATGATGTCGTCGGTCGTTGCCACATATCTGTTCTTCCTCGGCGGCGGCTTCACCACCATCGCCTTCCTGCCCTCGTGGCTCCGCCACATCAGCGACCTGGTGCCGATCCGCTACGCGATCGACGGCATGCGCCAGAGCCTCTTTTACCCCGATCTGCACGGGGTCACCACGGATCTCATCGTCCTGGCCGCCACCGCCGCAGCGGCCGTCACCGTGGGCGCAGTGATGGTGCGGCGTTCGTGGAGTGCTTGAAGGTGCGCAAGAACCGTTTGGCCTTGACATTGCTCGTCGTGGTTGCCCCCCTGGTCGCGGGCTGTGCGGGGAGAAGCTCGACCAAGTTGCTGGTGGTGACACCTGATGCAGCCCACCCCGGCATGGCCAGCAACGTCAAGGCCGCTGACCCGCAGTGCCGGTCGGAGGGACCGGGTGTCCAAAGCACAGTGCAGAGCTCCTTGGTTCTCACTGGCCCCTGCAGCTCGACGGAGAAGGGACTGGCGCGCTGCGTCAAGCGCATCGACGACTTCTACGTGTACTTGGCGCATGACCTACCCGGGCAGGGGCGGTTCATCCTCACGGTGAATGTCGAGAACTATCACGGCCCGGGAACTTACAGCACAGGTGGCGCCGAGCTGTATCTCGAAGTCACGCGGAACGGTCAGTTCTCCTATTGGTCGGTACGCCATGCGCCGGTCTACGTCGATGAGAGCACGCCACCGCATGTTCACATCGACAAGGCCCTCTTGGCGGCGCAGGCTGGCACGCCGGCAACGGGAACGGAGAAGCTTTCGGGCACGGTCACGTGCCCATCGCTCGGTGCATGAAGCCGTGGAGTACCAGACGATGAGAAGGAAGGACGTTGGGGTCATCGATCACGGGAATCGCGGCGCTGCGCGTCTCGGACGGGTCTTGGCGGCCGTCTCGATACTCGGCGTCCAGCTCACGGCCCACGCCCAGGGCCCGGCGACGCCGGCACCGCCACCGTCGGGATTGCGCGACGTCTTCGTCATAAGCCTCGCCGTGTCACCCGTGTACGCACGTACAGGCACGGTGGTTGCCATCGGTGCTTCATCGCACTGCGAAAAGACCTGCTACGGTGTGTGGGTCACACACGACGGAGGCCATTCGTGGCTCCGGACGTTCGAGAGCTCGCACGTCCCGGCTCAAGTCGCGATCGCCGTCGACAGCCGTGGACACGAGGTCTTCTACGGCGGTTCCACCAAGAGGACGTACCGGAGCGACGACGGCGGCCATACATGGAACCAGATCGGCAGTGGCGGGATCGCTACAGTTCTGCCCTCCTATGCCAAGGAAGGCAAGGTCATCGTGGCCGAGGACAGCGGTCCCGCCGACTATCTCCTGCATGAGTCGACACCCGACACCATCGAAGGCTCCTCAGGGAGCTTCCAAGACGTCGATTTTGGCGTCGCACCCCAGTTTCCCAACGGCGGCCGGTACAGTCCGGCGCTTCTGGCTGGGATCGATCCCACGACACGCTATCCAGTGGTCCTCAGATGCGACGCCAATTTCGTCTGCGCTCACCCGACGCGCCTCAACGTCACGGTGAGCGACAACATCCCCGGCTCGTTCTCTGACCCCACGCTGTTGTCACTGTCTGACGATTTCATCCATGATGGCGTGGTCTTCGCCGATACGCCGCGCGGCCTCTTCAAGTCCACCGACGGTGGAGCGTCCTTCACGGCCATGCGCATCGCACCCTTGACGCCTGGGAGCCAGGGACTGGCGACACCGGCGTTCGCCTTGGCACCCGGCTATCGCGAGGCTGGCCCTATTCGAACCGCCTACGCCGGCGTCGCACAACTGAGCAGCGGCCAGAACTCCTTGACGGTCAGCGGCGGCATCTACTCGACCACCGATGGCGGCGCGACGTGGGCACCGCTGGCCACGAGTGCGCCGCTCAGCGGCGGAGCCGTCGCCTTGGCGGTCGCCCCCGACGGACGGCTCTTCGCTGGGTATCGCGACGCCGACAGTGGGGAGGTTGGACTGGTGTGCAGCGCAGACGGCGGCCACACGTGGCTGGCCAGTTGTCCGGCCACCGGGGGTCACTTGATTCCGGACACCGTGCCGATTGCTGCTCAGTCCCCCACCACGGGCACGGGCACGCTTTCCTACTGGATCGGTGGACTGGCGCTGCTCTTGGCCTCAACGCTTGGGGGACTGGCTCTCCGACGCCGCCGCTCGTCCCGCGGATAGGACCGGAGAGCAACCGGATTCGGCTGATCGCCGGGAGCGGGAGCTGTTTCGGCAGCTCTCGCTCTCCTCCCTTGCTCAGAGGTGGTTGCCCACCGTCGTCGCCTCAACCGCTACTTCTCCGCCCAGGTATGACGCGACCAGGGCAGGATCGTCCCGCAGCTCGGCGCTCGGCTTGCTCACCACGACCTCCCCCTTGGCAAGGACGTAGGCTCGGTGAGTGTTTGCCAGGGCCAGCGGGACGAACTGCTCGACGATGAGGATCGAGGTGCCACGCTGATTCACGAGTGTCAGGATCTCGAACAGCTGGGCGACGACCTTGGGCGCCAAGCCGAGGCTCAACTCGTCAACGATCAGCAAGCGCGGCCGCGACATCAGGGCCATGCCGACGCCGAGCATCTGCTGCTCGCCGCCGCTGAGAGTTCCCGCACGCTGCGCCGCGCGCTCACGGAGTCTGGGGAAGAAGTCGAAGACCTCATCGAGCGCCGGCGCGTAGCCGTGGCGATCCTTTCGCCGCGGCCAGTACCCGTAGCGGAGATTCTCCTTCACGGTCAACTGCGGGAACAGATCCCGCCCCTCAGGCAGATGGGCCACGCCGCGCCTCACCACCTGCGGAGGCGCCAGGGAGTCGATGCGCTCGCCGAGCAGTCGAATCTCTCCGGCGTGAGCATGAATGAGCCCTGAGATGGCTCGGAGCGTGGTGGTCTTTCCCGCACCGTTGGCGCCGAGGAGAGCCACCATCTCTCCGCGTCGCACCTCGAGTGTCACCCCTCGCAACGCAGGGACGAGGCCGTAACGGACGTGGCAGAGGACAACTTCAAGCAGCCGATGGCCGTCCGGGCTCGTGGCGCCGCCTGCGCTCATGTCGGGACCCTCGGCAGAGGAGGGTACTTGCAGCTTGCGCCGCATCAAGTCGAGCACCATGCTTAAGCGACCTCCACCGGCGCGCCCAGATACGAGGCGATCACGTCTGGATTGCGCTGGATCTGCTGCGGCGTCCCATGGGCAATCAGGCGCCCTTGATCCAACACGTAGATGTGGTCGCAGAGACGGACGACGAAGCTGACATCGTGCTCGATCACCAGCAGGGTCACACCGATCTGACGCAGAAACCGGAACCACTCCAGCAGCTTCTCCGTCTCCGCCGAGTCGAGACCGCTCGCCGGCTCGTCGAAACACACGAGTCGAGCACCCGTGACCAGGGTGCGGGCCACCTCAATGAGGCGCAGAACGCCAAACGGCAGGCCGGCGACCTGTGTATCCGCAAGATGAGCGAGGTCCATCAGCTCGAGGACAGACCGCACCCGCGCTCGCGCTTGCTCCTCCTGGACCGCCGCGTTGCGCGACACCACGACCGATCCCCACAACCCTGTGCGGTTCTGCAGGTGGGTCGCCACCATGAGGTTGTCGAACACGGTGAGATCGCCGAACAGCTGAAGAATCTGGAAGGTGCGGCCGACACCGAGCGCTGCCCGGCGGTGCACGTCCCAGCTCGTGACATCGTGGCCGTACAGTTGCACAGCGCCATCGGTTGGGGAGTTCAGCCCCAGAATCGAATTGAAGAGTGTGGTCTTGCCCGCACCGTTGGGACCGATCAGACCCACCACCTCGCCTGCTCCCACCTGGAGCGACGCGTCGTTGACGGCGATCAGCCCACCAAAGCGAACGGTGATGTGCTCGGCTGAGAGGAGGAGCGGAAGCCGTCGGCCATCGCTACCAGGGTGGCCGGCAACCTGTCCTCGGGTGGAAGCCACCTGCAGCAGACGATCGAGATGGGCTTCATCGTCACCTGGCACCGATCCATCGCCGAAGCGCTCCACGTGAAGCATGGGCCGGCGCTCAGCGGCAACGTCCACGGACAACTCGCCGACGAGCCTGGTGATGTCCAGCACCCCGCTCTCACCCTCCCCGTCCATCGCCTCGACGCCGGGGCCGGACGCGCCGTCCCGCTCAGTGAGGTGAACAGACCGCAGCACCAGCGTCTCAAGGCTCTTCCGCACACGTGCGCCGACTTCGCTCATCCGTCGCGCCAGCGACGGGACGGGTGCTGCAGTTGCGGCGTCTCCGCGTCGTTGAGGCAGGATCGGCTGGAGCCGGTCGAGCAGCGGCTTGAGTCGTACGCGCAGCAGAGCCAGGCGCTGCGGCACGGCACCGAGGCCACCGCGGAAGAAGATGAGCACTGTGATGAGGAGGCCGGAGGAGATGACGTCCAAGTAGTCCGCGAGGGTGGGTGACCGGAAGAAGAGCTCGCCGACCAGCAGGGCGAAGAGGATCGACGACGCCAGTGCCCCGCCGAGACTGCGCAGACCGCCGACAACGGCGATCGCGAGGAAGTCGAGCGAGTTGACGAAGCTGAACTGGTCGGGTGCCACCGTGCGGCTGGCCGCCAAGGTAAGAGAACCACCGAGGCCCGCAAGGCCACCGGCACACGCGAAGCCGAGGAGCTTCACCCGCACAACGTCGATTCCCAGCGAGGCCGCAGCAACCTCTGAGCCTCGAACCGCAGCGAAGGCTCTGCCCAATCGGGAGTCGCGGAGGTTGGCCAGACCGTAGAGCGACAGCGCAGCGATGCCCAGAGCAACGTAATAGAAGACGTGCGCATCTGCCAGGTCGAAGGACGGGATCGTCCCCGGCTTACCAATCGTCTCAAAGGGAATCGAGGTTCCGCTGCGGTTCTGCACCAGCCACGTCTGTCCGAACAGATACTGGTCGCAGAGATAGCCGAAGATCAGCGTCGCCACAGCCAGGTACAGCCCGCGCACTCTCAGGGCCACGACGCCGATGACGCTGGCGGTGAGGGCACCGAAGCCCATTCCGATGAGGAGCGTGAAGGGGAAATGCACCCCAAGTTTGTCGGTCGCCAGGGCGCTCGTGAACGCACCCATACCGACAAGGGCGGCCTGGCACAGCGATATCTGGCCCACCAGCCCGATGAGGAGCACCAACGACAGAGCAATGACGCAATACTCGCAAGCCAGAATCGCTGTGTTGAGAAAGTCATACGGAACCCCGGGGAGGAGAGGCCAGACGAGCAGCGCGCTGAGCAGCAAGGTCCGGACCAGGGTTGCACGGGCAGTCCCCCAGATGGCTTCCGTCTGGCGGTTCTCCGGCGGAGCTGCGACGGCCACTTCGGCGCTCACAGGGCTTCGGCCCGTACATCGCCGGTCACCAGGCGCGCTCCGCGCAGCGCCATGACCACCAAGGCCAGGACGCTCAGGACCAGTTCAGGGGCACCTTGGCCTTGAAGGAGTGCTCCGAGACCAGGCACGTGTGCAAAAGCCGGCACCATTCCCTGGATCGTGCCCACGATCAAGGCGCCGACACAGACTCCAGGCATGCTCTCCAGACCTCCGATGAGCGCCGCCACAAAGGCCGGCAGGACACCGAGTGAGACGCTGAACGGATCGAGCTCGCTCGCCCCCGCCAGCAGTATCCCGGCGAGCGCGGCGAAAGCCCCGCCCACAACCCACGCCAACCTCGCTGTCCTGTCGGGGTCCACGCCGCGCAGGGCGGCCCCGCGGCGGTTCTGGGCTGCTCCGCGCATCGCCAGACCGATGTCCGTGAACTGGAACAGCGCGAAGAGCACCGCGGCACCGCCGAGTGCCACTGGGAAGATGCCCAGCTGGGTCCACGGGACGAAGCCATCGCTGAGGCGGAGTGCCCCACGGGGAAGGATTCGCGGCGCTGGCACAGGAAGAGTTCCCCACACACGCGACGCCATTGCGATCGCAAAGCTCAGGGCCGCCACCGTGCCCACCGTCTGGGTGGTGGGCCCCGACGCCCTCAGCTGACGAACGAAGACCCGCTCGACCAGAACTCCCAACAGGGCGCCGGCGACGATGCCGCCGATAACGGCAAGGGGCAGCGGCGTATGCCATTTGGCGAGCTGGTAACAGGCGTACGCGCCACCCATGGCCATGGCTCCGTGGGCCAGATTGAGCACGCGCGATGCCTGGTAGATCACGGTGATACCGAGACCCAGCAGAGCGTAGGCTCCGACGAGGGGAAGGGAAAGCACGAAGTAGAGGAAAAAGGTTCCCATGGCGATGCCTTAGAGATCCTTCCCCGGGTCAGGGTCCTTCACGAAGCCCGTGTTGAGGTAGCTCCAACCGTTGAAAGTTCCCGCGGCGTTGTCGCGATAGGCCACCATGCTGCTGTTGGCCAGGTGCGGCAAGCCGGTCCCATAGTGCAAGGGCAAGGCCAAGCCGAGGTCAAACGTGTCGGTGTCCAGCTCGGTCTTGAGGGCAGCTCTCGTCAAGTCCGCGCCCACCCTCTCGCAGGCAGTGATGAACAACTCAGTGCCCAGGTACGCGCCCTCGGTGAACTCGTTGTGAGTGTCGCACGACGAACATTCCGACCTCAGAGCGTTCGCGAACGTGTAGACCGGGGTCTCCGCATCGAAGGGTTCGATGGCAGGCTTGTACCCGGTCCAGACGACCATGCTGGCGCAGTCCTGGCCACATCCGTCAGCAAAGCCCTCATCGAACAAGGGCTCTCCGCCCATCATGGTGTTGAACCACACGCAGTTGCAGTTCTCCTCACCGCTCATCCACGTCTGCATGGGTTGCGGCTCGAGGAGCATCACGACCACGTCGCACTTCGCCTTGGCGTTGCCATCTGCGTTCTGCGGGTTCGAACAGTAGTTGTTGAAGTCCGTACGCGGGCTCGAATAGTCGTTCACCGACGGCGACACCCCGCAGAAGCCGTGCGCACAATCGTCCCCGAGGTCTAACTTGCCCGGCGCGAGTCGCGTCAGCTCCGACTTGAAGGCGGCAGCCCCTTCAGCGCCGAACTTGTAGACGTTGTCGTAGACGATGCCCACCCTCGCCGCCTTGAGCTGCCGGACGGCGTATTGGGCGACAATGTGCATGTTCGTCACGGTTGACGCGGCAACGGGCCAGATCCAGGGATCGTTGTACTGGGACTTCAGCATGCCATCGGTACCGACTACCGGAATGCCGGCACGGTCGATCATCAGGCTCTGGGTCGCCGCGTCAAGTCCCTCTGAGTCCGGCTCACCGACGAGCGCGAAGACGTTTCCGGAATTGATGTAGCCGCTGATGTCCTGAGCGCCGGGACCGCGGTCCCAGTTGTCGTTGATGCTGTCGAGAACGATGTGCCGCCCGCAGACGCCCCCGGCGCGGTTGGTCGTGGCGATGGCCGCCTTCATGCCATCCGCCGCCTGACCGAGGAAGCCGCGGCCGATCCCTGTCGTGACGTCCGTGGTGGCGATATGAATGGAGGTCGAGGTCACGCCGACGTCGGTCGCTCCGGCGTTCTTCCCATGCAAACAGTCACCCTTGGACGACGTCGCGGTGCCATTGCCGCCGAAAGTGCCTCCGCGGTCACCGTGGCTGCCGCTGTTGGTGTCGACCGAGTTGCCGGGTCCGGTCTTGCTCGACGCGTCGCCCGGGCCGGTGATGTTGTTGGCCTCGCCGTTCGGGTTGCTGCCGGAGAGGCCGACGATCTGATGGTTGCCGTACTGGGGGACGAATGCCGCCACAGACGCAATCGTCACGAGCAGGAGTGCGACTCCCACGGGAATCCATCCCAGCGGAGGCGGAAACGCACCCGACTTCAGCTCTCTCATTGCCCGACCTCCCGGTGCGACGAGCCGCGCCACCCCCAGCGGCGGCGGGCCAGGGCGAGCGGCAGGCCGAGCATCACGAGAAAGGCAGCCATCTGCACGCCGGCGAATGGTGAGCGCACAAGCCAGGCCAGGCCGTCGAGAGTGCGCTCGATCACCCCCAGCGGGCCATTGTGGTACGCCACGGACGTCGTTGCGGGGGGCGCCGCGGTGCCGATGTACGACGGTGACACGCCCGCCGCCACCTCCGCCTGGATCGCGTCCACCGCTGGTCCGCCCCCACCGGTGCCACCTCCGTCTCCTCCCCCTGCGAAGGGAACTTCGACGTCCAAGCCGACCTGAGCCTGCGCCTGCACTCCCGCGAGGTCGATGACGTACCGGTTCACCTCAGCGCTTCCAGGATCGAACAGCACCAGCCGGAGGGCGGGCAGAAGCTTGCTCTCGGTCCCACCGAAAGCCGACATGTCGTTGAAGTCCTTATCGCCTTCCTGCTGAATGCGGCTGGCCTCGATCGCCGCTTTGAATCCCCCGGGCGAGCCAGCCGGTGAGACGGAATCTGCCTCGGTTCCGAACGGCTCGTCGGGCGACGGGAAAGTGGCATAGAGATGGTTCGGATCGACACTGTTGAGAGCGTCCAGCAAGGTCGCGAGGTTGCCCCCGCCCCCGCATGTGCCCGAGCACAGATCGATGGTCTGATTGCCAGAGGTCAACTGCACGTCGTGGACGAAGACAGATCGTGTTGTGTGCGCGGTGTTGGGCCGACCGCCGGCGCGGACATCCGCCTTCTGCACGATGCCGCCGATCTGGACCACCGCCTCGCCGGGGAGCACGAGTCGGATGCCACTGGCCGCCGCGGTGACCATGGTTTCTGACAGGCCGCGGTTCGTGTCCGGAGGCAGGATCTCGGTCGTTGTCTCACTGCTCGCGAAAGTGAGGACCGGGGACTGCTCCGCACAGGGAGACGACGTGAAGGCGTTCGAGGAGGGCAGCGCCGCCCCGCTTGGAGGGCTGTTGGCGCCGCACGCGTAACGGCCCATGCCGACGAGAGCCTCACCGCTTGAAGGGCCGGTGCAGTTCGCGTCGGCCTCTGCTCCGGTCACGTAGCCTGAGGTCACCGGATAGGGCGACCCACCTTGCAGACCGTTCGCGTCGAGCAGATCCACCGGTGGCGGCGCGGCCGCTCCTGAGGCGAGCGAGTGCTCCGGATACCAGGATGCACCGTCCACCGACTCGGAAGGTGTCGGTCCAGGCTGGCTGCACTCGGCGTTGCGGTACGGCCAGGCCTGAGCCGTGCTGGTCGTCGGTGGCGCCGGCGGCTTCAGCGCGGGCCAGACTGCGCCGCATGCGTCGGGACCTGCCTGGTCCAGGATGATCGGCGCGCAGTTCGACGGCACGCAGGTCCGCGGCGACTTCGTGTCTGAGCACGAGCGATAGAAGTCCGTAGCCGCTCCGTTCGCGTCGGCCAAGGCGCTCGCGGACGCGTCGCCAGCTCCGTCTGCCAACGTCGCCGACTCGACCGCGCCGAAGAGGAGGTCGATGGTTTTGCCGCCGCGTGGGTACTGCATCCACACCCCGTGCCCGTCCGGGTTGTTGTTGTAGAGCGGGCCTGCGTATCCGCCCATGTAGTCGGTGTGGATGCCGTATCCACCAGAATGGGCGGCATACGTGGTCGTCACCAGAGCACCTGGCGGGATCGCACCCGCGAACGTGCCCGAATCCACGTCCCGGGACGGGGGGTCAGTGGTGACTGGTCGCCTGTCCGCCACGACCGTGAGGTAGTCCAGCCGAGGGGTCCCCCCGACAAGGCGCGTGGTAAGCGGAAGTACCAGTCGCGGGTACGGGTAGCGCGCATCTGGCGTGATGATCGCCACGTAACTCACGGCGGACGGGTAGTTACCCTGCTCCACAATGGGGTAGAACTGCCCCGGATTGAGAGGAGTTCTGCGGCCGTCGACGACGCGAAGGCCATGCACGACGTCCTCTGCGAAGAACCGTCCCGTGTCCTGGTCGACCCCGAAATAGAAGGGGGCGAGATTGCTCTGCGGGTAGTCGTCGATGGCGAACCGACCGAGAATGGACCCATGCTGGCTCCCGTCGTAGACCAGCACCGTCGCCCCGAAGCCTGCCGCCGTGTTCACCGACGGCAACAGGAACCCACGCTCGCCCTTGGCATCGAAGATGAAGCCCCCGGCGGTGGCAGGCGAAGGAACGACCCACGCTGTCGTCGGGTCAGGGCAGAGGCAGCTGCCCTGCTGGAGAAGCGGCACTTTGACGACGCTCGCTCCGGTTGCACCTGTTGTCGTGTAGCCGGAGGAGCAGGGGACGAAGACCGCCTCGTCGCCATCGGGGTTGTCGCTGAGATATGCCGGACCGATCTGATAGGTCGCCGCGTCCGGGAGCTGCACGAGGCTCATCTGGCAAAGAGCCGGCGACAGGCGGAGCACCCATTTGAGCTTCACCGTCACCTGCGCACCGACACCGCTGAGGTGATAGTCCGCGACCGCCACGCCCAACGGCTGCATCGCAAGGGCGCCGGTGGGTGTCAGGTTCAGAACGCTTGTCGGGTTGTTGGGGTCAGTGAGAACGAGGAGGTCGTTGGTCACCGGGTCGAGGCTCAAGCCGTGGACGTAGGGGAATGGAGGAGGTGGCGGGTTGTTCGGATCGGCCGCCTGGACCGCGTCGCATGATCCTGATACGGAAACGCCCACCGGGGCGATGCAGATCGACGCGACGTCCTTGAGTGTGTCCTCAGAGGTCAGGCGCACGCGCGTGATCTGCTTGGCGAAGTTGGGATCAGACTGCGCGCCGATGATCACACGGGACGCCGACGACACGACATCCCAGTCGGCGATGCTTTGTTGGTACCCGAGGTCCGAGGTGGGCTGAGGGTTTGCTGTTATGCAGCCGCTCCCGAGACCGGTCTTGGTGTCGAGATCGTACTTGACAACCTTGACGTTGCCCTGGGCCAACTGGCACACCTTGGAGAAGGCGGCCTCGTAGTAGGAGCTGAGTTCGAAGCCGAGGTGGTTCTTGTTGTCGACCAAGAACTGCGTGTGCGATGAGGCCCAATCCACTGCCTTCGCGCCGTAGGTCGCCTGTAACTCGGCGTCCCTCACAGTGGCCCAGTTCGGAAACTCGCCCTCGACCAGCGTCTGGTCTTCTGACCCTGCTCCGAACGTGTGTGTGGGTGCGCATAACACCGCGATCAGGGCGGCGACACAGGTGGCCGAGAGTCGTAGAAACGTGCGCTTGGAGAGTGGTTTCATCATGGTCTCGAACGGCAGGTTGCGGTCGTGTGGGGGCGGCTGAGGTCCTCAGTGCCCCGGCATTTCGGCTCAAGGCCTCTGGCTATTCACGCACGCAGGACGGTTTCGCTACAGCGGGGCTGGAGCCCCGTTCTGACCCGCGCACCACATGCGTCGGAGGAAGGAGGGCTCCTCTGCCGGAACCTGCCGGGTGGGGCCCCTCTGGATGTCGGTCGCGGAACACGCAGACTGCATCCGCGCCCCCGCCGGAGTTGCTGTCCCATCCGCCCGTGGCGAGCCGTCTCGCGAGCCAGAGGACGGACGCCCTGGTCCAACCAGCCGAGGCGCCGCAAGAATGGATGGTGGGGCGAGCAAGCTCGCCCCACCGGTTGCCTTGGCTCCTTGAGCCTTGTCTCAGCTGGCTGCGTTTCCGAGGAGCGCGTCCGCGGTCACGAAGGTGAACGTGTTCGTGCAGTCGGCCGCGTCCAGATTGACGGCGCGGGCCCCCGCAGTGATGACGACCACACCACTACCGAGCTCGCCGTCGATCGCACCCCCG
>Ga0070714_100003368_pt1 | contig 11910 bp, 10 predicted proteins | sample LARL83metaG_FD_65450 | JGI IMG/M metagenome (GOLD analysis project Ga0070714, IMG submission 65450) | Corn, switchgrass and miscanthus rhizosphere microbial communities from Kellogg Biological Station, Michigan, USA - LAR L8-3 metaG | ecosystem: Host-associated > Plants > Roots > Rhizosphere ... | reverse complement strand
AGCTGCACCTGAACCTGCGGCTGTTGCTGACCTTCCGCGCCGGGTACGGTGCCTTCAGGCACCAAGCCACCCTGCGCCTCAGGCTGGGGCGCAGGGACGGGTCGCGCAGCCGGACGCGGCGCCGCCGGGCGCGGCTGGTTCGGCACGAACCATTGCGGACTTTGCTGCGCCGCGGCATGCGGTGTGTGGGCCGACAGAATGGCCGCCGCCAGGACGGACGCCACGAATAGACGGTATTGAAACACTAGAACCTCGTACCGAAGCCGAATCGGAAGATCTGCGTCTGGTCGTGCGCTTGCTTGATCACGAACGGCGTCAAGTCAATGTTTAGCAGTCCGAACTGAGTGTGCCAGGACAGGCCAACCCCGACGCCGACCCGCGGGGCGGGTGAGGCGGCAATCACGCATGGCGCCCCTGTCGCCTCGCGGCAGAGCGAGCGGTTCTCGAAGCTGGCCTGGGTCAGGCCGCCGACATCGACGAAAGCACGCCCTGACAGCCCAATATCGGCAGAGATCGGCAACGGGTAGTGCAATTCGGTCGACTGGGTCCAGATGAACCTCCCGCCTAGCGGGTCCCCTGTGACCGCATCATGCGGGCCAGCGCCGCCGATCTGGAAGCCACGCAGATTGTCGCCACCCAGGAAAAATCGATCGATAATTTGCTCCTGCTGCCCTTCGTTCCACAAATAGCCAACACTCGCCGTCAACGCGATGCCCCAGTCGCTGTTGCCGGTAAACCGATCGAGAGGGATAAAGTACTGCCCATTGACGTTGCCACGGACGAATTGCGCATTTCCGCCCAGGCCGGCCACGTCAGTACCAATCGAGGCAAGATAGCCGGTGTGCGGATCGAGCTTGCTGTCGCGATGGTCGAGAGTAAGCGCTTGGCTGACCTGGGACAGCACCGAGTAGCCGGCAAGCTGGGTAATGAAGAAGCTAGCGTTCGTCGCAATGTTGAACACGGTGCGTCCGATCAGCGAGTAGCTCCAGACCTGCCGCAGGTACTCGTTGAAGTCGTAGCCAGCCCGTACGTCGAAACCGACCCGCTTTTCGTCGTACGGCTGTGTACCAAGGTAGTTGGTCTGGATCAGGAACAGGTCACCGCCGAAGATGAGGTTGCGATCGAGGAAGTAGGGATCCGTGATCGAAGCGGTGATCGAACTGCGCTTCTGCGCCAGTACACCGTTGATGCCAGCACTGACACCGCTGCCGATCAGGTTTCGTTCGCTCAGGCCGATATCGAGCAGGGCTCCGGCATCCGTCGAGTAGCCACCGCCCAGCGTGAGTTCACCGGTGGCCTTCTCGTCGATCGTCGTGGTGAGTATCGCCTTGTCCGGTGTCGATCCCGGCGAAGTATTGATGACGACGTTGTTGAAGTAGTTGAGGTCTTGTAGCCGCTGCCGCGAACGGCGCACCGCCTCGGCGCTGAATGCATCGCCCTCGGCCAGGCGGAACTCGCGGCGTATCACCTTGTCCTTGGTGCGGGTGTTCCCGACGATGTCGATCCGCTCGACATAGACGCGTGGGCCTTCGCCAACATCGAAGATCAGATCGACGGTGTGCTTCTCGGTGTCGCGATTGATCCTCGGCTTCACCTCGACGAACGCGTAGCCGCGGTTGTGAACCGCCAGTTCGATTGCGTCCACACTGCGGCCGACGGCGTCGCCGTCATACCAGTTGCCCTCGTCGATCTGCAGCTCGCCCCGCAGATCATCGCCGTTAAGGTTGCGAAGCTGTGAGTTGATGACGATCTTGCCAACGCGATAGCGCGCACCCTCGCTGATCGTAAAGGTAAGGAAGAAGCCGGAGCGGTCGGGCGCCAGCTCGGATTTTGCGTCCTTCACTTCGAAGTCGATGTAGCCATTCTTCAGGTAGAAGCGCCGAAGCAGCTCCTTGTCGAAGTTCAGCCGCTCCGGATCGTATTCGTCGGACGTGGAAAGGAAACGCCACCAGCGCTCTTCGCGGCTGTTGATCACCTCCGACAGACGGTCCTCGCTGAATTCGTGATTGCCGACGAAGATGATCTTGCTGATCAGCGTCACCGAGCCATCATTTATCTGATAGACCACATCGACACGGTTCTGATCGAGCCGGATGATCTGCGGATCGACCCGCGCATTGTAGTAGCCACGTTTGGCGTACAGATCGAGGATGTGCTGCCGGTCCTGCTCGGCCAGCGCCGGGGTGAACACGGCACGCGGCTTGAGCTGCATCTCTGGGCGAAGCTGATCATCGGTCAACTTATGGTTGCCCTCGAAAGCAACACGGTTGACCAGCGGGTTCTCGACCAGGTGCACCACAAGGGTGTCGCCTTCACGATTGAGCCTCACGTCCTGGAACAGACCGGTCGCGTAAAGCGTCTTCAGACTCCGGTCCATCCGGTCGGGATCGAACGGGTCACCTGGCTGGACCAGCATGTAGGAGAGAATCGTTCCTGTCTCGATTCTCTGATTGCCCTCGACCTTGATCGTGGCGATTGTGCCTCCGGTGCGCACCGGACCAGCCGCCGCGGTAGTCCGGGCAGTGGGCGGCGACGCGGCACGGGTCTGCGCGAGCGCAGAACCGGCGACCAACACTGCTATCAGGCACATGGTTACCAGCCGTACGGCGCGGGTACGAATCAAACGCCTCCCCTCCTCAGCGATGCGCCATATCAGGATCGCGCCGGGCAACCTAGACCGATTCGTCGCGTCGAGAATACCGTTCGTGGCCGGCCGGCACCAGCCAGGGAGTAGACGGCGCCCGGGTTGCGGTTCAACAGTAACTCCCACAGGATGGAGCCGAATCCCAGCGCAGCCGCCGGGACGAATGCGAGCGGAGAAACCGAATGTCAGCAGCGCTGAAGCTGCCCAAGACCAGCATGACCGATGCCGAATGGCAGACACGCTGCGAACTCGCCGCCTTGTACCATGTTGTAAATCTCCTTGGCTGGACCGACCTGATCAACACACACATGTCGGCACGCATTCCGGACGAGCCGAACACTTTCCTGATCAACAACTATGGCGAAATGTTCGACGAGATCACCGCCTCGAGCCTGCTCAAGATGGACATGGACGGCAAGGTCTATGGCGAGGGCGGCAGGTTCAACAACGCGGGGTTTACCATCCACAGCGGCGTCTACAAGGCACGCCTGGATGCAATGTGCGTGATGCACACGCACACCCGCGCCGGCGCCGGGATCTCCATGCTGCAGAATGGGCTGCGCCCGGTCAGCCAGGACGCGATGCAAGTGTACGACGACATCGCCTATCACGACTATGGCGTGCCTGCGTCACCGGAAGAGTGCGAGGCGCTTGGCCGCTCCTGCAAGCAGGGCAGTCACGTCGTGTTGCTCAATCACGGCCTGCTGACGCACGGGCCGACGATCCATGGCACGCTCTTCCGCATGTACTGCCTCGAGCGCGCCTGCGAACTGGAGTTGATCGCCCGCACGCTTGGTTGGCCGCCGGTGCAGATCGACGATCACGTGGTCGGCAAGTCAGCTGAGCGAATGCGAAAGCGGCGCAACACGCCTGAATACGGGCTGGCCGAGTGGCAGGGGCTTGTGCGGACGGTCGATCGCAGAGGGGTCGACTACCGCTGTTAGGAGGGCGTGAGTTATGCCATTCGACGCACTGGTCGCACCACCACGACCGAGGCTCCTGGTAGAACTCCTCGACGACCGCGGTGTACTGCCGGTGCCGCTGCAGGCACTGGCGGCGCACAAGCAGGCACAGCTCGAACGATTCGCACCGAGCTTCTGGCACGAGCACCAAACCTGGCTGCCCGTGGGGCTGATCGGTTCCGTATTCTGCATGGCGTTGAGCGGCGGCCTGACCAACCGCATGCTGGCAGGCTCCATCGTGCCATCCTGGCTCTCCCTGTTCTGGCTCGGCGTGATGACATTGCTCATCGTATTCGGCGTGTTCCGGATCAGTGCCGGCGCCCGCTGGGAGGAACGCCACATCGAGCCGGATATGCTGATCGGGGCGGGTGTGCCCTTGCCGATCGCGCGGCTGGGGCGTGACCTTCAGAGTGAGGCGGCCGGGTCGTCTCTGGTACTGGGCGAGCTGTTGCAGGAGGAGGTCGTGCTCGATCCCTATCTGTTGCTGAAGTGCGGTGGTGAACGCGTCTGCCTCGGCATCTGGGATGAGAGACGGATCATTGCGGCAGCTACCGCGGCCGGCCTATCATAACGCCAGCCGCAGCGCGCCGCCGATCTCGCCGATCACGCCGCGACGGAACGCCAGCACGCAGATCACGAAAATAGCTCCCTGAGTCACAGTCACCCACTGGCCGAACTGCGCCAGGTAGTTCTCCATCGTGATGACCAGCACCGCGCCCATCACCGGGCCGAACACCGTGCCCAGGCCACCAAGCAGCGTCATCAACACCACCTCGCCCGACGTTGAGTAATGCACGTCGGTCAGCGTGGCGATACCGAACACCAGCGCCTTGGTGCCGCCAGCGACACCCGCCAGCATCGTGGACAGCACGAATGCGATCAGCTTGTAGTCGTCGGTGCGATACCCAAGTGAAGTGGCCCGCGGTTCGTTCTCGCGAATTGCCTTGAGTACCTGACCGAACGGCGAGTGGATGATGCGGTGAATCAACAGAAAGCCACCGACGAACACCACCGCGACCAGCCAGTACATGGCCATGTCGTTGTCGAGCGGGATCACACCGAACAAATACCCGCGCGGCACCTGCTGGATACCATCCTCGCCGCCGGTGAACGGCGCCTCCACACAGAAGAAATACACCATCTGTGCCAGTGCCAGCGTGATCATGGCGAAGTAGATGCCTGACCGGCGAATCGCCAGGTAGCCAAGAAACAGGCCCAGCACTGCACCGGTTGCACCGCTGAGGATGATCGCAACCGCGGCGTCGACATGCCAAAATTTCATGGTCCACGCGGCGATGTAGCTGCCCATGCCAAAGAAGGCCGCATGGCCGAACGATAGCAGACCGACGTAGCCTATCATCAGGTTGAATGCGCACGCGAACAATGCCATGCACAGCACCCGCATCAGGAAGACCGGGTACAACGCGAGCGGGCAAACGATGATCAGCGCCAACATCGCCAGGAAGGCGATCTGCTGCGAGCGGGAGAAACCGAACATTCAGGCGCGCCTTCCGAACAGGCCGTGCGGCAAAGTCAGCAGCACGATCACCATCACCAGGAACACGACGGTCGCTGAGGCCTGGGGATAGAATACCTTGGTGAGACCCTCGATCACCCCGAGTGCGAAGCCGGTGATGATGGAGCCCATGATCGAGCCCATACCGCCGATCACCACCACGGCAAACACCGTATTGATGAAGTTGTCCCCCATGTTGGGGTTGACCGAATAGATCGGCGCCGCCAGCACGCCGGCGAAAGCCGCCAGCGCCACGCCACCACCATAGGTGAGCGTGATCACCCGCGGCACGTTCACGCCGAACGCCTGCACCAGCGGGGCGTTCTCGGTTGCCGCACGCAATGTGGCACCGAGAGAGGTCTTCTCGATGACCATCCACGTAGCGAGGCAAACCACCGCCGCGGCAACAACCACCCAGGCGCGATAGTTGGGCAGGAACATGAAGCCGACATCGGTGGCGCCGCTCAGGATGGCGGGAATCCGATACGGCAGACCGGAGCTGCCGTAGTAGTTGCGGAACAGTCCCTGGATCACCAGCGCCAACCCGAAGGTCAGCAACAGACCATAGAGATGGTCCAGATGATACAGCCGGCTGATCACAGTCCGCTCCAGGACCACACCAAATGCGCCTATGATCAGCGGCGCCAGTATCAGCGACGGGAAATAGCCGATGCCAGCGTATTGCAGCAGCATCCAAGAGGCGAAGGCGCCCATCATGAACAACGCGCCGTGGGCGAAGTTGATGATGTTCAGCATGCCAAAGATCACCGCGAGCCCAAGCGACAGCATCGCGTAGAACGCGCCGTTGATCAGCCCGAGCAGGAGTTGGCCGAACAGCAGCGGGCCAGGGATGCCGAAGATCATGATCATTGTTTCGCCTCCCCGGCCAGCCGATTGTCCGTCACGCCTTGCCGATGAACTCGCAATGGCCCTCGCTCAGCGGCCGATACGCCTCTGTGCCCGGGGTCATTGCCACCTGCTTGTAGTAGTCCCAGGGACCTTTGCTCTCGGACGGCTTCTTCACCTCGAACAGGTAGGCTGGCGTGAGGTTGCGGCCATCCTCCCGGATCGTGGTCTTGCCGAAGCAGTCGTCATCCACTGGAATCTTCTTCATCCGCGCAACAGTCGCCACGCCGTTCTTCTTGGCCTCGGCCGCACCCATGTCGTGCACGGTCTTGAGGTAGTGCAGCGTTCCTGAGTAGCAGCCCGCATGACCCATGCTGGGGAGATTGCTCGGCGTCTTCGACCTCACCCGGTCAGTGAAGGCGCGGGTGCGATCGTTCAGGTCCCAATAGAAGCTTTCGGTCAGGTTCAATCCCTGCGCGGTATCCAGTCCCAACGCGTGCACGTCGTTCACGAACATCAGCAGTGCAGCAAGTTTCGTCGTCTTGCTCAGACCGAACTCGTGGGCCTGCTTGATGGAGTTAACGGTATCCGCGCCGGCGTTGCACAGGCCCAGCACCTTCGCGCCGCTCGACTGCGCCTGCACCAGAAAGGACGAGAAATCCGTAGTCCCAGGGAATGGATAGAGCGACGCGCCAGCGACCTTGCCGCCTGCGGCCCCGATGAAGCTCGTAGTATCGGCCTGCAACTGCTTGCCGAAGGCGTAGTCGGCGGTGAGAAAGTACCAGGTGTCGCCGCCCGCCTTGACCATCGCTCCGCCGGTCGATTTCGCCAGCATGTAGGTGTCGTACGTCCAGTGCACCATGTTGGGCGAGCAGACCTTGCCGGTGAGATCCGACGTGGCGCCCGTGGAGCAGATGAAGATTTTGTTCTTCTCGCGAGCCACGCCCGACACGGCGAGCGCCACGGACGAAGTCGGCACGTCGATGATCATGTCCACGCCGTCACGGTCGTACCATTGGCGTGCAATGGACACGGCCAGGTCCGGCTTGTTCTGGTGATCGGCACTGACCAATTCGACGTTCAGCCCCTTGCCGGCAATGCCGAAGTCCTCGAACGCCTGCTTGCAGCACACGACGGACGTCGGACCGCTGATCGCCATGTAAGGTCCCGACATGTCGTTCAGCACGCCGATCTTGATGGTGGGCGCGCCCTGCGCACGAGGACGCACAAGGGGCACGGCGGCAGCGGCGGTTGCCGTCCCGAGGAGGGTGCGGCGAGAGATGGTCATTGTCTGTATCCTCATCAGTGGTGGATCGTGTTCTTGTCAGTGGTTGTGTCCACCGAAGCCTCCCCCCGCTGGTCCGGGATCGTCGCAGAGATCATACCCCCAGATATTCATGCAGCTTGTCCATGCTGGCTTCCAGCCGGTGGTTCGGGATCATGTCGATTACCTGGCCGTGTTCCATCACGTAGTGCCGATCGGCGACTGTCTGTGCGAAGCGAAAGTTCTGCTCCACCAGCAGCACGGTGAAGCCGCGCTGCTTGATCTCATGCACCGTGCGGCCGATCTGCTGCACGATCACCGGCGCCAGACCCTCGGTCGGCTCATCCAGCAGCAGCAGCTTTGCCCCGGTGCGCAGGATGCGCGCGATCGCCAGCATCTGTTGCTCGCCGCCGGAAAGCCTCGTGCCGTGCGCCGTGCGTGCACGCTCCTTCAGGTTCGGGAACAGCGCATAGATCGTATCGATGTCCAGGCCACCGGGTGACACGACCGGCGGCAGCACGAGGTTTTCGGTCACACTGAGCGAGCCGAAGATGCCCCGCTCCTCCGGGCAGAATGCGATCCCGGAGCGGGCAACCTGATTGGGCATCAGGTTCACCAGTTCGCGCCCACGGAATGCAATACTGCCCTCACGCCGCGGCACCAGGCCCATGATCGACTTCAGCGTCGTGGTCTTGCCGGCGCCGTTGCGGCCCAGCAGCGTTACCACCTCACCCTCGCGAACCTCGAAATCCACGCCGTGCAGGATGTGGCTCTCGCCGTACCAGGCGTTGAGACCCTTCACCTCAAGCATGTGGTGTTCCCAAATAGGCGGCTATCACCTCGGGGTTGGCCGAGACCGATGCATAGTCCCCCTCGGCCAGAATGCGTCCGCGCGTCAGGACAGTGATGGTGTCGCAAAGCCCTTCCACCACCGAGAGGTTGTGTTCGACCATCAGGATTGTGCGCCCCCCTCGCACGCGTCGGATCAGCTCGACGATGCGCTCCACATCGCCATGACCCATGCCGGCGGTGGGTTCGTCCAGCAGCATCACCTCAGGGTCCAACGCCAGCGTTGTGGCAATCTCCAAGGCACGCTTCTGACCATAGGGGAGCTGCGTCACGACTGTGTCGCCTTCGCCGGTCAGGCCCACATCGAACAATAGCTCGCGCGCCCTGTCCTCGTAGATACCCAGGACCTTCTCCGAGCGCCAGAAATCGAAGCTGGCGCCGCGGGCACGTTGAAGTGCAAGCCGCACATTCTCCAGTGCGGTGAGATGGGGAAACACCGCGGAAATCTGGAAGCTGCGCACCAGACCGAGCCTTGCCACCTGTGCCGGCTTCATGCCGGTGATATTGCGGCCCTTGAACCGTATGGTGCCGCCGCTGGGCGGAAGGAATGCGGTCAGCAGATTGAAGCAGGTGGTCTTGCCGGCACCGTTCGGACCGATCAGCGCGTGGATGGTCCCTGCCCGTACGGTCAGCGACACGTCGTCCACAGCGACGAAGCCGCCGAACTCGCGGGTCAAGTTCATGGTTTCCAGGATGGTGGTGCTCACCCCGGACGTCTCCTTCCTGTGCAGCTCCCTGTGGCGTCGCTGATTGCATATCGTTGCCGGGGGCGCAAGATTGACGGGTTTTCGATAACCGAGGTCATTCGCATGCGGTTGCGCAGCCCGTTGTTCGCACCAGGCGATTCCGAACGGAAGATGACGAAGGCGATCGCTTCGGCCGCCGACGCCGTGATCCTGGATCTCGAGGATTCCGTGGCCGCTCCGGCGAAGACCGTGGCGCGTACCATGGTACCGGAGGTGGTGCGCGCGCATTCCAGCCGTGGGCTGATCGTGCGGGTCAATCCGCGCAGCACACCATGGTATTTGGAAGATCTCGCCGCGGTTGTGCCGGTACGACCGGCGGCGGTCATGCTGCCGAAGTGCAGCGGACCCGAGGATCTTGCTGTGCTCGACCACCATCTGGAGGCGCTCGAAGCCGCTGCCGGCGCCCCGGTGGGTGGCATCGGCGTGGTGGCAATCGTCACTGAGACCGCCGGGTCGGTGTTCAACCTGGGTGGTTACGGCAGCGTCGCCTCCCGGCTGATCGCGATCTGCTTCGGCGCCGAGGACCTCTCGGCCGATCTCGGCATCTCCCCCCGTCGGCCGGACGGGTCTTACCCGGCGCCCGTCGTGCTGGCGCGCGCCCAGACCTTGGTGGCGGCCGGCGCCCTCGGGGTTCCGGCGATCGACACGCCCTATCCGGACCACAATGATCCGTCCGGGCTGCGGCGTGAGGCAGATGCTGCGGCGGCGGATGGTTTCTCCGGCAAGATCCTGATCCACCCGGCACAGATCGACATCGTGAACGCCGCCTTCACCCCAGCTCCCGAGAGCGTCCGCTGGGCCGAACGGGTTGACGCAGCCTTCACGGCGAACCCGGATGCCGGTGTCTTCGCGCTCGATGGCAAGATGATCGACAGGCCGCACTGGAAGCTGGCGCAGCGCATCCTGACCGCAGCTGGACAATAGCCCGACGCCAGGGCGCATTCGAAGCGGGCCCCGCATTTCGACTGGGGCTCGGCGACATTAATCCAATATAATCATGATAAAGGATTGATCGCCTGCCACGCACCTCCGACACAAGGGGGTTACAAGACGCTGGCAGTGACATCTTTGCGCCGCGTTCGGCGTGGCACGGTAGAGCATGACAGGAGATCGCGTAATGGTTCGGCAGCAGCGACCCGCTTGGTAGTGAGTGGTGTTGTGGCCATGCCATGACGCGCAGGATGCCGCTTGGCGTCTTGGCGCTCGCGCTGCTGCCCCTGGGTGGCTGCAACCTCGGGCCCGACTACGTGCGGCCCGAGGTGGAGATGCCAGTACAGTTCCGGGCCACGGAGGCGACGGAGGCGGCGGCTTGGCCGTCCGAGGACTGGTGGCGCGGCTTCAGGTCGTCCGAGTTGAATGGGTTGATCGAGCAGGCGCGCACGCAGAATTTCGACATCGTCGCGGCGATCGCCCGGGTTCAGCAGGCAGACGCTCAGGTGCGGATCGCCGGCGCCGCCATGCTGCCGACAGCAAACGCCTCGACCAATGCGAGCTGGCAGCATTTCGGCACATCGAGCCGGCTCTCCCGCACCTCGAGCGGCGGCACGCTGGGCACCACGACCACCAGCGCCAGCAGCAGTTCGGTTGGCTCGCGCACGATCGACACGCACATCTACGATCTCGGTCTGAATGTGGCCTATGAGGTGGATTTCTGGGGCCACAATCTGGCCGGCACGCAGGCGGCCAAGGCCACCGCCGTTTTCAGCCGCTTCGATCAGCAGGTGGTCGCGCTGACCGTCGTGACCAACGTGGCCAATACCTGGTTCACCGCGCTCGCGTTGGCCGACCGCCTGGTCGTGGCGCAGCGGAACCTAACGGATGCCGAACAGACGCTGGCGGTGATCCGCGGCCGGCTCGATGCCGGCACCGCCAGTGCACTCGATGTGGCGCAGCAGGAATCGCTCGTGGCCCTTGAGCGTGCCACCATACCCAACGTCCGCAACCTGCTCGAACAGGAACTGATCGGCCTCGGCATCCTGATCGGCCGCCCGCCCGAGGCGATTACCGTGCGGCCAGGCTCGCTCAATACCTTGTCGCTGCCGCCGGTCGCACCCGGCCTGCCATCGAGCCTGCTGGCGCGCCGCCCCGACGTCGCGGAGGCCGAGGCGCAACTCGTCGCGGCCAACTTCGACATAAAGGCAGCACGGGCTGCATTCTTTCCATCGATCCAGCTCACCGGGCAGACCGGCTACCAGGCGACGGCTCTGACCACGCTGTTTGGCCCCGGCGGCTTCTTCGTCGGAGCCGCCGCGGGATTGGCCCAGCCGTTATTCGACGGCGGGCTGCTACGCGGTCAACTGGAACTGTCCAAGGGCCGCTACGAGGAACTGCTGGCCGACTACCGCAAATCGGTGGTGCAGGCGTTCACCGATGTCGAGGATGCGCTGACCGCATGGCGCTTCACCACCGAACAGGAGAAGCTGCAGCAACAGGCAGTGGCGACGGCGCAACGTGCTGCCAATATTGCACGGGCGCAGATGCTGGCGGGCACGGTTGACGTGACGACGGTGCTGCAGTTGGAGACGACGCTGTTGAACGCCGAGGACACTCTCGTCCAGGTGCGACTGACGCGGTTCCAGGCGCTGCTGAACCTATACAAGGCACTGGGCGGCGGCTGGGTAATGCCTAACGGGCCGATTGAGAATCAGTTTCCCGGATTGCGGCCGGGACTGGTGCCCGGCGGTGTAGCTCTGCCGGTTGGAGGCAATATCCGGTGACGAATCGAGGCTCGCCATGGACACCCTGATTCGCGAACCGGCTGACTTGCGGACGCGCCCGCGGTCGCGCCGCTGGCTGATGGCGCTGCTGTGCCTGCTGGTTATCGCAGGGATCGGCTATGCGATCTGGTTCTGGCCTGGCAGTGCAGCCAATCAGGCCGCACTCAATCGCAATGCCAACCAGCCGGTTCCAGTACTGGTCGCCACGGCCGAGCAGAAGGACGTGCCTATTTATCTGGACGCGCTCGGAACAGTGCAGGCGTTCAACACGGTCACGGTCAAACCGATGGTCGACGGCCCCCTGATCACGGTGAACTTCACCGAGGGCCAGGACGTGAAGAAGGGCGACGTCCTGGCGCAGATCGA
>Ga0070714_100003366_pt1 | contig 11915 bp, 7 predicted proteins | sample LARL83metaG_FD_65450 | JGI IMG/M metagenome (GOLD analysis project Ga0070714, IMG submission 65450) | Corn, switchgrass and miscanthus rhizosphere microbial communities from Kellogg Biological Station, Michigan, USA - LAR L8-3 metaG | ecosystem: Host-associated > Plants > Roots > Rhizosphere ... | reverse complement strand
GCGGTATTCCTCGGCGCGGTCGCCTTCGCCGCGCTGCGCTTGAGCACGGTGCTCGCGTATCTCAGACGGGAGTTCCCACGACGGCCGCCTTTCGAGTGGAGATTGATGAAGCGGCATCTGGCTTATGCCATGCCCTTCGCCCTGGCGGTCTCCCTGGAGAGCGCCCAGACCAATCTGCACATGTATGTGGTGTCGTCCTACTTCACCACCGCGACCTTCGCCATCTATTCGGTGGGTTGCTTACAGGTCCCCCTGGTGGACTTCCTGATGACCTCGACCAGCAGCGTGATGATGGTGCAAATGAGCGAGGACCTGCGCGAGGGTCGTCGGGAAGCGGCTCGCGAACTGTGGCTGGATACCACCCGCAAGCTCGCCATGGTGTTCGCGTGCCTGGTGGGCGGCCTGATCGTCACCGCGCACCAGCTGATAGTGCTGCTGTTCACGTCGAACTATGCCGCGAGTGCGCCGTTGTTCTCGGTGTGGTCCCTGAGCATGCTGTTTGCAGCCATAATGACCGACAGTGTGTTGCGGGTGCATGCCGACACGCGCTTCCTGATCCTGCTCAACATCATCCGCCTCACGGTGGTGGCGGTAGCCATCGGCCTGTTCCTCAGGTGGTTCGGTCTCATGGGCGCGGTGCTGGTCACGCTGCTCTCGACGCTCACCGCCAAGGGCGTCGGCATCGCGCGGGTACGCAAGCTGCTTGACTGCAGGCTCGCTCAGGCCCTGCCCTGGAAGGCTCTGGCATCCATCCTGGCCATCACCGTCGCCGCGATGTTGCCGCCGACGTTGCTCGAATCCGTGCTGAGCCTGCCGCTGCTGCCGTCGTTCCTGGTATCAGGCGCCTTGTTTACGCTGGGTTACACGGTCCTATTGTGGTTCTTCGGCCCGCTCAAGGATTCTGAGCGGCGCACGGTGATGCAGTGGCTGCAATCGCCAGTGTCCCGGGTGAGCGGCGACAAGCGCGCGTGAGGTACACAGGGATGATGAAACTAGGATACTCAGGAGAGAACAGCAAATGATCCGGACCATGGTCAAGGCTGCCGCCGCGGCCACCCTGCAACACACCGGTGTTGCGACGTTCATCGGTGCGCACTCTCGCAAGGTAGCCACGCCGCTGGTGGTGGGCTATCACCGCGTCGTGGACGACTTCCCATCCCATGCTCGTGGGTGCATGCACTCATTGCTCATCACTGCCGCGACGCTGGAGAAGCAGCTCGATTGGATCGGCCGGCGCTTCGACTTCGCAGACCCCGACGGCATGGACGCCTGGCTCGAGGGTGCGCGTCCGGGCCGCAAACCTGTGGCGGTGGTGACCTTCGACGACGGCTACCGTGACGCGTATGAGAATGCCGTCCCGCTCCTCAAGCGCAAGGGCATCCCGGCGGTGTTCTTCATGGTCACGGACCTCATAGGCACCAGCGACCTGCAGATCCATGACGAGATGTACGTGCTCATGACCCGCGCCCTGCCTGCCTGGACCGATCCTCGTGCAGAGCTCATCAAGGTGCTTGCCGAGGCCCGGGTCTCCAGTTTTGCCTTAAAGGGCATCGGTGCGGCCCTGAGCGACCCGTCGGCTGCCACCCGGGTTCTGCTTTCGTGCCTCACCCAGTCCCAAGTGCTGCGGATCATCCAGGTGTTGCGCTCCAAGGTCGGTCCGCCGCGTCAGAACGACGACTTCGCGCCGATGGACTGGGACATGCTGCTCGACATGCAACGTGCCGGCATGAAGATCGGGTCGCATACCCGCAGCCATGCACTGCTGACCAACGAATCTGTCGAGAAGATCAAACAAGAGCTGCAAGGCTCGCGCAAGGCCTTGGAGCAGCGGCTCGGTCCCGGCATTCGTCATTTCGCTTATCCGGATGGGCGCTTCGACGCCCTGGTAGTGAACGGTCTGGTGGAGGCCGGCTATCGCTTCGGCTACACCACCTGCCTGCATCGGCACGCCGAGCATCCGGCTCTCACCATCCCGCGGCGACTGTTGTGGGAGAACGCCTGCCTCGATGCATTCGGCCAGTTCTCGCCGGCTGTCATGAGTTGTCAGGTCAATGGCATCTTCGACTTCGCAGCCCACTGCGAAGCCAATCACGTCGAATGAGGCGCGTCAGCGCGCAGGGGAGATCCGGACGATGTGCGGTATAGCAGGCATATTCAGCACGGGCGGACGCGGCGTCTACCCCGCCGAAGTCAAGGCCATGTGCGACGCGATCGTGCATCGTGGCCCAGACGACGCAGGCTACTACGTCGAGGGCAGGGTAGGGCTCGGCATGCGCCGACTCAGCATCATCGACCTCGCCACCGGCCATCAGCCGGTGCGCAACGAGGACGGCAGCGTCTGGGTGGTGATGAACGGAGAGATCTACAACTATCGTGAACTGCGGGCCGACCTAGAGCAGCGCGGCCATCGCTTCTACACCAGCACCGATACCGAGGTGCTGGTCCATCTCTACGAGGAGTTCGGCGGCGAGTGCGTGAACCGCCTGCGCGGGATGTTCGCCTTCGCCATCTGGGATGATCGCCGCCAGTCCCTGTTCATCGCCCGCGACCGCTTGGGCATAAAACCGCTGTACTACGCGGATGTGGACGGCCGGCTGCTATTCGCCTCAGAATTGAAAGCCATCCTCCAGTTGCCCGAGGTGGAGCGACGCCTGAACTGGGGTTCCGTGAACCATCTGTTCACCAGTCTGTGCACCCCTAATACCGAGAGCATCATCGCCGGGGTGCATAAGCTTCCGCCCGCCCATAGCCTGACATTGCGCGCGGACGGCACACGCAAACTGGTGCGGTACTGGGAAGTGGACTTCCAGCCGGATCACGGCCACAGCGAGGAGTACTTCGCGGAACGGCTACGACAGCTTCTCGAGGAATCGGTGGACCTGCACCTGGTCAGCGACGTGCCGCTCGGCGCGTTCCTCAGTGGCGGGCTGGACTCAAGTTCCGTGGTCGCCTTCATGGCCCGGCGTAGCGACCGGCCGGTCAAGACCTTCTCCATCGGCTTCCAGGAGCAGGGTTTCGATGAGACCTCCGCGGCACGCGCCGTGGCGGAACAGTTCGGCACCGAGCACACGGAACTCATCCTCAAACCGGACGTGGAAACGCTGGTGCAGGACATCGTCTGGCACCTGGACGAGCCTTTCGGCGATTCGTCTGCCATACCGACTTATATCGTGTCCAAGCTCGCTGCGGAGCAGGTGAAGGTGGTGCTATCCGGCGATGGCGGTGATGAACTATTCGCCGGTTACGACCGCTACCTGGTGGAACAGCGGGAACGCCGCTACGAATATGCGCCGGCGCCGCTGCGCCGTATGCTCGGTCTGATCGGTTCCTCCATGCGGGAGGGCGCCAAGGGCCGCAACTTCCTCCGGCACCTGGCGCTGTCAGGTTCACACCGTTACCTGGACTCCACCACCCTCTTCAAAGCGGATCAGAAGCGCCGCTTGTTCCGACCGGAAGCGGCGGCCCTGATCGGCAGTCACGATCCATGGCGCGAGGCACATGCCTTCCTCAAGGGCCTGGACGGCGACTGGTTGTCCACCCTGCAGCACTGGGACATCAAGAATTATCTGCCCTTGGACATCCTCACCAAGGTGGATCGCATGAGCATGGCCCATTCCCTGGAGGCGCGGGTGCCGCTCCTGGACCATAAACTCGTGGAATTCGCCGCTACCATCCCGCCGGAGTTTCGCCTGCATAAGGGCGAGACCAAGAGCATTTTCAAGCGTGCCATGCGCGGCATACTGCCCGACGAGATCATCGACCGCCCGAAACATGGTTTCGCCGTGCCGTTGGGTAGCTGGTTCCGCGGCCGCCTCGGCGGTTTCGCCCGCGAGTTGCTGCTGCCCACGGGCGGCGCGCGTCAGGAGATCTTCGATCGCGACTATATCGCGCAGCTCCTCGAGATGCATGATCGCGGCCGCGACCTGAACCTCCAGCTATGGACGCTCATATCCTTCGAGCTTTGGTGCCGCCGATTCCTGGATGGATCGCCGGCCCGGCAGGACCTCGATATGCCGCTGGCCATGCCGCATGCGACGCAGTTCGCCGGTCATGCAGCGCGCCCCTGAAACCATCGGATACACCACCATGCAAAGCAACGGACAGATGACCATGGAAGCGCTGGGCGGTCCGGTCCCAGACATGCCGGTGAGCGAATCGCCCATGGTAGTGGCCGCCGGCCCGACCCGGGATCGCGGCAAGCCCCTCAAGGTCGTATACATCGCCGGTGATGGTCGCAGTGGCTCGACACTCCTGGATCGGCTCATAGGGGCCTATCCCGGTGTCTTCTCCTGCGGAGAGCTCAACAACCTGCTGCAGTCCACCGCATCTCCGGACCAGCTCTGCGCTTGCGGCACCCGTGCCCGGGACTGCGGATTCTGGCGCGAGATACTGATTCGCTGGAGCGAAGCGGTGCCTGATTTCACCGAACGCGAATACCGCGGCCTGCAGCGGCGTTATGAGCGCCTGCGTTCACTGGTTCGTCCACGCAATGAACGGAAATTGACCCTGAAAGATCCGCGGTTCGCGCGCTATGCGGAATACACGAGCGCCTTGTTCAATGCCATCGCGGACTTGTCTGGTGCCGAGGTGATAGTGGATTCCTCCAAGAGTCCGGCCAGGGCGCTGGCGCTCTCGCGGGTACCTGGGCTCGAGGTCAGCATGTTGCATCTGGTCCGGGACGTGCGCGGCGTGGCCTATTCACTGCGCAAGCTGTGCCATGCGCATGCTCACTTGCCCCGCAGCACCCATCATCCTCAAAGCAACTTGCGTCACGCCGCCACCTGGGCGGTGGTCAATTTCTTCTGCGAGCGGGTGATGCCCAAGATCCCCGGTCCGAACTTGTTCTCCCGATATGAGGACTACACCAAGGATCCGGACAGCATGCTGACCGCGGTGGCAAACCTCATCGGCCGTGACCGCATCGTCTATGCGGCAGGCGCGGACTATCTCATGACCCAGGGGCATCAAGTGGCCGGGAACGATGCCCGCATGCGCCCCGTCCAGCAGATAGCCACCGATGAGACCTGGCGGCAGAAGTTCGGCTTCACCATGCAAAAAGGCCTGTACCTCCTGGTACTCCCCCTGATGCTGCACTATCGCTATCGGCCCTGATCCTCTCGATCAGGTGCTTCCAAGGAAGGATGAATGTCACTCCTCTCGAGTGCCGCCTACCGCGGCGTCCTGATCTTCGCTGCGCTCATGTCCTGGGCCTCGGCCGCGATGTGCGGCTGGAGCGAAGCATCGGCGCCGCGTTATCGCATCGTGGATCTCGGCACCCTGGGCGGTCCCACCAGCACGGCGCAAGCCATCAATGTGCATGGGCAGGTGGCCGGTTGGTCCGATACGGCGGACGGCAATCGCCACGCATTCCTCTACAGCGGCAGCGTCATGCAGGATCTCGGCACGCTCACCGGCGGCAGCGACAGCTATGCCACCGCGCTCAACGACAACGGTCAAGTGGTGGGCTACAGCGGCATCAACGGTCTGGGACAGCAGTTCCCGGAGGTCTACCAAGGTTTCGTCTGGGGCCAGGACGGCATGAAGAGCCTAGGGGCGTTGTTCTGTCCCTGCTCATACAACGACCGGTACGGCGCCAGCGGCGGCTATGCCATCAACGATCGCGGTTGGATCGGCGGCGATTCCGAAACGGTACGCGGTTCCTGGGTGCTGCACGCCGCCTTCTGGCAGGGTGCGGCGCCGCAGGATATCGGCGGAGGCGCGGGCGACTGGGCCATCAGCAGGATCTTCGGGATCAATGCACAGGGCGCCGCCGTGGGGGACTACTCGCCTGACGCCGGTCGCATGGACGTCTTCGATCGCGAGGCGAGCCTGTGGCGCGATGGGAGTCGTCTGGGTCTCGGCAGTTTGGCGGGCGACACCTCTAGTACCGCCCTGGCGGTGAATCAGCGTGGCACCGTGGTGGGGTGGTCCGGGAACTCGAGCGGCAGCATCTCCCACGCATTCATCTGGAGCGATGGCCGCATGCGCGAACTGCCGGCTCTGCATCTTGGCGCCAGCAGCGCCGCGCTCGCCATCAATTCTGGAGGCGAAGTGGTGGGTTGGTCCAATACCACCGAGGGGATGCCTCACGCCGTATATTGGCAAGGCAGTCACGCGAAAGACCTCAATCTCGTCATCCCCGAATACTCAGGCTGGGTTCTCACCCAGGCCAGCGGCATCAATCGCAGCGGCGAGATCGTCGGCACTGGCATCCACGGCGGTCAGACCCATGCCTTCCTTCTCACCATTGAGGATTCCTATGGCGGCGAGTAGGCCAGCGGCAGTTTGCGCGACCGAGATGCCACGCATCGCGCTGGTGGCGGCGAGTCTCGAGATACTCGGCGGGCAGGGTATCCAGGCAAAATCGCTCATCGAAGGCCTGCGTGAGCGGGGTTATGCCGTCGCTTTCCTTCCGGTAAACCCGCGCTTCCCGCGGGGTTTCGCCTGGGTGCGTCGCCTGCGTTACGTCCGTACAGTCTTCAACCAGATACTGTACCTGCCGAGCCTGGCGGCGCTGCGCAAGAGCGACGTGGCCCATGTGTTCTCCGCCTCGTATTGGTCTTTCCTGCTGGCGCCAGTACCCGCGCTGCTGGCAGCACGAATGTTCGGCAAGCGCACGGTGCTGCACTACCACAGTGGAGAGGCTGATGACCATCTCTCCCATTGGGGCGTGCTGGTGCACCCTTGGCTGCGGATGGTCGACGAGGTCGTGGTGCCGTCCCAATATCTGAAGGAAGTGTTCGCGCGCCATGGTTATGCGGTCCGGGTCGTGAAGAACGTGATCGACACCACGCGCTTCGCCTACCGGGAGCGTTCGCCCTTGAAACCTAACCTGCTATCGGTACGTAACTTCGAATCCCATTACCGGGTGGAGGATGTGCTCCGGGCGTTCCCCATGGTCAAAGCTAAATTCCCGGCTGCGACCCTCACGGTGGCCGGCTATGGCAGCGAAGCGGGCAAACTGCGGGAGCTCGCGGCATCCCTCGGCGTGGAGGGCATCCGTTTCGTCGGCCGCGTGGAGCCCGACGCCGTCCCATCGCTGTACGCAGCCGCGGATATCTTCTTGAACGCGGCGGTCATCGATAACCAACCGGTTTCGGTATTGGAGGCTTTCGCCTCCGGCTTGCCCGTGGTCAGCACCGCTTCGGGCGATATCGCCACCATGTTGAAACAAGGCGAAGCCGGTGTGCTGGTTCCACCCCGGGATCCGGCAGCCATGGCTGCTGCGATAATCGCGCTCCTGCAGGAACCGCAGCGGGCGCTTACCCTGGCACGCCGCGCCCGCGCCGAAGCCGAGACCTACACCTGGAACCTCATCTCGGCCGATTGGGCCGAAGTCTATGGCAAGGAAGCTGCATGAAACTTGAGAATCTGCTGCGAGCCGACCTCTCCGACGTGGCCAGCCGGGGCTGGCAGGAGTTATGGCGCACTATGGATCGCGTCGCGGTCAACGCGCCGGACGGCGTGAAGAATCTAGGCTTGTTCGGGCATCTGGCGCCGGGACGAGCTGATGGTCGCGCCGAAGAGCCGGATGCGGAGTTCGCCGCCTTCCAGCGTCACGCCGCCGAGCGATTCTTTTCCGGACCGGGCGATTCCCATCTCGCCCGCTTCTTCGATGACCATCTTCCCGCAGCGAAGGATCGCATCGTCGCGGCGGCGGATGCCTTGTCGGTGCGCAGCTTCCACCTCTTGGGTCATCGCGCTTTGTTCATGGGTGATTCCATCGATTGGCACCGGGACGCGGTATCCGGTCATCGGGCGCCGCTGCTGCATTGGAGCCGCATCAATCCGTTGGATGCGGAGACGGTGGGGGACAGCAAGGTCACCTGGGAACTCAACCGCCACCAGTGGCTGGTGCATCTCGGGCAGGCCTTCCGCCTCACTGGCGATGAACGCTACGCACAAGTCTTTGCCGACAGCGTACGAGACTGGATGGCCGCCAATCCGGCGGGCATGGGCATCAACTGGACCAGCAGCCTCGAAGTATCCTATCGGCTCATCAGCTGGTGCTGGGCCTTCAACCTGTTCCGGGGCGCCGAAGCGTTCACGCCGACGCTGTACTCCGACATGCTGGGTTGGCTGAGGGTCCATGCCGCCCACGTGGAGCGCTATCTCTCACATTATTTCTCACCCAACACCCATCTCACGGGCGAGGCGCTCGGGTTGTTCTATGCCGGGGTACTGTTCCCGGAGCTGCCGCGGGCAGAACGCTGGCGCCAGCTGGGTTCGCGCATCCTGTTGCAACAGTTGCCGCGCCAGGTGTTTGCCGATGGGGTCTACTTCGAACAGTCCACCTGCTATGAGCGTTATACCGCCGAGATCTACCTGCATTTCATGATGCTGGCGGCCCGTAACCACATCACATTGCCGGAGTCGGTGGGCGAGCGCATTCAGCAGATGCTGGACCACCTGCTTGCGGTCTGCCGACCGGATGGCAGCATGCTCCAGGTAGGTGATTCCGACGGTGGCCGGTTGCTGCCGCTGGCGCAGCGCCATGCAGACGACTGCCGCGATGTGTTCTCGTTGGCCGCGGTATTCTTCGGCCGCGCTGACTATGCCTGGGCGGCCGACGGCCTCACATCTGAAGTGGCATGGTTCTTCGGCAGCGCCGGCGTCAAGTCATTCCAGGCACTGGGTGAGACACAACCCACTCGATCGCCCTCGCGGCTCTTCGCCCACGGCGGTCAGGCGGTGATGCGCAGTGACTGGGACATGGATGCCCATCACCTGGTGTTCGATACCGGTCCCCTCGGCTGTCGCATCAGCGGCGGCCACGGCCATGCGGACCTCCTGGCCATCCAATGCAGTACCTTCGGCAAGGCGCAGCTCGTGGATGCGGGAACCTATTGCTACACCGCAAATGCCCATTGGCGCGACCATTTCCGCAGCAGCGCCGCCCACAACACCGTGGTCGTGGACCGCAAGAGCCAGGCGGTGCCTGTGGGCCCTTTCTCCTGGCGTGAACGGCCAAGCGCGCAGTTGAAGCACTGGTTCTCGACGCCGGCGTTCGACTACGCCGACGCCGAGCATCAGGCTTATCGCAGGCTCAAGGATCCGGTGGATCACCGCCGGCGCGTGTTGTTCGTCAAATCCAGATACTGGGTGATCGTGGACGACCTGCGCGGTACCGACGTGCACCAGGTGGACCTCATGTTCCAGTTCGCGCCCACCAACCTGCATATCGGCACCGATGGCTGGGTGCGGTCGCTGGACCTGGAGGGCCGGGGTCTCTGCCTGCGAGCCTTCAGTGCTGTGCCGCTGCTCCCGGAGATCCATGAGGGTGAGGTGGAGCCGATCCGCGGCTGGATATCGCCGGACTACGGTCTGCGGGTGCCTGCGCCGCAATTGAGTTACACAACGGTCACGCGATTGCCGCTGCGGGCGGTGACCCTGTTAATGATCCAGGACGGCGGAGCGCAGTCCCTGCCGGACGTAACCCAGGTACAGGACGAGGGCGGCAGCGTAAGCCTGGTGCTGGACGATGGGCGGGAGACCATACGAGTGGATGACCGTCAGATCAGCGTACGGCGTACCGGCAGCGCAAATATCACGCCGATGCCGGCTTAGTGCAAGACGAGGAGAAGAGTACAGATGTGTGGCATAGCAGGCATACTCAAGTTCGAATCCGATCAGCCGGTAGAATACCCGCGGCTGGACCGCATGCGTGCGGTGATGCAGCACCGCGGGCCGGACGACAGTTGTATCGTGATCCGCGGCCAGGTCGGCCTTGCACATAACCGCCTGTCCATCATCGATCTTGGCGGCGGCCAGCAGCCCATGACCGGCGGCGGTCACCACAACTGGATCAGCTATAACGGCGAGTTGTATAACTTCCGGGAACTGCGCGCGGAGCTCCAACTTCGGGGCTGCCGCTTTGTCACTGATTCCGATACAGAGGTGGTGCTGCAAGCCTACCAGGTATTCGGTGAGGACTGCGTGCGCCATCTTCGCGGCATGTTCGCCTTCGCCATCTGGGATCGAAACCGCCAGAAGCTGTTCCTGGCACGGGATCGCCTGGGCATCAAGCCCCTGTATTACGCGATCTATGACCGTGAGTTGTTGTTCGCTTCCGAGATCAAAGGTATCCTCGCCGCCGGGGGCGGTAAGCCAGAATTCAACAAGGCCGTCTTGCCGGAGTTCCTGGCCACCCGCTACGTGGCCGGCAGTGAGACCTTCTTCCAGGGCATCTACAAGCTGCTGCCGGCGCATACCCTCACGTGGACACCCGGTGAGGGACTGCGCCATAACCGCTACTGGCGTCTTCCGGAGCAGTTGGCGGACAAGGACATCCCCTTCGACGAGCACGTGCGCGAGGTGCGAGAGCGGCTAGAGGAAGCGGTGAGATGCCACCTGGTGAGCGATGTCCCGGTCGGCCTGTTCCTGTCCGGTGGCATCGATTCCAGCGCCATCGCGGCCTTGATGGCACCTCTCACCTCGGGGCCGGTACAGAGCTTCGCGGTCGGCTTCGCCGAACATGGTTACAACGAACTTGCCTATGCACGGCTGGTGGCGCGGTCCGTGGGCGCCGAACACCGCGACATCCAGCTCACTGCCGCGGAATATTTCAGGTTGCTGCCGCGCATGGTCTGGCATGAGGACGAGCCCATCGCCTTCAGCTCCAGCGTGTGCCTGTATGCGGTGTCGAGGCTGGCGGCGAGGCACGTGAAAGTGGTGCTGACTGGGGAGGGAGCCGATGAGCTCTTCCTCGGCTACAACAAGTATCGGGTCACCGCCTGGAACGAGCGCCTCGGCCGGCCATACTGGGCCGCGGTGCCACCGAGCCTGCGGGGCGCCATCAGCCGGCTGGTGCAGACGTTCCCGAGGCGCCTGCGCCGCTATGCGGAACGCAGCTTCCTCGGTCCCTCGCCGGGCGTGCGCGGGCTCTTCTACGAGAATTTCGCGGTCTTCTCCCAAGCGACCCAACAACGGCTGTTGGCGGAGGTCGGCACACGCGATCCATATTCGGAAGGCCTGCGTCACTATGCCCAAGCCCCCGGCGGCAGCCTGGAGCGCATGAGTCACGCTGACATGCAGACCTACATGGTGGAACTGCTGATGAAGCAGGACCAGATGAGCATGGCCGCATCCCTCGAGAGCCGGGTGCCGTTCCTCGATCATCGCTTCGTGGAATATGCAGCGGCGATCCCGGGCAGGCACAAACTCCAGGGCCTGCAGACCAAGGCAGTGTTGCGCGCCGCGGTGAAGGATATCCTGCCCAAGGAGATCCTCGCCCGGGGCAAGATGGGTTTCCCTGTGCCTGTCGGCCGCTGGCTACGTGGGCGTTACGCGCCGCTCCTGGATGATCTGGTGCTGGGACCGCGTGCCCAGGCGCGCGGCCTATTCGATCCCGCTTATGTCCAACACCTCGTGCAGGAGCATCGTGCCGGCGAATGGGACCACGGCGAGCGCCTCTGGTCGCTTGTGAACCTGGAGATGTGGCAGCGGATCTTCCTGGATGGCGAATCGCCGGGTGCTCTGCTCGACGAGCCGTTGTTCAAATCGGAACTGGGCTCACTCGCCGCCTGAAATACGGGTTTCTTCACCGGGGGATTCCGGATATCACCGGATACCTCGGCTACAGGTTGGATGCGAGAGTGACCGTTACGGGACCCGGGGGTTTCCCTCCGCAGTCAACACGGGTCACTTAGGGCATCGGACGCCAATGCGAATCTTATGGGTGAAAATCGGCGGGCTGTGGCCGCCTAATACCGGCGGCCGGCTGCGAAGCCTCAACATACTCTCGGAGCTTGCCCGGGAGCATGAGGTGAGTGTGCTTACCACCCATCTTCCCGGCGAGGATCCGCAGGAGCTCAAGCGGCAGTTATCCTACTGCCGGCGCGTGGATTCCTTCCCGTTCGCTGCGCCCAAGTTCCGCGATCGCCGTTTCCCATTGACGTTGGCTCGTTCCTGGTTGA
>Ga0070714_100003362_pt1 | contig 11923 bp, 13 predicted proteins | sample LARL83metaG_FD_65450 | JGI IMG/M metagenome (GOLD analysis project Ga0070714, IMG submission 65450) | Corn, switchgrass and miscanthus rhizosphere microbial communities from Kellogg Biological Station, Michigan, USA - LAR L8-3 metaG | ecosystem: Host-associated > Plants > Roots > Rhizosphere ... | reverse complement strand
CGGCTGGAATTCTCGATCCCGCTCTAACCCGAAAAAGGGGTCAGATACCTTTTTCCGTCGACGGGAGCGGGCTCCGGTCGGAAAAAGGTATCTGACCCCTTTTTCGCTTTTCGCTAGTTCTCGCGGCCCGAGAGGAGCTCGCCCACCAGGCGCGGGATGGTCGCGAAGTCCTTGCTCTTGTCGAGGAAGTAGTCCGCGCCCGCCTCGAAGGCGGCGACCTTGAGCGCCGGCACCGCGTGGTTGGTGAGCACCACGATGCAGGCGGGATTGGCGCCGGTCGCGGCGCGCAACCGCCGGATCACGCCGAAGCCGGTTCCCTGCGCGAGCTGCAGGTCCACGATCGCGAGGCTGATGGTGTAGCGGTCGCAGGCGGCGAGCGCCTCGTCTTCCGTGGCCGCCGTGGCGACCACCTCGACCCTGCTGGGCACGGACACCAGCTCGACCAGCCGCTCCGCGATCTGCGGCGAATCCTCGACCACGAGTGCATTCATGAGCTCCTCGGCGCGCGCATGGGGATCGTACTCGCCCGGCCGCAGGCGACGCTCCGGACCGCCCTCCTGGGGCGTCGGCGCGTGCGTTCGGTAGGCTGCTTGGCGCCCGCTCACGACTTCTCGGTCCCCGTCCGGCCTCGTCATGCGATGAGCTGGTTCTTCACCGCATAGTAGGTGATGTCGGCGTTGGACTTGAAGTTCATTTTTTCCAGGATCCGCGAGCGGTAGGTGCTCACGGTCTTCACGCTGAGGAAGAGCTCCTTCGCGATCTCCGACACGCTCTGCCCGGAGGCGAGCTTGCAGAAGATCTGGAACTCCCGCTCGGAGAGCTGGGTGTGCGACGGCTGGTCCGCGGCCGGGCCGGCGAGGCCCTGCGCGAGCTTGTCCGCGATCCGCGGGCTCACGTAGCGGCGGCCCTGCGCGGCGGCGACGACGGCGGACACCAGGTTCTCCGACGGCGCGTCCTTCGCGACGAAGCCGGAGGCCCCCGCCTTGAGCAGGTTGATCGCGTACTGGTCCTCGGGATAGCCGCTCACGATGAGCACGGCCATCTCGGGGCGGATCGCCTTGCTCCGGTTGAGCACGTCCACGCCGGACATGTCCGAAAGGGAGAGGTCGACCAGCGCCACGTCGAAGGGGTTCGCGCGGACCTGCGCGATCGCCTCCTCGCCGGTGCGCGCTTCGCCGGCAACTTCCATGTCGACGCGGCCGGAGAAGACCTGCTTGAGGCCCATCCGGACGACGTCGTGGTCGTCGACGATCAGCAGCCGGATCATTGCGCTCGTTCCTACAGTCTGGTTGGAGGAACCCATTACATCACGCCCCGCCGGACGGGGTGGCGTCGGTGGCCTCGGATTCGCTTGTAGGACAAATCCTACACCGGGCGCATTAGAAGGAGTAGCGGAAGACGATCCGGTCGCGTTTGACGGAAATGTTTTCACGTTGGAGTCCCGGGAGGTCCGGCATGTATTCGCGTGCCGGTTTGTAGACGATGTGCCCATTGGTGGGGTCGTAACACAGGCTGGCTTGCCCGTCGCACGACGAGGGGCTGCCTCGGCGCGATTCGGGATGCGGCATGAAATCGAGGTCGACCGGGTCGCCGGAAGCGTCGAGCACGAACGGCGCCTGCCTGCCCGCCGCGACGCTTTTCAGGACCGGCTCGCGCGGCGGAAGCTGGAGAGACTTCAACGCGTCCGCGCTGGCCGCGAGGCGGGGTACGGCGAGCACGGCGGCCAGGGCGACGGTGGAGAGCTTCATCTCGGGCTCCAGGGCGGGCCTTCCGTTCACGTCGAATGCGAAGGAAGGCGGGTTCGCGTGGGACTGATGCTGCGCCGGCCGGCAGGACCGGTATGCCAGAGGGATGCGCCATGTGGTGTCCCTGCAACCCATCGACCGGCGTGGGAATGCGCTGACGCCGGGCCGGTGCGAGCCGACCTCGGGGAGCGGCAGCGTCCCATTACCCCGTAAACGCGCGGCGCTTATCGTGGGCTCCACATCGATCGGGATGTAGCCGATCGCTTTACAAGGAGCACCTCGATGGGGCCCTCCCCGGTAAAGGCACGGTTCACGATGGCGCGGATCGCGGCGGCGGCAGGACTCGCGGCCGCGCTCGGATGCGCGGCGAGCGCGCGGGCGATGCCGAGCTTGCTCACCGCGCCCACGCTGCCCACGTACGGCGATCCCGTCATCGTCCAGCTGAGCGGCCTCGGCATGCCCGTCTTCCTGCCCGCCACGCGCTACAAGCGCACGGGCTCGACCATCACGGTGGATTACGAATACTTCTCTTCGCAGTTCGGGCCGTTCGGACCGCAGTTCGGCAACCCCGACATCTCGCTGGGCGAGCTGCCGCCCGGCAACTACACGGTCCAGGCCCGGCTCATCGACATGGACCATCCGGCGGATGCGGCGTTCACCGCCGCGAGCGCGATCGCGGTCGTGCCGCCGCAGGATTGGGGGCTCTACGCGGTGCCGAAGGAGCCCGCCGCGAACGACGTCGTGAACATGCTCGTGCGAAGCGCCGCGTACTTCGATCCCGCCTCGCTTCGCGCGAGCGTCTCGGGCAACACGGTGCGCGTCGACTTCACGTTCCGGGGAAGCGCCCCGGTGGGCGGGCCCGCGCCCGCGGGCTACACGTCGTTCGCGAGCGTCCCGGTGGGGCGCCTCGCGCCCGGCGTCTACCACGGCGAGGGATGGGGCACGCCGGAAGCGGGCGGCGACGCGCAGCGCTACTTCACGATCGACTTCACCGTGGGCACCGCGTCCGTCGTGGCCGAGTTCTACCAGGAGCAGCTCGACCACTACTTCATGACGGCGGGCCCCGCGGAGACGGACACGCTGGACGCGGGCGGCGGCGGCGGATGGAAGCGCACCGGGCAGACGTTCCACGCGTGGCTCACGAAAGCCCAGGCACCCCAGGGCGCGGTGCCGGTCTGCCGCTTCTACGCCGCGGGACCCAACTCGCACTTCTACACCGCGGATCCGTCCGAGTGCTCGATGCTGCAGGCGCTCGAGCAGCAGCAGCGCACGGACGCGGACGCGCGCCACGTGCCCTTCATGGGATGGTCCTTCGAGAACATCGCCTTCTACGCGATCCCCGCGACGAACGGCGCGTGCCCGGCCGGCACGGATCCCGTCTGGCGCTCCTACAACAACCGCGCCTCCGAGAACGACTCGAACCACCGCTTCACGGCCGATGCTCGGCAACGCCTCGCGATGCTGGGATGGGTCGATGAGGGCGTGGCCTTCTGCGCTCCGCAGTGAGGGCGCGCCGCGCGAGGATCGCGAGGAGCGCCGCCTCCTCCGCGCGCAACCCCGCGGGTGCGCGGGCGCGCGGCGGGAGCGCCGCGGCCCACGTCGCCGGGTCGAGGACGCGCGGATGCACGTAGCTCTTCCTGCAGACGGCCGGCGTGTTGCCGAGGAGGCGCGCCGCGTCGCGCACGGCCGCGGCCATGTCCGTCAAGCGCACGGGCGGCTCGCAGCGGGCGAGCACCGCGGCCACGAAGACGCTTCCCGCCCACGTGCGGAAATCCTTCGTCGTGAAGTCCTCGCCCGCGATCTCGTGCAGGTAGTCGTTCACGTCCGTGGAGGAGATGCGCTGCACTTCGCCCTGGTCGTCCACGTACTCGAAGAGCTCCTGGCCGGGGAGGTCGCGGCAGCGGCGCACGATCCGCGCGAGGCGCGGATCCTCCACGCCCACCCGGTGCACCTTCCCGCTCTTGCCGCGGAACTGGAACTCGATCCGGTCCCCGCGCACCTTCACGTGGCGGTTGCGAAGCGTGGTGAGGCCGAACGAGTCGTTCTCCTCGACGTAGCGCTCGTTGCCCACGCGGATGCAGGTGCGCTCGAGGAGCTGGACGATCGCCGCGAGCACCTTGCGCCGCGGGACGCCCGCCAGGCGAAGGTCCGCGGCGGTACCCCGGCGGATCGCGGGAAGCGCGCGCGCGAACTGCGCGAGATGGTCGAACTTGTCCGCGTCGCGAAGCTCGCGCCAGCGCGCGTGGTAGCGGTATTGCTTCCGGCCGCGCGCATCGCGCCCGGTCGCCTGCAGGTGCCCCCGCTCGTCCGCGCAGATCCACACGTCCGTCCAGGCGGGCGGGATCGCCAGCATGCGGATGCGCTGGATCGTGTCCCGATCGGAGACGCGCTTGCCGGACGCGTCCACGTACGCGAAGCCCTTGCGGCCGCTCACGCGATGAAGGCCCGGCTCGCGGTCGTTCGAGTGCCTGAGCCCTCCGGCGGGAGCCGCGGCGCGCGCGCGCTTTCTTTCCGGCATGTAGAAATTTCCTTCCGCGGTGCAAATCATTCCGCGAAAAAAGGGGCGCGATTCGCGCCCCTTTCGCGGTGGATCGGGCCGGTCGCGGCCCGCCGCCTCAGCGGTTCGAGCCGGAATCGTCGCGCCGCGTGGACCCGCCGCTGCCGGACGGGTTGGGGCTGCCGGGCTGGCCCGAGCCGCCGCCCTGCTGGCTCTGCTGCTCGCGCTGCCGCGAGCTGCCGCCGCCCTGCTGGCCGCCCATGTTCCCCTGCTGGTTTTGCTGGCCTTGTCCCTGCTGGCCCTGTTGTCCCTGCTGTTGCCGTCCGGACTGTTGCTGCTGGTCCTGCTGCCGTCCCGACTGGCCCTGCTGGCTTTGCTGGCCCTGCCGGTTCGGCTGGTCCTGCCGGCTTTGCTGGCCCTGCTGACCCTGCTGGTCCTGGTTCGGCTGGTTTCCGGAATTGCGGTTCGTCATGGTCTCGGCTCCGTGTGTAGGAAGCGGCCGCGGATGGCGGCGCGCGGCTGCGTACCCGCAACAATCGTGCCGGGTACGGAAGGAGCGGACTTGCGAAGCGCGGGAAGGGGAATTGGTGGAGTGGAAGGGGATCGAACCCTCGACCTTCGCATTGCGAACGCGACGCTCTCCCAGCTGAGCTACCACCCCACGCGAAGAGCGCAATTATAACCCAGCCCGCGCGCGGAACGACCGCGCGCGCGGGCTCCAAGGAGAACGCGATGCACGGCATCCGCCCGGCTTCCCTCGTCGCCATCGCGGCGGTGGTGTTCCTGCTGAAGACCGGGGCCGAGTTCTTCGTTCCGCTCTTCCTGTCGCTCCTCATCTCCTACGCGCTCTCGCCGGTGGTGGAGTTCCTCACGCGGATCGTGCGGCTGCGCGTGATCGCGGCGGCGATCGTCGTGCTCGCGATCGTGGCGGGCGCGGGCGTGGCCGCGTGGGCGTGGAGCGACGACGTCGCGGCGATCTGGCAGAAGGTCCCCGTCGCCGCGCGCACCGTCTCGCGCAACGTTCAGCAGATGGTGAAGCCCGCCGGGCCGATCAGCGAGGTGAAGAAGGCCGCCGCCGACATCGAGTCCGCGGCCGCGACCGGCAAGCCCGCGCCCGCGCCGCAGGCGGCGCCGCGCCCGGAGGCGTCGCAGCCGGCCTCCATCTGGCAGCTCGCGTGGACCGGGTGGAAGGGCGTGACACTCGCGGCGACGCAGGTGACGGTCGTCCTCTTCCTCGTCTTCTTCATGCTCGCCTCGGGCAACCTCTTCAAGAAGAAGCTCGTGCTCCTCTCCGGCGAGCGCCTCGCGCAGCGCAAGTTCACCGTGCAGGTGATCGACGAGATCGACCAGCAGGTGCGCCGCTACCTCCTCGTGATGCTGGTCGCCAACACGCTCGTGGGCCTGGGCACCTGGGGCGTCTTCGCGCTGAACGGGCTCGAGTACGCGGGGCTCTGGGGACTCGTCGCCGGCGTGCTGCACACGATCCCGTATTTCGGGCCGGCGTTGATCGCCATCGGGAGCTTCGTCGTGGCGCTCGTTCAGTTTGGCGAATGGCAGCGCGCGCTCGCGGTGGCCGCCTCCTCCATCGCCGTGGCGACCGTCGTGGGCACCCTCTTCGCGACCTGGCTCGCGAGCCGCGAGACGCGCATGAACACGACCGCATCCTTCATCGGCCTCCTCTTCTTCGGGTGGATCTGGGGGCTCTGGGGACTGCTCCTCGGCATCCCGATCCTCGCGATCGTGAAGACGGTCTGCGACCACAACGAGGACTGGAAACCCGTGGGAGAGCTGTTGGGCCGGTAGGACGTCCGGGAACAACGACGCCGGGGGCGGGGTCTGTGTTCCTACAGGCTAGGCGGCGCCCGCCGATCGCGGACGTCGCCTCCGACCGACACCCAAGGAGAACATGAGATGAAACGCAAACTGATCCTCGCCCTCGCGATGGCGGGCCTCGCCGCTTCCACCGCCCAGGCGTTCGCGCAGACCTCGGACTACCGGGCTCCGTGGCGCGGCGATTTCTGGGGCACGCTCGGCGTGAGCGCGGGCGAATCGAAGTTCCGCACCGATTGCCACGCGACGGACGTCTTCAGCTGCGACCACCGCGACAGCGCCTGGAAGGTCTACGCGGGCGGCAGCATGAGCCGCATCCTCGGCCTCGAGGTGGGCTACACCGACTTCGGCAAGGTGCGCGCCTCCGGCGGCGACACCAAGGCGTGGGCGGCGAACGTGAGCCTCACCGCGGGCGTGCCGATCGGCGATCGCTTCGACATCTTCGCGAAGGGCGGCGGCATCTACGGCCGCACCGACGTCTCCGCCGATCCCTCCACGCTCTTCGAGCGCGGCCGCAAGTCGGGCTGGGGCACGACGTACGGCGTGGGCGCCAGCTTCGCGATCACGCCCAACTGGCTGATCCGCGCGGACTGGGACCGCTACCACATGGACTTCGTGGGCGGCCGCCGCGACGTGGACATGGCCTCGGCCGGCGTCGCGTACCGCTTCTGATCGCGCACCGGGAGAGTCTCCATGGCCACCATCGTCGCGGGCGGGTTCGACGTCTCCACCGATGCGGACGCCGCGATCGCGCGGCTTCGCGCAGCGGGCGTGCGCGAGGAAGACCTCTGCACGTTCCGCGTGAATCCCGCGGGCGAGCACCACGCGATCCCCGCGGGCGGTGACCGCGGCGCCTCCCCCGGGGCGCAGAACGCGGGCAAGGGCGCCGGCACGGGTGCCGTGATCGGCGCGGCGGCGGGACTCGCGGCCGGGGCGGCGGCCACGCCGTTCCTCGGGCCCGCGGGGATGGCCGCCGGCGCCGCCGCGGGCGCCTACGCGGGCTCGCTCGTGGGGGCCCTCGGCCGCATGGACAAGGAAGAGCAGCCGGGCCACGACTCCGTGCGCCCCGCGGAAACGCTCATCGCGGTGAACGCGGACGCGGCGGGTCCCTCGGCGGACGAGGTCGTGCGCCTCTTCGAGGCGTGCGGCGCGCGGCAGATCGAGCGCACCGAAGGGCGGTGGGAAAACGGCGCGTGGGCGGACTTCGATCCGCTCTCCCCGCCGCAGCTGGTCGGGGGCCGCGACATGCGCGAGCCGCCGGCACGCGGGGCGCCTCCGCCCACCTGACATCTTTCGCATCATCTTCGCGTCGCCGCGGGGCGCGCGCGGGCCGTATGATCCGCGGCATGCGCGCGCTCGCCCTCTTCGCCTTCCTCGCCTTCGTCTCGTTCGCGGTTCCGGGCGAGGACGATGGGGCCGCGGCGCCCGGCCCGCGCAAGGCGGCGGTCGAGAAGCTCCTGCGCGAGCGCCCGCGCGACGCGGCGCTCTGGTTCTACCTCGCCCGCGTCGACGCCGCGGCGGGAGACGCGCGCGGCTGCGCGGCGGCGCTCGACAAGGCGGGCGAGCTGGGCGACGGCTTCCTCCCCGCGCGCGAGCAGGGCTTCGAGAAGGTCTGGAACGATCCGGCGTTCGAGGCGGCGCGCGCGCGGCTGGAATCGCGCCTTCCGCGCCTGGACTACGCGCCGATCGCCTTCGAGCTGGAGGACACCGCGCTCGTCCCCGAGGGCATCGCCTACGACGCGCCCTCGAAGAGCTTCTTCGTGGGCGGCGTGGCCGGCCATCGCATCGTGCGCATCGACGAGAGCCGCGAGGAGTCCGAGTTCGCCGGTCCCGCGGCGGGCCTGGACGCCGTGCTGGGGCTCGCCGTCGACGCGCCGCGCAGGCGGCTCTACGCGGTCACGACGTCGGCGATCTCCGAGCCCGCCACGAAGCCCGCCCGCAACGCCGTCGTGGCCTTCGACCTGGTCACGCGCGCGGTGGTGAAGCGCTTCGACGTGCGCGGCGCCGCGCAGCTGAACGACGTGGCGGTCGCCGCCGGCGGGCGCGTGTACGCGACGGACTCCGGAGCGGGCGCGGTCTACGAGATTCCCGCGCAGGGCGATCCCCGTGCGCTGGTTCCGTCTGGCGCGCTCCCAGGCGCCAACGGCATCGCGGCCTCGCCGGACGGACGCCGGCTCTACGTCGCGCATGCGACCGGCATCGCGATGGTCGACGTCGCGAGCGGCGCGGTGAAGCGGATGGCGGTCGCCTCGCGCGAGAACGTCGCGGCGATCGACGGGCTCTACCAGTGGCAGGGCATGCTCATCGGCGTGCAGAACGTCACCAACCCCGGCCGCGTGATCGCGATCGCGCTCGCGCGCGACGGCGAATCGATCGTGGGCGTGCGAACGCTCCTCTCGCACCACCAGCGCGGGCTGGATGAGCCCACGACGGGCGCGATCGGGCCGGACGGGTTCTATCTCCTCGCCGCGACCGGCGTGGGACACGTGGGCGCGCAGGGCCGCATCGAGCGCCCGGATTCCGTCCCGAAGCCCACGGTGCTGCGCGTGCTATTGCCGCGCTGAGGCGCCAGCGCCCTTCCTGCGGTAGGCCCACGCGATCATCGCGATGCCGATCGCGATCATCGGGAGCGAGAGCCACTGCCCCATCGACATGCCGAGGGCGAGGAGGCCCAGGAAGTTGTCCGGCGCGCGCGTGAACTCCACCAGGAAGCGGAACGTGCCGTAGCCCACGAGGAAGGCGCCCGAGACGGCCCCGGCGGGACGGGGCTTCCGCGCGTACCACCAGAGGATCGCGAAGAGCGCCATGCCCTCCAGGCCGAACTCGTAGAGCTGCGACGGATGCCGCGCGACGGGCTGCGCGTCCGTCTGCGGGAACCACATGCCCCACGGGAGCGTGGTGGGCCGGCCGGGGAGCTCGCCGTTGATGAAGTTGCCGATGCGCCCCGCGGCGAGCCCCAGCGGCGCGATGGGCGCGATGAGGTCCATGATCGCGAGCCAGCGGCGCTTGCGCACCTGGCAGAAGAGCGCCACCGCGAGCATCACGCCGATGAACCCGCCGTGGAAGCTCATGCCGCCGGTCCAGATCTTGAGGATCTCGCCCGGATTGTCGAAGTAGAAGTGCGGCTTGTAGAAGAGCACGTAGCCCAGGCGGCCGCCCAGGATCACGCCGAAGACGCCGTAGACCAGGAGGTCGTCGATGTCGCGCTCCTGCAGGCCCTCCCCGAAGCCGTGCCGGATGCGCCACTTGCCCAGCACGATCACGGCGATGAACGCGAGCACGTACATGAGCCCGTACCAGCGGATCGAGAGGGGGCCCAGGTGCAACGCGATGGGATCGAACTGCGGATGGACGAGCAAGGCGGCTCCTTCAGTCGAAGCGGTAGACCCGCGCGGCATTATCCCAGAGGACCGCCGGCACGACCGGGGCGGGGAGCCACGCGTCGAGCAGGGCACGCAGCTCCGCGTAGTCGCGGCCCGCCTCGTGGCGGGTCCACGGCCAGTCGCTTCCCCAGAGGAGGCCGCCGGGCCCGGCGATCTCGAGCCAGCGCCGTGCGAGGCGGGCAGGATCGGCGCCGCCGAGGCGATAGGGCGCCGAGAGCTTCACGGCGACGCTGCGCCGCGCGGCGAGCCCCGCCGCGGCCTCGAAGCTGCGCTCGATCGAGGCGTCGTCGCGCCCGGGATTCCCGAAATGGTCGAAGACGAGGGGGATGGTGGTGGTGGCGAGCGCCGCGGCGATGCCGGGAAGCCGTCCCGCGTCGGTGAAGACCTCGACATGCCAGCCGCGCGCCTGGATGCGATCGAGGAGCGCGCGCCAGGGCGGCGTGCCGTAGGCCGAGAAATCCGCGGCGCCGCTCAAGTTCAAGCGCGCCGCGCCGACTCCGCCCGCCTCGAGCGCCGCGAGCGCCGCGTCGTCGATTCCGGGCTCGACCCGCGCGACGCCCCGCAGGCGCGCGGGATCGCGGGCGATCGCGCGCAGGAGCTCCGAGTTGTCCGTGCCGAGGAAGCTCACCTGCGTGAGGACGCCGTGGGTGATGCCGGCGGTGGGCCAGAGCGCGCGCCAGTCGTCCAGGGGCGCGGCATAGGCGGGCCGGTAGCGGGCCCCCGGAACCGGCCCGGCGGAGGCGGAAAAGACGTGGGCGTGCGCGTCGACGGCGCGTCCGGGGTTCGCGGCAGGCATGGGAGCGGCTATTCTACGGCGATGAAGATCCTCCTCCCGTTGATCGCCGCGGCCGCCCTCGCGGTCACCCTCCCCGTCCACGCGCAGGGCTACCCGGACAAACCCATCCGGCTCATCGTGACCTACCCGCCCGGCGGAGGCGCGGATCTCATGGCGCGGTTGATCGGCCCGAAGATGTCCGAGACGCTGGGGCAGCCCGTGGTGGTGGAGAACAAGGCGGGGGCGAGCGGGCAGATCGCGGCGCTCGAGGTCGCGCGGAGCGCCCCGGACGGCTACACGCTCATGCTGGACGCGTCCTCCTTCGCGGTGAACCCCAGCCTCTACGCGCAGCTCCCGTACGACCCGGCGAAGGCCTTCACGCCGATCGCGGTGGTGGCGCTCTTCCCGAACGTCCTCGTGGTGACGCCTTCCTTCCCGGCGAAGGACGTGAAGGGGCTCATCGCGCTCGCGAAGGCGAAGCCCGGCGAGATCGCGTTCGCCTCGTCCGGCAACGGCTCGGCGCAGCACCTTTCCGCCGAGCTCTTCAAGGAGAAGGCGGGGATCACGATGACGCACGTGCCGTACAAGGGCGGCGGCCCGGCGTTGAACGACGTGGTGGGCGGCCAGGTGCCGATCTACTTCGCGAACATGGCTTCGGGCCTTCCGTTCGTGAAATCCGGGCGGCTGCGCGCCCTGGGCATCACCTCGTCCAGGCGCTCCGCGGCCCTTCCGGACGTCCCCACGATCGCGGAGTCCGGCCTCGCCGGCTACGAGGTCTACGAATGGAACGCGATCTTCGCGCCCGCCGGCACGCCTGCGCCCGTCGTCGCGAAGCTGGCCCTCGCGATCGCGCGCGCGATGGCTTCGCCCGCCGTGCGCCAGCGCGTGGCGGAGCTGGGCGGCGAAGAGCCCGGCTACGGCCCGGTGGAGGCCGCGCGGTTCGTCCGCGAGCAGTCGGAGCTCTGGGGACGCGTCGTGCGGGAGGCGCACATCACCGTCCAGTGAGGCGGCGGGCGCGGTGCGTCTAGAATGACGGGTTCGAACGATTCGCCCCGCGCGACCCGGATCCGCCCGCCATGACCCAGAAGCTGCGCTCCTTCACCATCACCCACGGAGTCCCCCGCTCGCCCAACCGCTCGATGCTCCGGGCGATCGGCTACAAGGACGAGGACTTCGAGAAGCCCATCGTCGGCATCGCGAACGGGCACTCGACGATGAACCCCTGCAACGCGGGCATCCAGCCGCTCGCGGACGCGGCGGACGCGGCGGCGCGGCGCGCGGGCGCCATGCCGCAGATGTTCGGGACGATCACCGTCACCGACGGCATCTCGATGGGGACGGAGGGCATGAAGTACTCGCTCGTCTCGCGCGAGGTGATCGCCGACTCGATCGAGACCGCGGTCCAGAGCCAGTTCATGGACGGCGTGCTCGCGATCGGGGGCTGCGACAAGAACATGCCGGGCGCCATGATCGGCATCGCGCGCATGAACATCCCCGCGATCTTCGTCTACGGCGGCACGATCAAGCCCGGGCGCTACAAGGGGAAGGACCTGCAGATCGTCTCCGTCTTCGAGGCGGTGGGCTCGTTCTCCGCGGGCACGATGTCGAAGGAGGACTTCGAGTGCATCGAGCGCCGCGCGCTCCCCGGCGTGGGCGCGTGCGGCGGGATGTACACCGCGAACACCATGTCCTC
>Ga0070714_100003360_pt1 | contig 11923 bp, 7 predicted proteins | sample LARL83metaG_FD_65450 | JGI IMG/M metagenome (GOLD analysis project Ga0070714, IMG submission 65450) | Corn, switchgrass and miscanthus rhizosphere microbial communities from Kellogg Biological Station, Michigan, USA - LAR L8-3 metaG | ecosystem: Host-associated > Plants > Roots > Rhizosphere ... | reverse complement strand
CGTCGCCTCCCACGAGATGGGCTTCGCCCGGGGCGTGGCCGACCGCGTGGTCATGATGGACGCCGGGCAGATCATCGAGGCCGGCCCGCCCGCCCAGGTACTTGACTCTCCAGCCCACGAGCGCACCCAGGCGTTCCTCTCGAAAGTGCTGCACTGAACGTGACGATCACGCGCTACGCACCGACCGGGGCCGTCGCCGCGGCCAACCACCTTGCGGCGACGGCCGGGCTGCACATGCTGCGCCAGGGCGGCAACGCGGCCGACGCGGCCATAGCGGCGGCGGCGGCCATGGCCGTCACCGGGTCGCATATGTGCGGCCTCGGCGGCGACCTGCTCGCCGTGGTGGCCGGCGAGGGCCAGCAGCCGCCAGCCGCGCTAAACGCCTCGGGCCGGGCCGGCTCGGGCGCGGACCCCGGGCAGGTGGCGGCGACGGCGACGGCGATGCCCTTCCAGCACGACATCCGCTCCGTCACCGTCCCCGGCTGCGTGGACGGCCTGGTCGCGCTGCACGAACGGTACGGGACACTGCCGCTGCCCGACCTGCTTGCCCCGGCCAGGCGGCTAGCAGCCGACGGCTTCCCCGTCTCCCCGACGCTGGCCGAGGCCGCGGCCGAGCTGACCCCGGCCGAACGCGAGGCCGCGTTCGGCAGCGCCGGCCCGCTAGTCGAGGGGCGCCGCCTGACCCTGCCCGGGCACGCGAAGGCGCTGGCCGCGCTGGCCGAACGGGGCCGGGAAGGCTTCTACCTCGGCCCGGCGGGCGAGGACCTGCTCGCGGTCGGCGGCGGCGAGTTCACCGAGGACGACCTGCGCGCCAGCCAGGCCAACTGGGTGACGCCGCTGCGGCTGGCCGTGTTCGGCCGCGACCTGTGGACGGTCCCGCCGAACTCCCAGGGCTACCTGGCGCTGTCCGGGGCGTGGATCGCCGAGCGGGTCGGACTGCCAACGGCCGCTGACTCCGCACAGTGGGCGTTCCTGCTGGTCGAGGCGGCCAGGCAGGCGGCATTCGACCGGCCACGGGTGCTGCACGAGCGCGCCGACGGCGCCGCGCTGCTGAGCGAGTCGCGGCTGGCTCCGCGGGCCGCCGCCGTGGCGGAAAGCGCCGCCCGTGGCCTGGCCGACGTGTACGGCGGCGGAGGCACCACCTACCTGTGCGCAGTCGATGCCCAGCGGATGGGCGTCTCGCTGATCATGTCCAACGCCTCCGACTTCGGCTCCCGCCTGATGCTGCCGCGCTACGGAATCTTCCTGCACAACCGGGGCGCCGGGTTCTCGCCGCGACCTGGCGACCCGGCCGGGTACGGCCCCGGCCGGCGGCCGCCGCACACGCTCAGCCCGCTGGCGGCCACCCGGCCGGGCGGGGAGCTCGACGCTGTGCTCGGCACCATGGGCGGTGACGCGCAACCGCAGGTGCTGTTGCAGTTGCTGGTGCGGATGCTCGCCCTCGGCCAGGAAGCCGGCCCGGCCGTATCCGCGCCCCGCTGGATCCTCAGCCGCGAGCCAACCAACGCCTTCGACACCTGGATCGGCGACGATCCGCCGCTGGTCCGGGTGGAGCACGGTGCCCCGGCGGCATGGGCACCCGGGCTACGGGCCCGCGGCTACCAGACCATCGAGAGCCCGCCCGGCGACCAGTCGTTCGGCCATGCCCAGGCGATCGGCGTCACCGGCGACGGCCTGCTCGCCGCGGCCGCCGACCCGCGCGCAGGCGACGGGGGGGTGGCCGGCTATTAACGAGGATGCGGGGTCAGGCGCGGCGCGGCGCCGCGGTCAGCGCATGGCCGACAGTCTCCGCAAGTTGCCCCATCTCGTAGACGACGACCTCCATGTCGCAATCCGGGCTGGTCAGGACGGCCAGATGGGAACCAGCGCCGATCGTGCGTACCAGCATGTAGCCCCGGTCCATCTCGACCAGCGACTGCGCCACCATGCCGCCGTCGAACATCCGCGCCACTCCGTTGGCGAGGCCGACGAGCCCGGAAGTGATCGCACACAGCTTGTCAACGCTATCGGGGCGGATCGAGTCGGACACCGCGAGCGGTATCCCGTCCGCGGACACCACGATCGCGTGGGCGACATCGACGACCCGCGTCTTGAAATCAGTGATCAGCCAGCCCAGGCCCTGGTCCTCATCGTTCATCATGTCCTCCCCCTGCTTGTCACCCGGATTGACCGCGTTCCACTCTCAGCGACCCGCGCTGGAAGGCGCCGAGCTGGGCCCGAGTTCGGTCCGCCGATCGCGCCGCCCGGCCGGCGGCGTCCCCGCTGGCCGGAGGTTCCCCCGCCGTTCCCTGGAACAGGTTGGAGCGCGGCGTGCGCTGCGGCAGCCCCGCGGTGGTGAGGCCCTCATCCACGGGTGCCGCGGCCATGCCCGCCGGGGCCGCCCGCCAGCCGGCATCGGCCGGCGAACCCTGGGCAGGCCGCCCCGGGTGCGCCGGAGTGCGTTTCCCGAACCAGTCCGTTCCCGCGGTTTCAACGACACGCGGCTGCTTTTCGCTACCGGCGGCGGGCTGCCAGCTGTCAGGCCTTTGCCTCATGATGAGCCGTTCCGGTATCCAGACCAGCACCTCCAGCCCGCGCCGCTCACCTTGACGCAACCGCACCCGGACCCCGTGCCGCTCCGCCAGGTGCGCGACAACGAACAGTCCCATGTGCCTGGACACCGACACGTCCGCAACGGGCGGGTCATCGAGACGGTCGTTGAGTTCGGCCAGGCGGTCCGCGGGAAGGCCCACGCCACGGTCGGCGACATTGATCATCGCTCCACCGCTGGGCAGCACCTCGCCGGTGACCTGCACGCGGGTGTGCGACGGGGAGTACATGGTCGCGTTCTCCAGGATCTCCGCGAGCAGGTGCACGATGTCGCTTACCGACTGGCCCGCTACCGCTATGTTCGGCTGGATGTTCACCTCGATCCGGCCGAATTCGGAGATCTCCGATACCGCCGCGCGCACGAGGTCGGGGAGCGCGAGCGGCTCGGCCTGTTTGCGGGCCGACTCGTACCCCGCGAACACAAGCAGGTTCTCCGAGTGCCTGCGCATGCGCGTGACCAGGTGATCCATCGCGAACAGGCCAGCCAGCCGGTCGGGATCATCCTCGCTCTGCTCGAGCGAGTCGATCTGCTTGACGAGCCGTAGCAGCAGCGACTGGCTGCGGCGAGACAGGTTGACGAAGATCCCGTTCATGCTTCTGCGGAGTACCGCCTCGTTGGCCGCCAGCTTCACCGCCTCGCGGTGCACCTGGTCAAAGGCGCGCGCCACTTCCCCGATCTCGTCAGTGGAAGCCACGCTGACCGGTGCCACGTCCGCTTCGGCGCTCGGATCTTCGGCGTCGGCGATCGCCAGCATCTTCTCCGGCAGCCGCGCACTCGCGATCTGCAGCGCATCGCCGCGCAGTCTCCGCAGCGGACGGACGATGGAGGCGGCGACGGCGAACGTGGCGGCCAGCGCCGCAAGCAGCAAGATGACCGACAAGATGACGCTGAGCCGGGCGGAGTCCGCCGCGCCTTGGTGCAGCTGCTGCGCGCGGGCGACCACTGAGGCGGCCACCTGTTGCTCGACGCCACGCAGCTTGCCGATGGCGCCGGACATGGATGCGTACCACTCGCTCTGCGTGACGTTGAGCTCGGTCGGGGAGCGACCGGCGAGCGCGAGCGTCATCACTACGTCGTCGGTGCCCAAGGCGCCGTTGGCGTTGCCCACCTGCGTGAGGTACAGCTGCTGCTGTGCGGCCGCCGCGGACGACTGGAACTGGAAATAGTAGATGGCCTGCTGCGCCTGCTGGGCCGCGAGCAGCGGCGTCGCGCCGGTCTCGAACCGCCCTTCGAGCAGGCCGGAGTTGATGGTCGCGCGCTCCTGGGAGATGACATCTTCCAGCCGGGAGAGCCAGCCGAGCGTGCGCGCGGTGTCGACCAGCGTGGGGTCGGCGCTGCCCGGCGCGATGTCGTCAGTGTAGGACAGCAGGTCACCGGCCAACCCGGTGTAGGTGTTGACGATGCCGAGGGCGCCGTCATTAGTTTTGCTTGTTGTCCTGGCGCGCGCCCCCGGCAGATTGCTGAGCATCGCCTGGATGCTCTGGATTCGCGCCTGCGCCTGCGCCGGGTAGCCGGCACCGATCCCGGCCAGCGATGCCCTCACCTGGCTGGTCAACGCGTCCGTGACTGCGTACTGGTGCTCCAGTTGCGCGTGCAGCGCCGCCGGCCGGCCGGCGGCGACATAGCCGGCGGCGAGGTCACGCTCGTCGTCCAGGCTGCCCACTAGGCCCGTGACCTGCTGGCCGAGCCGCGCCAGCGTTTCAAACTGGCCGAACTGGTTCGACGCGCTGTCCGCCGTCGCCACCCGTATCGCACCGAAGAACAGGCCCATGGCGGTCGGTATCGCGATCAGCGCGATCAGCCGCTGGATCACCCGCAAGTTAAGGAATGCCGACACACCCGACCGCTTGGTGCGTGGCATGGCATGGCCGCCTGCCAATCTTTTCGCGTGGAGTCTCATGACGCGCCCCTGCCCCTGCGACGCCGTGGCCGTTGCTTGCCCTACGGCCACCTTCCGTAAGGGTCACAGTATTCCGCTCGCGGTACGAATACGAATGTATTTGAAAATTTACTGTTCCCTTTTGGGCGCCAAGCAATTGCCATAACGCTTTGTTGACTAAACCGGTACAGTAAGTAATCGGCGGGCGCGCGGATCACGAAGCAGGGGTCAGGTGCAGGAGCGTGTACTCCAGGTAGGGCGCGTTCGGCGCCGGGTTCGTGTACTGATCGGACTGGGTCGGCCAGCCGGTGTACTTCTTCGTGCTGTACTCGTACCAGGCAGCGCCGTAGAGCAGCGGGATCACCGGCGCCTGAGTCGACATGATCCCCTGCAGGGTGTTAAGGGCCTGCTGCTGCTTCGCGGGGTTGTCGGTGCCCTCGAACAAGGCCAGCGCGTCCTGCGCGGCCGGGTTGTCGAACCGCTCCCAGTCGCCGCCCGCGCTCTTCCCGAGCGGCGCAGACTGGCTGTAATCCAGCCAGTTCTCGAAGTAGTAGATCGGGCTGGGCCCCTGGGTCCCCCAGTGGATCATCGAGTCGAAGTGCCCCACCGGGTAGTCGGCGTACCACTGCGCGTCCTGCACGCCCTTGAAGCTGACCTCGAAGCCTAGGGCGTTCAGCTGTCCGGCGATGAGCTGCGCGTCGGTCGCGTAGTCCGAGTAGTCGCTGGGGTCCTCGATGCTGAACTTGATCGGCTGCCCGCCCTTCATCCAGAGGCCGCCGGCCTTGCTGTAGCCGTCGCTGGTCAGGATCTGGCTGACCTTGCCGGGGTCGCCGGTGGGCTTCAGGTCGTTGGCGTAGGCCCGGTCGAGCAGCGAATTGTCGGTCGGCAGGTTCAGGCCACCGGAAGAACTGGCCACGGGCTCGTAGCCGGCCTCGCCATCGTTCGACAGGTCCTGGCGGTTGATGCCGTAGCTGATCGCCTGGCGGACCATCGGGTCGTCCAGCGGCGGTACCTTCACGTTCAGGTACAGGCCCACCACGTTAGTGTCGGCGAAGTACGGCGGGCTGGGTGTCCAGGTGTGATTGGTGCTGCTGACGTCGAGGTAGCTCGGCGCGACGTCGCTGACGAAGTTCCCCGCGTAATCGATCTGCCCGTTCTCGAGCGCCGGGTTCGAGGTCGTGTTGTTCTCGTAGTTCGGGAAGTCGACCTCGGGCACGTGGACCGAGTTGGCCTGCCAGTACTTCGGGTTGGCCGTGAACGTTACCTGCTGCGTGGAGTACGAGGACAGCACGTACGGTCCGCTACCGACCGGATCCGGGTCGGCATACGTGGCCGGGGCGCGGACCGAAGACCACCGGTGCTCAGGCAGGATGTACGTGGAGGCGATCAGGAACAGGTTCGCGAACTCGGGCGCGCCGAACGTGAGGGTCACCTTGTCACCGCTCGCCGTAGCGCTGCTCGGCAGCGGTGTCGGGCCGGGCGCGGTGGACTGCATCGTGGGGTTGTGCTTGAGCAAGTTGAAGGTGAACGCGACATCGTTCCCGGTCAGCGGCTGGCCGTCGCTCCAGCGCACGCCGGGCCGGATGGTGAACGTGAGGGTCTTCCCGTCGCCGGACCAGCCGTAGTGGCTGGCGAGCCACGGGATCGGCTTCTGGGTGGGATTCATCATGTTGAACATGAGCAGCGGCTCGTACGTCAGGTCCTGCATGTTCATGGCGGCGCTGAGCGATGTCTGGTCGTACGGGTTGAACGTCCGGGTGAACGTCTTACCGACGTTGTCCACGATGATCAGCGGCTGCCCGGCGGCCGACGCGCTCCCCGGCGGTGACGTGCTCATGCCGCTGCACCCCGCCAGTACGGTGAAGCCAAGGGTCACCCCGCCGACGATGGCGAGGAGTTTCCTGTTCGTCCCGATCATGATCTGACTCCGAGATTCGCGTGCCCAGAAGCATAATGTCGCACTCCGGGCGCCACTGATCCTGAAATGCAGTAAACCGCTTTATTACCAGACGGGCGCAGGCTCCGCCAAGCTGACCCGGCCAGCTGCGAGGGCGTCGGTGACCCGCTGGTTCGCGGCGTCAGCCTGCTCGTCGACGCAGTGGGCGTAGATCTTCAGCAGGACCGCGGCACCGTGTAGCTCGCAGCGATGGCAGTGGCGACGCTGGCCAGCCGCTCACGCAGTTCCGGAGGGTCGATCACCGTGACGTCGGTACCGAACGCGAGCAGCATCTGGGCCGCCGCGGGGGCGCGGAACCGGAGCCGGAGATCGACGTGATCGGAGTCGTCGCCCTCGGCGGGCGGCGGCTCTGCCAGGTCGCTTTCGTGCAGCAGCAGGAACCGGCCGAGGATCTCCCGGCGTACCCGCACGGTCGCCGGGAACTGGCCGGGGAAGTTCTCGATCTCCCGGCGGAGGTCCGCCCAGACGCCGGCGAGTTCCACCCCGTCGCGGAGCCGGGCCGGGGAGTCAAGCAGCGTGGCGGCCAGGATCCGGTCGGCCCGGAACAGGTGCGGCTCGCCCCGGTGGTCCGCCGCCAGGTACCAGACGCCTGCCTTGCTGACCAGGCCGTACGGGTCGAGCGTGTAGGTGCGCACCGAGCCGTCGCGGCCGCGCCGGTAGCGCAGCTTCACCCGGCGGCCGTTGAAGGACGCCTCCTGCAGCACTTCCAGGCACTCTCCCGGCTGGGCGGAACCGCGCCAGCGCACCGGGTCGATGAGGATCCGCCGGCTGGCCAGCTCCGCGCCGGGCCGCTGCTGGTCCGGCAGCGCCGCCACCAGCTTGCGCAGCGCGGAACCGATCGCGTCCCCGAGGCCCAGTCCGAGGCCGGCCCGGGCCGGGCCGGTCAGCATAACCAGCAGCGCCCGGGACTCCTCGGCGGTCAGTCCGGTGACATCGGTCCGGTACCCAGGCACGAGGGCGACTCCGCCGAGCGGGCCGCGGACCGTGTAGACCGGGACGCCCGCCGCCGACAGCGCCTCCACATCGCGCATGATGGTCCGCACCGAGACTTCCAGCCGGCCGGCGAGCTCAGCGGCGGGCAACTGCCCGCGCGTCTGGAGCAGCAGCATGATGGCGATCAGCCGGTCCGATCTCATGTCTCCATGATTCTCCCACGTATATGACAGAGGTTGTCATATACGGCGCTGAGGATGGGTCTTGTTCGAAAGCAGGGGAAACGAGAGGACAAGGACATGACCGCAGCCGCCATCACCGCCCAGCAGGTCGCCGAGGGCTATGCCAGCGCCTGGACCAGCGGCGACATCGACACAGCGATGAGCTACGTCGCCGACGACATCGTCTGCGAGGCGCCGGCGGGCGCCATCGAGGGCAAGGCCGCCTACCGCGAGTTCACCGCCACGTTCGTGACCCGCCTGCTGGTCACCGGCCGCGTCACCGCGGTCCTGTCCGGCGAGAACAGCGCCTCGATCCTCTACACCAACGACACCAAGGTCGTGCCGGGCATGCGCGCCATGGACTACGCGACCATCGAGAACGGCAAGATCACCCGGCTGATCACCGTCTTCGACCGCCTGCCCTTCGGGCGCTGACCACAGCCGCACGGTGACCGCCACGAGGCAGGGAAAACGCCCCGTTAGCGCGAGAATTCGCAGCTAGCCGGGGCGTTTTCGCAGGGTGTGGCAGGTGTTGTGTGGCAGGTGTTGGGTTCGAACCAACGCAGGCTGCGCCGACGGTTTTTACAGCTGGGCCGTGATGGCCGTGATGGCCGTGATGGCCGTGATGGCCGAAAATTATCGGTACTCAGCGGTAATCAGCCCCCGGTGCGGACTAGGTCGTGCTCGCGGGCGAAGGCTGCCGCCTCGGTGCGGGTAGCCGCCCCGACCTTGGCGAGAATCCGCGATACGTGCACCCCGGCCGTGTTGATGCTGATGAATAGCTCAACGGCGATCTGGCGGTTGGTCATGCCCGCCGCCACCAGGCGGAGCACGTCCAACTCGCGGGCGGTCAGCCCGAAACGTCCGGGCCGCTGCCCGCCGTCCCCGTTTCCGTCACGCTGGCCAAACCCGCCGCCAGGCGCGTGCTCGATGCTCAGCCGGGCGCGCTGCGCCAGCCGCCGAACGGCATCACCCAGCGGATCCGCACCCAGCCGGGCGGCGATCTCGCCGCCGCACCGGAGCGCGGCCTGCGCGGCGTCGCGGTTCCCGTCCGCGGCGTGGCACGCGGCCGCGCTGAGCAGGCACTGAGCCTCTTCGTAGGCCTGTCGCAGCGCGTGCCAGCGGCCGGCCGCGGCCTCCCAGCGCGCGGCCGACGGCCGGCTGTGCGCGGCATGGACCGCCTGGTAGGCGGCGTCCACGGGCGAGGCGGCGGGCAGCGACCCGGCCAGAGCGGCCAGCTTCGGCGGAGCATCTGGTAGCTGAGCGGCCAGCGCGACCAGCGGCCATGCGTCGTGCGGGTGGGCGGTGAGCGCGGCGTCGGAGTCAACCGCGGCCAGGCCATAGGCTAGGGCAACCGCCGCGCCCTCCGGGTCTCCTTCTCCGAGCGCGGTCAGGCACAGGACGGTCAGCAGCTGCAGCCGGTACGAACGCGCCCACTGTCCGTCTCCGAGCAGCTCTCCGGCATGATCCGCGGCCCTGCGGGCGGCGACCAGGTCGCCGCGGGCTGCTGCGATCTTCGCCCGGCAGAGCAGCAGCGCGGCGTAGCTGAGCGGCGGCAGCTGGTCGAGTTCAGCCTCGTCGATCAGCATGAGCGCCTGCGGCCACCGGCTCAGCGCGGTCAGTGCCTGCACCCACTTGACGAGCAGGACCGGCGCCACCTCACTGAACCGGAAGGTGTCGTGCGCGATCCGCATTCCCTGATGGACCGCGGCGATGACCGCCTCGTAGTCACCGGTGGCCAGCAGCACCGCGGATTCCCAGGTCACCACGTCGAGCAGCACCTGAGAATCGGCGCCGGCGGTGGCGGCGGCGCGGGCCCGGTCGAAGTGCGCGACCGCGGTGTCCGGCTCGCCGGCGGCGGTCAGCCCGAGGTAGGCGTGGGCGCGGGCGGCCAGCGCGGTGGCTCCCAGTTGTTCGGCGATCTTCGCCGCCTCCCGGGCGTGGGCCGCGCCTGCGCCCGGGTCACCGCCGAAGACGGCGGATACGGCCAGCCGGGCAATGATCTCCCCGCGTTCCGGCGTGGCCGGCTCCTCCGGCAGCAGCCGGAGCGCCTGCTTCAGATCCTCCCCGGGCCCTTCACCGGTATGGCTTCGCAGCTGGGCGCGGCAGTAATACAGGTGCGCGGCCCGCCGCGGGTCGGCCGCCGGGTCGACGAGGGCCAGGGCCGCTCCGGCGGCCTCGATACCGCGCTCGACCTCACCGCTGGCGGCGCAGGCCTCGGCAATCGCCTCCAGCACGTCGAGCTTGTCTGCGCCGGTCAGCTCCCGGGCGTGCGGCACCGCGTCCCACAGTTCCGCGACCCGCTCCAGCTCCCGCCGCCGTCGCGCCTGGGCGCCCGCGCTGCCGCTGGCCGCCGCCGCCTGCCAGGACGCGGCCAGCGCGCGCGGCCGGTCACCGGCTGCGGCGGCGTGGCGGGCCACCTCCGCGTCCCGGTCGCCTGCGGACAGCCGGCCGGGACTGGCGGCGATGAGATCGGCAAGCCGCGCGTGCCAGCTCGTCCGTTCCGCCGGAAGCAGGCCTTCATAGACCGCCTGACGGATCAGGGCATGCCGGAAGTCGTATCCGGTATCGGTGGCCAGCAGCAGCCCCTGGCCGGTGAGTTCCCGCAGCACGTCGTGCAGCGCGGCGTTCGGAAGCCCGGAGACCTCCGCCAGAAGCTCGTGGTCCACGGACGAGCCGATCACGGCCGCGACCCGGAGCACCGACAGGGACGACGCGGACAGCCCGGCCTGGAAGCCCAGCAGCAGGTCGGTAAGCCCCGCGGGCAGCTGTTCCGGCGACCGGCTGAGCGCCTCGACGAACAGTGGATTGCCGCCGCTGCGGTCGGCCACGCGGGTGATCACGGCGGGCTCCGGTTCCCGGTCAAGCAGCGCGGCCAGCTGCCGGCCGACCTCGTGCCTGGTCAGCGGCCGCGGGGAAACGACCCTGACGTTCCGCTGCCGTCTCAGCTCGGCGATCAGGGGCTGCAGGTGCTCCGCTGGCGCGGGACGGCAGGTGCCGACGAGCAGGATTCCGTCCTGCGCCAGGTTGCCGACGAGGAACGCGAGCAGTTCGCGGCTGGATGTGTCGGCCCAGTGCAGATCCTCGAGCACGAGGATCACCCGCCGGGTGAGCGCGAGCTGCTCCAGAAGGGCCAGGAGCTCGCCGGACAGGCGCATCGGATCGTGAACCGGTGCTTCCGCGCTGGTCCGCATCGCCAGTTCGGGCAGCCACCGGCCTACCGCGGGATCCCTCGGCAGCAGCGCGGCCAGCTCGCCGACGCCTAGCTGGCGCTGCAGGCTGCGCAGGGCGGCGATAAACGGCGCGCAGGGAACCCCGCCCTCGCCCAGTTCCGGGCAATAGCCGACCAGCACCAGCGCATCGCCGGCGACCCTGCTGGTGAACTCGGCCACCAGCCGTGACTTTCCGATGCCGGCTTCCCCGCTGACCAGCACGGCCCGGATCCGCGGGTCGGCGAGGGCATCCCCGAGCGAGGCCAGTTCGCTGGCCCGCCCGACGAACGTCACGTGGCCCGGAAAGTCCATCACGATGCGATCGTGCCGTATACCGCTAACGTCCGGCAAACGTGTTGGCCGCGCCTGGTATTCAGTGCTCGCTGGTTCAGGGCTCTTTACCGTGCGCACCCTCGGCGGAGGAGGACATAACGAGTCTTCGTGATTCGGCGGCCGGGGTGTTACCGGAAGCATTAGTGACATGACGAACACAGAGATCCGCCCCTTCCGCATCGACGTCCCCCAGGCAAGCCTGGACGACCTCCGCGACCGGCTCGCCCGGACGCGCCTGGCCGACGATCTGCCGGGAACCGGCGGGGAACGCGGCATTCCGGCCGGCCGTCTCAGGGAACTCGTCGCGTACTGGTCGGCCAAATACGACTGGCGCGCAGCGGAAGCCGGCATCAACCGGCACCCGCAGTTCATCACCATGGTCGACGGCCAGGATGTGCACTTCCTGCACGTCCGCTCGACCAGGGCGGCCGCGATGCCGCTGCTGCTGCTGCACGGCTGGCCGGGCACGCCCGCGGACTTCCTGGACATGATCAGCCCGCTGGCCGAGCCCGCGCGGGCCGACGCCCCGGCCTTCCATCTGGTGATCCCGTCCCTGCCCGGCCACGGGTTCTCCGGGCCGGTCACCGAGCAGGGCTGGAACGACGGCCGGATCGCGGCCGCGCTGGCCGAACTGATGGCCCGCCTCGGTTACGACCGCTACGGCGTCCACGGCGGCGACCACGGCGCCTTCATCGGCCCGCGCATCGGGCGCCACGATCCCGAGCATGTCATCGGCGTCCACGCCAACAGCCTGGTCACCTTCCCCACCGGCGATCCCGCCGACATGGCGGCACTCAC
>Ga0070714_100003359_pt1 | contig 11923 bp, 9 predicted proteins | sample LARL83metaG_FD_65450 | JGI IMG/M metagenome (GOLD analysis project Ga0070714, IMG submission 65450) | Corn, switchgrass and miscanthus rhizosphere microbial communities from Kellogg Biological Station, Michigan, USA - LAR L8-3 metaG | ecosystem: Host-associated > Plants > Roots > Rhizosphere ... | reverse complement strand
GGCAAGCGCATAGCTCGCATTGGTGTAGCCGACGCCATAAGCCACCACGGGCTTGCCCGAGGCTCGGACCCGCCGCACGGCGTCCGAAAGGTCGGCGATGGCGGTGCCGCCACCGCCGGTGAAGCCGTCGAGATCGAGCGCGACCGCCTTCACCCGGCTGTCGTCCTTCGCCTTGTCGAGCGCTGCAACGAGGTCGCGAAGGCGATATTCCTGGATCCGCGACGTTCCGGCGACGTCGGCCCATTCGCGCCGCGACGGCTGCTCGACGACGCTGCCGTTGAGGTTAAGGTTTAGCACGCCGTCCTTGACCGGCGCAGGCTTGGCCGACAGCGCGCCGTAAAGCCCGGCGAAGAAGAAGATCAGGAGGATGAGGACGAGCGCGTCCTTGATCCCGACGAGCAGTTTCCAGATTGCGCGGACGAACTTCATTGCGGACCCTCAAATCTCTTTGCCGTTCGCTAGCTTACTAGCTTCGTCATTGCGACCCCCGGACTGGGCCTAGGGCAAGCAACTGTACCGTTCGTGGATTGCTTCGTCGCTGCGCTCCTCGCAAGGACCATCCGATGGACGCGGCGAAGCTCTCTGCAGGCGAACGGCCCGGCGCCTGGACCCAGGAACTGCACTCGACGCTGGCGCTCGCCTGGCCGCTGATCCTCGCCAATCTGACCCAACAGGTGATCCAGGCGACCGACGTCCTGCTGATGGGCCGCCTCGGCGCGACGCAGCTCGCCGCTGCTACGCTCGCGCTCAACCTCACCTGGACGTTCAGCATCTTCCTCCTCGGGCTGATCACCGCCTCCTCGCCGATGATGGCGACGGCGCTCGGGCAGCGGTCCAATGCGGTGCGCGACGTTCGCCGGACCTTTCGCGCGGGACTGTGGCTGATCGCCATCGTGATGCCGCCTTACTGGCTGCTGCTGTGGCATGCGGGCGACCTCATGCTCGCCTTCGGACAGTCGGCCGAGCTTGCGCGGCAGGGACAGACGTTCCTCCGGGCCTACATGTGGCTGGTAGCGCCCTGGCTCCTGTTCCAGCTGCTCCGCAATTTCGTCGCGGCGCTGGAACGCCCGCGGATTGTGCTGTGGCTCAGCCTCGGCGGGATCGCGCTCAACGCGCTGGTCAGCTGGTCGCTGATGTTCGGGCATTTCGGACTACCCGCGCTCGGGCTGGTGGGGAGCGGTCTTGGCAGCACCATCACCTGGCTGATCATGTGCGGCGCGCTGACCGCGGTGATCGCGACCGACCGGCGATTTCGTCGCTTTCGTTTGTTCGGCAACTGGTGGCGCTTCGACCGCCAGCGGACGGTCGCGATGGTCAAGCTCGGCTGGCCGATCGGCGCCACCATGGGCCTGGAGATCGGCGTGTTCGCGCTCGCCGCTTACTTCATGGGCTGGATCGGCGCCCCCGCCGTCGCGGCTCATGCCATCGCGCTGCAGCTGGCGGCGCTGACCTTCATGGTGCCTTTGGGCCTCGGCCAGGCGGCGACCGTGCGGGTCGGTCGCGCGGTCGGGCGGGACGACCCGGATGGGATCACTCGGGCCGGGTGGACGGCGTGGGTCCTCGGGCTGTTGTTCATGGGGACAATGGCGCTGGTCATGTGGACCATTCCGCATCGGCTCATCACCTTGTTCCTGAACGACGTTCCGGCCAATGCGGCGGTGATCGCACTCGCCGTCAGCTTCCTTCGAGTGGCGGCGGCCTTTCAGCTGGTCGACGGTGCGCAGGTCATCGGCGCCGGCATGCTGCGCGGGTTGCACGACACCCGATGGCCGCTGCTCTTCGCTTTGTTCGGCTATTGGGTCGTCGGGCTTGGGATCGGTTCGTGGCTGGCCTTCTCTCGTGACTGGAAAGGCGTCGGCATCTGGATCGGCCTCGCGAGCGGGCTTGCAGCGGTCGCGGTGCTCATGCTCGGCAGATGGCTGTTGCGCAAGCGGCTGGGGCTGACGGCTGATCGCTGACGCCGCTCCTGATTCTGTTGGTCCTCAGCGAAGGCAACAGCAGTGCAACCGTTTCATGGGCCCGACGTTCCTTTTCCCAAATCCAATTCTGAGGAGCGTTTCAGACCATCATGATTGCCCCCTCGAAGGACAAAAAAGCCAAAGCCGCGACGGGCGTTGAAGGGCTGGACGACATCCTCGCCGGAGGACTGCAGCGCGGGCGCGTCTATCTGATCGAGGGCAGCCCCGGGACCGGCAAGACGACGATCGCTACCCAGTTCCTCCTCGCCGGTGCGAAAGCGGGGGAGCGCGGCCTCTACATTACTCTCTCGGAAACCGCGGAAGAGCTGCGCGAGAGCGCCGCTTCGCACGGGTGGAGCCTCGACGACCCGCTCGCCGTCTACGAGCTGATTCCGCCCGAGAGCCTGCTCGACGAGGAGCAGCAGCAGAGCCTGCTTTATTCCTCCGACCTCGAACTGGGCGAGACGACCAAACGGATCTTCGAGGCGATCGAACAGGTCAATCCGCAGCGGATCATTGTCGATAGCCTGTCCGAGATCCGGCTGCTCGCGCAAAGCTCGCTTCGCTACCGCCGCCAGGTGCTGGCGCTGAAGCATTATTTCGCTCGCAACGGCGCGACCGTCGTGATGCTCGACGACCTCACCAGCGATACGCACGACAAGACCGTGCACAGCGTCGCGCACGGAGTGCTCCGGCTCGAAGAGCTGGCGCCGGATTATGGCGCCGACCGCCGGCGGCTGCGGGTGATCAAATACCGCGGCCAGAGCTTCCGCGGCGGCTACCACGACATGATCATCAAGACCGGTGGCGTGACCGTATTCCCGCGGCTGATTTCGTCCGAGCACAAACGCGAGTTCACCCGCGATCGGCTGGCGAGCAAATCCGCGGAACTCAACACGCTCCTCGGCGGCGGTATCGAGCGCGGGTCGAGCACGCTCGTCCTCGGTCCGGCCGGCACCGGCAAGTCGCTGCTGACCCTGAGCTTCGCGGTGCAGGCGATCGAGCGCGGCGAAAGCGCGGCGATGTTCATCTTCGATGAGGAACTCGGCCTGCTGTTCGAGCGTGCCAAGGGACTCGGGCTGGATCTTGCCGCGCTGCAGAACACCGGACGGCTACTGATCGAGCAGGTCGATGCGGCGGAACTGGCGCCCGGCGAATTCGCGCAGCGGGTCCGTGCGTGCGTCGAGCAGCATTCCGCCCGGACGGTCGTGATCGACAGCCTCAACGGCTATCAGGCGGCGATGCCCGAGGAGAAGCAGCTGATCCTCCACATGCACGAGCTGCTGCAATTTCTGAATCGACAGGGCGCGACCACCTTCCTGACCGTGGCGCAGCACGGTCTCGTCGGCGACATGCGGGCACCGGTCGACGTCACCTATCTCGCTGACACGGTGATCCTGCTCCGCTATTTCGAGGCGATGGGTCGAGTCCGTCGCGCGATTTCGGTGATCAAGAAGCGAACCAGCGCTCACGAGGACACGATCCGCGAATACCGAATCGGCAAGAACGGCATCACGCTCGGACCGCCGCTGACCAACTTCCAGGGCGTGCTTCGCGGGGTACCCGAGATGGTCGGAGTCGAGGAAGCCTTGATGGAGCCCGAAACGGCGTGAGCTCGGGCGACAGATCGGAAACCGCGCTTATCCTGGCGCCGGTCGGGCGCGACGCGGCCATCGCGGCGGGAATGCTGCGTGAAGCGCGGATTCCTTCGGTCATTTGTCCCGATCTCGACTCGTTGGTGCGCGAGCTCAGCGGCGGAGTCGGCTTCTCGCTGGTGACCGAGGAGGCGCTGATGGGTCGCGACCTGCGTCGCCTTTCGGCGTGGATCGGCGCGCAGCCCGAATGGTCCGACCTTCCATTCGTGCTTCTCACCCGCAAGGGCGGAGGGCTAGAGCGAAATCCGGAAGCCGGACGCCTTCTCGATGCGCTCGGCAACGTCACTTTCCTCGAACGACCCTTCCACCCGACTACGCTCGTCAGTCTTGCGCGCGCGGCGCTCCGGGCTCGCCTCCGCCAGTATGACGCGCGAGCGCGTCTCGAAGAACTGCAGGAGAGCGAAGAGCGGCTGCGAAATGCCAATGAGACTCTCGAAGCCCGAGTCGAGGAACGCACCCGCGATCACGAGCTTGCGCTCGCCAAGCTCCACGAAGCACAGAAGCTCGAAACACTCGGCCAGCTGACCGGCGGCGTCGCGCACGACTTCAACAATCTGCTGACGCCGGTGATCGGCAACCTCGACCTGCTGCGCCGGCGCTTGCCGTCGAACGACGCCTCGCAACGCCTGATCGACGCCGGGCTGCAGGCGGCCAGTCGCGCTGCGACGCTGGTGCAGCGGTTGCTCGCTTTCGCGCGCCGGCAGGATCTCAGTGTCCGCTCGGTCAATGTCAGCTCGCTTCTGGACGGGATGAAGGACCTCATCCGCCGCTCGCTTGACCCGGCGATCGAGGTGCAGATCAGCCATGCGCCCGACCTGCCCCCCGCGCGCGTCGATCCCAACCAGCTCGAACTCGCGATCCTGAACCTGGCGATCAACGCCCGTGACGCGATGCCGCGCGGCGGCACATTGTCGATCTCCGCCGACGCGGCCTCGGCCGAGGGCGGCAGCCTCAGGTCGGGCGATTATGTCCGCATCACGGTTCGCGACAGCGGCACCGGCATGGACCAGCAGACGCTAGCCCGGGCAGTGGAGCCGTTCTTCTCGACCAAAGGGGTCGGCAAGGGCACCGGCCTTGGCCTGTCGATGGTCCACGGCCTGGCCGCTCAGCTGGGCGGCGCGCTCGACCTCAGGAGCAGCCCGGGGAAAGGAACGACGGCGGAGATCTGGTTGCCGGTGGCGACCGAAGCGGTGAGCGCCGAGGATCACGAGTCCGGGCCTCCCATCCAGGCGCTCCGGCACGCCACGATCCTGCTCGTCGATGACGAAGAGTTGGTGCGGATCGGGACCGGGGAAATGCTGACCGACCTTGGATACAAGGTGATCGAGGCCACATCGGGCGCCGAGGCGCTGCGGCTGCTGCGCAGCGGCGATTCGCCGGACCTGATGATCACCGACTACCTGATGCCCGGAATGAACGGGGTCGAACTGATCGGGCATGCCCGGCAGCTCGCCCCGTCCATCGAGGTCATGCTGATCACGGGCTATTCGACGATCGCCGAGGGTCCGGGCGCTTCGGTACCCCGCCTCGGCAAGCCCTTCCGCCAAGCCGATCTCGCGAAAATGGTCGCCGACATCCTCACCCGCGAATCGTCGGGCGAGGTGTTGATGTTTCCCGAGCGTGCTCGCTGAAAACATCCTCGGAAGCTAATTATGGGCAGACCGGCTTTGCCTTTCTGCGGCTGCCGATCGACCACCGCGAACGAGCTATTCGGGCGACCGATCGTCCCCAGCCGGGTTGGGATTTCCGGACTTGGACTCAATGTCCTCCGACCGAGAACTGCTAGAACTCTCCGAGGCGCTGCTGCCAGAGGAACTCGATTCCTCCTTTGCTTCCGAGCTGCAGGTCTCAACCAGCGCCCGACTTTTCGTGTCGTGACGCGGATGATTGACGGACACTTCACGCGCCGGGGCCGCACCCGCTGCAAATGCGAGAGCGGCCGCGAGCACGAGCATGCTGACTGAAGTGACTCTGTTCGGATTCATGATGACCCCCTGAACTGCTGAGAGTTCTCCGCGGCCATTCCTTATCATCACCGCGCCTTGAACCGATGGCGCGGTTGACCGGATGATGTGAGCGAGAGTGGCCGCGTCGGAGTTTACGCCCCTTCGGCTCAACCACCTAATTTTCCCAATAGGTGGAAAGACTCGCGCGGACCCGTTGACGAAGGAAGGGGCCGCAACCATATGCCTTTCGTCGCTGGCACTCTCGTTGCGGGAGTGCCAACGCGCAAGTTCAACCTTTGAAAGAGAAGAGGGGGTTCAGACCCATGGGTTTCAGGCCGCTTCATGACCGTGTCCTCGTCCGTCGAGTCGAGGCCGATGAAAAGACCGCGGGCGGGATCATCATTCCCGACACCGCCAAGGAAAAGCCGCAGGAAGGTGAAGTCATCTCCGTCGGAACCGGCGCTCGCGCCGACGACGGCAAGGTGACCCCGCTGGACGTCAAGGCCGGCGACAAGATCCTGTTCGGCAAATGGTCGGGCACCGAGGTGAAGATCGACGGTGAAGACCTGATCATCATGAAGGAAACCGACATCCTCGGGATCGTCGGCTGAACTTCGCGCGGTGCCTTAGGGTCACACCTAAAGCGCCGCTCTCCATGACTTTTGTGACGATAAGAGAATCGGAAAGGGTAGCCAGATGGCAGCCAAGGACGTGAAATTCAGCCGTGATGCGCGCGAGCGCATCCTCAAGGGCGTCGACATCCTCGCCGACGCCGTCAAGGTGACGCTGGGCCCCAAGGGCCGCAACGTCGTCATCGACAAGAGCTTCGGTGCTCCGCGCATCACCAAGGACGGCGTCACCGTCGCCAAGGAGATCGAGCTCAAGGACAAGTTCGAGAACATGGGCGCGCAGATGCTGCGCGAAGTCGCCTCGAAGACCAACGACAATGCCGGCGACGGCACCACCACCGCGACGGTTCTCGCCCAGGCGATCGTTCGCGAGGGTATGAAGTCGGTCGCGGCCGGGATGAACCCGATGGACCTCAAGCGGGGCATCGACCTCGCGGTGATCAAGGTGGTCGAGGACCTCAAGGCGCGCTCGAAGCCGGTTTCCGGCTCGAATGAGATCGCCCAGGTCGGAATCATCTCGTCGAATGGCGACACCGTCGTCGGTGAGAAGATCGCCGAAGCGATGGAGAAGGTCGGCAAGGAAGGCGTCATCACCGTCGAGGAAGCCAAGGGCCTCGAGTTCGAACTCGACGTCGTCGAAGGCATGCAGTTCGACCGCGGCTATCTGTCGCCCTACTTCATCACCAACCCCGAGAAGATGACTGTCGAGCTTCAGGATCCCTACATCCTGATCCACGAGAAGAAGCTGTCGAACCTGCAGGCGATGCTCCCCATCCTGGAAGCGGTCGTCCAGTCGGGCCGTCCGCTGCTGATCATCGCCGAGGACATCGAGGGCGAAGCTCTGGCGACGCTGGTGGTCAACAAGCTGCGTGGCGGACTCAAGGTCGCGGCGGTCAAAGCCCCCGGCTTCGGCGATCGCCGCAAGGCGATGCTCGAAGACATCGCGATCCTGACCAAGGGCGAGATGATTTCCGAGGACCTCGGCATCAAGCTCGAGAATGTCACCACCGCGATGCTGGGCAGCGCCAAGCGCATCACGATCGACAAGGACAACACGACGATCGTCGACGGCGCCGGTGAGCCCGATGCGATTAAGGCCCGCACCGAGGCAATCCGTCAGCAGATCGAGAACACCACCAGCGACTACGACCGCGAGAAGCTCCAGGAGCGTCTCGCCAAGCTCGCCGGCGGCGTTGCCGTGATCAAGGTCGGCGGTGCTTCCGAGGTCGAGGTCAAGGAGCGCAAGGATCGTGTCGACGACGCCCTCCATGCGACCCGCGCCGCGGTCGAGGAAGGGATCGTTCCCGGCGGCGGCACCGCGCTCCTCTACGCCACCAAGGCGCTCGAGGGCATGAGCGGCGCCAATGACGACCAGACGCGCGGCATCGACATCGTCCGCAAGTCGCTGACGACCCTGGTTCGCCAGATTGCCAGCAATGCCGGCCATGACGGCGCGGTGGTCTCGGGCAAGCTGCTCGAGGGCAACGATCCGACCCAGGGCTTCAACGCTCAGACCGAGAAGTACGAGAATCTCGTCGAAGCCGGCGTGATCGACCCAACCAAGGTCGTTCGCACCGCGCTCCAGAACGCGGCCTCGGTCGCCGGGCTGCTGATCACCACCGAAGCGGCGGTCAGCGATGCGCCGGAGGACAAGCCGGCCATGGCCATGGGCGGTGGCGGCGGAATGGGCGGCATGGGCGGGATGGACTTCTAGGTCCGCTAGCTCAGTCCGACCGATTGGAAGGGCCGGTGGAGCGATCCGCCGGCCCTTCTTCATTGGCCATGTTGTCGAGCATGTCCCCGGCATCGTTGAGTTGGGCCGATTGTTCAGCCGTCGGAGTCGGCGGATGCTTGTCATGGCAGGCGGCAAGCAAGAGTAACGTGCAGATGATCAGCTGTTTCACTCGGCCAAGCTATCATTTTGGCCGGACATAGAAAAAGGGCCGCACCCGGAGGCGCGGCCCTTTCCTGAAACACTGTAAGCTGAAGCTTACTTGTTCTCGGTGGCGTTCGCCGTGCTGTTGACGGCGTTCGCCGAATTGTCGACCGAGTTGCCGGCGGCGTTCAGCGCGGCGTCGGCGTTGGCCGCACCCGAATTGTCGGTCGCAGCATTGACGTCGGTCGACGCGGTGTTCTCGACCGCGGTCTCGTTCGCCGCATTGTTGTCGGCGTTGTTCTTGTTGCACGCGGCGATGCCGAGCGCGAGGACCGCAACGGTCACGATCGCAACTTTCTTCATGTGACTTTGACTCCCTTCTTAAGCGCCCCTGGTTAGGCACCACCCGGGCCCCCGCGCGCGAGTCGGCGGAGGCCAGGCGGGCGGCAATAGCGATAATCCCTACCAACGCACAAGGGATTATTCTGAAAGGCTGAATTGACCATATAAAGATATCTTTATATCCTTATCTCGTGAGCATGACCTTGCCTCTCGCCGATCGATTCCAGGCACTGGCCGATCCGACGCGGCTGCGCATCGTCGCGCTGCTTCGGCTGATGGAGCTGTCGGTCGGGGAATTGGCGCAGGTGCTCGGGCAGAGCCAGCCGCGCGTTTCTCGCCATCTCAAGATCCTGGCCGACGCTGGGGTGCTCGAGCGCCGGAAAGAGGGGAGCTGGGTGTTCCTGACTCTCGCCGACGCGGAACGGGTCGAGCCGTTATTCGCGCTGGTCGACACCTGGGCCGATGCCGCGACGCAGGCGCTGTTCGCCTCGGACGCCGCGCGAACCGAATCAATTCGGGCTGAACGCGCCGAGGCCGCCAACCGCTATTTCGCGGGTCATGCCGAGGTTTGGGACCAGATCCGCTCGCTGCACGTCGCCGAAAGCGAGGTCGAGCGGGCGATCGACGGAGCACTTGGCAAACGGCAGCTCGGCCGCCTCGTCGACATTGGCACCGGCACCGGACGAATGATCGAGCTGTTCGGCCCGCGCGCAGTCCAGGCGATCGGGATCGATCGCTCTTCCGAGATGCTTCGGCTGGCCAGGGTCAAACTCGAAGCCGCCGGCATCCAGTCGAGCCTTCGGCAGGGCGACATGTACGCGCTGCCGCTCGACGATCAGAGCGCGGACAGGGTGATCATTCACCAGGTGCTTCATTATGCCCACTCGCCCGCCTCGGCGATCGCCGAAGCCGCGCGCGTACTGGCGCCCACCGGGACCCTGCTGGTGGTGGATTTCGCGGCGCACGAGCGCGAGGACCTTCGCGAGCGCGATGCCCATATCCGCCTCGGATTCGAGGACGACGTGATGGCGGGCTGGTTCGCAGCCGCCGGGCTCGAAATCGATCAGGTTCGCCATCTCGAGGGCAGCGAGCTGACGGTGACCCTGTGGCGGGGCGTGAAGGCGGCATTGCCGCAGCGGAAGGCGGCATGAACGCCTTCGAAAGCCTGGGCCGCCACCTGCCGCTGTTCGCCGAAGCGCGCGGCGATATCGAGGTCAGCTTCGAATTCTTCCCGCCGAAGACCGAGAAGATGGAGCAGACGCTGTGGGAGTCGATCAAGACTCTCGAGCCGCTCCATCCGCGTTTCGTTTCAGTGACCTACGGCGCCGGCGGTTCGACCCGCGAACGCACCCACGCGACGGTCGAGCGGATCCTCGACGAAACCGCGCTGACGCCTGCGGCGCATCTGACCTGCGTCGGGGCGACGCGCGAGGAAGTCGATGAGGTTGCCCGCGCCTACTGGGACGCCGGCGTCCGGCATATCGTCGCTTTGCGCGGGGATCCGTCGGAACCCGGGACGCCGTTCGCACCCCATCCAGGCGGCTACGCCAATGCTGCCGAGCTGGTCGCGGGGCTCAAGCAGATCGCTCTGTTCGACATTTCGGTCGCGGCTTATCCCGAGTGCCACCCGGACTCGGACTCGATCGAGGCCGACCTCGACAATCTGAAGCGCAAGGTGGACGCCGGCGCCGACCGCGCGATCACCCAGTTCTTCTTCTCGCCCGACTGCTTCTTGCGCTTTCAGGATGCGGTGGCAGCGGCGGGCCTGGAAATCGAGATCGTGCCTGGAATTCTCCCGGTCTCCAACGTCGCCCAGACGCGCCGCTTCGCCGAAAGCTGCGGCGCCAGCATTCCGAGCTGGCTAAACGGCCTGTTCGAAGGGCTGGACGACCTGCCTTCCGCCCGCCAACTGATCGCCGCCACCGTCGCCGCCGAGCTATGCGGACAGCTCTACGCCGGCGGCATTCGTCACTTCCATTTTTATACGCTCAACCGTGCCGAGCTCGCTTATGCGATCTGCCACCTGTTGGGTGCGAGGCCGAGATCATGACCCATTCGACAAGCTCAGGAATGACCCCATCGCAAACCCTACGAACCGAAGCCTCCAAACGTATCCTGGTCAAGGACGGCGCCTATGGCACGTCGATCCAGGCGCGAAAGCTGAAGAGCGGCGAATATTGCGGCGGGCTGGACCTGTCGAAGGATCAGCGCGGCAACAATGACCTTCTGAACATCACCAGGCCGGATATCGTTCGTTCGATCTGCGAGAGCTTCGCCGAAGCCGGCGCCGAAATCCTCGCGACTAACACCTTCAACGCCAACGCAATCAGCCAGGCGGATTACGGCGCCGAAGCGCTCGTCGCGAAGATCAACCTGGAAGCGGCGCGGATCACGCGTGGGGTCGCGGATCGCGACGGCAAGCAGCGCTGGGTCGCCGGGGCGCTCGGCCCGACCAACAAGACGCTGTCGCTTTCGCCCGACGTCAACGATCCGGGCTTCCGCGAGGTCGATTTCGACCAGGTGAAGACGGTCTATCGCGAGCAGATCGACGCGCTGGTTGAAGGTGGTGTCGATTTCATCCTGATCGAGACGATCTTCGATACGCTGAACGCCAAGGCGGCGGTGATGGCAACGCTGGAGGCCGAGCAGGCGCTTGGCCGCGAGCTTCCGCTGATGATCTCGATGACGCTCACCGATCTCTCGGGACGCAACCTGTCGGGTCATACGGTGGAAGCGTTTTGGGCCAGCGTCCGTCACGCGCGGCCGGTGACGATCGGGCTCAATTGCTCGTTCGGTGCGGCACAGCTCCGGCCGCATCTGGCCGCGCTGTCGGCAGTCGCCGATACGCTGGTGATGGCCTATCCCAACGCCGGTCTTCCAAACGAGCTTGGCGAATATGACGAAGCGGCTGAGCAGACCGCTGCCCAGGTCCGCGACTGGGCCGAAAGCGGTCTTGTGAACATCGTCGGCGGCTGCTGCGGGACGACTCCCTCGCACATCGCCGCAATTGCCGGGACGGCGCGCGATTGCACGCCGCGAGCCGTCCCGGCACCTCGATCCGGCACATTGCTCGCCGGACTCGAGCCGATGCTGATCGCCGCCTGAAGGCAAGTTCGTACCCATGGAGATGACAAGCGTGAATGAAGCCGGCGCCGGCGCGCGCTTTGTGAATATCGGCGAACGCTGCAACGTGACCGGCTCCGCGCGCTTCAAAAAGCTGGTGATGGCCGGCGATTACGATGCCGCGGTCGAAGTCGCGCGCGACCAGGTCGAGAATGGCGCTCAGATCATCGACGTGAACGTGGACGAAGCGCTGCTCGATTCCGAGCAGGCGATGACCATCTTCCTCAAGCGCATCGCCGCCGAGCCGGACATCGCGCGCGTGCCGGTGATGATCGACAGTTCGAAATGGAGCGTGATCGAGGCGGGCCTCAAGTGCGTGTCGGGCAAGCCGATCGTGAACTCGATCTCGATGAAGGAAGGCGAGGGGCCGTTCCTCGAACTTGCCCGCAAGTGC
>Ga0070714_100003358_pt1 | contig 11924 bp, 10 predicted proteins | sample LARL83metaG_FD_65450 | JGI IMG/M metagenome (GOLD analysis project Ga0070714, IMG submission 65450) | Corn, switchgrass and miscanthus rhizosphere microbial communities from Kellogg Biological Station, Michigan, USA - LAR L8-3 metaG | ecosystem: Host-associated > Plants > Roots > Rhizosphere ... | reverse complement strand
CTCGGCGATGTCGACCAAGTACCTCGGGCAGACCTTCGACATCCACGGCGGCGGGCTTGACCTGGTCTTCCCGCACCACGAGAACGAGCTGGCCCAGTCCCACGCGGCCGGTGACGGCTTTGCCAGGTACTGGGTGCACAACGGGCTGCTCGGCCTCAGCGGCGAGAAGATGAGCAAGTCGCTGGGCAACTCGCTGCTGGTGGACGTGATGATCACCGAGGTCCGCCCCGCGGAGCTGCGGTACTACCTGGGCCAGGCGCACTACCGGTCGGAGCTCGACTACTCGCCGGACGCGCTGGGCGAGGCCGCGGCCGCGTACCGGCGGATCGAGAACTTCGTGATCCGCGCCGCGGAGGCCTCCGGGAGTGGCCAGGACGGCACCGGCCTGGACCCGGGCACACTGACCGCGACGGCGCTGCCCGCCGCGTTCACCGCGGCCATGGACGACGACCTCGCCGTGCCGAAGGCGCTCGCGGTCGTGCACGAGGCGGTGACAGAGGGCAACAGCGCGCTGGCCGCCGGAGACCGGGCCGGGGCGGCCAAGCACGCGGCCGACGTCCGGGCGATGATGGCCGTGCTGGGGCTCGATCCGCTGGACGAGCACTGGTCGGGCGGCGGCAGCGGGCTCGATGCCGTGGTCGACGCGCTGGCCACGGTCGCGCTGGGCCAGCGCCAGGCCGCGCGCGAGCGCAAGGACTGGGACGCCGCCGACGCGATCAGGGACCAGCTCCTCGAGGCCGGGGTCGTGGTCGAGGACACCCCGGACGGCTCGCGCTGGGAACTGCGCCGGTGAGCCCGCGCGGCGGCGGGCGCACCAAGTCGGGCAAGCCCCGCCCGGGTACCGGCGGTTACGGCAAGCGGAAGCTCGAGGGCAAGGGCCCGACCCCGCCCGCGCACCTGCGCCCCGGGCATCCCGCGCAGCGCAAGGCGGCCCGGGCCACGGCGGCGGGTTCCGGAGGCGATGACCGGGCCTCTGGCGGTGCGAGTGGGGCGCGCAGGTCGCGTAATGGCACAAAAATCCGCGGGGCGGGCCAGGCGGCCGAGGTCGTGGCCGGCCGGAACGCGGTGCTGGAATCGCTGCGGGCCAGGGTGCCCGCGATCGCGCTGCACATCGGGCCGCGGCTGGACAACGACGAGCGCATCGGCGAGGCGGTCATGCTGGCCGCGGACACCAGGGTGCCCGTGGTCGAGGCCGGGCGGGACGAACTGGACCGGCTCAGCGGGGGAGCCGTGCACCAGGGGCTGGTGCTGCGGGTCCGGCCGTACGAGTACGCCCACCCCGACGACCTGGTCGCGGCGGCCGCCCAGGCCGGGCAGCCGCCGCTGATCGTGGCGCTGGACGGGGTCACCGACCCGAGGAACCTGGGTGCGGTGGTGCGGTCGGTGGCCGCGTTCGGCGGGCACGGGGTGCTGGTCCCGGTGCGGCGGGCGGCCGGGGTGACCGCCGGGGCGTGGAAGGCGTCGGCGGGCGCCCTGGCCAGGGTCCCGGTCGCCCAGGCCAGCAACCTGGCCTCGACGCTGGTCAACTACCAGGAAGCCGGGCTGTTCGTGGCCGGGCTGACCGCGGGCGGCGAGGTTCCGGTGAGCGGCCTGGACCTGGCCGACGGGCCGCTGGTGCTCGTTGTCGGGTCCGAGGGCCGGGGGCTGTCCCGGCTCGTGGCGCAGCGGTGCGACGTGCTGACCAGAATCCCGATGCCCGGCGGGGCGGACTCGCTGAACGCGGGGGTCGCCGCCGGGATCGCGCTGTACGAGGTGGCCAGGGCCCGGGCGGCGGCCGCCGGCTAATCCCCGGGGTGATGTTTTTTCCCAGCTCCCGTGGTTACCTGAACCTCGGGAGGTGGCTCGCGGATGGCCGGAGCACCGGGCGCAACCTCACGCAACATGGGCTGGTGGGGCGGGCCCGACGTGGCCAGGGCCCGGCTGGTCGACGACCTCAGGGACAGCGGCCGGCTGACGGACCCGGCCATCGAGGCCGCGTTCCGGGCCGTGCCCCGGCACGTGTTCCTGCCCACCATGCGGGCGGCCGACGCGTACCAGGACGAGGCCTTCGTGATCAAGACCGGGCCGGACGGCCTGCCGCTCAGCTCGTCGTCACAGCCCGCGATCATGGCGATCATGCTGGAGCAGCTCGGGATCACCCCCGGGCAGCGGGTGCTCGAGATCGGCACCGGCACCGGCTACAACGCCGCGCTGATGGCACACCTGGTGGGTGCGCCGGGCACCGTGGTGACCATGGACATCGACGAGGACCTGGTGGCCAAGGCCCGGGCCAAGCTGGACGCCGCCGGGTACCACGACGTCATCGTGGTCTGCGGGGACGGCGGTTTCGGCGAGCCGGGTTATGCCCCGTACGACCGGATCATCGTGACCGCGGGGGCCTGGGACCTGGCGCCGGAATGGCTGGAGCAGCTCGGGCCGGGCGGGCGCATCGTGCTCCCGCTGTCGGTGCGCGGGATCCAGCTCAGCCTGGCCCTGGAGCGCGAGGACGGGCACTGGCGCAGCCGCTCGGCGTTCCGGTGCGGGTTCATCCGGATGGCGGGGGCGCTCGCCGGGCCCGAGGCGTTCCTGCCGCTGGGCCCGCAGCCGGGGCTGCACGTGCACACCGACGACGGCAGGCCGGTGGATGCCGGCGCGCTGTACGCCGCGCTGGGCGGGCCCGCCACCGACGTGCCGTCTGGCGTGGCCGTCGCGGGCCTGGGTGAACTGGGCGAGGCCGATCTGTGGATCACGGTGACCCAGCCGGACCTGGTCCGGCTGACCATCACCGGCGGCGGGCCGCTGCGGGGCACCGTGCTGCCCCTGGTGCCGCTGGGCGCGATGGCCGCGACCGGGCTGGACGGCGGGCCGGCCGGGAGCCTCGGGGTGGCCGCGCTGCTGCCCGCCCAGGTTCAGGCGCAGCGGGTCAGCGGGTACGGCGGGTTCGAGGTCGCCGTGCGCGGGTTCGGGTCCGGGGGTCTTGGCCTGGCCGGGCGCCTGGCCGGGCAGGTCCTGGCCTGGGACGGGCTGGGCCGCCCCGGCTCATCCCGGCTGACCCTGCGGGCCTATCCGCTGGATGCTCCCGTCGACGAGCGGCCCGGGCAGGTCATCCTGGACCGGCAGCACACCCGGCTGGCGCTGAGCTGGGCCGCCGCGTAGGCCGGCCCGGGCCGCGGAACCGCCTGTGGCTTATCGCTGTGGCCTTAGATCACCGATGCATTACCCTCATCGTCGGGCCCCGCTCCGATAACGCCACCGGATGAAGGAGCGCGATCGTGGATCGTCTGCGTGTGGGCACGCTCGGGGCCGCCCGGATCACTCCCGACGCGCTGATCAAGCCCGCGCGGAAGGTGCCGGAGGTGACGGTGGCCGCGGTGGCGGCCCGGGACCCGGCGCGGGCCCGCCAGTTCGCCGCTGCGCACGGCATCGGCACGGTTCATGACTCCTACGAGGCGCTGATCGCCGACCCCGGCATCGACGCGATCTACAACCCGCTGCCGAATTCGCTGCACGCGCCCTGGACGCTCCGGGCCATCGCCGCGGGCAAGCACGTGCTCTGCGAGAAGCCGCTCGCCTCGAACGAGGCCGAGGCCGCCGAGGTGGCGGCCGCCGCGCGGGCGGCCGGGCTGGTGGTGATGGAGGCGTTCCACTACCGCTACCACCCGCTGGCCAGGCGGATGCTGGAGATCGTCGCGGGCCCGGGCGGCACGGCCACCACGAACGGCCGGGGCCAGGGCGGGGAGCTGGGCGAGATCAGGCACGTCGAGGCCGCCCTGTGCTTCCCCGAGCCGCGGTTCTCCGACATCCGCTACCGGTTCGAGCTGGCCGGCGGGGCCACGATGGACGCGGGCTGCTACGCGATCAACTGCATCCGCATGCTGGGCGGGGGCGAGCCGACCGTGATCTCCGCCCGGGCCAAGCTGCACGGCCCGGTCATCGACCGCGCGATGACCGCCGTGTTCAGGTTCCCCGGCGGGGCCAGCGGCAAGATCAGGGCCTCGCTGTGGTCGTCCGACCTGCTCCGGGTCGGGGCCAGGGCGGTCGGCAGCCGCGGCGAGATGCGGGTCCTGAACTATCTCGCTCCGCAGCGGTTCAGCCTGCTCACCGTCAAGGCGGGCGGGAACACCCGGTGGGAGCGCGTGCGCGGCGAGACCACGTACACCTACCAGCTGCGCGCGTTCGCCGCGGCGGTGCTGCACGGCGAGCCGGTGATCACCACGCCCGAGGACGCGGTGGCCAACATGCGGCAGATCGACAACGTGTACCGCGCGGCCGGCCTGCCGATCCGGGGCCTGCTCTAGGCCTGGGCTACGCGGCGCGCTCGCCCTTCTCGTGCAGGTACGGCGCCGGCCCCACGATCAGTGGGTCCGGGAGCCCGACCACGCTCTCGTCCTTGTCCTCATAGTCGATCTGGGACAGGACGTACCGCATGGCCTCGAGCCGGGCCCGCTTCTTGTCGTTGCTCTTCACCACGGTCCACGGCGCGTCGGCCACGTCGGTGTAGAAGAACATGGACTCCTTGGCCTCGGTGTAGTCGTCCCACTTGTCCAGGGAGGCCAGGTCGATCGGGCTGAGCTTCCACCGCTTGACCGGGTTCAGCTGGCGGCGCACGAACCGGCGCAGCTGCTCGGTCCTGGACACCGAGAACCAGAACTTGATCAGGATGATCCCGTCCCGGGCCAGCATCCGCTCGAACTCAGGAGCCTCGCGGAGGAACTCCATGACCTCGTCCTGGCCGCAGAAGCCCATCACGCGCTCGACGCCGGCCCGGTTGTACCAGGACCGGTCGAACATGACGATCTCACCGGCGGACGGCAGGTGCGTGATGTAGCGCTGCAGGTACCACTCGGTCTGCTCGCGCTCGGTCGGCTTGTCCAGGGCGATGACGTGAGCGCCACGCGGGTTGAGGTTCTCGGTGAAGCGCTTGATCGTGCCGCCCTTGCCCGCGGCGTCGCGCCCCTCGAACAGGATGACCAGCCGGTTCTGCATCGCCTTGACCGAACGCTGCAGCTTCAGCAGCTCGATCTGCAGCGCGCGCTTGGCCTCCTCGTAGTGGCGGCGGTGCAGCTTCTTGCTGTACGGGTAGTCCTCTCGCCAGGTGTCGATGGGCCGGCCGTCCCGGCTCACCAGGGCCGCGGCCCCGTCCTTCTTGTAGCGGACCCGCATGCCCAGCTGCTCTGCGAGCCGCTCCAGGACCGCGTCGGCCTCGCTGTCCTGGCGCCTGCTAGGCACCCGTCCACCCCGTGGCGCCTGCGCGTGACCGCGCGGTCGCGGCCCTCCGGACCTTGCTGACATGACTCACCACAAAGCCCCCGTTCCGCCCGTTTCATGACAATCCGGCGGCGTGCCGAACACCTCGCGTTGATACCCCGGCGCCCCGCCAGCACACCTAGGCTCAGAAGCCTCAGTCTGCTGCGCACCATGGGACTCCCGCGAGATCGAGATGGAGCGGCCGTCGGCCCTGAATCGGCGGCAGCAATGGGCCTGCCGCGCACTTCCGCCCAGATCCTGCCGTTGCAAACCCTGTTCCGACGGAGCTGAGCAGCTTGTCATAATCCGCACGCACGGCTACGCGGCGTGGCCCACGCGAGGGTCACAGCGAAACTCCTTGTAGGGATCATCAACAAGCGCGAGCTGGTGGCAGCGTTGTTTGATCAGGTCACCACTCCGAGGGGATACGCCTTCGATGACACCGTCCGCGACATGGTCAACGCGAGGATGCGCGCCACGTCGCTCGTTGCGGCAACGTGCGTTGATTCATCGTGCAACGACGGTGTGCAGCTTGCTGATCTTGTTGCCGGCGCGGTGGCTCATCAGTGCGGACAGTCTGCCTCGACCTCCAGCCCAACGTCTCACAAGGGCAAGATCGCTGGACGCTTGGCCGCAGCCTACGGAGTGGCCAGTCTGTGCGATATCCGCACAGATCGGGTGAACATTGCCATTCTGGGTATCCCAGCGCCTAAGAGGCGTCTGCGTAGCGTGAGTCAAGGTTCACCCAGAGCCAGTTGAACTTCCGTTTCTACAGTGGGTACGCTGGAAGGCGCGGTCAGAGCTTCGGGCTCACAACTGCGCACCTAGGTCAGAGCTTCGGGCTCATAACTTAGGGAACGACCACAAACGCAGCGAAGCACCCCGTGTCATGCACGGGGTGCTTTCGCTTTGCCTGCCAGGCATCTCCTCCGCTCGACGCGGGTGTCTGGTCAGGCTGAGCGGCGGCGGCGCAGGCCGAGCGCCATGATCACGATCCCGGCCAGTGCGATCACCGGGCCGGCGGCCGCCCAGAACGTGACGCCGGTCATCGAGCTGCCGCCGATGTAACCGAGGCCTTGCAGGCAGAAAACAATCCCGGCCACGGCGATCAGCGCGCCAGCGGCAATAAGCAAGCCATTCTTCATGGGAATGCGCACCTCTTCCAGGCCCGGGCGCAGCAGCGGCCCGGTTCTATGCTTCCTCCCGCAAAACGGCTCGTCCCGCCGGGCGGTTCAGCGGCCCGGGCCGCGGGTCGGACAGCCCGGCGAATCACGACACGCCGCGCGGAATGAACCGGGATTCCCTGCCGCAACCAGGTAGCCTCCGGCTCAGTCCGGGATTCCGTTGCGGTGCTGTGCATTAGCGCAGATCGGTGGCTGAGCTGCAACCGGAAGCCCGGGTAAAGCGTCTAGAAAGCAAACCCCCTACGTGCACAGAGACGGCTGACGGCGAGCCCCGAATTCAGGGCGCAGGACAGGTTAATGGGAGCAGGCATGGGTCAATCACTACGGCGTTGGCTGCTGCGCGCGGGCGCCCTGATCGCGGCGGCGGTATCGGTGATCGGCCTGGCCGGGATGGCGACGGCCAGCCCGGACGGGGCGGCGCGGGCCACGGCCCCGGCGCGGGCCACGGCCCCGGCCCGCGCGGCGGCGGCGGCCTACGTTCCGCCCCAAGCCCTGCTGAAGCTGGGCATGCACGGCCCGGCCGTGCGCCGGCTGCAGCACAGGCTGGCCGTGCTGCACTACTACCCGGGCGCGGTCGACGGCAGGTTCGGCCTCGACACGCTCGAGGCGGTGTGGGCGTTCAAGACGGTCCAGGGCCTGATCATCAACAGCGCCAACCAGGACATCGTGTCCCGGGCCGCCGAGCGCTACCTGGTGCATCCCCGCTACCAGCCAAGAGTGTGGGTCCCGCACGGCGGCGCCATGCGCGTCGAGGTGAACCTGAGGGACGAGGTGCTCGTCCTGTACAAGAACAACACGCCCGCACTGATCACCCACGTCTCCACCGGCGCCGGCTGCCTGCCCGGCGAGGGCTGCGGCTGGATCACGCCGACCGGCAATTTCCGCGCGCTGTCGTTCTTCCACGGCTGGGAAACCGTTCCGCTCGGCCTGATGTACAACCCGGTCTTCTTCATCGGCACCAGGTACGCGATTCACGGGGAATACGACTCCAGCGTTCCCTACTACGCGGCCTCGCACGGCTGCGTCCGCGTCCCGTATGACGTGGCCAACGTGTTCCACAACATGATCCGCGTGCCGGGGACCCCGATCTACATCAGGCGCTGAAAGGGCGCGGCGAGTACGCTAGGCCGGTCACTTGTCGACTGGGGCCCGGCCCCTGTCTTGCACCGATGGGGGTGACTGAAGATGCGGCGTATGTTGTCGGCGGTCGCGATCGCGGCCGTGAGTGCCGGAATCGTGGCCTGTGGCAGTTCGTCGTCCAGCACCTCGTCCTCGGGCGGCGGCAGCGGCGCCAGCACGACGGCGAGCTGCTCCAACTCGGCGATCCAGAAGAACCTGTTCCAGAAGGGCCAGCTCACGGTCGCGACCGACAAGCCCGTGTACCCGCCGTGGTTCGAGAACAACAAGCCGTCCAACGGCAAGGGTTACGAGAGCGCCGTCGCCTACGCGATCGCCAAGCAGCTCGGCTTCAAGAACTCCCAGGTGGTCTGGGCCTACGAGCCGTTCAACGCGTCGTACGCGCCCGGGCCGAAGAAGTTTGACTTCGACATCAACGAGATCTCGTACACGCCGCAGCGCGCCACGGCCGTGACGTTCTCCAACAGCTACTACGACGTGCAGCAGGCGCTCGTCGCGCTGAAGAGCTCGCCGATCGCGACCAAGCACTCGTCGGCCCAGCTCAAGACCTACGTGTACGGCGACCAGGTCGGGACCACCAGCCTGGCCTTCATCACCAGCCAGATCCAGCCGACCTCGCAGCCGAAGGTGTTCCAGACGCTGAACGACGTCAAGCAGGCGCTGCAGACGAAACAGATCGCCGCGCTGGTGACGGACACGCCGACGGCCCAGTTCATCTCGTCGTCGGAGATCCCCGGCACGAAGATGGTGGCCCAGTTCCCGAGCACCGGCGAGCACTACGGGCTGCTGTTCAGCAAGGGCAACCCGCTGGTGGGCTGCGTGAACAAGGCCATCGCGACGCTGAAGAGCAACGGGACGCTGCAGCAGCTGCAGAAGAAGTACCTGCAGATCTACCTCAGCGTCCCGACGATCCAGCCCTGACCGGCCGCGCGGTCCCGGTGCACCAGTGAGCCTTGGCGGCGGCCCCATCCCGGGATCGTTCGGCACCACCGGGCGCGGGCCGCGCCTGCTCAGCGGCGGCGGCCGCCGGGCGACCGCGATCTCCACGGCCAGCACCGTGGTCGTGCTGGCCGGGCTGGTCGCGATCTTCCTGCTCGCGCCGGGCAGTGCCGAGGTCAGGCACACGTTCTTCGACCCGGCCGACATGTGGCAGTCCTTCATCGGCAACCCGAAGAAGGGCTACTACTCGGTGGGGGCCGCCCTGTGGCTGAACATCCGGATGTTCATCGCGGCCGAGATCTTCATCCTGATCGTCGCCCTGGTGATCGCGCTGATCCGGCTGTCGACCAGCGCGGTGCTGTTCCCGTTCCGGGTGCTGAGCATGATCTACGTGGATTTCTTCCGCGGCGTGCCGCTGCTGCTGATCATCCTGGCCATCGGCTTCGGCGTGCCCGCGCTCCGGCTCCCGTTCGTCTCCTCCCAGCCCGCCGCGGTCTACGGGGTGGTGGCGCTCGTGCTCTCGTACTCCGCGTACGTGTCCGAGGTCTATCGCGCGGGCCTGAACTCGGTGCACCAGAGCCAGGTCGCCGCCGCGCGCTCGCTCGGCCTGTCCCAGGCCACCACGCTGCGCCACGTGGTCCTGCCGCAGGCCGTGCGCAACGTGATCCCGCCGCTGCTCAACGACTTCATCAGCCTGCAGAAGGACACCGCGCTGGTCGGCGTGCTCGGCGCGATCGAGGCCAACGAGGCGGCGCAGATCTATTCCAGCACGGTCTTCAACTACTCCAGCTACACCGTGGCCGCGATCCTGTTCCTGATCCTCACCATCCCGCTGGCCCGGTTCACCGACAGCGTGATCGACCGCGACCGGCGGCGGCGCCTGGCCGGGGCCCAGGCATGACCGAGTCCCCACCCGCCGAGGGCGAGGCCATCAGGATCGAGGCCCTGCGCAAGTCGTTCGGCGAGCATGAGGTGCTGCAGGGCATCGACCTGTCGGTGGCCACGCACGAGGTCATCTGCCTCATCGGCGCGTCAGGGTCGGGCAAGTCCACGCTGCTGCGCTGCCTCAACCTGCTCGAGCCGATCGACTCGGGGCGCATCAGCCTGTGGGGCCAGGAGATCACCGGCGCGAACGTGAACCAGAACCTGGTCCGCCGGTACATCGGCATCGTGTTCCAGTCCTTCAACCTGTTCCCGCACATGAGCGTGCTGCACAACATCACACTGGCCCCGATCAAGGCCCGCGGCCTGCCCCGGGCCCAGGCCGAGGAGGAGGCCCGCGCGCTGCTGGACCGGTTCGGCCTGGCCGACCGGGAGGCCGACTACCCGGACCGGCTCTCCGGCGGCCAGCAGCAGCGCGTGGCCATCGTCCGGGCGCTGGCCATGCAGCCGCAGATCATGCTGCTGGACGAGGTGACCAGCGCGCTCGACCCCGAGCTCGTGGGCGAGGTCCTCGACGTGATCAGGGAGCTGGCCGCGGGCGGCATGACCATGCTGCTCGCCACGCACGAGATGGGGTTCGCCCGGGACATCGCCAACCGGGTCTGCTTCCTGGCCGACGGCACGATCGTCGAGGACGCCCCGCCGTCCGTGCTGTTCACCGACCCGAAGGACGAGCGCACCCGGCGCTTCCTGCGGCGCATTGTCGAGGCCGGCCGTCTCTGAGGCGGCTCCAGGCCTGGCGCACACAGCCTGAATGGGTTTATCGTCCACCAAGAATCCGTTAATTGTGCCATTACGCAATTGGAGGGCGATCATGCCGAGAGTCAGGCGATTTGCCGTCATAGCGGCATCGGTGGCGGTACTGACGGCCTGCATGAGCCCCGCGGCCACGACCGCCCTCGCCTCGTCCGGCGCTGGTGCCTGCGCCGCCACCACGGCGCGCACCCTGACCGGGACTCTCGGGGATGGTGCGACCTACAAGATCGAAGTCCCCGCGAACTGGAACTGCACCCTGTTCCTGTACAGCCACGGGTACGTGACGCCCGGCTCGGACAACCCGGCGACGGACGTCGGTGACCCGGTGACCGGCGCCTGGCTGCTCAGCCACGGCTACGCCCTGGCCGGCTCGTCCTACGCGACCACGGGCTGGGCCATCCAGCAGGCCCTGCCGGACCAGATCAGCACCCTGGACGTGTTCGACCAGCAGGTCGGCACGCCGTCCCGGACCATCGCCTGGGGTCACTCGCTCGGCGGCATCATCACCGCGGGCCTGATCCAGACCTACCCGAACCGCTTCAATGCCGCGCTGCCCATGTGCGGCGTGCTGGCCGGCGGCGTCGCCACCTGGAACACGGCCCTCGACTCGACGTTCGCGTTCCAGCAGCTGGTCGCCCCGTCGCTGCAGATCGTGAACATCACGAACCCGACCGCCAACCTGACCGCTGCTGAGCAGGCGGTCGCCGCGGCGCAGCAGAGCGCGCAAGGCCGGGCCCGGATAGCTCTGGCCGCCGCGCTCGGTGACACGCCGGGCTGGTTCGCCCCGCTGTCCCCCGAGCCCGCTGCGAACGACTACGCATCCCAGGAGAGCAACCAGTTCCAGTGGGACACCCAGGTGGACTACCCGTTCGTGTTCGCCCTGCGTGCCGAGCTCGAGGCGCGGGCCGGCGGCAACCCGTCCTGGACCACGGGTGTGAACTACTTCGCCCAGCTGGCCAATTCGCCCGACTTCGCCGAGGTCGTCGCGCTGTACAAGGCCGCGGGCCTGAGCCTGCGGGGCGACCTGGCCACGCTGCAGCACGCGCCCCAGATCAGCGCCGACCCAGCCGCCGTGAAGTACCTGGCCCAGAACATCAGCTTCACCGGCCGCATCTCGATCCCGGTGCTCACGATGCACACCACCGGCGACGGCCTGGTGATCCCGGAGAACGAGCAGGCCTACGCGAGCGTGGTCGGCCGGGCCGGGAACTCCCGGCTGCTGCGGCAGATCTTCGTCAGCCGGGCCGGTCACTGCGCGTTCACCCCGGCGGAGACGATCACCGCGGCGCAGACGCTGCTCCGGCGCCTGGCCACCGGTCACTGGAACGACGAGGCGCTGCAGCCCGGCAGCCTGAACGCGGCCGCCACGGCCCTCGGCCCGGACGACAACATCTTCGCGGGCAGCAACGGCGTGGTGCCCACGCCCCCCGCGTTCGTGGCCTACCGCCCCGCCCCCTACCCCCGCCCCTTCGACCTCCTCGGCCGGCGCTAACCCCCTAGCCTCTTCGACCTCGTCGGCCGGCGCTAAAGGGTGCCGGCAGGCACCGGCTGGTGCCCGCAGGCACCGAGGAGGGGGACCGGCGGTGCCTAGCGCTCAGCAGCGCCGTCCCACACCGCCGTTTTCATGATCCGGTAGCGAAACCCGTCATATTTGCGGGTTTCGCTACCGGATCATGGTCTGCTAGTTGCGGCGGCCGGGGCTGAGGCGGACCAGGCGCTGCCAGGAGAGCAGCGTGAAGA
>Ga0070714_100003357_pt1 | contig 11925 bp, 9 predicted proteins | sample LARL83metaG_FD_65450 | JGI IMG/M metagenome (GOLD analysis project Ga0070714, IMG submission 65450) | Corn, switchgrass and miscanthus rhizosphere microbial communities from Kellogg Biological Station, Michigan, USA - LAR L8-3 metaG | ecosystem: Host-associated > Plants > Roots > Rhizosphere ... | reverse complement strand
TGCCGGCCCCACGCGGTGTAGCGCAGCGCGAAGCCGATCACGATGTAGAGGCCGATCATCAGCAGCACGCCATAGGTCAGGTGCAGCGCGCCGAGCGAGACGGTGTTGCCGGTCCAGAGCAGGAACGCGCCGGGCTGGAGCGTGACGGTCTGGCCCTTGGCGTAGATGAGGGTGACGGCGGTGAACACGCTCAGGGTGCCGAGGGTGACGATGAACGGCGGCAGCTTGATCCGGGTGACCAGCAGGCCGTTGACGGCCTGGGCGAGGATCGCGATGGCCGCCCCGACCAGCAGCGCCGCCGCGCCGGGCAGGTGCTGGTCGAAGACCAGCTTCGACATGACCAGCGAGGAGAGCACCATCACCGCGCCGATGGAAAGGTCGATGCCTGCGGTCAGGATCACCAGCGTCTGCCCGGCCGCCAGCGCGCCGACGACGGCGACCTGCTGGGCCACCAGGGACAGGTTCTGCAGGTGGTAGAACCGGCTGTTGAGCAGCCCGAAGGCCACCCCGGCCAGGATCAGCACGACGGCGGGGCTCAGCGCGGGCTGGCGGTGCAGCACCGAGTGCACGCGCTGGGCGACGGTCGGCGGCCGGTTGAGGAAGTCCTCGGCCGTGGCCGGCGCGGCCTCGCCGTCTATCGAGATGGTCACGGCAGTCCCTTTCGGTGGTGGCCTGTCGGGTTTGTCGGGGCGGGGTGGCTCGGACGGCTGGCGGCGGGCGCGGGGCGGGCCCGTCCGCCGCGGCGGGACAAAGCAGGACCCTGACGCCCGCCGGGAGCCGTCCGGGTCAGCTGCCCCAGCAGGCGGAGGCGGCGTCGGCCGGGGACTGGATGGCCACGGAGCCGGCGGCCTTGGTCGCGGCCAGCGCGGTGCCGGTGTCGAAGAAGTCCTTGCCGGAGGTGACCGACGGCTTCGAGCCGCCGCGCGCCAGCTTCGCGATCGCGTCCACGCCGAGGGAGGCCATCTTGCCCGGGTACTGCACCGCGTCGGCGGTGAACTCGCCGCTGGTGACGAGCTTGAGGCCGGAGCAGCTGCCGTCGATGGCGTAGACGGCGACCTGGCTCTGCTTGCCCGCGGCCTTCAGCGCGTTGTAGGCGCCCTCGGCGGCCGGCTCGTTGATCGCGTAGACGACGTTGATGTTCGGGTTCGCCGACAGGCAGTTCTCCATCGCGGTGCGCCCGCCGTCGATCGCGCCCTGGGTGGGCTGGTGGCAGGCGATCGTGTACGAGCCGCCGCCGGTGTACGTGCCCGTCTTCGCCTCCTTGCCGTTCTCGCTGGTGCTGCCCGGGTCGATGCCCATGCCCTCCAGGAAACCGTGGTCGCGGTCGATGTCGACCGAGACGACCTGGTTGTTGAACAGGTCGAGCATGGCGACCACGGCGGGCTTGCCGCCCAGGGCCGCGGCGGCGTACTGGCCGTCGAGCTTGCCGGCGGCGGTGTTGTCGGTGGCGTAGGTGATGTCGGCGACGCTGGGCGGGTTCGGCGCGGTGTCCAGGGCGATCACGAACAGGCCGGCCTGCTTGGCCTGGTTCAGCGCGGCGTTGACGGCGTCGCCGTTGGTGGTGATCAGGATGCCCTTGTCGCCGCGGGAGATGGCGTTGTCGATCGCGCTGATCTGGGTCTGCGTGTCGCCGTCCTTGGTGCCCGCGGCGACGGTGAGGTTCACGTTGTCCTTGGCCGCGGCGCTCTTGGCGTCGTTCTCCATGGTGACGAAGTACGGGTTCGTCAGGGTCTTGAGGATCAGCGAGACGCCGACCGGGGAGCCGCCGCCCGAGCCGGCGCTGGAACCGGAGCCGGCGGCTGTACCTCCGGAGGAGGAGGAGGAACTACAGGCGGCCAGTGCGGCGGCGGCACACAGCGCGGTACCGGCCGCGGCCGCCCGGGTGCGAAGGCTCCGGCGCGCGGCGGCCTGAGCCTCGGCCGGCTGCGCGGAGCGGCTCTTCGTCGAGCTGTCCATGGTGGTGAAGCCTCTCTGGGACGGTCGCGGATCGACGCGGATGGCGAGCTGACGTTGTCCCGGCCGGGCCGTTTCGCGATTTCAGACGGCATCAGACCTTCGGGACAACGTTGTCTCGCCGAGATACTGCCTCGTATGCCACAATGCGTCAAGCCACAGGCAGAGCGCTGTACGCAACGAGTCGGTAACGCGACCCCCAGGGGGAGACAACGATGCCTCGACCGGAATCCGGCCCTTCGCGGCCGACCGGACGGCCCACCATGCGCGACGTGGCCGCGTTGGCCGGCGTGGCCATCAAGACCGTCTCCCGCGTGGTCAACGGCGTCAGCACGGTCGATCCGGCGCTCGCGGAGCGGGTGCGCGAGGCGGCCGACAGGCTGGGCTACCGGCCGAACCTGACCGCGAGCAACCTGCGCCGCGCGGACGGGCGCACCGCGACGATCGGCATGCTGGTCGAGGACGCGGCCAACCCGTTCTCCGCCTCGCTGATGCGCACGGTCGAGGACGCGGCCCGGCAGCGCGGCGTGCTCGCGCTGTTCGGCAGCCTGGACGAGGACGCGGACCGGGAGCGCGAGCTGGCCGGGGCGCTGATCGACCGGCGCGTGGACGGGCTGCTGATCGTGCCGGCCAGCCAGGACCACAGCTATCTGATCAAGGAGCGGGCGGCCGGGACCTGCCTGGTGTTCGTGGACCGCGAGCCGCGCCACCTGGACGCGGACGCCGTGGTCTCGGACAACCGGGCCGGGGCGATCAGCGCCGTCGAGCACCTGTTCGCGGCCGGGCACCGGCGCATCGGCTATCTGGGCGACCGGCTGTCGATCGCCACGGCCGCGCAGCGCTTCGACGGCTACCGGCACGCGCTGGAGGTCGCGCACCTGCCCCTGGACGAGGCGATCGTGTGGCACGAGGCCAGTTCGGAGGCGGCCGCCATCGCGGCCGCCGAGCACATCCTGCGGCTGCCGGACCCGCCCACCGCGCTGTTCACCGGCCAGAACCTGCTGACCATAGGGGCGTGCCGGGCGCTGCGCGCGCTCGGGATCCAGGACGAGGTGGCGATGGTCGGCTTCGACGACTTCCCGCTGGCGGACATGCTGCGGCCGGGGATCTCGGTGGTGGCGCAGGACATCGAGCGCATGGGCCGGCTCGCCGCCGAGATCCTGTTCCGCCGGCTCGACGGCGACGGCTCCGCGGCCGCCACGCACACGGTTCCCACCCGCCTGATCGCGCGCGGCTCGGGCGAGATCAAGGCGCGGGCGTCGTGAGCCCGGCTCTCCCCTCCCCCGCCTCCGATCCCCTGGTCACGGTGCTCGGCGAGGCCCTGGTCGACCTCGTGCCCGGAGACGGGCCCGGCGAGTACCGCGCCCGGCCGGGCGGCAGCCCCTTCAACGTCGCGATCGGCCTGGCCCGCCTCGGCCATCGCACGGCCCTGATGGCCCGGCTCGCGGACAACGCCTTCGGGCGGCTGCTGCGCGAGCACGCCGCCGCCGAGCGCATCGACCTGAGCGCCGCGCCGCGCGCCACCGAACCGACCACGCTCGCGATCGTCTCCCTCGACGCCGAGGCACGGGCCCGCTACGACTTCTACATGCAGGGCACGGCGGACTGGCAGTGGACCGAGGCGGAGACCGCGCTCGTTCCGCGGGACACCGCGGTACTGCACCTGGGCTCGCTGGCCTCGTGGACCGCGCCCGGGGACGAGCGCGTCCATGCCATGGCGGCCGCGTTGCACCGGCGTGGCGACGTGGTGACCAGCTACGATCCGAACGTCCGGCCGCTGCTGCTCGGCCGGCCCGAGTACGCGCGCGGCCTGGTCGAACGCTGCGTCAGCGCGGCGCACATCGTCAAGGCCAGCCGCGAGGACCTCGACTGGCTCTATCCGGGCGACGGGATCGAGCGTGTCAGTGCTCGATGGCTCGGGCTCGGCGCGCTGCTGGTCGTCGTGACGGACGGGCCGCGGGGCGCGCACGTGTTCCGGCCTGGCGCCGAGCCGGTCCACCGGGCCGGCCGGCCTGTTCGCGTCGTGGACACGATCGGCGCCGGCGACGCGTTCACGGCGGGCCTGCTCGGCGGCCTGGTGCGGCGCGGCCTTCAGCACCCCGAGTCGCTGCGGGGATGCGGGCCCGCGCGGCTGGCGGCGGTCGTGGACGAGGCGATTCTGGTCTCGGCCCTCACCTGCGAGCGCATCGGCGCCGATCCGCCGTACGCGGCATCGCGCGTGGACGTGGACGTGGACGCGACCCTGGACACCGGTGCGGACGCGGACTGCGTGCAGCCGCTGACGCCCGCCGATCTGCGTTTCGAGAAACCCGCCGGCGTACCTGCGGCCTCCTCTCAGCCCTTCTGACGCGGGGCGGCCAGCGGGGCGGCGAGCACGATGCGTGCGGCTCCGGCGGCGATGAGCTGGTCGTCCCACGGGCGCACGTCGATCCTGGTCTCGCGGACGCACGGCAGCAGGTGCGCGGCGAGCGAGCGGTGGAAGGGCTCGCTCAGCTGCGGCCAGAGCGCGGTGATCTCGCCGATGACGACCACCGTCTGCGGGCCGAGCAGGTTGACGGCGCCCGCGAGCGCCCGCCCGAGCAGCGCGCCGGCCTGCTCGAGCAGTTGCACGGCCGCCTCGTCGCCGCGGCGCGCGGCCGCGCCCAGGTCTTCGAGGTCTGATTCCGCGTCCAGGATGCCCGCCGCGTGCGCCCTGCGCAGCAGCGACTCGGTGCTGACCTGGGTTTCGAGGCAGCCGCGGTTGCCGCAGACGCATTCCGGGCCGTCCGGCAGGATCGGCAGGTGGCCGAACTCGCCCGCGGCTCCGGCGGCCCCGCGGTACGGGGCCCCGTCCAGCACCATGCCCAGGCCGATTCCCTGGCCGATCGCCACCAGCAGGAAGTCCGCGCAGTCGGCGCCGGGCCCGTAGAGCCGCTCGGCCGCGGTCACGGCGCTGATGTCGTTGTCGACGAACACCGGCACGCCCAGCGCCTTGCGCAGCCTCGCCGCCAGCGGCATCCCGGTCCAGCCGAGGCGCACCGACATCCGCAGTGTCCCGGTCTCCGGCTCGACCACGCCGGGCACGGCCACTCCGACGCCCGACAGCGGAAGGCGCCTGCGCTCCGCCTCGTCGATCGCGGAGCGGATCAGGGTGGTGAGCCGGTCGGCGGCGTCTGGCGCGCCCGGGTCGAAGGCGTGCCGGAAGCTGTGCACGGTCTCGGCGTCGAGGCGCGTGATCACTCCGGTCACGTGCTCGTGCGCGACCTGGACGCCGATCGCGTGCGCCGACGCGGGCACGAGCCGCAGCGGGATCGACGGGCGCCCGGTCTGCGACGGGCGCGGGCCCTCCTCGGCCAGCAGTCCCTCGGCCAGCAGCCGGCGCGTGCTCGCGGTGATCGTCGCAGGGCTCAGATCCAGGTGCTCGGCGATCTGCGCGCGGCTGAGCGCGCCGCGCCGCGCGAGCAGCGCGAGCACGGCGGTCCGGGTCATGTCCCCGGCGACCGATCCCGCACCCCAGCGCATCTCCACCGCTTTCCGCGAACCGCCTGTCCGGCCCCGTGCCGGTGACCGGTCAGCTTAAGGCATCCAGGGAGTGCACGGATTCCCCGCCGCTGACTAGCTCTTGACAGCGGCGGCATGCGGATCTACTTTCCACGGAGGTTAATTTACGCCCGAATTAATGAAGGGGAAACCGTGCGCACCCGCATCCCGCGTAGACGGCCCACACGCTTGCTCACGGTCGGGGTGGTGGCAGCGCTGGCACTGGCCGGCACGGCCTCGTCCCTCGCCCTCGGCGCCACCGGATCGAGCGCCGCCGGGTCGAGCGCCGCCGGGTCGAGCGCCACCGAGGCAGCCGGCAACGCGTCGAGCAGCGCGGCGCCGAGCAGCTTCAAAGGCGTGAACTGGGCCGACCCGCGCGACAACTACGCCGCCGACGCGGTCGTCCCGAGCGGGCTGAGCGTCACCGACGACTACCGCACCGTGTACCGGATCGCCGACCACATGGTCGACGGGTTCGGCAAGAACCTCGGCACGAACACCCTGCGGCTGCCGATCAACCCGGCCAGCGTCGGCACCGCCTGGTGGAAGTCGTATCGCGCCGCGATCGACGCCGCCACGGCGAAGGGCGACAAGGTCATCCTGAGCTACTGGGAGTCGAACACCGCGAAGGACGGCAAGATCGACGACCTGGCCGCGTGGAACCAGATGTGGAACACGGTGACCGCCGCCTACGCCCACAACTCCCGGGTCTACTTCGAGCCGATGAACGAGCCCTTCGGCTACACGTCCGCGCAGTGGATCCAGATCTGCACGCAGTGGCTCGCGGACCACGCGAACCTCCCGCGAAACCGCGTCGTCATCAGCGGCACCGGTTACAACGACCACGTGGTCGACGAGGGCGCGAGCGCGGCGCTCGACGGCACGCTGCTGTCGCTGCACTTCTACGGCTACTGGGCGACCCACACGACCGAGGCCGACTGGATCAGCGACCTGCTTCCGCGGATCGGCGCCTACGCGTACCGCACGATCATCGACGAGGCCGGCTCGCCGATGACCATCGGCCTGAACTACGGCGCGCACAACGGCAATGTGTACACGTCCTACCTTGCCGCCATCACGGACATCGCCCGCGGCACGGGGATGGGCCTGGTGTACTGGCCCGGCCTGCGCTTCGGCGATTCGTACTCGATCGAGAGCCTGGACGCCAAGGGCAGGCTGGTGGACAACAGCGTCTCAGGGGTCGATCAGCTGCGCTGGGGTTACGGCTTCGGCACCGTCCCGCCGGTCAACGACCAGCCCGCGGCGCCTCCCGGTCAGCAGATCCAGGGCGTGGCGTCCGGCCGGTGCGTGGACGTCCCGGGCTTCTCGACGACGAGCGGCACCCAGCTGGACCTGTGGGACTGCAACGGCGGCGGGAACCAGTCCTGGAACTAAAACTCAACGCACGAACTCACCATCTACGGCAGCAGGTGCATGCAGGCCGGCACGGGCACGACCAGCGTGAGCGCGGGCGCGGCCGTGACGATCCAGGACTGCACGGGCGCCGCGACGCAGCAGTGGAACGCCAACGCGGACGGGTCCATCACCAGCGCGGCCGACACCGGGCTGTGCCTCGACGCCTCCGGGGCCGGCACCGGCAACGGCACGTCGGTCGACGTGTGGAACTGCAACGGAGCCACGAACCAGGCGTGGAAGCTGAGTTGAGCTGATCCGAGCACACGTTGGAGGAGCCCGGCCGCCGATCGGCGGCCGGGCTCCCCGCATTGCGCGATGAAGGCCGGAGAATCAGAACTCGGTGTGCCCGAGCTCGTGCCGTGCGAGGAACCGCACCTTGGCGGTGGCGGCTGCCTGGAGCTCGAAGACGATCAGCTCATTGCCGTCCGGGCGCAGCACCGGACCCGGGACGTACAGGGTGCGCTGCGGACCGCGCGACCAGTAGCGGCCGAGACAGAACCCGTTGATCCACGCGACGCCCTTGCCCCAGTCCGCGGTGTCGAGGTAGAGGTCCGTGCCGTGCCCGCCGTGCCCGCCATCGTCGCCGCCGTGCGGCAGGTCGAAGGTCGCACCGGCGAACACGGGGCCCGCGAGCGCGGCCGGCCTGCCCTCGGGGCGGTCGCGCAGAGCCTTGGCGACGGGCTCGATCCCGGCCAGATCCAGCGGCAGAGCCTGCCAGCCGGTCACCGGCCGGCCGTTCACCGCCGCCTGGCCTATCAGACCCTTGACCTCGCCGATCCGCGGCCCGTAGTCCACCCGCCCCTGGTCCTCGACCAGCAGGTCCAGCACGCCGAAGGCGTTGTCCGGCAGGGTGAGCGCGCGGTCGTGGTGGTCGCGGGCGAGTATGCCGACGGCGCGCCGGTCGAGGAAGACCTGCGCCCGGTCGCGGACCTCGTCGACGGTGAACACCGCCGGGCCCTGACACGACAGATCCGTGCGGTAGAGGGTGAATCCGCTGTAGTGGCCGAGCTCGTCGGCGGTCGGCAGGCCGTCGCGCGCGGTCCACGTCCCGAGCCGGTCGAGCACCTCCCACAGCGGCAGCACCCTGTCGAAGGCGGTCTCCAGCTCCAGCCCGGCCCTGGAATCCCCGGAATCCCCGGAATCCCGCTCGGACCGGGAGACGTGGCCCGGCGGGGCGGTGCGGCGCCCCGCCGGGTCGATCCGGGCGTACTTCGCGATCACGTCGCGCAGCGCCCAGTACTTGGCCGTCGGATTCCCCGCCTCGTCCAACGGCGCGTCGTAGTCGTAGCTGGTGGTGATCGGGGCGTACGTGCCCTTGTCGTTGGCCCCGTTGGTGAAGCCGAAGTTCGTGCCCCCGTGGAACATGTAGATGTTCACCGACGCGCCGCGGGCCAGCAGCTCGTCGAGGCTGCGCGCGGTCTCGCCCACGTCGGTGACGTGGTGGTGGCCGCCCCAGTCGTCGAACCAGCCGTTCCAGAACTCCGAGCACATCAGCGGCCCGGTCGGCTGGTGCCGGCGCAGCGTGTCGAGGCGCTCGTCCACCCGCGAGCCGAAGGAGGCCGTCTTGTGCAGCTCCGGCAGGCTGCCGTTCTCGATCATGTCGTCCAGCGGCTGGTCGACGCTGGTCAGCGGGACGGTCACGCCGACCCGCCGGGTGAGGTCGAGCAGGGCCTTGAGATACTCCTTGTCGGCGCCGTACGCGCCGTACTCGTTCTCGACCTGCACCAGGATGACCGGGCCGCCCCGGTCGATCTGCCGCGGCACGACGATCGGCGCCAGCTGCCCGTAGTACTCCTCGACCGCGGCCAGGTACCCCGGCTCGCTGCTGCGCACGCCGCAGCCGGAGCTGCGGAACAGCCAGGCCGGCAGCCCGCCGTTGTCCCACTCGGCGCAGATGTACGGCCCGGGCCGCACGATCGCGTACATCCCGTGCTGCGCGACCAGGTCGAGGAACCGGCCGAGGTCCAGCCCGCCGTCGGTGTCGAAGCGGCCGGGCCGCGGGCTGTGCGCGTTCCACGCGACGTAGGTCTCGATGGTGTTGAGGCCCATCGCGCGGGCCTTCGCGATCCGGTCCGCCCACTGCTGCGGATGGACGCGGAAGTAGTGCAGGGCGCCGGCCAGGACGCGGAACGGCTCGCCGTCCAGGAGGAAGTCCTCGTCGCCGATCGCGAACCGGCGCGCGGAGCTGCTCAAGGGGTTTCCTTTCTGTGCGCGGGTGCGCTCAGCGGCGCGTGCGGCCGGCCGGGTCTCGGCCGGCCGCACGGCCGGGGTGGTGCGCGATCAGATCACAGGGCCCTGGCGCCGCCGGTCACTTGCCGGTGACGGTGAAGCCCTGCTGCTGACCGTACTGCGCCGAGGCGGCCAGCCAGCTCTTGATCGCGGAGTTCAGGTCCGACTTGTTCGAGTACGCGTGCCCGACCGAGTCGGCGAAGATGCTGTTGGCGTACACCTGGAAGGGCAGGTAGCTCCAGCCCGGCAGCACCGAGTTCGCCGCGGCCGACAGCACCTCGTTGATCTTCTGGCCGCCGAAGTAGGCCGGGGCCGCGTCCAGGAAGGTGCTGGAGCTGAGCACCGAGTTGAGCGAGGGGAAGCCGCCCTCGTTGGCGAAGATGGTCTCGCCGTCGCCGGCGTTCATGAACTGGATGAAGCCCGCGGCCACCAGCGGGTTCTTCGCGCCCTTCATCACCACGTCGCTCGAGCCGCCGTTCTCCGCGGTGGCCGCCGCGCCGCCGGCCGTCCAGGTCGGCATCGGCGCGACCCGCCAGTCGCCGTTGCCCGCGGTCACGCCGGTCTCCAGGTTGCCGGGCATCCAGGCGCCGGTGACCAGCGAGGCGATGGTGCCGTTGCCCAGGCCGGTGTACCACTCGTTGGTCCAGCCGGAGATCGGGGAGAGCAGGCCCTGGTCGATCAGCCGGCTCCAGGTGTCGGAGAAGGTCTTGGTGCCCGGGTCCTGGGAGTTGATCGTCACGTTCGTGGCGCCGGAGGTCTGGAACGGCTTGCCGCCGGCGTCCCAGATCATGCTGGTGACGAAGCCGGCGTCGCCGGTGTCGGAGGTGATGTACTCCTTGGGGTTGGCCGCGTGCAGCTTCTTGGCGTCCGCGACGTACTCGTCCCAGGTCTTGGGCACGGTCAGGCCGTACTGGTCGAAGACCTTCTTGTTGTAGAACAGCGCCATGGGCCCGGTGTCCTGCGGCAGGCCGACCAGCTGGCCGTTGACGTTGACCGAGTCCCACACGGCCTGCGAGTAGTCGCTCTTGAGGCTGCCCAGGCCGTAGTCGCCGAGGTTGGCCAGCGCGCCGGAGAGCGCGAACTGCGGCAGCGCGTAGTACTCGATCTGCGCGACGTCCGGGATGCCGGAGCCGGCTTTGACCGCGTTCTGCAGCTTGGTGTACTCGGTGTTCGCGGTGCCCGCGTTCACCACGTTCACGGTGATGTTCGGGTACTTCTTCTCGAAGGCCGCGACGATGTCCTTGGTCTGCGGGGCCCAGGCCCACACGGTGATCGTGGCCTTCTGCTGCAGCGCGGCGGCGATCGAGGAGGCGTTCGCGGTCGAGCCGGAGCCCGAGGCGGAGCCTCCGGAGCTGCCGCTGGAGCAGGCGGCCAGGCCGGTGGCGGCGAGAGCGCCGAAGGCCAGCGCGAGTGCGCCGCGGCGCCGGGCCCGCGCGGGACGGGTGATTGCGGTCATCGCTTTACTTCCACTTCCTTGGGGTGAGGGTGGTTCGGGTGAGCCCGAGGTGCTGCGGCGGTGCGCGGATGGCGCGGGTTACTGCTTGACGCTTCCGGCGGTCAGGCCCGACTGCCAGAAGCGCTGCATCACCAGGAACGCGATCACGATGGGGACCACCGTGAGCAGCGAGCCGGTGATGACGAGGTTGTAGATCGCCTGGCCGCCGACGGTGCTGGACTGGGCGTTCCACTCGTTGAGGCCCACGGTCAGCGGGTACCAGGTCGGCTTGCTGAGCATGATCAGCGGCAGGAAGTAGTTGTTCCAGGTGGCGACCACGGAGAAGAGCAGGACTGTGATCATGCCGGGGCGCAGCAGGCCCAGCGAGATGGCGAAGAAGGCGCGCCACTCGCGGGCCCCGTCCACCCGGGCGGCCTCCAGCAGCTCGGTGGGCACCGCGTCGCGGGAGTAGATCCACATCAGGTACAGGCCGAAGGGGTTGACCAGCGACGGCAGGATGATCGCCCAGGGGGTGTTGGTCAGCCCGAGCTTGCTGAACATCAGGAAGGTCGGCACCGCCAGCGCCGTGCCCGGTACCGCCACCGCGCCGAGCACGAGCGCGAAGACGCCGCGCTTGCCGGGGAAGTCGAACTTGGCCAGGCCGTAGCCGCCGAGCGTGGCCAGCAGCGTGGCGCCGCCCGCGCCCACCACGACGTACAGCAGGGTGTTGAGGAACCAGCGCACGAACACGCCGTTGTCGTAGGTGAAGGTCCGCCCGATGTTGTCGAAGAGGGCGAAGTGCCCGCCGAACCACAGGCCCTGCGTGCTGAACAGCGCGCCCTGCGTCTTCGAGGAGTTGACCAGCAGCCAGAACAGCGGCAGCAGGGAGTAGACCAGGCCGAGGGTCATCACCGCGGTGAGCAGCTTGGACTTGGGCCGCTGCCGCGGATTCCAGTGCCGGCGGTGGTCGCGGGCCAGGCGCGGGGCGCGGCGGGCCGTGTCCGGGTTCTGCGTCGCGGATGCGTGTTCGGCGACTGATGACATGCTCACGCCCCCTGCTTCCGGGTGCCGGCGCGCTGGACGATGTAGGCGATCACCATCGTCGCGACGCCCATCAGCACCGCGATGGTGGCCGAGTAGTTGTACTCCTGGCCGGCGAAGGAGAGGTTGTACGCGTACATGTTCGGCGTGTAGTAGCTGCTGATCGTGTCCGGCGAGAGCGGCTTGAGGATGTTCGGCTCGTTGAACAGCTGGAAGCTGCCGATGATGGAGAAGATCGTGGCGATCAGGATCGCCGGGCGCAGCGCCGGCAGCTTGATGTGCCAGATCACCCGCCAGGACCCGGCGCCGTCCAGCTCGGCCGCCTCGTACAG
>Ga0070714_100003356_pt1 | contig 11929 bp, 8 predicted proteins | sample LARL83metaG_FD_65450 | JGI IMG/M metagenome (GOLD analysis project Ga0070714, IMG submission 65450) | Corn, switchgrass and miscanthus rhizosphere microbial communities from Kellogg Biological Station, Michigan, USA - LAR L8-3 metaG | ecosystem: Host-associated > Plants > Roots > Rhizosphere ... | reverse complement strand
GCCGTCAAGATCCAGTACCCCGGCGCGGGGCGGGCGCTGCTCAACGACTTCACGCAGCTAGCGCGGATCGGGCGGCTGTTCGGCATCCTCATGCCGGGCCTTGACGTCAAGCCGATGCTCGACGAGCTGCGCGACCGCGTCGCAGAGGAACTGGACTACCACCTGGAGGCCGAGGCCCAGCGCACGTTCGCGAAGGCCTACCGGGGCGACCCGGACATCTTCGTGCCGGACGTGGTCACAGAGACGGATCACGTGCTGGTGACCGAGTGGATGGACGGCACGCCGCTGTCGAAGATCATCAGCGACGGGTCGCGCGACGAGCGGAACCGGGCGGGCATCCTACTGACCCGGTTTCTGTTCTCGGGCCCCGCGCGGGCCGGGCTGCTGCACGCGGACCCGCACCCGGGCAACTTCCGCCTGCTGGCGGACGGGCGGCTCGGCGTCCTGGACTTCGGGGCAGTGGACCGGCTCCCAGACGGGCTGCCGCCGATCTTCGGCCGGCTGCTGCGCATGATGCACGACCCCAACCCGGACATCACCGAGGTCGAGCGGGTACTGCGGGCGGACAACTTCCTGCGGCCGGGGATTGCGGTTGACCTGGACGCGCTGCGCGCGTTCCTCGCGCCGCTGGCCGAGCCGTCATCGGTGGAGACGTTCAAGTTCACGCGGGAGTGGCTGCAGGCACAGGCAGGGCGCGTCACCACCGACGCGGCCACCGCACAGGTCACCCGCAAGTTCAACCTGCCGCCGTCCTACGTGCTGATCCACCGCGTGTCGACCGCGGGGATCGGCGTGCTGTGCCAGCTTGAATGCGAGGGGCGGTTCCGCGACGAAGTGGTCCGGTGGGTGCCCGGGTACGCGGACTCATAATCAGTGGCAGCAGGCGAGTGGGTGATGATCTCCAATGCCGGGACACCGGGCCTTTCATCAGCCATCAGAACGGCTGGTTGCTTCGCCCGGCCCGCCCACTCAACGCTGACGTCGGGCGGCCCGGCCCGCCGCGCAACTGGGCCGGGCGCACCTACCGCGTTACCCGGTACACCGTCATGCCACGCGGCGGTCACTTCGCCGCGCACGAGGAACCAGACCTGTTCGCCGACGACCTCACCGAGTTCTTCCGGCCGCCGCGCTAAGGCGATGGGTCTGTCGTGCCGTCATAGGCTGGCGAGAACGTCCTCGATCCGGATGGGCAGCCGGCGGAAGCGTGTGCCGGTGGCGTGGAAGATGGCGTTGCCGATCGCCGCGGATACGCCAACCATGGCGACTTCACCGAGTCCCTTGACCCCCACAGGGTTAATCACCGGGTCCGGCTGGTCGATGAAATCGACGTCAATCTCGTGAATGTCGGCGTTGACAGCGACGGGGTACTCTTCCATGGTCGAGTTGAGGAACCCGCCGTAGCGGGCGTCAACCAGGCTTTCCTCGCGTAGTGTGGCCCCTATTCCCCAGATCACCCCGCCGCGGACCTGGCTGGCGGCGGTTATCGGGCTGGCGACCCGGCCGCAGTCCGCGACGCTGACGACCCGCGGGACCCGGATCCGGCAGGTTGTCGGCTCGACGCGTACCTCTGCGAAGTGCGCGATGTAGCTAAATGTTACGAAGCCGGGGTATTCCGGGCCGGCCATGGCGGGCAGTCCCCTGCGCAGCCGGTCCACGGCGACGTCGGCCGGCTGCCCCTGGGCCATGGTGGTCGCCTCGGCGTCCACGCGGTCCGTACCCGTGGCGGCGACGGCGGCGCGCAGGTCGACGGGGCCGGTGTGCGGCAGGCCGAGCCGGGCGCGGAGCTCGCGCAGAGCGGCGTGCACGGCGGGCAGCGCCGTCGCCGTGCCCCAGGAGCCGGCCGTCAGGTGCTGCGGGGCGCTTCGGGTGTCGCCGACGCTGACCTGTACCGCCGCCGGGTCGATGCCGAGGTCATTGGCGACCAGGCTGGTGATCGCGGTGCGGATACCCTGGCCCATCTCGTGGCCGGCTACTGCGACGCTGACGGTTCCGGCAGTATCGGCGGACAGTTTCGCGATTGCCGGGGCGGTGCTGCCCGGGTAGGCGCCGATGGCCACGCCCCAGCCGATCAGGGTCCCGTCGCTGCCCCGCATGGAACGCGGTTCCGGATTACGGTCGGCCCAGCCGAAGCGCTGTGCGCCGCGCCGCAGGCACTCGGAAACGTACCGGGAGGAGAACGGCAGGCCCGTGACCGGGTCGGTCATGGTGTCGTTGGCCAGGCGGATCGCGACGGGGTCCTGGCCGGTCGCGTACGCGACCTCGTCTACTGCGGATTCCATGGCGAACACGGAGATGTGCTCGAACGGCGCTCGCATGTAGCCGGGGGTCTGCACGTCGGTCCGGACCAGCCGCTGCTGGCCGCGGAAGTCTCGGATGCCGTAGAGCCGTGCGGACACCTCGGTATAGAGGGCGGGGAACAGGTCATGCCGCGAGGTCTGCTGGTCGATCTCGTGGATGGCCGCCAGCAGCCGCCCTGAGGTGTCGGCGCCCAGCCGGACGCGCTGCCGGCTGGCTGGGCGGAAGCTGGACTGGTGGAAGGTCTGCGGCCGGGTCAGCATCAGCTTGACCGGCCGGCCGAGCCTGCGGGCGGCGACTGCCAGCGGCCCGATGTGCGGCTGGAGCGAGTTCTTCTGCCCGAACCCGCCGCCGACCGACGGGGAGATGACCTGGACCCTGCCGGGGTCCATGCCGAGCTGCTGAGCCACGCCATTCTGGATGGCACTGGAGTTCTGCGTGCCCTCGTGCACTACCAGCGTGTCCCCGTTCCATTCCGCGACGCTGCTGATCAGCTCCATCGGCACCGGGTGCTGGGCAGGGCCGTGGATCTCGACCTCGACCTGCACCGGCGCGGCGGCGAAGGCCGCGCCGGCGTCGCCGACGACGGTGTCGGCGAGCATCGGGATCGGGATGGCCTGCGACTGGACGACCGTCTCGGCGCCATCGGCGTCGATGGTAGTCGCGGCCTGCTCTGGCTCGTAGGTAGCCGTGATCAGCCCGGCCGCCTCGGTCGCGATGGACAGCGTGTCGGCCACGACCAGCGCGATCGGCTGCCCGCGGTAAGCGATGTGGTCGCTGGTGAGCGGCTGAAGGCTTTGGAACCCGTAACCGCCGCCCATGATGAACCCGGGGGACTTCAGTTCGTCCGGCTCGATGCGAGTGATGATCAGGTTTACGCCAGGGACGCTCTCCGCCGCGTCGGTGTCGACGCTGACGACCCGGCCCTTGCTGATCGTCGCGACAGCGAACGCCGCGTAGGCCAGGCCATCGGGGGCGCGGTCAGCGCCATAGCGTAGCGTGCCGGTGACCTTGGCGCGAGCGTCCACTCGCTGCAGTGCAGTGCTCATGCTCATCGGGCAGCCCTTTCCGCGGCGATGCGCAGCGCGTCGACGACGGTGCGCTTCGCCAGCTCGATCTTGAAGGCGTTGTCAGTGCCGGCGCGGGCGCCGGCCAGCGCGGCCTCGCCCGCCGCGCGTGCGGTCTCCGCGGTGAGCGGCTGACCGGCGAGCGCCACCTCGGCGGCCCGGGCGCGCCACGGCCGGGTGGCGACACCGCCCAGCGCGATCCGGCACTCTCCGACCCGGCCCTGGCCAGTGAAGACCAGGCCGACGGCGGCGGAGGCGAGCGCGAACGCGTACGACTCGCGGTCACGGATCTTCAGGTACGTCGATCCGCGCCCGGCCTGGGTGACCGGTACCCGGATCCGCGTGATCAGCTCGTCTGGGGCCAGCGTGTGCTCACGATCAGGTGTCTCACGGGGCTCAAGGTGCAGATCGGCAAGCGCCATGGTCCGCTCGCCGTGCGGGCTGATGACGTCGATGACCGCGTCGAAGGCCAGCAAGGCGACCGGCCAGTCGCCCGCGTAGGCGGCGGTGCACGCTGTGCTGGTGCCGAGGACGGCGTTGCCGCGGTCGATGCCGCCCTGCGCCGCGCAGCCGCTGCCCGGCGCCCGCTTGTTGCACGGGAACGCCTGCTCGCGGAAGTAGGGACACCGGGTGCGTTGCAGTAGGTTTCCCGCGACCGTCGCCATGTTCCGCAGTTGCTGGGACGCCGCCCGCCACAGCGACTCGGACAGGACCGGGTAGTCGCGCCGCAGCACCGGGTCGTCCGCCACGTCGGCCATCCGGGCGCCGCCGCCGAACACCAGGTAGTCCGGGCCGGAAGTGTCGATGACATTGAGCTCGGCGAGGCGGCTGACGTCTACCAGCGCCGACGGTCGTTCAACGCCCAGCTTCATCAGGTCATACATGGTTGTGCCGCCGGCCAGGAATCTGGCGTCCGGGCCCGCCGCAGCGATGGCCTCGACGGCCTCGGCGACCGACGAGGGCGCGGCGTAGGTGAAAGAACGCATTCTCTTACTCCTCCGCCTGCCCGGCGGCCTGCCGGATAGCGGCCACGATGCCCACGTAGGCGCCGCACCGGCACAGGTTGCCGCTCATGTACTCGCGGATCTCGTCGTCGTCGCCAGCGTGGCCTTCGGCGATACACGCCAGGCCGGACATGATCTGGCCGGGCGTGCAGTATCCGCACTGCAGCGCATCGTTGTCGATGAACGCCTGCTGGAGCGGGTGCAACGTGCCGTCGGCGCAAGCGACGCCCTCGATGGTGCGCACCTCACGGCCTTCTGCCTGCACCGCCAGAGTCAGACAGGAGACCACCCGGCGGCCGTCGAGATGCACGGTGCACGCGCCGCACTGACCGTGATCGCATCCCTTCTTGGTACCGAACAGCTCCAGCCGGTCCTGCAGGACCTGGAGCAGCGATTCGCGGACATCCAGGTCCAGGTCGACCTTCTGCCCATTGACAGTGAATACCGTCATCAGATTCCCTCCTTTGGTACCGAGACGGACCGGAACGGCCAGCGCCGCCCGATCCCCACGTGCAAGATGACTGGCAGCCCGATCGCGTTTAGGCCGACGTACGACACCCAGTCCGCAGCTGTGGCCCGATGCCAGGAAACGGTCCCGGCGAAAGCGGTGAGCACGCTAAACAGCACCGCCGCGGCGACAGCGACCAAGGCGAGGGTGCCGAAACGCCCGGCCCGGCGCGGCCACCCATCGAACAGCATCCCCACGAGTAGCCCGCCGGCGATCACACAGCCGCAGGCAGCACTGATCAGGTCCGCTGCCAGGCCCAGCGCTGCTGACAGCAGCCAGTAGGTGCCCAGCGCGCCGCCGATCACGGCGGCGTTATTGGCCAGCAGCCGCAGCCCACGCGACCTGATGGCGTTGAGCGGCCATCCGTGCAGCACCACGAACAGCACCGTCTGCCACATGCCCGTGATCACCATCAGCGCCCCGAAATCGCTGCCTTTCATCAGGCCGGAGTGCGTGCGGGCGCTGCCGGCCGGATCTGTGACGGTCACCACCGTCCATGCCAGCAGCAGCCCCATCGCCCACGCGATGACGAGCGCGAACACTCCGGACCAGGTCCTGCTGAACCTGGTCAGCGGCCACCGCTCACAAGCCAGGGTCAGCTGCAGCACCGCAACGAAGGCCGCCCCCGCCAACGGCATGGTCGCCGGGAACGTGGCCGCGTGCCGCGGCCCGGCCCCGGGCTCGAAGATGCCCGCCAGATCCAGCCGGGCAGTCGCCGCCTGCCCGGCCATGGTCAGAACGATCGCGCCTATGGCCACCAGCACGGTGTCCGCCCAGCCCGCCCACGCTCGCTGCAACCGGGTGCCGGGCCAGTCGTCCCACCAGAACGCGATCACCGCCACCACCGGCAGCGCGAACGTCGTCAGCGGGGCCAGCACGAGCACCGATCCGTTGGCCCCGCCCGCCCCGAAGGCAAAGAGAACGGTGAAGGGGACCACGAACAGCAGGCCGCCCGTGAGCCCCAGCCCGGGCTGGCGGGCCAGCCGGGCGGCCTCAGCCTGGCGGACATCGCCGGGCTGCAGGTGCCGGGGCGTCGTGATGAGCGGCCGGTCCGCATCCACGGCTATCGTCGTATGACGGTGCCGAACAGAACCGGCCGCAAGCGAACCGGTCATGCCGGGCTGATGTAAGGGAAAGCGCTGCCGCGCTGCTCCTCCGCGACGGACGGCTTCAGCCCGGACGGCACGGCGGTGCCGGCGACAAGGGACAGCATGAACTCGGGCGCGTTGTCGGCCAGCGTTCGCCCGTTGCGGACCGCGAAGCCGAACGTCGCCGGCGTGCCTACCACGTACGGCAGGACGTCGGGGAACAGTTCCCTGGCCACGGTCTGGCCGTAGCCGTGGGGATCGCCGGAGGTCCCGCTGGCGGCCACAACGGCGGCGACCTGGTCGCCGACGTACTTGGCGACGGCATCCACGTCCTGTGACGGGTGCCGGGTGTTGGCGGGATTAGCGAAGTCGGTGTCGCCCGGCCAGAAGATCGGCCACATCATCGGGTACCCGGCGCGATTGATCTGCCGCCACCCGCCGGCGTCGGTGGCGAGCTTGGTAGCGCACCAGACGCTGATCCGGGTACCGGGCCGCAGCCGCGCGTCGGTGTGGGGGATCTCCAGCACGATCGACTCCACGGTGGTGCCGGCGAAGCTGTTCTTCGCGCTCTCCGGCCGCCACTGCGAGAGGTCCGGCGCGGTGCCCTTGGCCACCGCCGCGTTGATGATGGACAGCAGCGAAAGGTCGATGTAGAACGAGTCGGCAGCTCGCCCGGCCCACAGCCGGGCGCCGTTCCCGCTGGCCGTCTGACCCGTCCGGCCCTCCAGCATGAGTTGGCCGCCCGCGGAATCCTCGGCCGCTTCCGCGCCGGCGAGGACGTGCAGCCGCAGCGCCTGCTGCCCGGCTGCGTCCGGCTCCCCGAAGGAGACCCGGTAGGTCACGTCCTCGAAATCGGCACCGTCGAAGTGCACCTTGAACTCATAGCGCGCCTCCGGGTGGAAGCCCGGCTGGGCGTAGACGCCGGTGATGTTGGAGTTGACGTCCATGATGAACACCGTGCTGTGCTCGCCCGCGAAGACATAAAGATCGTCAATGTACAGCTGGCCGTTCTGCGCCGCCAGGGGCGTGTCCAGGTGATGTGACATGAGATAGCCCTTTCCTCCGTGGTGACTCGTCGCCTCGACGCGAGGACGATCGTGCGCCCTCCGTTATGGCCCTAGCCGGCTTTCCCGCCTGCCGGCCACGTCAGCGACGCTACGGGCGGCCCCCGCGCGGGGCATCGGTCAAGTGACCATCGATTGACCCTTCAGCTATCCTCCTGACGTGGGAAATGCGCAGCTCATCGGGCGGGAGGCAGAGACCGGTCGTCTCAGTGTCGTGATCGACGCCGTAGGCGAGAGAGGTGCCGCGCTGATCGTCCGCGGTGAGGCCGGCATCGGGAAATCGGCGCTCCTGGCGGAGGCGACGGCGCACGCGCACATGTCGGGGCTGCGTGTTCTCAGCACGGTGGGCGCGGAGTCCGAGGCGCACCTGCCCTACGCCGGCCTGCATCAGCTCCTGCGGCCGGTGCGCGACAGCTTCGGCGTGCTGCCCGCCAGTCAGCGGGAAGCGCTGCGGGCGGCGCTCGGCCTTACCGAGGCGACCGTGCCGGAGGGCTTCCTCGTCGCGCTCGCCGTCTTGAACCTCATCTCCGAGGTGGGCGAGGCGGCTCCGGTGCTCATCGTCGCGGAGGACGCGCACTGGCTGGACTCGTCTACCGCCGACGTGCTCGCGTTCCTTGCCCGGCGCCTGGAATCGGAGCCGATTGTCCTGCTGGCGGCGGTCCGCAGCGGCATTCCGTCCCGATGGGACGACACGGGGCTGCCCGAGATGCTCGTCCCGCCGCTGTCGGCGGAAGCCGCCGCCATGCTGCTCGATGACAACGCGACGGATCTTCCCGCCGGGGTACGTCAGCGATTGCTCGCCGAGGCGGCGGGGAACCCGCTGGCACTGATAGAACTGCCCGTCGCCGTCCGCGGCGTGGACGGCTCGGTCACTCTCGGGAGCCCGTGGCTCCCGCTCACCGACCGGCTGGAGCGCGCCTTTACGCAACGGCTCACCGCGTTGTCTCCGGCCATCCAGGTCGCCCTGCTCGTTGCCGCGCTTAACGACAGCGCGGACCTCGCGGAAACGCTCGAGGCCACACGCTTGATCACCGGCCAGGCGATCACTGCGGCTGACCTCCAGCCCGCGGTCGATGCCCGGCTCATCGGAGTCGGCAACCATCAGCTCACGTTCTGGCATCCGCTTGTTCGCTCGGCCAGCCACCAGAGCGCCGGAAGTGACCGCCGCCGGGACGTGCACCGGGCGCTGGCCGTTGTCCTGGCCGGCTATCCCGATCGCCGGACGTGGCACCTTGCGGCCGCCAGCGACCTCCCCGACGAGCGCATCGCGGCCGAACTTGAGGCGGTCGCGGCTCGGGCACAGCGCCGCGGCAGCGGCGCCACCGCCGTCGCCGCACTGGAACAGGCCGCCCGACTGAGCCCGGATCCCGAGAACCGCACCGACCGCCTGCTCCGGGCCGCGGATGCCGCGGTCGACCTCGGCCGCCGCGAAACGGTCGGCCGGCTCCTCGGCGAAGCCGAACAACTGGACCTGTCGAGTCAGCGGCGCGCCCGGGTGGCATGGATCCGGGCCGCGTTCGACGACGGTCTGCGGGACCAGACCACGGACGCCGCGGCCCTGGCGGACCTCGCCAGGGGCGTTGCCGCTGACGGCGACGTCGATCTCGCCGTCCGGATTCTGTGGAGCGCCGCGCTGCGTTGCTTCTGGACCGAACCCGGAACCACCGCCAGGAACCGCATCGTCGACGTGGCCGAGCATCTCCCCCTTGATCCGCTGGACGCCCGACTCCTTGCCATCCTCAGCTTCGCAGCACCGATCGACCGCGGTGCGGCCGTGACGGAGCGTTCCCAGCACCTGCTCTCTCAGCCGATCGGCCCGCAGGCCGAACGACTAATAGGCAGCCTAGCCGCGATGATCGGCGCTCCTGAGGTGGCGGTCGCGCGATCCGGCGCCTCGCTGATCGGCCTGAGGTCACAGGGGCGCCTGCAACTGCTGGCCCGTGCGCTCACCACGCAGGCAGCATGCGCGGTGCAGATAGCCGACCTCGCGGTGGCGATTCCCGCCGCCACCGAGGCGGGTGAACTGGCCCGGGAGACAGACCAGCCGTTCGAACTCGGCTTCAACCTGGCCACTCAAGCGAAGCTTGCCGCCATCCGCGGCCATTTCGATGATGTGGACGCGCTGGCCAGCGAGGCCGAAAGGATTGGCGCGCCGGTCGGCGCGCGTCCCGTGCTGGCTACGACGCAATATGCCCGCGCGCTGGTGGCGCTCGGTACTGGCGATTACGCGCAGGCTCTCGCGCGCCTGCTTCGCGTGCACGACCCAGCCGATCCGTCATACCATCTCGCCTTGCGCTTTTACACGATCGCGGATCTCGCGGACGCCGCCAGCCGCAGCGGCCAGCCCGGCGACGCGGCCGGCGTGTTCTCCGAGCTTGAGGAGGCGGCGACCCGCACGCCATCACCGTCCCTGCACGACGGCCTGCGGCTGGCCCGGGCCGTGCTGGCCGACGACGGAGCAGCCGAGGACCTCTTCGAGGCAGCCCTGGCTGCGGACCTGTCGCGACGGCCGTTCGTGCGGGCGCGAACGGAACTCGCCTTCGGCGAATGGCTGCGTCGGCAGCGCCGCACTGCGCGGGCGCGGGAATGCCTCCGCACAGCCCGCGACACGTTCGATGCCCTCGGCGTCGCCCCCTGGAGCGAGCGGGCCCGCCGCGAGCTTCGGGCCGCTGGGGAACGCAGCAGCGAACGGCAGGTCGCGACCAGCGACCGCCTCACCGCACAGGAATACCAGATCGCACAGCTAGCCGCCGAGGGCCTGACCAACCGGGAGATCGGCAGGCGCCTCTACATCTCACACCGGACTGTGGGCGCCCACCTCGCGCGGATCTACCCCAAACTGAACGTCACCTCCCGGGTTCAGCTGTACAACGCGCTCAGCGCCTGAGGCCCGCCGTGGGACACTGTCCCGGCGCGGCCACCAGCGCGGTCGGCCTGCCTGGCCTGCCTGGTCACTCGACGGTCACTTGACCGATGCCCCGGGCGATTGACCGCTCTTAACGTCAGTGAGGTAGCTGGGCGGAAGCCCCGGATTCGGTGCGGGTCCGGCATCACCGACGAGAGGAACCCTGATAGGGACGGTTACTACCCGGGACCGCACTGGTCAGGGACCCGCTGGCGGGGGGTGGGGCAGCGGGCTGGCGCCATCCGGCCGCAGGCCATCGAAGATGAGGGCGAGATACCGGCGCCACAGGCCAGGCGGCGCATCCGGGACGTAGCTGGTGATATAGCCAGGTGCGCACATCAGCAAAATGACGTCGCTGCCGGTGATATCAGCGCGCACCGCTCCGTTGTCCCTGGCGCGGCCGACGAGCGCGTGAATCGTCTGGAACATGCGCGAGCGGGCTTGGACCACAGCCGCGCTAGGCTCGCCGACCTCCTGCAGGAACGACAGGTCACGCTGCTGTTGCTGCTGCGCGGCGATGGTGAGGAACTCCAGCAGGGCAGCGCCCGGGTCAGCCGCCTCCAGCAGCCGTTCGCCGACTCCGGTCAGCACGGCTATCCGGTCCAAAACTATCGCCGCGATGAGATCGTCTTTGGTGGCGAAATGCCGGAAAACCGTGCCTTTGCCGACGCCAGCCCGGCGCGCGATATCGGCGACGGAGGCGTCCAGGCCCCGCACGGCGAACTCTTCCGCGGCCGCCCGCAACAGCGACTCCCGATTGCGGGCGGCGTCAGAGCGCAGGGGGCGGGGCTCGGTCACCCCATCAGGCTAGCAAGTTGACCGCACGGTCCGGTTATTGCTAACGTCCCTCCCGGAACATGACCGCACGGTCCGCTTTGGAGGAATGCGTGAAGGCAGTTATTGCGACTGGCTACGGGCCACCCGAGCAGTACATCGTGGCTGACATGCCGGTACCGCACCCGGGACCAGGGCAGATCCAGGTCCGGATCGCCGCCGCTTCGGTCAACCCGGGCGACATCGTCATCCCCGGCGGCGAGTTCCGCCATTTCGCGCCGCTGGAGTTCCCCCATGTACCCGGAAACGACTTCGCTGGCACGGTCGCCGAAGTCGGCGCCAGCGTGACCGCATACCGTCCCGGCGACGAGATCTTCGGCCATTCAGTGCCCCGGGCGCTGCGTGCGATGGCCGGTGCCAGGCGGCCATCGCTGAGCACCGGCACCCTCGCCGAGTACGCCGTCTTCGAGGCCGACACCCCTTTCCTGGCTCACCGCCCGCCTAGCCTGCCGACCGAGCAGGCAGCCGCCTTGGCTACGACCGGCCTGACCGCCCGCGCGCTGATGACCACCGCCAGGGTCCAGCCAGGCGAGACAGTCTTGGTCATCGGCGCCACTGGCGGCGTCGGGACTACGCTGATCCCGCTGCTGGCCGCCGCACAGGCCCGGATAATCGCCACCGCGACCGACGCCGACGCCGGTCTCCTGCGTGACCTGGGCGCAAGCCAGATCATCGGATACGCCGAAGCCGGCTATCCCGCCGGGACCGACGCCGCGTTCAACCTCGCGCTGCCCGGCAACCAGCTGGCCGGCCTCGCCAGGGCGATCCGCCCTGGCGGACGGCTGCTCACCATCACCTACCCCGTCCCCGAGCAGGAATCGACAGGCCGCGACGACATAGCCCTGCACTTCGTGCTCGACATGGACGGCGCACTCGGCGGCATGCGCGAAGCCGGCGAACTTGCCGCGCACGGCGACCTCAAAGCTACCATCGCCCGCCGCTACACCCTGGACGAGGGACCACGTGCCTGCGTCGATTTCGCCCGCCGGCACACCACCGGCAAACTCGTCGTTACCGTGTAACGCCGCGCCGCTGGTCTCTTAGACGGCGGAGGGCCAGGCGCGCAGGTCGCGCAGGCGGGCCGCGACATCGGCTGATTGCGGGGAACAGTTGGTCGCCGCGCTGATCAGCAGGCAGCCGTGGGGGCGGTCGGGTCGGGTGTAG
>Ga0070714_100003355_pt1 | contig 11930 bp, 10 predicted proteins | sample LARL83metaG_FD_65450 | JGI IMG/M metagenome (GOLD analysis project Ga0070714, IMG submission 65450) | Corn, switchgrass and miscanthus rhizosphere microbial communities from Kellogg Biological Station, Michigan, USA - LAR L8-3 metaG | ecosystem: Host-associated > Plants > Roots > Rhizosphere ... | reverse complement strand
GCAGCCCGATCAGCCCCACGTACACGTCGCACTCTCGCACCCGGGCCCGGCAGTATTCAGCGGGCTTCTCATCACGGACGGGGAAATACGCCATATCGGTGATCGCGTCCCCCGCATCGCTCACCGCTGCCTCCGCGGCCGCCACAAACGGCCGGTCAGGCGGGAGTTCCCGCAACTCAGCGGTATGGCTCAAAAAGACCCGCCGCGGCGCCTCCACGATGCCGACCTTACTATACGTAAGGCCGTCATAGCTCTACACTGATCCTCACCGGTAATTGCGCGGGGAGCGCGATGAGCTCTTTCAAATCCGATCAGGACTTCCGGCGGACGGCCAGGCAGCTGGGCGTCGATGAAAAGACGCTCCGTCGCTGGCTGAATACGGCGGACCCTGATGAGCTCCTGCCGCGGGCGCCCGCAGTGGTGGTTGACAACGGCAACAGCCTCGAGAAGCACCTAGGCGAAGCCGTGTGGTACATAAAGGAGGACCGCGTACGGGAGGAGGATGCCCTCCTGCAGCGGACGGCCAGGGCGGTGGGTCGCTGGCCACAAGGTGATCGGGGCTGTGGCCCAGACCTTCGGGGTCAATGAGGAGTACCTGGGGAGCCGTGTGGATCATGAAGGAGAACCGCTATCGGCAGGCGTGTTCTCTCAAATCCGACAAGGACATTCAGCAGGCGGCCCGGCGGCTGGGGATCGACAAGAAGAAACTGCGCCGTGCCATGAACAATGGGGGCTGTAGGCGCTCGCGATGGACGCAGCGCGGAGCAGGTCCCCAGGAGCCGATTATGTCGCCGAGGTCCTGGGATTGGACGCGGAGGCCCTGCGCTCTCACCTGCGAAGTGGGTGGGAAGCGCGCCAACGGGCAGAAGAACTCAGGAGAGCGCGCCCGTGCTGGCTGGAATACCCTCCTGACGCTCACTTCGGACCGGAGGACGCGATGAGCTCTCTCAGAATAGCTCAGGACATCCGGCGGGCGGACGGGGAACTGGGAATCGACCAGGCCGCCCCGCGTGGCGTGCTGGACTCGGACAAGCTCGCCGAGTTCGCGCTCGGGATGGTGGACGGCGGGCGTTCGATCGAGACCGTGGCCCGGAGCCTGGGGATCACCGAGGACAAGATCGATGAGGAGCGTTCGAGGCAGGCCTCGATCGCCTTCCAGCGCTATCTGCTGGAAATTCCTCTTTCCTGACGTTCACTTCGGATCGGAGGACACCATGATCTCTCTTGGAACAGAAAGGGACCGCCGGCGGGTGGCCCGGAAACTGAGAATCGACAAGGCGAGGCTGCGCGATCTGGACTCGGACATGCTCGTCGAGTTTGCCGCCTGGCTGGTGAGAACCGGCCATCCGATTGAGACCGTGGCCCGGGGCCTGGAGATCACCGAGGACAAGATCGCGGAGGAGCGCTCGAGGCAGGAAAGGTACCCGGACAAGCTCGTCAAGTTCGCCGCCTGCCTGGTGAGAACCGGCTATCCGATCGAGACCGTGGCCAAGATCCTGGGGATCGCCGAGGACAAGATCGTGGAGGAGCGCTTGAGGAAGGAAAGGTACGATGCGGCGACGCGGGCGATGGGAGCGACCACGCGCCACTTGATGGAATATCCGCCGTCCTGAGGCACCACGGGCCCGTTCGGGATAATCTCACGAACCCCGCTGCAGCGTGTGGTAGCCGTACCGGACGCGGGCGGCAGCGATCGTCGCGCCGAACACGACCGGGTTGGCGATGGCGTCCTCCCGCTCGACGACGGTGGCGGCCAGGTTGGTGACTCCAGTCAGCCGGTGGCACGGACCACGACCACGCTGTCGTCGCCGCCGACCAGCGCAAAATTTCCATTGGACTGAAGAGCGGTACGATCGGCGACGCAGGCCACACCTCGGAGCGGGCGGGACATGGTGAGACAGGCTAAGACCGTACGGTGCCGTCGGGCGCGGCCAGCACGGATGTGGGCGACAGGCCGGGACGGGCTGGGATGGCGCTCGGCGCGCTCATAACCCAGCTACAGCAGGCTCGCTGTAGCTCTCCGAGCCTGACCGTGGTAAATACGCGGCCAGGTCGCGGCTGGGAGCGACAGACGCGGCGACGCGTGCGTTGTGCCTCCTGGTCATTTCGAGGCGCCTACGCGGCCGGGCTGGGCGGCTGTGATCCTTGCGGTGGGCCCGACTGGCCGACCACTTACGTGAGGTGCGGGGTCGTCTGGCGAATGCGCGGCGAAGTTGAGGCGGTCAGCCGCATATATGCAGGGTAGATTATATGGGACAGCGGTCTGTAAAACCGCCCCCTTCGCCTTGGCGCCTCCTGGTCGTAGGCAAGCCAGCCCGTTTCCGAGCTGGCCCCGGGCTGCGCACTGGAATGGCTGATATGCGCGTCGCGTATACCGCTTGCACCTGACGGTTCACGAGCGCCGATTCGGCAGGGAGATATGGGTGCTTCTGATCCGTCGGCGCATGCTTTGTTCCTCACGGTGGGTCATTCCCGGCCCGGCCTGGCCGAGGGTAACGGGATGGCTGGCAGGCCAGCGGTAGCCGGCGGCAGCCGGCCTTCGGGCGGCCGTCGGCATCGGGTGAAAATGGCCGGCGTTGACAGCCGCGGGCGGGCGCGCGTGCCAGTGTGACAGGGCCGGGTCCGGAGTTGTCGGCGCGACGGCGGACCGGGGCCGCTGCGGCCAACACAAGAGCAACACAAGTCCGGGTCCAGGAGGCGTCCAACACGCGAGCAACACGAACAAAACGGCATTCCCCGGCACACCTGGGCACGGGTGTTAAAATCGTGGTGTCAGCTCCACTACCAGGATGGATGCGCTCTAGCTGGGCTGAATGGTCAATGCTCGCCGGTGGCATCGGGAGCGATAGACCTTCTGAAAAGCGGAAGGTCGGCAGTTCGACCCTGCCCCTGACCCACTTACCACCAGGCAGAAGTTCCACAGGTGAACCGGGTTTTCGCTGGTCAGTGGGCAGATGCGTCACTATCTTAACAGGTGTGCCGGGGAGTGCCGTTTCGTCCGTGGGGAACCTGTGGGGGCGGCCCGGGACGCGGACTTGTGGGTTTTTGTGGGGTCGCCGGAGGGCCTTTGCTCTGGCATGGCCAGCGGGTTTGAAGCGCCTTCGGCTGAGCTGACCCGTCTCCTGTAGAAGCTTCGGCGCCAACCCGGAAAGGTTTGCGCCTGTTGGTGCCGTTCGTGATCTTTGCCATGCCTGTCCTGATATGGCCGGGTCAGTCCTGCGCTGGCTGGCAGGATCTGCCTCGTCTAGGTGAGGGTTGCGCGGGCGTCGTCGGGTACGGCCGGGCTGCGGGTGGTGCGTGACTGGAAGCGAGAAGCGCATGACCGCACCGCAGCGGTGCTCCCGGCAGTCCGGGCGGCTGGATGCTGGGTGTTCCAGGCCGAGATCGGCTCGTTCCGGCTGTATCTGGCGGCCGGGCGGGAGTCGGCCCGGACGATCCGCGCCTACAGCGACGCGGTGCGGTGGTTCGCCGCCGCCCATCTGCTCGGGCAGACCAGCCGGGACGGCTGGGAGCAGGTAGACGGCCAGGACATCCGGCAATGGGTGACGTGGCGGCTGGACCATTACAGCGAAGCGTATGCCAGCAACCAGTACCGGGCGCTGCAGCAGTTCTTCGGGTGGCTGGCCGCCGAGGAGGAGATCCCCGACCCGATGGCCGGGCTGCGGCCGCCGAAGGTCGCCGCGAAGCTCGTCCTGGTCTTCACTGGCGAGGAACTGGCCCGGATCGGGCAGGTGTGCGCGGGCCGGAGTTTCGCCCAGCGCCGGCCCGCCGCGGTCATCGCGGTGTTCCTGGCCACCGGCATCCGCTTGGCGGAGCTGGCCGGGATCCGGTACGACCCGCACGACCCGGGGCGCAGCGACGTGGACTTGTGGCAGCGGGAGATCACCGTGCGCGGCAAGGGCGGCAAGCCGCGGATCGTCAAGATCACCCATAACCCAGCCCGCGCCGCGGACCGCTACCTGCGGGTCCGCGCCCGCCACATCCAGGCAGACCGGTCGCAGCTGTGGCTGGGGGCCAGCAACCGGGAGCCGGTGACCGCCAGCGGGATCTACCAGATGATCGGCCGCCGCGGCCGCCAGTGCGAGGTGGAGTTGTACCCGCACCGGTTCCGGCATCATTTCAGCCACACCTGGCTCGACCGCGGCGGCCCCGAGGGGACCTGATGGAACTGAACGGCTGGTCCTCCCCGGAGCTGCTGGCCCGGTACGGCGCCAGCGCCCACAGTGCGCGCCCACCGCACCTACGACCGCATCATGAGTGACCGCCCATGACGCGCCCCTGGACTCCGACTGTCAGCGGCGCTAGACGGGCTGGGACGCTCCTCGGCCGGGGTGATACGAGGCTGCCGGCGGATCTGGTCGAGCGGTGGCACCGCGGCAGCGCGTGCCCAGTGCTCGCCACCAGGCGCGGCGCTGGCGAGTTCCCTGGGAGCCCGGCTGCAGCGCCTCATATCGCCGGGTGTACCGATCAGCGACGGACTGTGACACCTTCGGCATGGCCGGGGCCGGCTGCGGCGGCATCGGTGACGATATGCAGCAGGGCGTCGAGCAACCCAGGGAAGCGGTCGTTGAGGTCGGCGGTGCGCAGTCGCATGCGGTGTGTCCGTCCGTCCACGACCGTCGCGGTCAGGCCAGCCTCGCGCAGTATGCGCCAGTGGTTGGACAGCGTTGACTTGGGGATGTCCAGGGTGGCCGGCGCGCAGGTGATCTCTCCCTGTTCAGCGAGGAGGCGGACCAGTTCCAGCCGGACGTGGTCGCCGAGCGCGTGGAATACCGAGGCGAGGTCAAGGTCGCCGGTTGCGGGCTGGGGTAGCGGGCGCATAGGGACGACATTACGTCAAAAGTTTGATAGTTCGGAAATATCGAACTATGGTTTCCAGCATGATCCCCATCGGACTAGCCCTGGATCTGCCGTCTCCCGAGGTCACTAACGCCGTCGATGACCTGGTAGCGCGTGCGCGGATCGCTGCGGACGCCGGACTCGCCTCCCTTTGGCTGGGGCAGATGTACGACATTGACGCGCTGACAGCCATCGCGGTGATCGGCCGGGAGGTTACGCGCGTCATGCTCGGGACCGCCGTCACCACCACCTACTCGCGCCATCCGATCACCATGTCCAGCCAGGCCAAGACCACGCAGGCGGCGACCGGCGGACGGCTGACCCTGGGCATCGGCGTCAGTCACCGCAGGCCCGTCGAGCAGCGATACGGATACAGTTTCGACCGCCCGGCCCGGCACATGCGTGAGTACCTCACCGCGCTGCTCCCACTGCTGCGCGGCGACGAGGTCAGCTTCCACGGCCAGACGCTGACCGCGGACACCGCCGGCTTTTCCGCCCGGGTCGCCGGGAGCACGCCTCCGCCGCCGGTCCTGATCGCCGCTCTAGGGCCGGTCATGCTCCGGGTGGCCGGCGAGCTCGCCGACGGGACCACCACCTGGCTCGCCGGGTTGCGAACCATCGCCGAGCACATCACCCCGGCCATCACAGCCGCCAGCGGCTCGCGTCCCGCTCCGCACATCGTGGCCGCCCTGCCGGTATGCGTGACCAGCGAACCCAGCGCTCTCCGTGACCGCGCCGCTGCCGGCCTGGCCTTCTACGGGAACATCCCCAGCTACCGGGCCGTCCTCGACCGCGAGGGCGCAACATCCGCGGCGGAGGTGGCGATCATCGGAGACGAGCACGAGGTCGAACACGCGATCAAGCGCCTGGCGGACGCCGGGGTCACCCATTTCGTGGCCAATCCCTCCTCGTTCACCACCGCGGAGGAACGGGCCCGCACTATCGGCTTCCTCGGCAGCCTGTCAGCGTGATCTGGCCTGAACGGCGCGCTGCACGAGGCGGGTCCCGCACCCGGAAGTGGATGAATAATGCGCCGCCAACGTTGCCGCCTGACTGGCCGGCAGCAACGGCGGACCGGCCAGCCACGATCGCCCGGTCGCGCCCGGCAGCACGCCTGCCGCCTCCCCGCAGCCTCCGCGAGGCTGGCGTGCCCCGCGCGGCAGCCCCCAGGAACGGCATCCGCGGCGCCAGCCACGCGAACGCCTAGCCGTTGCACGAGGCCACGGGCGCGGCCTCACCCGGATCCGCGGCGTGCCGGCCGGCCCCTCACCACCATGGCCGCGCGGCTGGCGCCGATCCGCGAGGACGGCAAGGGCCGGCCGCTGTCCCCGGGTCCGTTACTGGCGAACGCTGATGATCGTCTTCCCGTTGCGCCGCCCGGCCGGGTTGAGGGCGGCGACGGCATCGTCGAGGGCCGCGACGGTGCCGATGCTGGTCCGCAGCCGTCCGTCCCGCACCCGCTGCACGATCTCACCCAGCTGGGCACGATCGGGCTCGACGACGAAATCGACCGCCAAGCCGGCGGCGGGCCGCGCCTGGGCCGGCCCGACGACGGACACCGGCTTTCCCCCGGCCCGGACCAGACCCGCGGACCGCCGCTGGACGCCGCCGCCGATGACATCGAACACCAGGTCCACTCCGCCGGCGTCTTCCAGCGCGTCGTTCTCGAGGTCGACGAACTCCATCGCGCAGAACTCGAGCGCCTTGTCACGGCCGGCGGCGCGTCCGGTGCCGATGACGTAGGCGCCATCCTCACGTGCGAGCTGCGTCACCATCGACCCGACCGAGCCGGCCGCGCCATGCACCAGTAGGCTCCGCCCCGCCTGGCCGTCGGCAGCCGCCGCCATGTCCCGTTGGATCCGGTTTCAACAGCGCTACGCTTGCCAGCGCGCAACTGGAGGGACCGGGGTACGGACTGGCTCACCGAAGTCACGGTGCGATGAGCCGCACGAGTCCCGCGAGGAACGGCATGGGTAGCAGGACGACGGCGCTCGCCAGTGCTGCCCGCATCCGTCTCAGGGGCCTGCCTATGCCGGCAACGCGGCTGGCAGGAGGCGAGAAAAGGGGCGCTGTTCAGCGGATACCCGTAACTGAAAAGGCGGGAAGGTCGGCAGTTCGACCCTGCCCCTGACCACTGTCTCGCGGGACTCTCGGAAGCCCTCCGGCCTGCAGCCATGTCCCTGCCGCACTGAACAAGTTGATCTGTGCGACCTTCGGCCCGTGGACCGCGCTGGCAGTTCACTCACACGCCGATGAGCGTGCGGGGCTTGATGGGTCGCATCGGCGATGAGTCTCGCGATGGTATCCAGTCTGTCTAGGTGTCATCGCTGTAGCCGCCGTGGGTGTTTTCTATGCATTCTGCTGCTCGATGGCCGCACTATCTGGACACTGCCTTCGCCGCAGACCCCGGCCACACGCTGCGAGGTTGCCCCTTTGAGCGTCCGGCCCGCTAACGGCTTGCCGGGCCTGGCTGGTCTTGGCTGCTCGAGGTCAGGTCGCTGAACATGTCATGGCCGCTGGCCGTGGTGCCGGGGATGTCCTGGCGCACGTCCCAGTGCTCGACGATCTGCCCGTCCTTGACCTTGTAGAAGTCCATGCCGGCGCCGTCCGCGGGGGTCTTGTAGTGGGCGTGGACCGCGACCAGGTCGCCGTCGGCGATGATCTGGTGCAGCTCGACCTGCATCGTGCCGAGTTGCCTGAGGGCTGCCTGCGCGGCCGCGCGGCCGTCCGGCATCCACGGGTTGTGGTTGATCAGGTTTTCGGCCACGAGGGTGTCCAGCGCGTCAGGGTCGCCCGCGTTGAAGGCCTCATACAGCCGAAGGACGACTGCCTTGTTCTGCTCGGTTCGCTGACCGGTCATCGTGTGCTCCGTTCTGAGTCTGCCGATGGGCCTGGTCTTACAGCAGCCGTGCGGCCGCGCGCTTGGCGCGGGTCAGCGGCTCCCGGCTGCGGTGGGTGCGTGCCAGGATGAGCGCGCCCTCGATGAGCGCCAGCACCGTCGCGGCCGCTTCGCCGGCGTTGCCGCTGCCGTAGCCGAGCAGCCTGTCCCGCAGGGCCTGCTCCCACGCCGAATACGCGGCGGAGCACGCTTGCTGGATCGCGTCGTTTCGCGACGCGACGTCCAGCGCGATCGTCGCAACCGGGCAGCCCTTGCGCCAGCCGGAGTCCTCCAGGCGGTCGGCGAGCATGTCGATCAGCGTGCTGACCAGCCCGGCGGCGGTGGCGGCCGGGGCGCGAGCGATGAGCCCGGCGATCTCCTCGCCGGAGCGGCCCAGCGCCTCGGTGATGATCTGGTCCTTCCCGCCGGGGAAGTGAAAGTACACCGAGCCGCGCGGCGCGCCGCTGTCCGCGGTGATCTGGCTGAGCCCGGCCTGGAAGTATCCCCCGGTCTCGGCCAGGTCGCGCGCCGCGTCCAGCAGCCGTGCCCTGGTCTGGTCGCCTTTGGCGCTCATAGCGAAGATAATAGACCGGTCGTCATATTTCGGCAAGCGCGCTCCGGCTTCTCGCGGCCCGTATCACCACCGGCCGTTCGGTAAAAAGCATTTCTTCCGAACGGTCCGTGGTTCTCCTGCCCGGAAACCTTCCCCGCCCGATCAGGAAGCGTGGACAGCCGGCGGGCACCGGCCAGTGAATCTCGGCGACTTCCCGGATCTGCACATGTGAACTCGATCAGCCGCGCTTGCGGCACACGAAGGAGCAGGCATGACTACCCAGGAAGTGTCAGGAACCACGGCGCTGGTCACAGGCGCCAGCCGGGGCCTTGGCCGTGGCATCGCCGTCGCGCTGGCCCAGGCCGGCGCGAACGTCGTCGGGGTCGCCCGTGACCGCGGCCGGCTGGAGGAACTGCGGGCGCAGCTCGGTGATGTCTTCATCCCGGTCGTGGCGGACGCGGCCGACCCGGTGACGGCCGGGGAGCTCATCGACGAGTACCGGCCGCGGACGCTGGTGCTCAATGCCGGGGCCGCGCCGTTGCCGCGGCCGCTGCACCAGCAGACCTGGCAGACGTTCAGCCGCAACTGGGATGTGGATGTGCAGCACGTGTTCGGCTGGACCCGCGAGGCGCTGCTGCGGCCGCTGGAGCCCGGCAGCCTGGTGGTCGCCATGTCGAGCGGGGCCGCGCTGCGCGGCTCGCCGCTCAGCGGCGGCTACGCCGGGGCCAAGGCCACCATCCGGTTCATCACCGCCTACGCCGCCGAGGAGTCCGAGCGCTCGGCGCTGGGCATCAGGTTCGTCTCGCTGCTCCCTCAGCTGACGCCGGCCACCAGCCTGGGCGCCGCCGGTGCGGCTGCCTACGCCGCCCGGCAGGGCGTCGACATCGCCGCCTTCCTCGAGGGCTTCGGCCCGGCGCTCACCCCCGAGCAGGCAGGCAAGGCCATAGTCGACCTGGCCGCGGGCTCCGGCGGCGAGCAGGGGTCCTACCTGCTCACCGCCGCTGGCCTGAGCCAGGTGCCGTGAAGCGCGCCAGTGCGGGCGCCGCATGACCGGCTGCACAAACCTCTTCAGAACGGAGAAACTGTCGTGACTCAGATATCTGCCTCCGCGGTTCGCCGGTGGCGGGCGTTCGCGGTGCTGGCCGTGTCGTTCTTCATGACGATCGTGGACCTGACGATTGTCAACGTGGCGCTGCCGACCATCGGCCGCAGGCTGCACATGCCCGAATCGAGCTTGCAGTGGGTCGTCACCGGCTATGCGCTCACCTTCGGCGGTTTCCTGCTGCTCGGCGGCCGCGCCGCGGACCTGCTGGGCCGCCGCCGCATCCTGATGGCCGGCCTGGCGGCGTTCACCGCCGCGTCGCTGGGCGCCGGGCTGGCGACCACGGACTCTTTCCTGATCGCGATGCGCTGCCTGCAGGGCCTCGGCGCGGCGATCGTGCTCCCGGCAGCGCTGTCGATCGTGATGAACATGTTCCCCGAGGGGGCCGAGCGGAACAAGGCACTGGGCGCGTGGGGAGCCATCGGCGCCGGCGGCGCGACCGTCGGGGTGATCGCCGGCGGCCTGCTCACCCGCTACGCCGGCTGGCAGTACATCTTCTTCCTCAACGTCCCGATCGGCGCCGCGGCGCTGCTGCTCGCCCCGCGCATCGTGCCGGAAAGCCGGCTCGCCATCGCGCGGCGGCGCTACGACCCGTTCGGCGCGGTCACCGTGACCGGCGGCCTGTCGCTGCTCGTCTACACGATCTCGACCGCCCCGCAGGCCGGCTGGGGCACGGCCAGGACCGTGGCGCTGCTGGCGGCCTCAGCCGCCCTGCTCGTTGCCTTCGCGGTCACCGAGACACGCGTGGAGGCGCCGCTGGTCCGGCTGCGGATCTTCCAGACCAGGACCCTGGCCGGCGCCAACGCGGTCGGCGCGCTGCTCGGCGCCAGCTTCTTCGCGTTCATCTTCATCGGCACCCTGTACATGCAGCAGGTACTCGGCTACTCCGCGCTCAACGCCGGCCTGGCCTGGCTCGCGACGTCGCTCACCTCGGTCGCCTTCGCCGGCCTGTCGCAGGCACTGGTCACCCGCGGTTCGGCCAAGCTCGTCATGGCGGCCGGCATGGCTATGATCGGCGGCGGCATCTTGTGGGCCACCCGGGTCCCCGTGCACGGCCACTTCTGGACCAGCCTGGCCGGACCGTTCATCATCACCGGAATCGGCACCGCATTCGCCTTCGTCCCGGTCTCCATCGCCGCCCTGGCCGGCGTCGCCGAGCACGAGGCCGGCCTGGCCTCCGGGCTCCTCAACACTTCCCAGCAGCTCGGCGGAGCAATCGGCGTCGCGGTCGCCTCCACCATCGCCGCCACCCGCGCCAGCACCCTGCTCAGCCAGGGCACCGCGCCGGCCGCGGCACTCACCAGCGGCTTCCAGTGGGCATTCTGGGCCTGCGGCGCGATCGGCCTGGCCGCCATCCCGGTCACGCTGGTCCTCATCCGCCGCAACGAGCTAGCCAGGGCAATCGCCAGCACATCCCAGAAACCCCGGCCCGCACCCGCCGAGGTCTAACCGGTGATCGCGAGATCAGCCACGCCAGAAGGAACCACAATGCGCGATGTAGAGATCATGCTGAGTACCAAGCTGCGGATCGACGACTGGGCCGAGTCGGTGATCGAGGAGTTCGCCGACGGCAGCAAGGTCACTCGGGCGCAGGTGCGCCTGCGGGACGGGGCAGACGGGCTGGAGTCCGGCACCGGAGGGCTGGCGGGCATCACCGGCACCTGTACCAGCGAATCCACGCACGCCGACTATCCGTTCATGCCGCTGGCCCTGAGCTACCGGCTCCCCTGACAACACCGCAGGCCGTATGAGAACTTCTACGCGAACTGGGGTCACACCTCAGGCGGGACAGCGGCTCTTCGAAGCGTGGACACATCGAACCCCGATCTCAAGCTCGTGGGCGAGAAGAGACTCGGCAATGGGTCGATAATTCTCAACTACGTGCCACGCTGACTTCACCTTCAAACCAGGCGGTGAGACGTTGACTCACACCAGTACACGAACGGAGAAGCCAATGCGAATGCTTACCGAGGTCGACGGAATTCCCGTCCGGTGGGTGTCCGCGGACGCGCCTGCCGGCGTGGCTCTATGGCTGACCCACCTAGGCGGCTCCGCCGAACAGGCGGAACCAATGCTGACCCGGCTGGCCAGTCGCGGTCTGCTGGCCGTCAGCTTCGACCCGCCCGGGCACGGACGCCGCGGCAGCAACGGAGGGGACCCGATGGAACTGGGACTCGAGGTGCTCGGAGCTTTCCGCCGCCGGATGTGGCCGCTCGCGGGACTTACTGTGCTCGAGTCGCTACGCGTGCTCGACTGGGTCGATCAGAAGTTCGGCATCGTCGGCCCTCGCTTGGCCGGAGGCGTGTCGATGGGCGGCGACATCGCGGTCGCGCTGGCCGGGATCGACGAGCGCATCGCGCGGGTCGCCGCGCTGGTCGCCACCCCCGACTGGACGCGCCCCGGCATGCGGGAACTCGGTGACGACCGGAACGTGCTTGACCAGGGCGAGGCCGACTCATACGCCCGGTGGTTCTACGACTCTTTTGATCCGATCACCCACCTCGACAGCTTCCGCCGCGATCTGGCAATCAAGTTCCTGTGCGGGGCGAGCGATCTTC
>Ga0070714_100003351_pt1 | contig 11947 bp, 9 predicted proteins | sample LARL83metaG_FD_65450 | JGI IMG/M metagenome (GOLD analysis project Ga0070714, IMG submission 65450) | Corn, switchgrass and miscanthus rhizosphere microbial communities from Kellogg Biological Station, Michigan, USA - LAR L8-3 metaG | ecosystem: Host-associated > Plants > Roots > Rhizosphere ... | reverse complement strand
CCGAGCGTGCTGCCGGCCGCGATCGCGCGGTACTTGAACGCGCGCAGATTGACCAGCGGGCGTTTCGTCCCCCACAACTCCCAGCAGATAAATGCGACGATCCCGGCGGCCGACGTGAACCCGAACAAGCGAATGACCGGGTCGGAGAACCAGTCGTTGCGCTGCCCTTCGTCGAGGATGTACTGCAGCGATCCCAGCCCCATCGCCAGCAAGCCGAGCCCGACCGCGTCGATCGGCAGCGGCTTCGGATCGGAGGGGTTGCGCATCATCGTCAGCATCACGATCGCCGCGAAGATGCCGGGTACCAGGTTGATGTAGAAGACCCAGTTCCAGGAGAAGTTGTCGGTCAACCAGCCGCCGACGGTCGGACCGACTGACGGCCCGACCAGCGCGCCGAGCGCGAAGACCGCTTGCGACGCACCGAGCAGATGACGCGGGAACGTATCGCGCAGCGAGGCTTGCCCGGTCGCGACCAGGCCGCCGCCGAACAATCCTTGGATCACGCGATACAGGATCAACTGCTGGATCGACCCGGCGACCCCGCACAGCATCGACGCGATCGTGAAGCCGATGATTGCGAACGAATAGTACTGCCGCCGCCCGAAGCGCGCTTGCAGCCAGGGCGTCATCGGGATCACGATGACCGCCGAGATGATGTAGCCGGTGACGACCCACGCGCCTTCTTCTTGCGTCGCGCCCAGGTTGCCCTGAATCGTCGGCAGTGCGACGTTGACGATCGTCGAGTCGAGCGTCTGCATCAGGGTCGCGGCCATGATCCCGAGGGTGATCAGGATGAGGCGCGAGCCGGATTCGCTGACGTCGCGGTCTTTGGTGAGTACAGTTGCCATCGTGATGCCGTGCGGCGGAGCGTCGCACGAGGGCTGGGACTACCGCTGCGGTTGGATCGGTTTCGCCGCGGCTGTGCCGTTTTGCCGCTCAGGCGGCCAGTCCGAACGCGACGAGCGCACCGGCTGCCGATGCGAGCACGTTCACGATGTCGTTCGAGACACCCCGAACACCCCGGACCAGCTGCGTGCGCGCCCCGCAGACGTGCGGATCGACCTCGCAGTTGCGCCCGCACGTGTCGCAGCGCCGGAGCTCTTGTACCGAGCCGCCGAGCGCTGAATCGAGCATTGCACCCGCGACGCCGGCCAGCGGGATTCCCCCGAGTAGCAGCCACGGATAGAATCGGCTCGGGTTTCCCGACACGCTCAAGCCGAAATCGCAGTCGAATCCGCGGCACTTCCATGCGGCGAGGATCGTCGCGAACAGGAAGACGAACCCGATCCAAACGGCGCCTGCGATCTCCGCCAGCGTGCCGGCGAGCGTGATCCCGCCGGACAGCCCGGTCGCGATCGGACGCAGCGTGAAGATCGAGCGCGGCGGCTGACGCATCAGCGTCCCGATCTCCGTCGCCCACGTGTCGGCGGTCGCTGCCGCGTACGCGCCGGCGAACGCCCAACCCCAGCGCGCATCGTGAGTGAGCGCGAAGAGCAACGCGCAGAGGGTCGGAATTCCGCCATTCGCGAGCACCTGGCGCGCGTCGCGCGGACCGGCCTTTCCGATGTCGACGAGGTCGCGCTTGCGCGCGCGGCCCAGCCGCGAGAGCGCAACCGAACTGACGAAGAAGGCGAGCAGCACCGCCGCGAACGGCACTCCGCCGGCGCCGAAGGTGATCGTGCCGACGGCGAACGCGGCGAGCGCGCCGCCGGAGGTGAGCGCGTGCGCGCGCCGCGCCGCGAGCGCGATCGCGGCCGCGAGTACGGCGCCGGCCAAGACACCGGACGCGGTCACCCCGCGCGTGCTCCGGCGGCGGGGTTCAGACGGACGCGGTTTCCGTCAGCGCGCGCAGGAGCCCCTCGACGGTGAACTCTTCGGCGACGACGTCGACGCGGATCCCCGCCTCGCGGGCCGTCTGCGCGGTGATCGGACCGATCGCCGCGACGAGCTTGCCGGACAGCAGCGCGTTCGCGTCGGCGACGTTGTGCACGAACCCCGCGACGGTGCTCGAGCTCGTGAAGGTCACGATGTCGGCGCGCTCGGCCGCGGCGCGCAGTTCGGGGTCGTCGATCGTCCGGGTCGCGTACGCCGCGACGACGTCGACGGCGCGGCCGTGTTCGCGCAAGGTGTCGGGCAAGATCTCGCGCGCTTCCTGGGCGCGATAGATCAGGATCCGCTCGCCGGGCGACGTGCGCGCGAGCAACTCGCTCGCGACCGCTTCGTTGATGAAGTGCGGCGGGATCAGGTCGACCCGGATGCCGTGCGCGGCGAGTGCGTCGGCGGTTTTCGGGCCGATCGCGGCGATTCGCACGCCGCCGAGCGCGCGCGCGTCACGGCGCTGTTCACCAAGCCGGTCGAAGAACGCGTCGACGCCGTTACGGCTGGTGAAGACGATCCAGTCATACTCGCCGGCGCGCGCGACCGCGTCTTCGGCCGCACGAACGTCGTCGGGCGGGCCGATCGCAATCGTCGGCGCGACGATCGGCTCGGCTCCGGCTTCCCACAGGCGGGTGGCGAAATCGTCGGCTTGATGCGCCGGGCGCGTCACCAGGACGCGCTTGCCGAACAGCGGCTGCGTGTCGAACCAGGCGATGTGCGCGCGCTCGTTGACGACGTCACCGATCACGACGATCGCCGGCGCACAGATCCGCGTCCGCTCCACTTCGTCGATGACGGTGTCGATCGTCGCGGTCAACACTTCTTGCGTCGGCTTCGTCCCTTCGTGCACGATCGCTACCGGCGTGTCGCCGTCGAGTCCGTGCTCTTTGAGCTTCGCGACGATCCCGGCCAAATTACCCATCGCCATCAGGAAGATGGTGGTCGCTTTGCGGTTCGCCAACTTGGCGAAATCGAGCGACGAGTAACCCTTGGTCGGATCTTCATGGCCGGTTGCGATCGTGAACGACGTGTTATGTTCCCGATGCGTCACCGGAATGCCGGCGTAAGCAGGGGCCGCGATCGCCGACGTGATCCCGGGGACGATCTCGAACGGAACGCCGGCTTCGCGCAATGCGCGCGCCTCTTCCCCACCGCGCGCGAACACGAAGACGTCGCCGCCTTTGAGCCGCACGACGCGCTTGCCCTCGCGCGCCAGCCGGATGATGAGCGCCGTGATCTCGTCCTGCGGAAGGGTGTGCCGGTCGGCTTGTTTGCCGACGTAGATCCGTTCGCAATCCGGCGCGGCGAGCGCGACGGTCGCCGGCGAGGCGAGATAGTCGTACACCAGCGTGTCGCACTGCGCGAGCGCGCGCGCCCCCTTCAGCGTCAAAAGCCCCGGATCACCGGGGCCCGCACCGACCAGCCAGACCTTGCCCGGCGGGCTCACTCGCCGCGTTCGTCCCGCACTGGGACGGATGGGAAGGAGGGATCGCCGCTGAGCGATTGGAGCTCGAACAGCTCGTCGAGCATCAATGCGTGCGTCATCGCCTCGGCGCGGTTCTCGGCCGCCTTGTCGCGAATGCGCACGATCGCGCTGTGGAGCAACTTCGAGACGATCGTGAGCGACGTACCGGTGATCAGCGCGCGCTCGCGTTCGGTCAGCTCCGGGCAACGCGCGAACAGCCGCACCAACTCGGCTTCACGAATCGCTTCCGCCTTTTGCGTCAGCGACGCTATCACCGGGACGGCGACTCGCGACTGGTACCACTGGAGAAACCGCTCGACGTGCGCGTCGACGATCGCTTCGACCATCGGGATCGCGTCGCGGCGCTTGTCCAGCGTGACGTCGATGACGCCTTTGAGCCCGTCGACGTCGACGACGGCGACGCCGGCGATGCGTGCCACGTCAGGATCGACGTCGCGCGGGACCGCGATGTCGACGATGAACAAGGGACGATTCGGCCGTGCGAGCATCGCTTCGGCGACGTTCCCCGGGGTGAGAACGAAGTGCGACGCCCCGGTCGACGTCACGACGATGTCCGCCGCGACCAGTGCGTTGACCAAGCCGGGCATCTCCGCTACCCGCGCGATGCTCCCCAACTCATCGGCCACGTCCTGCGCGCGGCGGTGCGAGCGGTTCAACACGACGATGTCGGTCGCACCGTCGGCCTTCAACCGGCGGGCCGCGAGCGCGCCCATCTTGCCCGCGCCGATCAGCAGCACCGTCTTGCCGCTCAACTCGCCGACGTGGCGCTTCGCGCAGGCGACCGCCGCGGTCGCGATCGAGATCGAATCACCCGAGATGCTCGTATGCGTGCGCGCCGCCTTGCCGGCCTCGAGCGCTTGACGGAACAGCGTGTGCAGTGTCTTGCCGAGCGAGCGCGCGCGCTGCGCCTGCACGTAGGCTTCTTTGACCTGACCGAGGATCTCGGCTTCGCCGATCAGCATCGAATCGATCCCGGTGCTGACCCGAAAGAGGTGGTCGATCGCCTGCGTGCCGAGCAGCGTGTACATGTACGAATCCATGTCGCCGACGTCGGCGTGGCGGAAATTGCTCAGGAACGCTTTGAGCTGGCCGACTCCGGCTTCGTAGTCCTCGAGCTCGGCGTAGATCTCGAGCCGCCCGCAGGTTTGCAGCATCAACGCTTCGCGCACCGCACTGTAGTCGTGCAGCGCGATCAACGCCTCGCGCATTTTCGCCGGCGGGAACGCATGGCGTTCGCGCACGTCGACGGGTGCGGTGTGGTGCGAGAGCCCCAGACACACTAGCGGCACGCGAGCACCTCACGGAGCGCATCGTCGGCGGCGGCGATCGTCCGGTCGATCTCGGCTTCGGTGTGAGCCAGCGAAAGAAATCCGGCCTCGAACTGCGAGGGAGCGAAATAATACCCGCGATCGAGCATCGCGTGGAAGAACCGTCCGTACAGGGCGGTATCCGCGGTCTTGGCGCTGATCAGGTCGGTCACCGGACCGTCGCTGAAGAAAAATCCGACCATCGAACCCGCCGCGGCAACCGCGTGCGGTACCTCGCGCCGGCCGAATACGAGCGCCATCCCGTCGGTGAGACGCTTTCCGAGCCGCTCGAGATGCACGTACGCGCCCTCGTCGAGCTGGCGCAGCGTCGCGATCCCGGCCGCCATCGCGAGCGGGTTCCCCGACAAGGTTCCGGCCTGGAAGACGTCGCCGTCCGGCGTGAGCCGGTCCATGATCTCGCCCGGCCCGCCGAAGGCACCGACCGGCAGTCCGCCGCCGATTACCTTGCCGAGCGTGGTGATATCCGGCAGCACCCCTTCGCGCGTCTGCACCCCGCCGTATGCGACACGGAACCCGGTCATCACCTCGTCGAACACCAACAACGCGCCGAACTCGCGGGTCAGCGTCCGCAGCGCGGTCAGAAATCCCGGCAGCGGGAGCACGAAGCCCATGTTCCCGACGTAGGGCTCGACGATCACGCAGGCGATCTCCCCCGGGTTCAGCTCGAAGGCGGCGCGCACGGCCGCGGCGTCATTGTACGGGACCACGATCGTGTCGCGCGCGACCCCGGCCGGGACCCCCTTCGAATCGGGCTTCCCGATCGTCAGCGCGCTGGATCCGGCGCTGATGAGGAACGGGTCGGCGCAGCCGTGGTAGCAGCCGGCGAACTTGACGATCTTGTCGCGGCCGGTGACCCCGCGCGCCAAGCGGATCGCATTCGCGGTCGCCTCGGTTCCCGACGAGCAGAATCGGACCCGCTCGACCGACGGCACCGCCGCGACGATCAGCTCGGCCAGTTCGGTCTCGTACTCGGTCGGCGCGCCGTACGACGTGCCGCGTCCGGCAGCGTCGCGAACCGCTTCGACGACCGCGGGGTGGGCGTGGCCGGCGATCATCGGACCCCACGAGAGGACGTAGTCGAGATAACGGTTCCCGTCGACGTCGGTCAGGTACGCTCCCTTCGCCTCCCGCATGAACACCGGCGTCCCGCCGACGCCCTTGAACGCGCGCACCGTCGAGTTCACCCCGCCGGGGATGACGCGCCGGGCCGCCGCGAAAGCGGCGGCGGAACGCGGGCGTCGCGCGCCGTCGATCACGTCAGCGCGCCGCGAACGCGAGCGTAGTCGGCCGGCGTGTTGACGTTGGTGAACGGACGCTCGTCGCGGACCGGAACGAACCGCACCTTGAGACGATCGATCACCAACCGCAGCGCGAACTTCCCACCCAGCAAGACCGGCATCCCCTCGCGCAGGAACGCTTCGCGGCGGTAGAGCGCGGCGAGCGGCTCGATCCGCTTCTCTCCTTGGTCGTGCAGCGGGATCACCGCGTCGAGATTCGGCGCAATGTGGGCCGCGAGCGAATCGACGAACGCCGCGTCGACGAACGGCGCATCGCCGGCGACCGCGAATACCCACTCGCTGCGCATCTCGCTCATCGTCGAGATCAGCCCCGAGAGCGGGCCGCGCAACGGCCAACGGTCGACCACCTGCGGCGCGTCGATCAACGCATCGATTTCCGGCGCCAACGGGCCCTTCGTCGCCAGCCACGTCGCTCGCCCCGGCGAGACGTTTCGAAAGACGCGCACCAGCATCGGAAGATCGCCGACGTCGAGCGCGAGCTTGTTGGGCAAGCGGGTCGCCTCACCGCCGGCGAGGATGCAAACTCCGACGCCCTCGTCGCTCACCGGCGGGTTCTCCGCAAGTACTCTTTCGCGAAATACGTGATGATGATGTCGGCGCCGGCGCGCGCGATCGCGGTGAGTGTCTCGTCGATCGCGCGCTCCTCGTCGATCCAGCCGCGTTCGGCGGCGGCCTTGATCATCGAATACTCACCGCTGACGTGATACACCGCGACCGGCAGATCGGTCGCCTCGCGAACGGCGCTCACGACGTCGAGATACGCCATCGCCGGCTTGATCATCACGATGTCGGCGCCTTCCTCGACGTCGAGCCGGACTTCTTTGAGCGCTTCGCGCCGGTTGGCCGGATCCATCTGGTAGGTGCGACGATCGCCGAACGACGGTGTGGATTCGGCCGCTTCGCGGAACGGTCCGTAGAACGCCGAGGCGTATTTCGCGGCGTACGACATGATCGCCGTCTTGGTGAACCCGGCGTCGTCGAGCGCGGCGCGGATCGCGCCGACGCGGCCGTCCATCATGTCGGACGGTGCGACGATGTCGACTCCGGCTTGCGCGTAGGTCAGCGCCGTCTTGGCGAGCACCACGAGCGTCTGGTCGTTGTCGACGTCGCCCGAGGGGTCGAGGATCCCGCAGTGCCCGTGATCGGTGTACTCGCAGTTGCACAGATCCGCGATGACGAGCATCGCGGGGAGCGCCGCTTTGATCGCGCGCGCGGCGCGCTGCACGATCCCGTTCGGGTCGTAATTGATCGTCGCGTACGCATCCTTGTCGGCGGCGTCGGGGATGCCGAACAGCAACACGCTGCGCACCCCCGCCTGTTCGAGCTCGCGACACTCCGCGACGGCCGTGTCGACCGAGTAGCGCGACACGCCGGGCATCGACCCGATCGGCTGTACGACCCCCTCGCCGGCGACGACGAACAGCGGCTGCACCAGTCCCTCCCGATTGATCCGGGTCTCCCGCACCAGCGCGCGCATCGCCGCGCCCGCGCGCAGCCGGCGGGGCCGCGCGACGATCCGGGTCCGTTCCGCGACGTTCATCGCCCCTGCTCCAACACGAAACGCGTCACGCTTTGTACGAACGCTCCAACCTCGACAGAGGGTGCGGTGACGTCGGGCGGCCAGCCGTGGGCGCCGGCCGTTTCGGACGACGACGGGCCCATCGCGGCGACCACCGGCCGGTGGCCGTCGTCGCGCAAGCCGTCGAGATAATCCGTGATGGCGTCGACCGAACCCGAAGACGGAAACAGGATCACGCTCGGCACGCGGCCGGCCAGCCCGGTGGCCGCGGCGGCGCTGTCCGGCGCCTCGACGACCTCGGCGCCCGCTTCGCGCAGAGCGGGGGCGATCCGGCTGGGGCGGTTTTGGGTCCGCGGCAACAGGAAGACCCGCCCCCGCAGCGGTCCGCCGAGCAACGCCGCGCCGCCCTCGTCGAGCAGATCGCGAGCCAGCGCGACCCCGAGCGCTTCGGCCGATCCGATGTCGGAGATCCCGATTACCAGGTCGCGCGTACGGCGCACGACCCGCGAACCGTCGGCGGCCGCGATCGCGCCGACGATCGTCAACCGGCCGCCGGACCAGCTCGCGTAGGCGCCGACGGGGGCCTGGCAGCCGCCGTGGACGGTGCGCAGGAAAGCCCGCTCGGCGCGCACCGCGATCGCGGTGGTCGGGTCACCGAGCAACATCTCGAGGCGCGTCGCGGTCGGATCCCCGTCGCGCGTCTCGATCCCGAGCGCCCCTTGGGCGACCGCCGGGGTGAGCTGGTCGACGGGGAACGGCACGGTGTACGTCGCGCGCGCGCCGAGGCGGTTCATCCCCGCGCAGGCCAGCACGATCGCGTCGTAGCGGCCGTCGTGCAGCTTGCGCAGCCGCGTATCGACGTTCCCGCGGAGGTCTTCGTAGCTGAGGTCCGGGCGCAGCGCCCGCAGTTGAGCGCGCCGCCGCGGCGACGACGTTCCAACCCGAGCCCCGGCCGGAAGGGCGTCGAACGACGGCCAATGCTCGCTGCAAAACGCGTCGCGCGCATCGTCGCGCTCGGTGACCGCGGCCAGGATCATGTCGTCGGGCAACGTGCTCGGCAGATCTTTGCACGAGTGCACGGCGTAGTCTGCCCGCCCCTCGCGCAACGCGGCTTCGAGCTCTTTGACGAAGACGCTGTCGGTTCCGATGGCCGCAATCGACCGATCCTGAACTGCATCGCCGCGGGTCGTGATCTCCAAGATCGTGGACGGAATCCCGGCTTTGGCCAGCACCGCCATGACCGAGCGCGTCTGCGCGAGCGCGAGCAAGCTCTTGCGAGAGGCGCAAACGAGCGCCTTCGTCGTCGCCGGAACGACGCCCGCCAGCGTGTCGGCGGCGCGCTCGACCTCGTGCTCGACGGCGCCGGGCGGCATCGAGGCGAGTTCGTCGATGTCGCGCTCGGCGAAGTGCCGCATGATCGCCGCGCGCTGCGCGGCCGGCGCGACCGCCAGGACCCGCTCGCGCAGCGCACCGAGCGTCACCGCCGCGCGGGCGTAGCGGCTGTCGAACTGCAACGCCAGCTCGTCCCGGATCCGCTTGGTGAACGAGGGTGAAAGCCCGTTGGAGTCGACCGTGACCGTCAGCGGGCCTGCGCGGTGGACCGCCGGCGTCGCGAAGTCACCGCGTTCGGCGTCGGAAGCGTCGTTGATCAGGATCCCGGCATGGCGAGCTTCGGCGACGACCGCTGCGTCGGTCGTGTCGTCGCCGGTCGCGGCGAAGGCGATGAACGCCCCGGCGAGGTCGCCGGCGAGGTAACGCCGCGGCACCCACGCGATCGCCGACACCTCTGCCAGGGCGGCGAGCGGGGGCGTGAGCGCGGGGCTGACGACGGTCACGGCGGCGTCGACGGTCAACAGGCCGCGAACCTTGCGTTCGGCGACCGTGCCGCCGCCGACGACGAGGGCGCGCCGGCCGCGCAGCGAGAGGGCGACGGGATACACAAGCCCTATCTTCCAGCAGATGCGATCCGTCCCCGCGCGCGCGGCGCTCCTCGGCGCGCTCTTCGCCGCGCTCGTCACCTTGCCGGGGCTCGGCATCGGCACCCTCTGGGATAACTCGGAGACCGCGTACGGCGAGGTCGCGCGCGAGATCGTGCTCTCGCACGACTGGGTCGTCATGCATCTCAACGGGCAGCCGTGGTTCGTGCAGCCGCCGCTCTACTTCTGGATCGCGGCGATTTTCGCCAAACTGTTCGGGGTCACGGCATTCGCGTTTCGACTCCCCTCCGCGCTCGCGACGATCGCGATGGGCGGCGCGGTCGGGTATGCGACCGCGCGGATCGCGGGCGAACGCGCCGGGATGGTCTCGGCGATCGTGCTGTCGACGAGTTTGATGCAGGCGATCGTGGGACGGCTCGCGATCATGGATGCGCTGCTCGACTTCGCCGTCGCGGCGGCGGTGTTATGGTGGTATCGCGCATTCGAGCCGACCGGCGACGCGCGCCGGCGCGACACGGCGTTCGTCTGCGGCGCGTTCGCGCTCGCGCTCGGAACGCTGGCCAAGGGGCCCGTCGCGCCCGTGATCACGGTGTTGGTGATCGGTGCGTGGCTGCTGTGGGAGCATCGCGCCGGCAAGCTCGCCGCGCCGCGCCGGCGGGCGATCGCGCTGGCCGCGCTCGTGTACGTGGTCGTCACGCTGCCGTGGTTCGTCGCGCTCGGCGCGCGCGTCGGGCCGAGTGCGATCGTCGAGTTGATCGGGCACTACACGGTTGGCCGCTACACCGGGGTGATCGAGAACCAGAAGGGGCCGTTCTGGTACTACGTCCCGGTCCTGATCCTCGGTTTCTTTCCGTGGATCGCGTTCGTACCGGTCGCGATCGGCGCCGCGCTGCGCGAAGCGCGCCGGCCGGACGGTGCGCTGGCACGCCTCGCGTTGACCTGGACGATCGTCCCGTTCGCGTTTTTCAGCTTCGCGAACACGAAGCTGCCGAACTACATCGCGCTGCTGTTGCCCGCCGTTGCGATCCTGGTCGCGTTGTGGTTCGAACGCGTGCGAGCCGGCGCCGATCGTCGCGCCGCGATCGTGTCGGCTGCGACGATCCCCGCGTTCATCGGCCTGGTGGGTTTCGCGATCGCGGCCTTCTCGCGCACGAACCGGCTCGACTTCGACCTCGCCGCCCTCAACCAGCAGTTGGTCGTGCTGGGCTGCGCGATGCTGCTGGGCTCATTGCTGACCGTCGTCGTGATCGCGCGGCGCGCAACGGCGGCCTGGTCGCCCTCCGTGCTCGGGCTCACCAGCGGCGCGCTCGTATTGTTCATCGCGTTCATCGCGGAGCCGGCCGCCGAGCCGCTCAAGCCGATTCCACCGATCGCGCGCCAAATCGATCTGCAGCGGAAGACGGGCGACGTCATCGCAATCCGCGGGGTGAGCGGCGGCAACGCGCTCGTGTTCTACACCGAGCCGCCGGTCGCCGACATCAAGAACGACAAGGCGTTCGTCGCGACGATCTGCGGGCCCAACGATTCCTGGATCGTCACCCGGCCCCAGGACGTCGACGCGCTTGCCGGGATCGCGCGCGCGCTGGGACGGACGCAGGACGTCGTCATGCAGCAACCGGCCGGTCTCCATCCGCGCGCCGTACTGCTGCACGTCGGCGGCGTCCCGTGTCCGGCGAGCCAAGCCGCGCGCTGAGCCGTGCCGTGCAATTCCCCGCTGCTTCGGTTATGGTAATGACCAGACGGAAAGCAGGTGCGGCATGAACTTCATCGACGAGATCGACCGGGTCGCCGTCGACGGCATGAAGCCGATCGCGGAATCGGATCAGTTGGCCATCTTCGCGCTCGGCGCGGATACCTATATGCTCGTCCAGCGCCACAACGGCACGCCGTGGACGGGGTTGCAGCTCTCCGGCGACGGGATCTTCCGGATCGGTTCGCTGTTGATCGACGCGATGCGCCACCTGTACCGCGACGTCGCGTCCAACCTCTCGCCGATCGCACTCGAGGCCAACGCCCGCCGGAACAGCGAAGACCGCGCACCGTAGCGCGTATGCGTGCACCATGCAACGAGCCCGCCGGATATCCGGCAGGCTCGTTGCGTTTCGGCGCAGGGGCGGTGTTACTTCTTGTAGCCGGCGACGTCGGCTTCGGTGACCGGGTCGGCTTTGTTGCCCCAGGCGTTGCGGATGTAGGTCGCCACGTCGGCGATCTGCTTGTTGGTGAGGCTGCCCTTCCAGGGAGGCATCTGACCGTCGTAGTTTTGCCCGTTCACGACGACTTTGCCGTGCAGGCCGCCGAGCAGCACGCCGATGACCTTCTGCTTGTCGCCGGTGACGAACGGGTTGTGCGCCAGCGGCGGAAAGACGCCCGGCTGACCGGTTCCCGCGGCGCCGTGGCAGCCGGCGCAGTTGGTCGTGAACACCGCCGCGCCGGCACCGGCGGCCACCGGTGCGGGTGCGCTGCCGCCGCTCGCCGCGCCGTTCGTCCCGACCGGACCGCCG
>Ga0070714_100003349_pt1 | contig 11950 bp, 14 predicted proteins | sample LARL83metaG_FD_65450 | JGI IMG/M metagenome (GOLD analysis project Ga0070714, IMG submission 65450) | Corn, switchgrass and miscanthus rhizosphere microbial communities from Kellogg Biological Station, Michigan, USA - LAR L8-3 metaG | ecosystem: Host-associated > Plants > Roots > Rhizosphere ... | reverse complement strand
CGGCCGTCCTGACCGTGGACCCGGGCGACACGCTGATGGTCCGCACCCTGGACGCCCACGGCTACCTGGAGCGGCCGGAAAGCTGGGATACGGAACCGCCGCGCATGTTCACGCCCAGCCGCGGCCACTGCCTCGCCGGGCCGATCGAAGTGCGCGGAGCCGAGCCGGGTCAGGTACTGGCAGTGCACCTCGAGTCGATGCAGCCCGGAGCCTGGGGATGGACAACGGCAGGCGTGGCCGACGAGGACCTCAGCCAGGCGCTCGGCGTCGCCGCCGGTCCCGTCGAGTTCCTTGCATGGGACCTGGACCCGGTCAGCCTCACTGGCCGCGCCAACGGGTTCACCGTTCCCCTGACCCCGTTCCTCGGTGTCATCGGAATGCCGCCGGCCGAGCCGGGCGAGCACTCGACCACACCGCCGCGGACACTCGGCGGCGGCAACCTCGACTGCCGTGAACTCGTCGCCGGATCGACCCTGTACCTGCCGGTCACCGTGCCGGGCGCGGGACTGTGCCTGGGCGATGGCCACGCAGCCCAAGGAGACGGCGAAGTGAGCGGAACCGCGATCGAGTGCGGCATGACCTCGACCGTCACCCTCAGCCTGGTCGATGATCCGCCCCTGTCCACCATTCACGCCGTCACGCCGGCCGGCCGGATAACGTTCGGCTTCAGCGCCGACCTGAACGAGGCCATGACCGCCGCCCTCAACGCCATGGTGACGTGGATGACCACTCTCTACGGCACGAACAGAGCCAGGGCGCTCGCGCTGGCCAGCGTCTCGGTCAGCTTGCGGATCACGCAAGTGGCCAACAAGACCTGGGGCGTGCACGCGCTCCTGCCCAGCCAGGCTCTCGGCCGGTCCGAGACCGCCTAGTGCTCCTCGACTGAAGAAGAAGGGTGCGCAGCATGAAGCCGATGGATGACCGCGTCGTGTTTCTGACCGGAGCGGCCGAAGGTCTCGGCCGGGAGATTGCCGCGGAGCTGGCCCGAGCGGGCAAGCGCCTCGCTCTCTTTGATGTCCAGGCGGAAAAGCTCCAGGCGCTGGCCGATCAGCTGGCCGCGGACACGGAGGTCCTGCCGCTAGCCGTGGACCTCGCCGACGCCGACGCTACCGCGCAGACAGTCCAGCACGCTCTGGATCACTACGGCCCGCCTCGTGCGCTGATCCACAATGCGGCTGTGCTGAAGGAGGTGGCGATGACGGATGTCACCTTTGAGAACTGGAGGCGCGAGGTCGACGTGATCTTGCAGGCCGCCTTCATCTTGTCGCAGGCGGTCTGGCCAGGCATGGTGCTCGCCCGGAAGGGGAGCATCCTCTACCTGTCCTCGGGCTCGGCGGGGCGGGGCTTCGTGAAGGAAACGGCCTACACTCCCGGCAAGCATGGCCAGGAAGGGCTGATGCGAGTCCTGGCGCTGGAGGGTCGCGACTTCAACATTGCCGTCAACACGATCACGCCCGGCGTGGGGATTGATACACCTATGTCTGCGTCGCACTACACCGCGGAGATGCGCGTCGGCATGGTGCACCCGTCGCGTCTGGCGCCGGCATTCGTGTTCCTGTCTGGCGTAGACGCGAGCTTCGCAACTGGGCAGTGCTTTAACGCCTTCCAGCTATCAGAGGCGATGCGGTCCGCCACGGCCTGAGCTATGCAAGACCTCCGAGCGACCGCTAGTCGACGCTGTGGAGATCGCGGGTGACCATGGATGAGCGCAGCCAGCGCCTGAAATCCTCGGCCAGAATGGCAGGATCCTCCAGGAAAAAAGGGACCGCGAGCTGCGCCGTCCCGACGTGCACCCTGACGAGGACTGGTCCTTCCGTCTCGAGAGCCCAGGCGGTCGCGGCTGCGAGTTCCTCGGCGGTCCGCACTTGGCGGGCACCTCGCCAGTTGCAGGCAGTCGCCACGGTCACCAGATCGATGTCGGCTGCGGCCGTCGGCTGACCGCCGGTCGCCAGGTACACCCCGTTGTCCAGCACGTACACGACAAGCCGACGTGGTTTGAGGTGGCCCACTGTGCCGAGCACCGACAGCCCCACCAGCAGCGATCCGTCACCTTCGACCGCAAGGACCTTCCCGGTCGGGTCACTGTCCTCGAGTCCGAGCGCGAGTCCGAGCGCCACCGAGATGGTCTGACCCATCGCGTCGAGACTCACGAAGTGGTTTCCCTTGCGGCCAGCCACCGCGAGCATCTCTCGCGAGATCCCGCCCAGGCTCAGCACCACCGGCGAGTCCGGCGCCGCTGCGTCGATGAAGCGGAGGACCTGAGCGCGGTCAAGCCGGGCGGCGGTCATGAGCCCATCAGGTTCACGAGTACAAAGACCGGTCGGTGGGTCGCCCGGGCGAAAGCCCAGGCTCGCTCGATCTCCGCGGCCCAGCGATCGTCCGGAGTGCGGGCGTCGAGCTGAAACCAGCGGACACCGGCGGCATCGAGGAGGGCCTCTGTCCGCTCGCTGATGGTGTGGATCATCGAGTTGTACTCGCCCAGACCCCCTCGTCGGCTCACGATGGCAAGCAACGGCAGGTGATATGGCTGACAAAGCGTCAGCAGCGATGTCAGCAGATTTCCGATGCCGTTGTCCTGAAAGATCAGCACCGGACGAGCTCCCGCCAGCTCAAGCCCGGCGGCGATCGCCACGCCTTCCTCTTCCCGCGGCATCGCGAAAACGCGTCGCCCCGGCCGGGCCCCTGACCGTCAATGAAATGCGAGAGAACGATCTTGAGCGTGCTGCTCGCTCAGCGACGAGGTTGTGGCAACCAACACGATTGAAAGCTTGTCGCTGGCGAAAGATGCGCTCCAGCAGGTCATCGCCTTCAATAGGCTCGCGGGCACTGGCGGCGGGCAACGGGCCGATGGCAAGCCGGTCGATGACCTGGCCCCGCGGTTCATGCTTGGTCTTTGTGACTTCGGTGCTGACGCTTCTGACGCGCTCCTAGTGACAGGGTCAGTAATCTCCGCCCTCGCCCCCGCAACCGCGCCCAGTGGCCGCAGCGGCTTGCCAAGGATATTGACGGCCCACACCGTCCCGTCAGCGACAGCGACGCGCAGCGTCACGAACTGGACTTTCTCTGCTGCATTTTCCCACTCCGGCGGCCCGTTCAGCTTGTCGTCGAGCATCCTGTTCAGGAGTGGCTTCTTCTCGCTCACGGGCCTCCCCGGCTCTCCTGCCTGATTTGCTCCCAGTCCGTGTGGACGGACTGGCCTGCCGGGCGCCTCAGCAAGATGATGATCACCCCGAGGATGCTGAGCACCGCGCCGAGTATGAAACCGCGGTACGGGTAACCCTTGAACCTCCCGATGAATCCCGCCGCGGGTATCGAGATGAGCCAGAAGGGAACCCAGAGTGCTGCTGCCGCCGCCGCAGCCGCTCGCCGCTAATGCGAGCGCTAACACTCCAACGGCCGGGCGCACCATCCGGCGCCAGATTCGTGATCCAGGTTGTCCGACACTGATCATTGTCGAACCTCCTGGGGAATATTCGGGGTATTAAGACGCTGCCGCCGATGGGGCAATGCCGTTCGGTTCGCGCAGCGGGAAGTGGCAGGCTGCGAGGTGCCCGTGCTCGCTGAAGGGGCGCAACGGAGGTTCTTGCTCGGCGCAGAGCTCTTGGGCCCGCGGGCAGCGGGTGCGGAATCGGCAGCCGGACGGCGGGTTGATGGCCGACGGCAGTTCGCCGGCCACGCCCTTGTCCTCCCGGCCGCGCGCGGCGACTGGGTCAGCCACCGGAACGGCGTCGATGAGGCCCTTGGTGTAAGGGTGCACGGGGCGGTAGTACACGTCGTCGGCTGGGCCAAGCTCGACCAGCTTGCCCAGGTACATAACGCCGATGGTGTCGGAAACATAGCGCACTACCGATAGATCGTGGGAGATGAACAGGTAGGTGAGGCCGAGGTCGCGCTGGAGGTCCAGCATCAGGTTGAGGATCTGTGCCTGAATAGATACGTCCAGTGCGGATACGGGCTCGTCGGCGATGACAAGCTTGGGCCGCACGATGAGCGCGCGGGCCAGGCCGAGTCGCTGGCGCTGGCCGCCGGAGAATTCGTGCGGGTAGCGGCCAACCGCCGTCCTGGGTAGTCCGACCTCGTCCAGCATGGCGGCGACCTGGTCGTCCTGGTCTTGCCGGCTTCCGATGTGCTGAACAGTCAGCGGCTCCCGCAGGATCGAGCCCACCCGCATCCGGGGGTCCATGGAAGCGTACGAGTCCTGAAAGATGAGCTGCACCTTGGTGTTGCGGTGGCGCCGCTCACGCTTACTGAGCTGCAGGAAGTCCTCGCCATCCACGACTAGCGAGCCGCCGGTGGCAGTTTCAAGTCCCGCAATCAGCCGTCCGACCGTCGTCTTGCCGCACCCGGACTCTCCGACGAGCCCGAACGTCTGACCACGGCGGATCGAGAAACTTACATCGGCGACCGCGCTGACCTCTCCGATCTTGCGCTGTAGCACCCCGCCTCTCGTCACGGCGAAGTTCTTGACCAGGTGGTCCGCTGCCAGCACGAACCCGTCCTCCGGCTGCTGTTGGGCGGGGACTGCCAACGTGGAAGCGACACTGGTCACCGTCGCATCTGACTCGTCCCGCGCCTGGGCGTCCCGGCCGACCGGGAAGAAGCAGCGGTAGAGATGATCGGAGCTGCTGCCATCCAGCGGCGGCTCGCTTTCGCGGCAGGTGTCCTGGGCATAGCGGCACCGCGGCGCGAATCGGCACGCGGGCGGCGGTTCAGTGAGGTCCGGTGGCATGCCAGGGATGCTGTACAGCCGCCGCGAGCCGTCGACCGCCTTCTCGGGCAGCGCGCCGAACAGGGCCTCGGTATAAGGGTGCCGCGGGTTGGCGAACAGCCGCTGGGTGGTAGTTGTCTCGACCACCTTCCCCGCGTACATGACGGTGGCTCGGTCGGCCCGCCCGGCAATGACGCCCAGGTCGTGGGTCACCAGGATGACCGCCATCCCCAGCCGTCGGCGCAGGTCATCGATGAGCTCCAGAATCTGCTTCTGGATCGTCACGTCCAGCGCGGTCGTGGGCTCGTCCGCTATCAGCAGCCTCGGCTCGCAGGCCAGCGCCATCGCGATCATCACCCGCTGGCGCATGCCGCCCGACATCTGGTGCGGGTAGTTACCGACTCGCTCCGCCGGGTGCGGCATCCCGACGAGGCCAAGCACCTCGACGGCGCGGGCCAGCGCCGTCTTCTTGGCGGCGCCGCGGTGCAGGATCACCGTCTCAGCGATCTGGTCGCCAATCGTCATGGTCGGGTTCAGCGAGGTCATCGGATCCTGAAAGATCATGCCGATCTCGTTGCCCCGGATCTGGCACATCCCGCGATCGTTCAGGCCGGCGATATCCGCGCCCCCAAGCGTGATGCTGCCACCCACAATCTGGCCGCCAGGGGGGAGCAGCTGCATGATCGACAGCGCCGTCATCGTCTTCCCCGAGCCAGACTCGCCGACGATCCCCAGGCATTCGCCTGCCTCGACGGTCAGGCTGACACCGTCGAGCGCGTGCACGGTCGCGGTGCGGAGCCTGATGTCGGTTCGCAGGTCTTCGATCTCAAGCAGCGGTGCCATGTGTCTCCGTTTCCGCCTTAGCGCCGCTGCAGCCGGACTTCGACCGCGTCACGCAGGCCCGCACCGATGAAGTGCTCGCGGCACCTCCGGGCGAAGCCTCGGGCCGCCGATCACCGGGCGCTGCCGCTGAACTCTCCGCGGGCGGCCGTCACCGACGACCACGGTTCCCGTGGTCAGCGCAAGCACGCATGCCGGGCGGTGTCAGGATTGCCCGGCATCACCATCGACGACCCTACTTCGACGACTACCTTGTACTCTGTATTGCCCTGGTGTTCTCATTAGACGAACAAGCAGTTCACCTGCTGCAAAGAGTAGGCCTGGCCGTTCTTCAGGGTCAAGAGAGAGACATGGGCACCTTGCACCAAAAGGTCCGCGGCCGAACCGCCGATGCAAGCAAGGGCCTGGCCGGCAGGCGAGCCGTGAGCCATCGCCAGGCCGGGCCGCGACCGAAGTCGCGTGTGCATCCGTCGGGCCCGCCACCGCGATGGCCTGACTTCGATCAGCCTGCCGACGCCGGACGTGGCCGAGTCAAGGAGGTCGATTAGCATCCGTGACGTTACGCCCTCTGCGGCCGGGCCTGCTGCCGGAGCACCGGACGAGGCGCTTGGCCAGACGAGCGAGCGGTACGTGGTTCGGGCGGTTGACCGAGCACTGACTGTTCTCGGCCTGCTCGCCAGCACGCCTACAGGCATGGATGCGTCCACTCTGGCCCGAGGCGCGCAGCTCCATGTGTCTACAGTCTTCCGGATACTGCAGACGCTCAAGCTGAGAAATTTTGTGGTCGAGGCACCGAGTGGCCTCTACAGCGTCGGCCCGAAGGCGTTTGAAGTGGGTAGCTCATTTCTGCGGAGTACCTCACTGCAGTCGGAAGGCCAGACGATAGTCGAGCGGCTCTCAGCACAGACCGGGGAGACCGCCAGCCTCGGCATTCTCGACTCAGACGAGGTTTTCTATCTAGCCATCGCGCACGGCCAGCGGGAACTCGGGATCCAGTCGAACGTCGGAACACGCCACCCTGTGTATTGCACCGCTCTGGGCAAGGTTCTCATGGCCGACCTTGACTGGCCGGAAGCTAGGGCGCTGCTCGCCCGGATCGAGCGAACACGAATGACTATCAATACAATCGTTAATATCGGTAAGTTGCGAGAAGAGCTCCTCACAGTAGGAAGTCAGGGCTATGCGCTGGATGCCGAGGAGCGAACGATCGGCGTGCGCGCAGTAGGCGCACCCGTGCGTGATCACTCCGGCCGAGTCGTCGCGGCAGTCAGCGCTGCGGGGCCCGCATTCAGGATCGCCGGCGCTAGCCAGGAGCTGCTTATCCGGCAGGTGCAGAAGCTGGCGGCCGAATTTTCCCAGCGCCTCGGATACGCAGCCGGCAGTGCCGGATGAATGCGTACCGCAGTTAGTCGAAGCCAACGCGCCACACCACACCCACACCACACCCACCTGAGCAGAAGGAAACGCGACTGAAATGGACCTGCAACTTGCTGGCCTGAGAGCGCTCGTTACTGGTGGGACCAGGGGAATCGGCCGGGCGATCGTGGAGACCCTGCTCGCCGAAGGGGCTCACGTGGCGTTCTGTGCCAGGGATGCCGACGCAGTGGCCGCCACCGAGGCGGAGCTTCGCGCGGCCGGCGGCACCGTTGTAGGAGCGGTAGCCGACGTAAGCGATGGAACGGCGCTCGCGACGTGGGTCACCGAGTCGGCCGCCGTGCTCGGAGGCATCGACATCCTGGTCGCTAACGTCAGTGCGATGGCGACGGCCGACACCGAGGAGAACTGGGCTAAGTGCTTCGGAATTGACGTGATGGGCGCTGTCCGCCTGGTCGATGCGGCACTTCCGTTCCTCGAGCAGAGCAACGCCGCGTCCATCGTGACGATCTCCAGCGTGTCCGGCCGGGAAGTCGACTTCTTCGAAGGGCCGTACGGCTCGATGAAGGCCGCGCTTGTTCACTACACCCAAGGGATCGCCCACCGCCTGGCGCCCAAAGGTATCCGGGCCAACACCGTCTCTCCGGGGAACACCCTCTTCGAGGGCGGCGCCTGGGGCAACGCCCAGCGGGATCGGCCGGAGTTCTTCGACACGGTGCTCGCCCTGATCCCGGCTGGCCGGATGGGCACCGCCGCCGAGATGGCTGCCGCGGTCGCGTTCCTGGCCAGTCCGGTGTCGGGCTTCACGAGCGGTACCAACTTGGTGGTCGACGGGGCGCTGACCAGGGGCGTGCAATTGTGACGGGCGGCAGCGTAATCGCCGAAGACCAGCGCCAGGACCAGCAGGAGATTCTGGAACAACGCAGCGCCGCCGTCATCGCCGGGATCGCGGCCATCGATCCGGATCACGTGTTGCACTTAGCAGATACCATCCCGGCGTTTGACGCCGAGGGCCAGCTGGTGCTGGCAACCGCGGAGGCTGTGCTCTGGACCGGCACCGCCACCCTAGCCGCCCAGGCGGCAGGGGGCCGGGAACAGTTCACGACCTTGTGGAAGTCCCCTGAGAAGGCTGCCGTCACGCTGACCACCCAGCGCCTGATCTATTACCTCCGTGACTTTACCGCGGGAGACATGTCGTGGCTCATAATCGGGGGGGCGACGGGACCAGCGCCGACCGCACTTAGCGCAGCACGGGGCTGGCTCGCACCACTCCGGGCAGACGTCGGCAGGGCAGATCCGGTACGCAAACCTGGCGAGGCACCAATGCCCGCACCACCTTCGCCGGGCCAGCCACCGTGACCGCGACCCTCATCGAGCCGCCGAAACGGGCCATCCGCCTCCACCTCATCGCGGACAACCCCGTCGAAGATCTTGCACAGCGATGGGTCCGGGCCGCCGCCACCGAGCGACTGCGCCGGCTCGCCAGCCAGCTGCCCGACCTACCAGACACACGCGACCAGCGCGCACCGGCGCGGCGTCGTCGACCCGCTGGCCGGTGACGACCAGCTCACCGCCGATCAGCAGCTGACGCCCGGATACAACAGCGCGGTGTAGGCCGCGCGAGCTGGAGGCCGGCGACAACGGCCAGCGGCACAGCCGCTGGCCGGAAGGGAACAAGGGCGTGCCGCAGCAGAAGACGAACGAGATATCCCTCGGCCTACGAGCACACGTCCCGGCTGTCTTGTTCGGACAAACACGCGGCTGGAAGTTCTTCGACGGCCCGAGCGGAACGCAGATGGTCGATGGCTGCCTGGACGCGATGCGCGACTACATGCTCACCGGGGTGGCGAACAGGAAAGAGATCGCCCCGACCGGTGACCAGACCGAGGAGATCATCGGCAGCGCCCGGCGGGAGTTCCAGCGGTTCCTCAACGCTCCGGGCTACCGGGTGGTCTTCGGCCAGGACATGACCAGCCTCGCGTTCGCGTTCGCCCACGCGATCGCCCGGCACCGGGCCCGGGAGGGATCGTCGATCCTGATCTCGGAGCTCGAGCACTTCGGCAACGTCGATCCCTGGGTGCAGAACTTCGCCGATCACGGAGTCGAAGCCGCGTTCCTCCCGGTGGACCCGGATACGTGCCGGCTAGACGACGACGCCATGGCCAGGGAGTTCTCCGACCGGAACGTCGATCTGGTGGCGGTAACGCTCGCCGCAAACGCGATCGGCACTGTGCCCGACGTGGCCAAGATCGTCGCTCAGGCGCATGAGGCCGGGGCGCTGGCCGCGGTCGATGGCGTGCACGCGGTCCCGCATCAGCAGGTAGACCTGGCATCATCGCCTGCTGGCGCGCCGGAACCCCCTACCAGATCCGCGACACCGACGGCACCCCGCTCACCACCGCCCAGGGCCGCGCCATCATCGCCCGGCACTACCGCGTCCGCGACGACATCCGCGCCCAGCGCCGCACCACCCATACGACCAGGGGGACGAGCCGGCGACACCAGGAGTCGCCAGGCGCTCCGACACCAGCCCGTCCCGCCAACACGCTACGACCATCAGCCGAACTGCTTGACACCGCTTAAGAACTCAATGGCGGCTGTTCTGATGACTCATTCGATACTTCCGCGGCGGGCTGATGCTGCAAGGCCCGGACCGTGTTCGAGGCCGCCCTTGCCGATCCCGACGGCCTGGCCGACGTGCCCGCCGTCCTGGCTGAAGTGCCGCCGTCTGGGACGCGGTGACGGCCGACTATACCGACCTAGATTGCGAGGAAGTGCTCTACGTTGCCGCCGACGCCTACCGGGCTGCGATCGGCCAGGACCTGCCCGACGACCAGCCGCGGCCTGACGTCCAGGCATTCGAGCCGACCATCACCACGGTCGACACTTCGACAGCACCGTCGTGGCCCCGATCAGAGCCGGGCCAGGCCTCGACCGCATCGCGATCACCCCGAACGGCAGACTCGCCTACGTCACCAACATCGCCAGTGACACCGTTACCCCGATCACCCACCGACACCCCCAGCTGCGCGTGAGTCGCCTTGCGGTGCCGCGATCAGCGCGGGATCGACGGTGTTGGTGTGGCGGCTGCGGGCGGCCACCAGGAACAGGTACCGGGATTTGCGGTCGACCAGGGTGGCCACCTGGCTGGTCTTCCCGCCGATGATCAGGTCGCCTTCCAGGTGGCCCAGGGCCAGGCGGGCGTCGGCCTCGGGGCCGCGCTGCTCGATGGGCCGGGCCCCGGTGATCTGGGATCGCCACTGGCCCTTGACGCTGTTGTGCTTGTTCTTGCGGATCGGCCGCCCGGTCCGCAGCTTCTGGGACAGCTCGCGCGGGATGACCTTCCACCGGCTGGTATAGACCGCCCGGTAGATGCTCTCGTGGCTGATCGTCACCTGAGGGTCGCCGGGATGCAGCCGCCGCAGCCGGCCGGCGATCTGCTCAGGGGACCATTCCTGATCCAGCAGCTCGACCACGATCTGCCGCAGCACAGGGCTGCGCTGCAAGGCCGATAATTTCGGGCGGCGAGCCCGCTGCCGGGCCCGACCGGCTGCCCCGAGGGCCCGGTAGGCATCACGGCCGCCGTTGCGGGTGATCTCCCTGCTGATCGTCGAGACCGAGCGTCCGAGGGCAGCGGCGATAGCACGAACCGGCGTGCCCGCCGATATCTCTCGGGAGATCTCCTCCCGTTCCGCCAAAGTCAGACGGCCCGGACGAGCGCGGGCAACCGCGGGGGCAATGCCACCGTGGTACTTCAACACCGTGAACACAGATCCCGGTGGCTTGCCGATACCACGCGAGATCACGCTGATGGACTCACCCGCCCGCCAGCGGCGCCACAGGCCATCCTTCATCTCCTCCGGCATCCCCGGACGTCCCATGCGCGCCACAAGCCCCCCAGCCACCAGCAGTGTTGCGTTGACCCCCTGAATCTAAGGCTGCTTTTTTCAGGAACTCGTTCTCCATCCGCAGCCGGGCGACCTCGTCTTCGAGTTCCTTCACGCGCGCACGCTCCAGGGGAGATACCGGCTGATCAGGCTCCGGATTCTCCCGCCGCCACGCATTGACCCAGTTGCCCAGGGTTCCATCACCAATACCCAGATCCCGGGCCACCGCCGCGATCGGCTTGCCCGTCGAGACCACCATCTGCACGGCCTCAGCCCGGAACTGCGGGCTGAACTTCCGCCGGTGCTCGGTCATGAACAGATCCTCTCAGTCAAGAGTCACTGTCCAAGATCATTAGTACACCTCACCGGGCACTGAGCGTCTATATCTCGGGGCGGGCTAGAGGCCGTATAAAAAACTGAGCGAGGTTAAGCATGAACGTCGGCCTCGCCGCGGTAGCTGAACAGGACAAACCGGTCCTGGCGAACCTGATCCAGTTGTACTGCTACGACTGGGGTTGTGGTGGGGGTTTTGCGGTTGTCGTGCCAGCCGGAGGGTGCGGGTTTGCCGAGGCGGTGAGCTTGGAGGAGCTGAGGCGTCGCGGTCGGCGGAGGCGGTGCTGGGCTGGGCGGCGTGCGCTGGCTCAGTGCGCCGCCAAGGGCTTCGCCCCGAACCTGCGGATCAAGAGGTCGACCTTCGCCGGTACGTGCCCGTTCGGACGCTACCGCCGCGCAGCTCGGGGCAGACCCAGCCGCGCCCGGGCGGTGCCGGTGATGCCGCTGCGTAGCTGCGGGTACGGGGAAGAGCAACGGTCTGCGGTCACGGGAACGGCCTGGCAGCCGTTATCCCCGGAAGTCGCTGGCCTGCAGGTTTGCGCCCCTGAGACCCCCGTCTCGGGCACCCGCCGGGCACGGAAAGTTGATTACGTTCGCGTTTGCGCAGGTCAGTGGCTTGTCGCCTGATCGGCAGTCCGCAGAAGTTTGTTCGAAAAATATGCTCTGAGCAGCGCCCCCAGCAGGATTCGAACCTGCGCACACGGCTCCGGAGGCCGTTGCTCTATCCCCTGAGCTATGGGGGCTGGCGAGGCCGCCGGTACCGGCGGGCCAGCGAGGCAGAGCAAGATTACCAGCCCGCAGGGGCAGC
>Ga0070714_100003348_pt1 | contig 11953 bp, 9 predicted proteins | sample LARL83metaG_FD_65450 | JGI IMG/M metagenome (GOLD analysis project Ga0070714, IMG submission 65450) | Corn, switchgrass and miscanthus rhizosphere microbial communities from Kellogg Biological Station, Michigan, USA - LAR L8-3 metaG | ecosystem: Host-associated > Plants > Roots > Rhizosphere ... | reverse complement strand
AATTCGTGAGGATGTTGCGCACGGTCGACGTCTCCCACCGCGCCGGTCGATCGGGCCGGCGCGGCAGCGGCGGTGGATAGCGGCGTGGATAGCGGCGCAGTCGGAGCACGATCTGGTCCAGCGTCAGGCCCCCGGCGGCGCGCCAGGTGAAGATCTGCCGTACCACTTCCGTTTCGACGGGTTCGGCCACGAGTCGGCTGCGTCGCCGTTCCTGCCCGTGGGCGTCGAGGAAGACGATGGTGTGCAGTCGGTATCCGTAGGGTGCGGCACCGACGTTCCAGCCTTGGCGGGTCGCCTCGGCCAGCCAGGCCCGTGTCCGCACCGACAAGGCCGCGACGTCAGCCAGGCAGTCGTCCTGGGGTAGTCCGACGAGTTCGGGGAGCCGACTGGCCGCTCGGCGTGGGCCGACGGTGGGCCGGGCCGGCGAGTGGGCAGCGCCCTCTGTGGGGGTGGGATGACCGGTCAGGCGGGTCCAGGCTCTGCGCAGCCAGCCGACACGGGACCGCGCCGGGTGGTGTTGGGTCCTGTCGGGTGGATCGCCCTGGTGGTCGGTGGCGTGTCGGGTGGGTGCCGGGTCGGTCATGATGTGGTCCTGGTGAGGCTCCAGGCGACGACCAGTTCCGTGCGGTGCCGTGGGCTGGGTTCGGCGGCCAGGAACATGTCGTCGTTGATGAGGGCGACATGGGCGCCGGGCTTGGAGAACACCCACCGCGTGGGCGGGATCGGTTGACCGTCATGGGACCGGCCCCAGACGGTGCGGCCGGTGTAGGCCGGGTTGCGCAGGATGGCCGTCACGATCGGTTGGCTCCACGCCATCGGCTGTCCGGTGACCGGGTGCAGCGGTGCCGGATAGCGGGCTGCGATCAAGCGCTGGGTGATCTGGGTGCGGGAAAGTCCGTCGGTCACGCACCACGTGAAGATCATGGCGACCGTGGCGGCCTCGACCGGTTCGATGGTCAGCCGGATACGGCGCCGACCCCGGTTCGGTCCATCACCGGGTGCGTCGGCTAGGCGGTGGGCGCGGTAGCCGAAGGGCACCGGGCCGACGTGGTAGCCGGCTCGCACGAGTGCGGTGATCACCACGCGGGCGCGTTCGGCGTTCTGGGCGTGGTAGGCCGCCAGCACTGCCGCTGTGCGGCGGGCGCCGATCCGGTGGCGTGTCTGCGGGATGGGCGCACCGGTGGGACCGAAGCCCACCGGACGGCGACCGTGGCGATCCTCACGGCGGTCCTCGGGGTGGTGGTCGAACCGGGTGCGTGGGTGGGTCATGTCGGTCTCCTGGTCAGCGGGTTCAGTGATGGGCGCAGCGGCTCTGCGGGCCGGTGCGGGTGAGTAGTCGCGTGCTGGCGTGGTCAGCGGTGGCGGGCAGCGGTGCCGGCGGGCGGCGCGCAGTGCGGCCCGGTGCCGGTGGGGGCGGTAGACCGGGTGCCATCCGCAGACGCGGCAGGACAGGCGGGCGCTCACGACGCGGCCCTCCGCCCTGCCCCGGCCAGACCGATGGACCCGGTTGGTTCGGGCGGTGGCGTCGGCCCGAGATCGAGCCGCATCGGGTTGGCGGGACTGGGGTGAGTGGCCACGCCGTGCTGTGGTTGGAAGATCCACACGTCGTGGTGCGCGGCCAGGCACACCGTCCGGCCCGCTCGGTGGGCGCGGTGCGCGGCGCGACGCTCGTCGAGTCCGGCGCGCGTGTACAGCCGGTCACCGCGGACGTGTGCGGTGACCGCCACGCACCGACCCACGGGGATCAGCCCGAGCTCGTGGGTGGCGGTCAGTAGCGGACCGGCGGTGTCTGGCACCGTGCCGTCGGAGTGTCGGACGGGCGGCACGGTGATGATCACATGGCCGTCCGGGTGGAGCAGGGGCACGACCCGGGCGAGTGCCACAGCGACGCGGGTAACGCCCGCGTCCACGCCGACCGCTGAGGCCGGGTTCGAATGCACGCGTAGTGCGGTCAGCACCAGGCGGACCTGCCCGGCGATGCCGGCGGTGCGCGCTCGTGACCACCCGGGCGAATGGCTCGACAGGAGCATGCCATCGGCGAGTGCTCCGGCGCGTTGGGCGGCGGTGATGTTGCCGCGGGCCAGACTCCGCCAGCCGCGCCCGCGCGGGCGGCCGAGGGCGTGGCGCTGCGCCCGCAACGCTTCGACCAACACGGTGCCGGCGCCGCAGTCCGGGTCGCATACCCAGTCACCGGGTCGGCTGAAGGCGGTGATCGCGGCGGCGGCGATTCCGGGTGGCATCCGGTCCACATCGGTCGCGGTGGCCGAGAGGTAGCCGTCCTCCCGCAGCGCTGCCTGCTCTGTGCGTGGCCGGCAGGTCCACACCGATAGCACCGGCCCGCTCGGCGCCTCTGGTCGCTGTCGCACCTCGTGACCCGGCCGGCTAGACATCGGAGGACTTCCGGATGTGCGTCACGGTCCCGGCGGGCGTGACCGTTGGTGCGGCGTCCGACGCCGCGCCCGGTACCGCGCTGGACACCGGGCCGAAGACATGTAGGTCGGAATGCACGCGGACGGGGATCGTCCATGCCGCGGGTGACGATCGTGACTGGGCCGGCCCGGCTGTGCCGGACGGATCGGACCCCTGCGCGGCCGGCTGCGTCGCGGCCAGATGGCCGCGCCGCAGCGGAACCTCCAGCAGGGCGATGTGATCGATGTAGACCAGTCCGCCCCGGCGCCCGGCTCCCACGATGGCGGGCGTGGGATCGACCAACCGCCCACGAACACGATCACCGTGGGTGATGACCGCGAGAGTGCCGTTCGGCTGGAGTCGGTTCGTCCAGGCAGTGGTGTGCAGCCAGTCCGTGTCCCGCGGATACACCGCGGTGATGATCAACGCGAAGCGGCCCGGGTCGCTGTCGTCACCGCTCTGGTCCGCTGCGTCCGGACAGGCGGACTCGGTCGATGCCGGGGCAGTCCGGGGATGGTCGGGTCCGGGTCCGGACCCGGACTCTTCGCCACCGTGCTCATCGCTGCCGATGCGCGCCGGGACGGTCGGCGCGCCGGCCGGGTCGGTCGGGTCGGGTTCGGCGGCGGTGTGGGTCTGGACGCTGCGGCCGAGTCGCACGATGGTCCAGGCGGCCTCGTGCAGTCCGGCGTAGCGACCGGGCCACCGGGCCGCGGTGCTCCCCGGCCACCGGGCGCCGCTGGCCCGGTCGGGTGGGCCGAGGAGCAGGACGCGATCGCCGGGCCGGGTGTAGGTGGTCACGATCTTGACCACGGCGATGTGCAGCCAACCGGAGATCACTGCGGCGCCCTCTCGGCGGTCGTCTTGGGCGCAGGGCCACACGGTCGTCGGATGGACGTGGCGGGTGCCGAGCAGGTGTGCGCGGGTACCGCGGAGGCGGCGGCGATGGGTGGAGCGACGCGCGGTCGGGGCGGCCGGGTGTCGAGGTGGCGTTGGTGGGGTGTGGTAGTGGCCGTCGGACTGGTGGCTGGGTGTCGGGTTCACGTGGGTGCCATTCGTGTTGGGTGGTTGGTGGTGCGCTGTCACCCTCTGTTCCCCGGGTTTCGAGCCGTTTTTGGACACGGCTCGCCCAAACTTTTTCGACAGACCGCACTCGGCCCGTGCCGGGACAGGGCTATGCGATGGCGAATCGCCAGGTCGGCACAGCATGAACACCACCGCCGCCCGGTCATGTCTCGGATTACTTAATCGTTTAAGCGCCTAGTGCAGCATTGGATTAATGCGCCGGATTCGGATTTCGTGATCTTGCCGCGCTCGGTGTGGCGAGGATGTCCTGTACGAGGGTTCCGATACTACGGTGATACTAAAACGCCAGCTCGGAAGCTTCTCGGCGATCCCGTTTCGGTCATGACGTGGCCTGTGATGTTGATCTCTGTTCTGGCTTCGCGGTCACCGGCTTAGTATGGCCGTAGTATCGAGTTAGTATTTTCGTGAGTTGAAGGTAGTATTTTCGTAGTATCCGGTGTGGCTTCATGGCGTCGTTCTCATTGCTTCGACGCCCAGGAAGTCAGTCATGACACACCACCCGGCTTATTCCCTGTCCGGTTCTCGTCGCTGGAATTCATTGGATCGCGCGCGACACGAGTTCACTGAGTTGATGACCGGCCCGACGCCGTTGTCGGTGGATGGGGCCGCGTTCCCGGGCCTGCCGGAGCGGCCGGTGCCACTGGATGAGGTGCGGGACCGGTTGGAGATGCCCGGACCCCAACGCACCCGCGACGCGGTCTGGGCGCATCTGGTGCACCGCGCCTACACCGGGCCACACGTGTGGCTGGTCGGGTGTGTGGGCGTGGCGCTGCCACATCTGACCCGGCTCGCCGCGCGGCTCACCACGTGGTTCCCGGGCGATCCGACCGATATCCACGACGCCGTGCTGTCGGGGTTTCTGACCGGCATGGCCACGGTACGGCCCGGCCAGTCCAAGATCCCTACCCGCTTGTGGTGGGCGGCCAAGCGCGCCGGGGACAAGGCACTGCGCGAGGCACGCCGCCAGCCGATCCCGACCGATCGGGAGTTCGACTCCCGCCCTCCGGCGCGGCCATCGGGACACGAGGACCTGGTCTTGGCACGAGCGGTCGCCGAGGGAGTCCTGACCCGGACCGAGGCCGACGTGATCGGCACTACCCGTCTGGAACCGGTCTCGTTGGCCGCGTGGGCGCACCGGTGTGGCGTGGCCCGCAGCGCTGCGTACAAGATCCGCAAACGGGCCGAGACTCGACTCAAGCCGTACCTACTCGGCTGCACGGTCAGCATCGATTCGCGCGACCCGGTCGGTGCTGCGGTCATCACCGCCCAGGCTCCACGTTCTGTCCGCGCGACGCGGCCCGCACGCACCAACGCCGTCGAGGCAGCTCCTGACCAACCACTCTGCGTAATCGAGCGGCTCGCACACGGAGCGGACAGGTCGAACAAAAAATCTTGGGCACCGGTGTCCAAAATCGGCCCGAAACCCGGGGAACAGGAGTGCGGGACCACTGTGCCCGCAGCACGGTCCACCGCCGTTCGCTCGGCACCCGCACTCCGGTCTTCGGGGGTGCGGTCGTGCGCCTGACATCCCGACACCGGCACCCCTCACCGCGCCGGTCGCAGCATCCCGCCGGCACTCACGTTCGCGGCCAGGCCCGCTCTGTCACCACCACGGCGCGGCCGCGCTGGCGCATTCGGTTCGCTCGCCCGACCCTCCCGGCTGTGGCGAATCCTCCGATGACTGGTGCCCAGCGGGTGCCGTCGCGGACGGTGCGTCGGCGGCAGCTTCGGTGGTGGCGGTGGCTGCTGGCCGTGCCGATGGCCGCCCTCGCGGCGGGGCTGACGGCGGCGACTCCGGCGCACGCGGAGACCACGCATGTGCTGGCGCTGGCCGCCACGCTCTCCGACGTCTTGAACAACATCCGCACTTGGCTGATGAGCATCTTGGCGGGGATCGCGATCGCGTTCGGCACCTGGGGTGGCGTGCGCTACCTGATGGCCGGGGGCGACCCGGGCGAGGTGGAGAAGGCTAAGAGCGCGTTCCGTAACGCGGGTATCGGGTTCGCGCTGGCCGCACTCGCGCCGGTGCTCGTGGCTGTCCTGCAGGGCATTGTGGGCGGTACGTGACGATGCGCCCACCGCACACCAGCCACGAGCGCATCGACCACCCGACCGCGGCGGCGGGACCAAGCTCGTCGCAGCCGTCTCCGTCCGGACACCAAGCCCCTGTGCCCGGCGTCGGCCGGGTCAAACTGCGCCCACCCAACACCCACCGCCGGGCGACGGTGGCCGGGTGCCGGCCTCGTCTCCGTGACAGGTCGGGCCGGGCGCCGCGTCGGGCTGGCCGCCGGTCGATGTGGCTGCCGGTGGCGCTGCTGACAGTCGCGTTGGGCGGGATCGCCGCAGCGAGCAGCAGCCCGACTGTGCAGCGCACCGCGGACGCTACCGTTGCCCATCGCGCGGCACTCCAGGCTCCGGCGTCGCCCACACCGACACCGCCGTCTGGGTCGCTGCCGCCGCCGGTGCTGCCGCTCCCGACGCCCGGCACCTGCACGCCGGGTGTGGCGGACCCGGTCTGCCTACTTACCCCGTCGCCCACACCACCGCCAGCGTCCACGAACGCGCCCGGCTGCACCGGGGAGGACTGCATCCCGCAGCCGGCCACCACGACCCCCGGTACCGGCCCCATCGGCGGCTCGGGCGGTGGCGGCGGGTCGGATTGCAGTTTCTGGGACCCCTCGACCTGGTTGAACTGCATCTTCCAGCCACTCGTCACGGACGCGCTCAACCCGTTGCTGGACCTGTTGGGCCACACCTTGCTGACCACACCCTCCCCGTCGTCCATCCCGCAGATCGGGGTGCTGTGGACCGGGAGTTGGCAGATCCTCGTGGCCTCCTACGGGGTGCTGGTGCTCATCGCCGGCATCATCGTGATGGCCTACAGCACCCTGCAATCCCGCTACACCGTCAAAGAGATCGCACCCCGGGTAGCGGGCGGGTTCCTCGCCGGCACCCTGTCCTTGTTCGCCGCCACCAAGATGATCGAGTTGGCCAACGGCCTGGCCTATGGACTGCTGGGCGGCGGGGTGAACGCCGGCCAGGCGGCCGGGGCGTTCCGCTCGCTCGCCCTGAACGCCCTGACGGGTGGGATTTGGCTCATCTTCGTCGGGCTCGTGCTCGCAGTGATGATCTTGGTGCTGCTGGTCGTGTACGTGGTGCGGGTCGCGATCACGATCCTGCTGCTCGTCGCCGCCCCGATCTTCCTGATGTTCCACGCCCTGCCTCACACCAACGGCCTGGCCGCCTGGTGGTGGAAGGCGTTCACCGGGGTGCTGGCCATTCAAGTCGCGCAGTCGCTGGTGCTGGTCGTGGCCATGAACGCCCTGCTCTCGCAAGGCCCTTCGTCGCTGTTCGGAGGTCCGTGATGGACGGGTTGGTGAACCTGCTGGTGGTGCTCGCGGTGATGTACGTGTTGATCAAAATTCCGTTCTGGATTCTCGGCCCGCTGCGGGTGTCCTCTGGTCGGTCGCTGGTCGGTGGTTTGGCTCGCGCCTATGTGATGGGCCATGCGTTGGGCGCGGTCGCCGGCCGCAGCACCGGACGCGGCGCCGGACGGACAACCTCCCGTGGCGGGCAGGCCGGTGCCGCTCGTGCCCGCGTGTCCCGCGTCTCCGCCCGTTCCCGTGGCACCGGGGTGGCCGATGTTCCGTGGCCGTCGCCGATCCGCGAGTGGGGCGGGATGGACGGCATCTATTCACCGGAGGCTGTCGGCCGTCGGCTGCACGTCCGCCAGAACGCCGAGCGTGACCGTGCCGGCACCCGGTCTGGTGTGGACCGCCCTCAGTTTCTGCAACCCACCCCGCAGGTTCCCACCCACGACTTGGCCACCCGGCATGCCACCAGCGCGCCGGCCCCGGCGGTGTTCCGATCCGCGGACGGTGTCGTGTCCACGTCGGCCGGGCGACCGGTTGTGCCGCCCAGGCCACGGCGCAACGGCCGCCCGCCCCGTCGGTACCCCCCGTTCTCCACGCCCGGTGCGCCGACCGCACGCCGGCCGGTGCCCGCGCCCCCGGCGCCGATCCGCGTCGCGGCCGTGCCGCCGCAGTTGCGGTTCCAGCCGGCGAAGGCTCCGCCGGCCAGCACACCGCAGCGCGCCACCTACCCGGCCGACGCGCCGGTGTTCAGACCGCCCACACCGGACCGTGGCGCGCTGGGTCGCCGCGCCCGCACCGACACCCCAGCGCGGGTGCAGTTCCTCCCCCCAGAACCACCAGCACCGCCCACGCCGACACCGGAACCGCCGGTCGCGTCACGGCCGTCGTCGCCTCCAGATTCGTCGACCTCGCCTGGACAAGGCGGCACCGTCAACGCCCTCGACCCGACCACCCGATATGGAGGTGACACGGCATGAACGAGATTCGGATTCCGTCCAATGTGGATCAGCCGGACAAGCTGCTGGCCGGTCTGACCGCGCGGCAACTAGCGATCCTGTCGGTCACCGGGCTGCTGCTGTATGCCGGATGGTCGACGACACGCACAGTCGTGCCGACGCTGGCGTTCCTTATCGTGGCCATCCCGATCGGCGCGACCGCAGCCGTGCTGGCATTGGGACAGCGCGATGGCCTGTCACTGGACCGGCTGCTGCTGGCGGCAGTCCGCCAGCGGCTGCAACCCCGGTATCGGGTAGCCGCCCCCGAAGGCGTGCGGCCCGCGCCCGACTGGCTGGCCCAGCGCGTCACCCGCCCACCGGCCCAAGCCGGCCCCGTATCGGCGATCGCGCCAGCGCCCTTGTGCCTGCCCGCCCGTGGCGTCACCGACACCGGTGTGATCGACCTGGGCAGCGACGGGGTCGCCGCGGTCGCCGTGGCGTCGACGGTGAACTTCGCGTTGCGCACCCCGCAGGAACAGGAAGCGTTGATCGCCTCGTTCGCCCGGTTCCTGCACAGCTTGACCGCACCGGTGCAAGTGCTGGTACGCGCGCATCGCGTAGACCTGTCGACCCAGATCACCGAATTGCGGGACACCGCGGGCAGCCTGCCACACCCGGCGTTGGAAGCCGCGGCCCACGAGCACGCCGACTACCTGGCACATCTGTCCCGCACCACCGATCTGCTCCGCCGCCAAGTCCTCGTGGTGCTGCGCGAACCACTCCATACCGCGACTCCCGCCAATGGCGTGGGCGGATCACCTCTCGCGGGTGTGACGGCGCGGCGCCGTGCCCGCCGAGCAGCCGCGTCGGTCGACGAGGCAACACGGCAGGCGGCCGAAGCCCGACTCGCGCGCCGCCTGGCGGAGGCGGTCGACCTGCTCGGGCCGGCCGGGATCACGCTGACCCCGTTGGATGCTGGGCAGGCCACCGCTGTGCTCGCCGCGGCGTGCAACCCGGACACCCTGCTGTCGCCCTCCGCGGATCTGGCCGGCGCCGACGAGGTCATTACCGGCGTCGTCACCACTCCCACTGATCCCGACGAGGCAGACGACCTCGACCACGACTGGGCCGACCCCTGCATCGACACGGACACCGATGCAGCCACTGCGGCCGGGGTCCGCGACCGGCGTGGCTCGCCACAGGACGACTTCGACGACGACCTCCACGGCTCCGACCCGACCGTGCCCAAGGGACGGAGGTCACACCGATGAGCAGGACAGCGTCCTCTGCGCTGCCAGCATGGTGGGGATTGCGTCGAGGACAGCGCCCGGCCGGACGGGCTGAGGCGTTCACACCCGACGCGATCGCCGTGGGAGCTCGCCACCTGGAAGTCGGCGGCGAGCACGTAGCCAGCTTCGGCATCACCGGCTATCCCCGCGGGGTCCATCCCGGATGGCTGCAACCACTGCTGGGCTACCCCGGCCGGTTGGACGTGGCCCTGCATGTCGACCCGGTCGACCCGGTCACCGCCGCCACGCGGTTGAAGAAGCAACTGGCCAAGCTGGAGTCCGGGCGCCGCTACACCGCCGACAAGGGCCGGCTGGCCGATCCTGCTGTCGACGCGGCTACAGAGGACGCTTACGAGTTGGCCGACCGGATCGCGCGCGGCGAAGGCCGCCTGTTCCGCGTCGGCCTCTACCTCACCGTGCACGCACCCGACGCGGGCACGTTGGGCAACGAGGTGGCGGCCGTGCGCGCGCTGTGCGCCAGCTTGTTGATGGATGCCAAGCCCGCCAGCTACCGCTCGTTGCAAGGGTGGGTCACCACCCTGCCGTTGGGGTTGGATCTGCTTGGGATGCGCCGCACGTTCGACACCCTCGCGCTGGCCTCCGCGTTCCCGTTCACCTCACCGGATTTGCCGCCGCCGGACCCGACGTCGGTCGGGGTGCCGCGCGGGGTGCTCTACGGGTTCAACCTTGGCTCGCAGTCGCTGGTGCACTGGGACCGGTTCGCGCTGGACAACCACAACGCCGTCGTGCTCGGCCGCTCCGGCGCGGGCAAGTCCTACTTTGTCAAGGCCGAGGTGCTGCGCTCGCTATACCGGCACATCGAGGGCGCCGTGATCGACCCCGAAGACGAGTACCGGCCGCTGTGCCACGCCGTCGGCGGCACCTACCTCCACCTCGGTGCCGACGGCGTGCGGCTCAACCCATTCGATTTGCCGATTCACGTCCGCCCGGACGGCACCCGCACCGCACCCAAAGACGCCGTGATCCGCCGCTCGCTGTTCCTGCACACTGTGCTCGCCGTCCTGCTGGGCGGCCCGGTCATCGCGATCGAACGCGCCGTGCTCGACCGCGCGATCGCCGCCAGCTACCAGCAGGTCGGGATCACCCCCGACCCGCGCACCTGGACCCGGCCGGCGCCGCTGCTGCGCAACCTGGCCGCCCACCTGGCCACCGCCACCGACCCGGCCGCAGCCGGCCTGGCCGAACGGCTGCATCCCTTCGTTGAGGGCGCGTGGGCCGGGCTGTTCGACGGGCCGACCAGCACCCGCCCCGAAGGCCACCTCACCGTGTTCTCGCTGCGGGACCTACCCGAGGAACTCAAACCTGTCGGCACCCTGCTCACCCTGGACGCGGTCTGGCGGCAGGTCACCAACCCAGCCACACGTCGTCCTCGCTTGGTGGCGGTCGACGAGGCGTGGCTTTTGATGCAGCAACCCGAGGGCGCCCGGTTCCTGTGGCGGCTGGCCAAAGCCGCCCGCAAGCACTGGTGCGGGCTCACCGTCGCCAGCCAGGATGTTGGCGACCTGCTCGGCAGCGAACTGGGTAAGGCGATCATCGCCAACGCGGCCACCCAGGTCCTGCTGCGACAGGCACCCCAGGCCATCGACGAGATCGCACAGACCTTCAACCTCTCCGACGGCGAACGGCAATTCCTGCTCTCCGCCGAACGTGGTCAAGGATTGCTGTCCTCGGGAACTCAAAAGGTAGCGTTCCAGACTTTGGTGTCGCCGATTGAGAATAGGTACCTCACGTCAGACCCGGCCGAGCTGGCCGCCTACGCTGGCGATGAGGCGGGGAGCGTCGATGATTCTTATGTCGCGTTGGAATCAGATGGCGACGGTGGTGACCAGGTTGAGCTCGACGCGACGTGACAACGTCGGCCGCCGGTTTCTTAATTTCCTGACATCGTTCCAAATTTGAACCCACTGGATGGTGCTTGATGATCTCTGTTGGTCGGCAGTCCTCCATTCCTGTCTCCCCGGCGCCATTGCCTGGCTCGGGTATTGCAGTCCCGGACGGGTGGCTGGCGCGGTTTCTTCGTGACCCGTCAGCGGCGATTCACCTTGTGTTGTCGGACCTGCGGACCTGGTTGGTCCTGTGGGGGCCGAGGATCGGCCCTGCCATCGTCGTGATCGTCGCCGCGGTCGTGATCGCCGGTGCCTGGTGGCGCCGTCGCACTCGCCTGGTCGCCGGCGCCCGCGTGATCACGGTGCTTGCTCCGCCGAGCGTTGACCCGGCCGGGGCCCAGGTGGTGTGGGCGAATCTGGTCGGTCTGCTGCGGCCGGCGTGGAAGCGCCGGATCGCCGGACAGCCGCACGTCGCGTTCGAGTATGTGTTCACCGCTGACGGTGTGCGGCTTCAGGTGTGGGTGCCCGGCAGCGTGCCACCGGGTATGGCAGAGCGCGCCATCGAGGCCGCCTGGCCCGGTGCCCATACCCACACTCGACCGGCCCGTGCCCCGATTCCCGCGATCGTGCGCTCCGGCCGGACCGTCCTTGCCGTGGGTGGCGAACTGCGGCTGGCCCGGTCCGAAGCGTTGCCCCTGCGCACGGAGTTCACCACTGACCCGCTACGCGCGCTGCTGGGCGCCCCGGTGGAACTCGGTCCGCACGAGCGGGCCGTGGTGCAGGTGCTGGCCCGCCCGGTCACCGGACGTCGGGTCCGCCAAGCGCGCCGAGCCGGACAGCGCCTGCACACCGGCCAGGCACCCCATCTGGCCGGTCGGGTGCTGGACCTCATCGATCCCACCCAGCCACGGCGGACCTCCACGGCGCGCGGCACTGGCGGGGCGGGTGCGGTGGACCGGCAGACCAGCCTGGAGAACAACGCCCAGGACCGTGCCATGATCACCAAAGCCCGCGGT
>Ga0070714_100003346_pt1 | contig 11957 bp, 8 predicted proteins | sample LARL83metaG_FD_65450 | JGI IMG/M metagenome (GOLD analysis project Ga0070714, IMG submission 65450) | Corn, switchgrass and miscanthus rhizosphere microbial communities from Kellogg Biological Station, Michigan, USA - LAR L8-3 metaG | ecosystem: Host-associated > Plants > Roots > Rhizosphere ... | reverse complement strand
GGCCAGGGCGACGGCCACGTCCAGCCGCCGCAACTGGCCGCCGGACAGCGTGGTCACCCGGCTGTTCCGCTTCTCGGTCAGGCCCACCAGGTCAACGACCTCGGCCGGCGCCCGAGGCCTCGGGTAGTAGCTCGCGTACATCGTGACGGTCTCGGCGACCGTCAGGTACCGGTCCACCCCCGTCTTCTGCAAGACGATGCCGACCCGTGGCAGCATCTTGGCCCGTTCCCGGCCGGGGTCGAAGCCGAAGACGGTGACCTCGCCGCCGTCCCGGCGCCGGTAGCCCTCGAGGATCTCGACCGTGGTGGTCTTGCCCGCGCCGTTGGGCCCGAGCAGCGCGAAGATCTCGCCGTGTTGAATGTCCAGGTCAATGCCGCGCACCGCCTGCACGCCGCCGTATGACTTGACCAGTCCTCGCACCCGCACCGCGGGTGAACCGTCCGACATGGGTTAAGCCCACCGCATTTGGTGGTCATTGCGCAATGGCAATCGCTGAACCGGATCAGTTAGCTAACCGTCGATGGCGCGTTCCCGCAGTTCACGGCGCAGCAGCTTACCGGTGGGCGTCTTGGGGGAGATCGGCGAGCTGTGCCGGACACGGCAGTGGCGGGCCACCGTCACGCGATGGCCCGCCACGGACTGCCTTTCCTGCTGTTACTCGCTGCCGAAGTGCTCGATCTCGTGGAGCTCGGTCTCGGACAGCTCGCGCGGGACCTCGCCCTTGGCCACCTTGGCCGACTGGACCTGGTGGCGGATCTTATCCACCACCTCGGGGTTGGCGAGCGTGGTGATGTCCCCGGTGTCGGTGAAGTTCGAGGTCGCGGCGATAACGCGGCGCATGATCTTGCCGGACCGGGTCTTCGGCATGTCGGGGACGATCCAGATGTTCTTCGGCCGGGCGATCTTGCCGATGTCGGTCTCGATCGCTGTCTTGACCTTGTTTTCCACCTCGGGCGTGGCTTCGTAGCCGGGCTTGAGCGCGATGTACATCTCCACGACCCGGCCGCGGATGTCGTCGATGACCGGGACCGCGGCCGCCTCGGCGACCTCGTTCACCGTGAGCGCGGCCGACTCGAGCTCCTTGGTGCCGAGCCGGTGGCCGGCGACATTGATCACGTCGTCGACGCGGCCGAGGATCCGGAAGTAGCCGTCGGCCGCCTGGACCGCGCCGTCGCCGGCGAAGTAGGGCCAGTCGTGCCAGTCGGTGGACTTCGGGTCCTTGTTGTACTTGGCGTAGTACGTCGAGACGAACCGCTCCGGCTGGCCCCAGATCGTCTGGAAGACGCCCGGCCACGGGTTGCGGATGACGATGTTGCCCGCCTTGCCGCTGCCCGCGGGCACCTCGTTGCCGTCCTCGTCGAGGATGGTTGGCAGGATGCCGAGGGCCGCGGGGCCGCAGGAGCCCGGCTTCATGGCGTCGATGCCGGGCAGCGTGGAGCCGAGGAACCCGCCGGTTTCGGTCTGCCACCAGGTGTCGACGATCGCGGCCTCGCGCTTGCCGATGCTGTTGTAGTACCAGCGCCAGACCTCGGGCTCGATCGGCTCGCCGACCGTGGTCATGTGCTTGAAGTGGATGGGGTACTTGGCAGGCTCGTCCGGGCCCACCTTGCGCAGCATCCGGATGGCGGTGGGAGAGGTGTGGAAGATGTTCACGCCGAGCCGCGTGGCGATCCGCCACGGGCGGGCGGCGTCCGGGTAGTTCGGGGTGCCCTCGTAGAGCACGCTCGTGGTGCCGAGGGCGAGGGGCCCGTAGACGATGTACGAGTGGCCGGTGATCCAGCCGATGTCCGCCATGCACCAGTAGGTGTCGTCCGGGTGGATGTCCTGGTAGTACTTCGACGTGCCGGCCACATAGGAGAGGTAGCCGCCGATGGAGTGCTGGCAGCCCTTGGGGCGCCCGGTGGTGCCGGACGTGTACATCAGGAACAGCGGGTCGGTCGCCTGCAGCGCCACCGGCTCGACGATCTCGCCCTTGTGCGCGGCGAGCAGGTCATCGACGAAGACGTCCCGTCCCTCCACCATCGGGGTGGCCGCGGAGTACTTGCCCGGGTAGCGGCGGAAGACGAGGACCTTGTCGACCTGCTGGCCTTCCTTGGCGGCGGCCTCGACGGCCTCGTCCGCCTTGACCTTGTGGTCGAGCAGGTCGCCGCTGCGGTAGTAGCTGTCCATCGTGACGAGCACGGTGGAGCCCGAGTCGGCGATCCGGTGCCCGGCCGCCGTGCCGGAGAAGCCGGCGAACACCTGCGAGTGGATGATGCCGAGCCTGGCCGCCGCCAGCATCGCGACCGGCAGCTCGGGGACCATCGGCATGTGGAAGGTGATGCGGTCGCCGGCTTTCAGCCCCAGGTCCTTCAGCACGGCCGCGAACTCGTTGACCCGGACGTAGAGCTCCCGGTAGGTGATCGCCTGGTGCGCCTCGCCCTCCGGCTCGGGCACCCAGATGAGGGCGGCCTTGTTCGGGTGGGTGGCCAGGTGCCGGTCGACGCAGTTGTACGAGGCGTTCAGCTCGCCGCCGACGAACCACTTCCAGAACGGGGCGTTAGCGGTGTCGAGCACCGTGTCCCACCGCTTGAACCAGGTGAGCAGGTCGGCGTAGGCGGTGAAGCTGTCGGGGAACTTGTCCTCAGTGAACTGCTCGCGGATGGCCGGATCGGACGCGTTGGCCTGGGCGGTGAAGCTCGCGGGGGGCGGGTAGGTCTCCTCCTCGCGCCAGTGCACCGCGATCTGCGCCCCAGAAGATTCAGCTGTCTCGTCGTCAGTCACGTCGTCCAGGTCATCAGCCATGGAAGTTCCTCCGCGTCCCTGCGTCGGCGCGCCTCGTGGCGCTATCACTAATCGCTCTTGTTGCACTGTTCGCGCTGTCGCCTCGCATGATCAGCGGAGGCGTAAGCCAAATTTAACGCGTAACGGTGGCAACCCACCATGGGAGTGGCCTGGTGCAGCGGTCAGCGGTCAGCGGGCTGCGGTCAGCGGCTGCGGGCGGGAACAGCGGGTGTCCGAACGGGCGCGGCTCAGCCGATTCCGGCCGCCTGAGCCTGGCGGGGCAGGGTGATGGCGGACAGCGCGGGGCTGCGAACCTCCGGGAACGCCTCGTCCATCCCGGTGATGCGCATGATCCGCAGCAGCGCGGGCCGGGCGGCGGTCAGCTTGAGCGAGTGACCGGAGCGCCGCGCGTGCCCGGCGACACGGGCGAGCACTCCGAGGCCAGCCGCGTCGCAGAAGGTGAGCTCGGACAGGTTCATCAGCACCGGCCCGTCCTGGTTGTCCACCACGTCGCGGAGGTAGGCGTAGGCCTGGTCCGCGGTGGCGATGTCCAGTTCGCCGCGTACCCGCACGTTCGCCCGGCCGTCCGGCGTCACCTGGCACGCGAGTTCCAGCTGGAGAGCCTGCGCAAGGTTGATCACAGTCCCCATGTCCCCGTCGTTCCCCCTGTCAGGCGCTGCCCGGTCCCCTGCGACACGGTTCGCGCGAATCATCAAGGTTTACCCCTCTAACAATCCTAGTGAACGAAACGTTCCTTCTGCACCGGCTTATTCTCGGAGTTTTTCCGCGTCTTGCCGCCGCGGCGGCAAGGCGTCCGGGAAGCCAGTGAAGGCCGTGAACCTGATGGCCGCGCTACCCAGTCACTGAGTAAAACGTCAGAACCGGCCGGATGGTTCTCCCTCAAGCTCCTGTAGTTGTCTCCTTACTCAACGTTGACAGGAAACAATTAGTTACCGCCAGTCACGCAACGTGAGAAGCGTCACGGTGGGTAGGGCAGGCGGATCAACCGTGGCTGACCATCGGTTTTCTTCGTGAAACGGGTTTCTCTGGGCCATAGGGTGGAAGCCGCACCAATTGGTGCGTGAGGCACCATCAGGACTAGAGGTGGCCGGGGATGCTCAGCCGGGGCGGGGTCGCGATCGACCTGGGAACCGTCAACACGCTCATCTGGGTCGACGGCCGCGGCTTGGTGCTTGAGGAGCCTTCCGCGATCGCCGTCGACGACTCGACCGGCGCGGTGGCCGCCATCGGCGCCGCCGCCGACGTGCTCGCGGATAAGGAACCGAAGAACATCAGGGTCATCCACCCGCTGCGCGACGGGGTGATCGCCGACCTCGACGCCACCGCGGAGATGCTGCACGGCTTCCTGCGCGCCTCCGGGGCGCTGAGCGGGCCGTTCAAGCGGCGCGCGGTGGTGTGCGTGCCCGGGGGCGCGACCTGGGTGGAGCGCCGTTCGGTCGTCGCCGCGTTCGGCACCAAGCGGCCGCGGTGCGTCGTCGAGCTCGTTGACGAGCCGGTCGCGGCGGCGGCCGGGGCCGGCTTCGACCTGAACTCGGGCGCCGGCGGGTTCGTGGTGGACGTGGGCGGCGGGACGACCGAGGTGGCCGCGGTGGCCGGCTGGCGCCCGGTGCGCGCGGAGACCCTGCGCATGGCGGGGAACGCGATGGACGACGCGATCGTCAGCGCGGCGCGGTCTGGCCTCGGCCTGATCCTCAGCCGGGGGGCGGCGCGCCAGCTCAAGGCCGAACTCGGTCTCACCGGGGGCACGGCGGGCTCGGCCGAGGCGGTCGGGCTCGACGCCGCGCGCCGCACGCCGCGAATCGAGAAGGTGCCCGGCGAGCTGGTGGCGGCGGCTATCGAGCCGGTGGTGTCCGCCATCGGCGTCACGGTGCAGAACGTGATCTCCGACATCCCCGCGGGGCTCGCCGAGGACGTGGTCCGCGGCCAGGTAAGGCTCTCCGGCGGCGGGGCCCTGCTGCCCGGCCTCGCGGACCGGCTCAGCGAGGCCGCCGGGCTCGGCGTGGTGGTCGCCGAGGACCCGCTGCGCTGCGTGGTCCGGGGCGCCGCGGCGATGCTCGCCGGGTCGCGCTCCTGAGCGTTCGCTGTCAGCTTGCTCAGCAAGTGCAAACGCCGGAAGACGCCGCAGTGCCGGGGCGTTGAGTAAAACAGAAGCCTGACGGGCAGGGTTAGCCTGCGGGACAGGCAATGACGCGCAGGACACCGCGCGCCTGGAAAGGCGCCCCGCCTGGCGGAAAGGCAAGGTCCGGATGAGCAAGCAAGCCATACCTCCGCCTCCGGGAGACAAGCCGGGACCTGGGGCCCCGCCGCCGCCCACGCCGCCACGCTGGCGGCACTGGGTGTGGCTGGGCGCGCTCGTCGTCGCGGTCGTGCTGTGGTACCTCAGTCCCCTGGTCCATGGGGCAGCGCAGACGACGCTGAACTACACGCAGTTCCACCAGGACGCCCTGGCGCACAAGGTCAGCTCGATCACCATCTCGCCCTCGGCCGGCGGCACGAGCACCGGCACCCTGACCGACGGGACGAACTTCAGCGTGATCATCCCCGAGCAGGTCGGGAACGTGGCCGACCAGCTCGTGGCGGAGGGCGTCAAGGTCAGCAGCGGCTCCTCGTCGGCCGGGTTCGGCGCCGAGCTGCTGAACTGGATCATCATCCTGGCCCCGTTCGTCCTGTTCTTCTGGTTCTGGCGGCGGCTGTCCCGCGGCGCGATGGGGCAGATGCAGGGCGTGCTCGGCGTCGGCCGGTCACGGGCCAAGGTGTTCGACGAGGAGCGGCCCTCCACCACCTTCAACGACGTGGCCGGGTACGACGGCGCGAAGTCGGAGATCAGCGAGGTCGTCGACTTCCTGCGCAACCCCGAGCGGTACTCGCGGGCCGGGGCGGTGGTCCCGCGCGGCGTGCTCATGGTCGGGCCGCCGGGAACCGGCAAGACGCTGCTCGCGCGCGCCGTGGCGGGCGAGGCGCACGTGCCGTTCATGTCGGTGACCGGCTCGAGCTTCGTCGAGATGTTCGTCGGCGTCGGCGCCGCCCGCGTGCGCGACCTGTTCACCGAGGCGCGCAAGCGGTCGCCGGTGATCATCTTCATCGACGAGGTCGACGCGATCGGGCAGCGCCGGGCAGGCTCGGGTGCTGTCGTCTCTAACGACGAGCGGGAGCAGACGCTCAACCAGCTGCTCGCGGAGATGGACGGGTTCGACCCCACGATGGGCGTCGTGGTGCTCGCCGCGACCAACCGGCCCGAGGTCCTCGACCCCGCGCTGCTGCGCCCCGGCCGGTTCGACCGGCAGGTGACGATACCGCTGCCCAACGTCAACGAGCGGGAGGCCATCCTGCGCGTGCACACCAAGGCAAAGAAGCTGGCGCCGAACGTGAACCTGAGCGTGGTCGCCCGGGGCACGCCCGGCTTCTCCGGCGCCGATCTCGCCAACCTGGCCAATGAGGCGGCCATCTTCGCGGTGCGCGACAACCGGGACGTGGTGACCGGCGGCGACTTCGACGCGGCCCGGGACCGGATCATCCTCGGCCGCCGGGAAGGCTCGAACGTGCTGCTCCCCGAGGAGAAGTACGCCGTGGCCGTGCACGAGTCGGGCCACGCGCTGGTGGCGGCCCTGTCCGAGCACGCCGACCCGGTGGCGAAGGTGACCATCCTGCCCGCCGGGCAGGCCCTCGGCGTCACCGAGCAGCTCCCGCTCGTGGAGCGGCACATGTACGGCGAGGACTACCTGTACGACTCGCTCGCGGTCCGCCTCGGCGGACGGGCGGCGGAGCTCACCGTGCTCGGCCAGGGCTCGACGGGGGCGGGTAACGACCTGGCCGGCGCGACCGACCTGGCTACCAAGATGGTCCGCGAGTTCGGCATGTCCCCGGTTCTCGGGCCGGTCGGGTACCCGGAGGGCGGCTCTGTCTTCCTCGGCGGCGGCGGCCCCGGCATGTCGAGCAGGCCCTACGCGGAGGCGACCCAGGCGGCGATCGACACCGAGGTGAGCAAGCTGCTCCGGCAGGCCGAGGAACGCGCGGTCAACCTGCTGCGCACGCACCGGGCCGAGCTCGACTCGCTCGTCTCCCTGCTGCTCGAGAAGGAGACGGTGGACGGTTCCGACGTCTACCGGCTGGCGGGACGGGAGGACCGCTCGGTCAGCCTGACGCCGGTCGTCCTCACCCCGCACCCGGCAGGCGGCACTGACGTCACCAGTGTCGGCGTCACCAGGTCTGACGGTTCCACACCCGCGCCGTAGCGACCCAGTCGGCGGCCCATGCGGCCATCCGGCGGCGGTTGAGCAGCTGCCGGATGGCCAGCGTGCTCGCCATGTAGCCGACGATAATCCCGCCGACCGCGGTCACCCGGGCCGCATCGGTCTGGTCGGCGACCTGGGTGACCGTCAGCGGCGGGCTTACCAGGTAACCGTTGGCGTCGGTCCAGACGTCGACCAGCGTTCCCGACCGGCTTCCCGGCCGGGCGGGCACGTCGCCCGCCCGGAGGGTGCCGCCCGGGGTCTTCCAGCTGGCCAGCGTCGGCACCTGACTGCTCAGCGTGTACTCGCCGATGACGCCGGCCGACTGGGCGAGTACCGCCGTTACCTCATGCCGGGTCGCCAGCTGGGCCTGCCGCGTCTGCGTGGCGTCCGCGTTCCAGGTGTGGCCTGCTGCCTGGGCGGCGAACGGCGCCCCAGCGGCCGCCGCCACGAAAAGACCCGCGAGCAGGAAGGTCTCCAGGTGATCCGTGGGGCGGCGCAGCGGATTACGGTCCGGTCGCGCGCCGCGCACCGCCCGGAACAGCCATAGCTCCTGATGACCCGGCACCCGCCCGGGCCTGCGTTCCCGATGCCCGCCGGGCCAGAAGCGTCGTCCCATCACAGTCACCCTTACCTGTCGACCGCCTGTTGCCAGGTATCTGACTCCCCACTGCTACCATGTAATGTCTTTGCGTAACAAGAGTAAGGTCTATGTACCCCGCGGGGGACAGGTCTATTAGCAGTGACAGCCGTCCTATTACTCTGAAGCCCATGGAGAACGCGGGAGATGGAGGTCTGCTGCCGCAGCTCCGGCTGGACGACCTGCTGGCTGAGCTGCAAGCCAGGCTCGAGGCGGTCCTCGCCACGAGGGACAGGATGCACGGGCTGCTCGAGGCGGTCGTCGCCATCGGCTCCGGCCTCGACCTGGAGGCAATGCTCCGCCGGATCGTTGAGGCGGCCGTGGACCTGGTGGACGCCAGGTACGGCGCGCTCGGCGTTATCGGCGAGGAGCAGCGCCTCGTCGAGTTCATTCCCGTCGGGCTCGACGCGCAGCAGATCAGCGAGATCCACCATTGGCCCGAGGGACGCGGCCTGCTCGGCCTGCTCATCCGGGAACCCCATCCCTTGCGGCTGGCGGACATCGCCGCGCACGGGGAATCGTCCGGGTTCCCCGCGGGGCACCCGGCGATGCGGACCTTCCTCGGCGTCCCGGTCCGGGTCAGGGACCAGGTGTTCGGCAACCTTTACCTGACGGAAAAGCGCGGCGGCGGCGAGTTCACCGAGGATGATGAGGCGGTGCTGGCGGCGCTCGGCGCGGCGGCGGGCGTCGCGCTCGAGAACGCCAGGCTGTATGAGGAGGCCACGCTGCAGCAGCGCTGGCTGCGGGCCAGTAGCGAGCTGACGATCGCGCTGCTGTCCGGAGCCACCCCGGCAGCGGTGCTCGGCGACTTCACCAGGCAGGCGCTCGAGTTGTCCGGCGCGGACCTGGTGACCCTCGCGTTGCCCGATGAGGACGGCCGCAGGCTCACGCTTGAGTACGCGGAGGGCGACGGCTCCGCCGGCGCCCGCGGCCTCGTCGTCCCCGCCGGGAAGTCGCTGTCCGGTCACGTCCTGGCGACCGGGGAGCCGGTCACGGTGGAGAACTTCGCCGTCGACCCGCGGACGGCGGACGTGACGCGGCAGCCGATGGGGCACCTAGGGCCTGCGGTCCTGTTCCCGCTCGGCACGCCTGGCAACGTGCGCGGCGTGCTCACCGTGGGCCGCGCGCAGGGCGGGCCGCCGTTCGCGCCGGGCGCCATCAGCGTGGTGGCGGCCTTCGCGGCGCAGGCCGCTATCGCGCTCGAGCTCGCCGACAGCCGGGCCGACGCCGAGCGGCTTTCTGTGTTCGAGGACCGGGACCGGATCGCCAGGGACCTGCACGACCTGGTGATACAGCGGCTGTACGCGACCGGCATGTCCCTTGAGGGCACGATGACCATGATCACCAAGCGCGAGGTAGCCGACCGCGTGCGTAACGCCGTGGACGCGATGGACGACACGATCAGGGACATCAGGGGGACGATCTTCGCGCTGCAGTCCCGTGGCCGGGCAAGCGCGCCGCGGCTGCGCGCGGAGATCGTCGCGCTCGCCGACGAGATGGCGGAGATGCTCGGCTTCGCGCCCGCGCTCAGGCTCGGCAGCGGGCTTGACTCACGGGCGAGTGGCAAGTTGTCGGACCAGGTCATCGCGGTGCTGCGGGAAGCGCTCTCCAACACGGCCCGGCACGCGGCCGCGACCAGGGTGGACGTGACGATTGACACCGACGACGCCGGGGTGCTTACGGTCCTTGTCCGCGACAACGGCCGGGGCATCGGTGAGACGAGCCGGCGCAGCGGGCTCGCCAACATGGCGGACCGGGCGGAGCAACTGGGCGGCAAGCTGCGGATCTCACTCGCTGACGGCGGCGGGACCGAACTGGAGTGGAAGGTGCCCGTCCCACCGGAAGCGCCCGCGGCGCCCGATGACGCGCCGCGCGCCGAGCCGGGCAAGTACCCGTTGCGTTAGCGGGCGGGAGGCGGGGCGGGCTAGCGGTATCCGTCCGCCCCCACTGGCTTGCCGTGCGCGGCGGGCTCGGCGAACACCCGGGCGGCATAGGCGGCGGCCTGCGTCCGGCGCTCCATCCCCAGCTTGGCGAACAGGCCGGAGATGTAGTTCTTGACCGTCTTCTCGGCCAGGAACAGCTGCGCGCCGATCTGCCGGTTGGTGAGCCCTTCGCCGATCAACTCGAGGATCCGCTTCTCCTGCGGGGTGAGCCCGGCCAGCGGGTCCGGCCGGGCCGACTGGCCGCGCAGCCGCGCCATCAGCTGGCTGGCCGCTCGCGGGTCAAGCATCGACTGCCCGGTCGCCACGGTCCGCACCGCGCCCATCAGGTCGGTGCCCCGGATCTGCTTGAGCACGTAACCGGACGCGCCTGCCATCACCGCGTCCATCAGCGCGTCGTCGTCGGCGAACGAGGTCAGCATCAGGCACGCGACCTCTGGCATCCGGGAACGGATTTCACGGCAGACGCTCACGCCGTCCCCGTCGGGCAGCCGCACGTCGAGCACCGCCACGTCGGGCCGCAGTGCCGGGATCCTGGCGAGCGCTGCCGCCGCGGTGCCCGCCTCGCCGACTACCGTGATGCCGCCCTCCGCCTCAAGCATGTCGCGGACGCCCCGCCTGACGATCTCGTGGTCATCGAGCAGGAACACCCTGATGGGCTGCGCTGGGCCGCTGTCGTTCGGCTGGGTTCCCACTGGGCTCTCCCGGTGCTCGGCTGACCCGGCGGCTGTTGTGCAGGCAGCCGACCGGCTTAGTAAGACGTTAAGCGACGTATGGGGACGCATCCAGGGACCTATGTCCCCAGACAGGCGGGCCGCAGGTAATCTCTGCAGCATGGCCCAAGGCACCGTGGCGCTCCCCCAGTTCATCCCGAGCCCGCCGATCAGCAGCTTTCACGTTGGTCCGCTCGACGTACACTTCTACGCCCTCGGGTACATCATCGGGATCACGCTGGCGATCTTGATCACCCGGCGACGCTGGCGCGCGCTCGGCGGTGACCCGGACCTGGTCAACGACCTCGCGCTGTGGATCGTGCCGGCCGGCATCATCGGCGGCCGGATCTACTTCGACATCACCACGCCGGCCGACATACCGCACGTCTGGTACGGGGTGTTCGCGGTATGGACCGGCGGGCTCGGCATCTGGGGCGGCGTCGCGCTCGCCGCCGCCGTCGGCGCGTGGCGGCTGCACAGGCTCGGCATCACCGTGGGCCCGTTCGCCAACGCCATCGCGCCCGCGCTGCTCGTCGCCCAGGCCGTGGGCAGGCTCGGCAACTACTTCAACAAGGAGCTGTTCGGCAAGCCGACCACGCTGCCGTGGGGCCTGGAGATCCCGTACCAGTACCGGGTGTCAGGCGGCATCCCGGCGCAGGACCTGCACTTCGCCACCTTCCAGCCGTCGTTCCTCTACGAGCTGATCTGGGACCTGGCCCTGGCCGCGTTCCTTGTCTGGCTGGGGCACCACGCGAGGATCAAGCCGTGGGGCCTGTTCGCGCTCTACGTGGCCGGCTACTCGGGATACCGGATCTTCGAGGAGACCATCAGGATCGACTCCTCGGAGTACATACTCGGCCTGCGGCTGAACATGTTCGTCGCGGTCGCCTTGACGGTCATCGGGCTGCTGTGGTTCGTGATCGCGCAGCGCCGTCCGGAGCGGCCGTACACGGTGCTACCGCCGGGGGCCGCGCACGAGGTCAGCCCGGACGCCGCTGCCGCCGTCGCGCCAGACGCGGAGAAGGCGGACGTGGCGGGAGCTGGCCACGAGGCGGCTAGCCAGCACGAGGAGGGCCAGGAGGCGGGCACGGACAAGGCGGCCGGGCCGCGCCAGCCTGCCGACGCGGCCGCCGGGGACGACGCCGCGGCGGACCAGCCCTCCTAGCGGCTAAGCCGCGATCGCCGCGACCGTCGCGCCGGCCACCCTGATCAGGTCCGCGGGCGCGATCTCGATCTCCAGGCCGCGGCGGCCCGCGCTGCAGAACATCGTGCCCAGGCCAAGGGCCGAGGCATCGACCACGACGGGCAGCCGCCGCTTCTGGCCGACCGGCGAGATGCCGCCCGCCACGTAGCCGGTGGCCCGCTCGGCGGCGGCGACCTCGGCCATCGCGGCCTTCTTGCCGCCCACGGCGGCGGCGAGCGCCTTCAGGTCGAGCTGCCGGTGCACCGGGATCACGCCCACGGCGAGCGCGCCGCCGTCCACGGTCGCGACCAGCGTCTTGAACACCCGCTCAGGCGGCACGCCGAGCGCATCGCTCGCCTCGAGGCCGTAGGAGCCGGACCGGGGGTCGTGATCGTACTCGTGCAAGGTGAACGGGACCTTCGCCCGGTCGAGGGCGAGCGTCGCCGTGGTGCCGCGTCCTGCCACGAA
>Ga0070714_100003345_pt1 | contig 11961 bp, 12 predicted proteins | sample LARL83metaG_FD_65450 | JGI IMG/M metagenome (GOLD analysis project Ga0070714, IMG submission 65450) | Corn, switchgrass and miscanthus rhizosphere microbial communities from Kellogg Biological Station, Michigan, USA - LAR L8-3 metaG | ecosystem: Host-associated > Plants > Roots > Rhizosphere ... | reverse complement strand
CTCGGGGGGGTCTAGGGGGGTCGTCCCCCCTCGGGCAATATTGACAGCTAGTCCCTTCGCTGGCATGCTCCAGCATGGAGCACCATTCCGACATACGGAACGTCCTTCCGGGAGCTGATCACGTGGCCAAGCAACGCGTTGCAGGCAGCCAGCCGGCTGGCGCCTACTCCCCCGGCATCATCGCCGAGGGCCGCTTCGTTTACGTATCCGGCCAAGCGCCACTGCGCGATGGCATCGTGGTCGGTGAGACCGTCGGCGAGCAGACGCAGATCGCGCTGGAGAACGTCGCCTCGGTGCTGGCCGAGGCCGGCGCCACCCCCGCCGACGTGGTGCGGTGCGGGGTCTTCCTGGCCAGCATCGCCGACTTCGACGAGATGAACAGCGTCTACGCCGAGTTCTTCGATGACCCGCTCCCGGCCAGGACCACGGTGGGCGCGGGCCTGGCCGGGTTCAAGGTGGAGATCGACTGCGTGGCCGTGCTGCCGGAGCAGGGGTGACCGCCGAGCTGACCCGGCTGCCGGTGCCCGCGGCGGAGCTGGGCGAGGGCCCGTGCTGGGACGCGGGGACCGGGACGCTGTACTGGACCGACATCCCGGCCAGCACCGTGCACGCGCTGGACGCGGACGGCCAGCACCGCAGCTGGGCCGTTGGCCAGCAGGTCGGCGCGATCGGCCTGCGGGCGTCGGGCGGGCTGGTGCTCGCCGCGGAAGAGGGTTTCGTCACCATGGACACCAGCCTCGGGGCCGTGGCCCCGCTGGTCAGCGTCGAGCACGGCGAGCCCGATGTCCGCCTGAACGACGGGGCCATCGACCGGGCCGGCCGGTTCTACGCGGGCAGCATGGCTCACGACGAGCGCCCGGGGCCGGGCGCGCTGTACCGGCTGGACCCCGATCACACCCTGACCAGGCTGATCACCGGCCTGGGCGTGTCCAACGGCATCGGCTGGTCCCCGGACGACACGCAGATGTACTACGTGGACTCGCTGGACCACCGGCTGGACGTGCTCGACTACGACGCGGCCACCGGGGAGATCGGCGAGCGCAGGCCGCTGGCCGAGATCGGCAGCGGCGAGGTGCTGCCGGACGGCCTGACCGTGGACGCCGACGGCGGCATCTGGGTCGCGGTGTGGGGCGGCGGGGCCGTGCTCAGGTTCAGCCCGGCGGGCGAGCTCACCACGACCGTGGAGCTCCCGGCGAGCCTGGTCACCTGCCCCACGTTCGGCGGGCCGGACCTGAAGACGCTGTACATCACGACCGCGGCCGGCCCCGGCGAGGGCGCCGGGGGGCTGTACTCCTGCCAGCCTGGCGTCACCGGCCAGCCCACCTACCCGTACCGGGGCTAGCGTGCAGGCGCTGGTGTTCACCGGCCCGGGCATGATGGAGATGCTCGACATGCCCGAGCCGGACGTGGGCGAGGACGAGGTCCTGGTGCACGTGCGATCGGCCGGGATCTGCGGCAGCGAGCTGCACGGCGCCCGGCACCCCGGCTTCCGGGTGCCGCCCCTGATCATGGGGCATGAGTTCGCCGGGGTCAGCGACGACGGCCGCCCGGTGCTGATCAACCCGATCCTGTCCTGCGGCGAGTGCGACCTGTGCGCCCGCGGGCTGCACCAGCTCTGCCGGCGCCGGGCCATCGTCGGCGTGCACAGGGCCGGCGGGTTCGCCGAGCGGGTCGCCGTGCCCGCCTCCACGCTGCGCGCGCTGCCCGCCGGGATGACCTGGGACGCGGCCGCCGTGGTCGAGCCCGCGGCCAACGCGGTGCACGCCTGGGCGCTGGCCGGAGGCGCGCGGGACAAGCGGGTGGCCGTGCTCGGCTGCGGCGCCATCGGGCTGTTCTGCCTGCTGGTCGCCCTGGCCGACGGGGCCGCCAGCGTCGACGTCACCGACCTCGCGCCGGGCCGGCTCGACGTGGCCCGCCGGCTCGGGGCGGCCACGGCCCGCACCGAGCCAGAGGGCGAGTACGACGTGATCGTCGACGCGGTCGGCTCGGCCGTCACCCGGGCCCAGTCCGTGGCCTGTCAGCGGCCGGGCGGAGCCGCGGTCTGGCTGGGCCTGCTGGACACCGACGCCGGGTTCGACGGCCAGGACCTGGTACGCGGCGAGAAGCAGGTGTTTGGCTCGTTCGCCTACAGCGACGAGGAGTTCCGCCGCGCCACCGAGCTGGTCGGCGGCTGGGACCTGAGCTGGGTCTCGGCCTACCCATTGACCGCCGGGGCGGATATCTTTACCAGCCTGATGAACGGCGGCCAGGATCCGGTCAAGGCCACGCTGCGCCCGGACGCGGACGGCGATCCCGCCTGAACCGTCGCTCAGCGGGTCCAGAACGGGCCTTGACGCGCGGAATGTGTGGGTGCAAGATAATTTCGCCGGTGCAGAACGGCAATCCGTATAGCGGAATGCTGTGGGTACCCGACCCCAGACCTGACGCCGTGCGGATCCTGTTGTGAGGTGCCCGATGAAGCGTTTCGGCGTATCCGTGGCCGTCATCCTGACCCTGCTCATCGCCGCGTGCTCCTCGGGCGGCAGCAGCTCAGGATCGGGCAGCGGGTCGAACGGCCAGGTGAACCTCGTGATGTGGATGGGGTACACGCCCCCGCCGCCGGCCAGCCAGGGCGCCGAGTACGTGGCCCTGAAGGACATCGTCACCAAGTTCATGAAGCTGCACCCGAACATCCACATCCGCATGGAGTACGTGAACAGCGACTACGCGCTGCAGAAGGTCACGGTCGCGCTGCAGGGCGGCCAGCAGCCGGACATCTCCTATCAGTACGGCACCAACATGCCGCAGATCGCGACGGCCAGCCAGCTGGTCAACCTGACCAGCATCGTCAAGCAGCCGAAGTACGGCTGGAGCGACTTCGTCCCCGGCGAGCGGGCCGTGGCCACGGTCAACGGCAAGGTGTACGGCATCCCGGCGCTGGTGGACAACCTGGCCGTGGTCTACAACAAGACGCTGTTCGCCCAGCACCACCTCACGCCGCCCGGCCCGAACTGGACCTGGAGCCAGCTGGCGGCCGACGCCAAGGCGATCTCCGACCCGTCGAAGAAGATCTTCGGGCTCACCTTCCCGGCCGACGGCAGCGAGACCACGGTGTGGGAGTACGAGGCCATGCTGTGGGAGGCCGGGGGGCACATCCTCACCCCGGACAACAAGAAGGCCGCGTTCAACTCCGCGGCCGGGGTCAGGGCGCTGACCCAGCTGCGCCAGCTGCAGCAGGCGCACGCTCTCTACATGGACTTCCACCCGGACGCGGGGACCAGCGAGACCCTGTTCAACTCGGGCAAGCTCGGCATGATCATCACCGGGCCGTGGGATCTGTCCACGTTCCCCGACGTGAAGTACGGCGTGCAGATCATGCCCTCGTGGGACCCGGGCGGCAGCCACCAGACGATCGCCGGGCCGGACAACTGGGTGGTGTTCAACAACGGTTCCGCCCGGGTCAACGCGTCGCTCGAGTTCCTGCAGTTCCTGACCACGCCCGCGAACCTGCTGCAGAACTCCATGGCCACCGGGGCCCTGCCGACCAAGCTCTCGGTGCAGCAGCTGCCTGGCTTCTCCCAGTTCAACGTCAAGTACCCCGGGGCGGGCACGTTCGCGGCGAACCTGAAGAACGTGGTGCAGGCGCGGCCGCAGGTCACCCAGTACCCGCGGGTGTCCGCGGCGCTGGGCCGCGAGGTGGTCGCGGCGATACTCGGGCAGGCCACCCCGCAGGCCGCGCTGAACTCGGCCGCCCAGCAGGCAGACAGCTACCTGGTCGTCCCCTGACGTGTGGCGGCTGCGCCGGATCACCGAATCCGAACACGCCGCCGGCTGGGCGTTCGCGTTCCCCGCCGTATGCCTGATCTTCGTGTTCGGGCTGGTTCCCGTGGTCTGGTCGGCGCTGCTGTCGTTCCAGCGGACGAACCTGATCGCGCCGGGACAGTGGATCGGGCTGGCCAACTACAAGGCGCTGCCGCACGACCCGCTGTTCCAGGCGTCGATCGTGCACAGCCTGATCTACACCGCGCTGTTCGTGCCGCTGTCGGTGGCCGGCGGGCTGCTCACCGCGGTCGCGCTGAACCGCAGGATCCGGGGCATCCGGATCTACCGCACCGCGGTGTTCGTGCCCGTGGTGCTGTCCACGATCGCGACCGCGATCATGTTCCTGTGGCTGCTTGACCCGAACTTCGGCCTGGTCAACTACCTGCTGGGCCAGGTCGGGCTGGGTCCTTACGGGTTCTTCGACAGCGCCACAGGCGCGCTGTACTCGATCGTCGGGATGACCGTGTGGGGCTGGATCGGGTTCGACGTGATCGTCTACCTGGCCGCGCTGCAGGGCATCCCGCAGTCCCTGGTCGAGGCGGCCGAGATCGACGGCGTCCGGACCTGGTCCATGTTCCGCAACATCACGGTGCCGCTGCTCGGGCCCGCGACCCTGTTCCTGGTCGTGTGGTCCTCGATCAACGCGCTGCAGCTCTTCGACGAGGTGTACCTGCTCACCAAGGGTGGCCCGGGCACCTCGACCTACGTGGTCGTCTACTACCTGTACAGCCTGGCCTTCTCCCAGGGCGTCGCCGGGTACGCCGCGGCCATCGCCTACGTCCTGCTGGTCGCGATCCTGAGCCTCACGCTGATACAGCTCTGGGTCGGCCGCCGTCTCGTCTACTACGCGTCATGACCAGCCAGATCGCCAGCCAGGTGCTGGACCCGCCGCAGCGGCCCGCCGACGAGGAGGAGCGGGAGCCGGGCCGGTTCCTGTTCAGCCCGTGGCACCTGGTGCTGATCCCGATCGCGGTCGTGATGCTGATCCCGATGGTCTGGATGCTGGTGACCTCGCTGGAGACGCTGAACGAGACCAGGCACTTCCCGCCGACGCTGCTGCCGCACACGCTGCGGCCCGGCAACTACACCCAGGTGCTGCGGCAGGCGCCGTTCGCGCGCTGGTTCCTGAACACGATGATCGTGACCGTGGTCACGGTCCTCGGCAACCTGCTGTTCTGCAGCCTGGCCGGCTACGCGTTCGCCCGGATCAAGTTCTTCGGCCGCGAGGTCGTGTTCGTGCTGCTGCTGACCACGCTGATGATCCCGTTCCAGGTGATCATGATCCCGACGTTCATCATCGTGAAGGACCTCGGGCTGATCAACACGCTGAACGCGCTGATCGTGCCGAACCTGGCCAACGCGTTCGGCGTGTTCCTGCTGCGGCAGTTCTTCCGCACGCTGCCGGTCGAGCTGGAGGAGGCGGCCAGGATCGACGGCGCGTCCCGGCTCAGCGTGCTGTTCAAGATCGTGCTCCCGCTGTCCGGGCCGGCCCTGGCCACGCTCGCGGTGATCACGTTCCTGTGGACCTGGAACGACTTCCTCTGGCCGCTGATCACGATCTACTCACCGAACACGATGACGCTGCAGCTGGGGCTGACCACGTTCGAGGGCACCCACCAGACGGCCACCAACCTGCTCATGGCGGCCAACGTGATGAGCATGCTGCCGGTGCTGCTGCTGTTCTTCCTGGCGCAGCGCTACTTCATCCGCGGCATCGCGTCGTCCGGACTTAAGGGCTAGGCCATGGCACAGGTCGCGCTGAACAACGTCACCAAGCGGTTCCCCGGCGGGACCTGCGCGCTGGACGACTTGTCGCTGGAGATCTCCGACGGCGAGTTCCTGATCCTGGTCGGCCCGTCCGGCTGCGGCAAGACCACCGCGCTGCGGCTGATCGCGGGCCTGGAGCGGGCCACCTCCGGCACGATCACGATCGGGGACACGACCGTCAACGGGGTCTCGCCCCGGGACCGGGACATCGCGATGGTGTTCCAGAACTACGCTCTGTACCCGCACATGACCGTGTACCGCAACCTCGGCTTCGGCCTGCGGGAGCGGCGCACGCCCAAGCGCGAGGTGGACCGCAGGGTCCGCGAGATCAGCACCATCCTGGGCCTGGACGATCTGCTCAAGCGCAGGCCCGCGCAGCTGTCCGGCGGCCAGCGGCAGCGGGTCGCGATGGGCCGGGCGCTGGTCCGCGAGCCCAAGGCGTTCCTGCTGGACGAGCCGCTGTCCAACCTGGACGCGAAGCTCCGGGTGCAGATGCGTGCCGAGCTGAAGCGGCTGCACGCCAAGCTCGGCATCACCACGATCTACGTCACCCACGACCAGATCGAGGCGATGACGCTGGCCGACCGGATCGTGGTCATGTCGGCGGGCCAGGCGCTGCAGATCGGCACGCCCCAGGAGGTGTTCGCGCGGCCCGCGAACCTGTTCGTGGCCGGCTTCATCGGCAGCCCGGCCATGAACCTGCTGCGCGGCCGGGCCAGCGCCCAGGGGTCCGCGGAGACCGAGATCACCGCGGGCGACCTGCGCTTCACCCGGCCGGGCGTGCCGGACGGCGAGATCATCGTGGGCATCCGGCCCGAGTCGCTGGTGCCGGTTCCGGCCGACGCCACCGACCTGGCCCACCCCACCCTGGACCTCGAGGTCGATCTGGTGGAGCCGCTCGGCGAGCAGGCCCTGGTGCACGGCACCGTGGCCGGGTCCGCGGCGCAGAGCGGGGCCGAGGAGGAGCAGGCCATCCTGACCGAGGCCCCGTCGCGGGCCCCGGTCACCGCGGTGCTGCCCGCCGCGGGCCTGCCCAGCCCCGGCGACCGGGTCAGGGTCCGCGCCGCCGAGGACCGGATCTACCTGTTCAGCGCGGCCACAGGGGACGCGATCTGGTGATCAGGAAATGAAGGGACTGCGATGAGTGCGGGCAAGCCCAGGATCGTGATCGTCGGCGCCGGGGGCTGGGTGTTCCCGATGGAGCTGGCCAGGGACATCCTGTCGTTCGGCTCGCTCGCCCACGGCGAGCTCGCCCTGTACGACATCGACGTCGAGGCCGCCGAGCGGACCGCCCGGGCGGTCCGGCAGCTCATCGAGATCGGCGGCCTGGACACGACCCTGGAGGTCGCCACCGAGCTGCCCGCGGCGCTGCGCGGCGCGGACTTCGTGGTGACCGTGTTCCAGGTCGGCGGGGTCAAGGCGTACGCGCACGACATCGAGATCCCGCGCGAGTACGGGGTCGACCAGATCGTCGGCGACACGCTGGGCCCGGGCGGCGTGTTCCGCGGCCTGCGCACGATCGAGGCGCTGCGGGTGGTCGCCGAGACCATGCTCGAGGTCTGCCCGGACGCGCTGCTGCTCAACTACACCAACCCGATGTCGGCCAACATCTGGGCCACCGACCTGCGCGGCGTGCGCGTGATCGGGCTGTGCCACAGCGTGCAGAACACCGCCGAGCTGCTGGCCCACGAGCTCGGCGTGCCGCTGGACGAGGTCACGTTCGACACCGCGGGGGTGAACCACACCGCCTGGTTCACCACGTTCACCCGCGGCGGCGAGGACCTGATCCCGCGGATCCGCGAGGTGATGACGGCCCGCTACATCGACGAGACCGAGCCGCTGCTGCCCAGGTCGGACGACCCGTACGAGTCCATCGAGCGGGTCCGCGCCGAGCTGATGCAGCTCACCGGGTACTTCCACACCGAGTCCAGCCATCACGCCAGCGAGTACTGGGCGTGGTTCCGCCGCACGCCCGAGCTGGTCAGCCACTACCTGGACCGGCACTGGGACAACCTGGAGATCGGCACCACCATGGACAAGGACCGGTGGAACGCCGAGTTCGTCGACGAGGCGCGGCGCGAGGGCCTCCAGCACGGCGGCGAGCTGGCCGCGCCGATCATGGACAGCGTGGTGACCGGGGTCCCGCGCCGGGTGCACGTGAACGTCCGCAACGGCGGCTCGATCACCAACCTGCCCGAGGACGCCTGCGTCGAGGTGGCCTGCCTGGCCGACGCCACCGGGGTCCGGCCCGGCCGGTACGGCGCGCTGCCGCCCGCGTGCGCGGCCCTGAACCAGCTGCAGATCGCGGAGCAGCGGCTCACCGTGCAGGCCGCGATGACCGGCAACCGCCAGCTCGTGCACGCCGCGGTCGCGCTCGACCCGCTGACCAGTTCCCTGCTCACGCTGCCGCAGATCCACGAAATGGCGGACCGGATGCTCGCCGCCGAGGCCGAATGGCTCCCCCAATTCCAGTAGGGTCGCACTCTCCCTAAGACCGAACCTGGCAGGACCCGATGAAGCTGACCGCCATCCGCTGCCTGACCTTCGCCTCCGTGCTCTCCGTAGCCACAGTGCTGTCCCTGACCACGGGGCTGCCCACGGCCGCAGGGCTGCCCGCCACGCCGCGGGTGCCCGCGGCCGCGGCCGCCTCCGCCGCTCCCGCGGCCGCGTCGATCGGCGCCCCGGTGGCCCGGGGCACGCTGCGGATCGCCGGCTCGCTGCGCGACGGCGGCGTGGTCCGCGGCACCGGGCTGTCCTGGCGCCCCGGGGCGCTGCCGGCCGGGGACCGGCTGCTGAGCTTCGAGGTCGGGTATGCGTGGTCGGCCTGCAAGCAGAAAACCGCCGGGCGGCCCTCCGGCTGTGTGGCCGCGGCCGACGCCCCGGCGACCCCGTACGCGGCCCGGCGCTACCACGTCGGTCACGTCGACACCGGCCGGTACCTGCGGCTCCGGGTAACCGCGGCCGAGGTGGTGGAGACCGACCCGGCGACATTTGCGTTCCAGATTATTAGGACCTCGGTGATCGCGGTCACCGGGCCGCGGGTGCGGGGTTATCCGGCCGGGCAACCCCCGGTGACCGAGTTCCTGAACGGGCTGCCCGAGCGCCAGACCGGGTCCAGGGACGAGTACTTCCAGGTCATCACGCCGCACTTCGCGGCGGCCGACGGCGAGCCGGTGCAGCGGTACCGGATCGACCAGGGCCCGTGGCATGCGATGCCCGCCAGCCGGGTGTTCTACACCGGCCGGCTGGGCCTGGGTGAGCACCAGGTGACGGTGCGCACCGCCAACCGGGCCGGGCACACGGTCCTGCGGTTCCGGTGGCGGGTGACCGCGCTGCCCGCCCCGGTGGCCTGCACCCGGCCGGGCGGGCGGCCCTGCTGGTACCCGCCGCACCTGAACTCCGCCGGGCACCCCATGCGCTGGGACTGGCAGATCGGGCGGGTGACGCCGCTGCAGCGGACCGGCGCCCGCGCGGTCGACATCTACGACATCGACGGGTTCCTGACCACCCGGGCCGAGATCGGCCAGATCCACCACAGCTGGCAGGCGAGCACGCTGGCGCACCCGAAGGCCGTCTGCTACCTGGACCTGGCCTGGGAGGACTACCGGCCGGACGCGAGCCCGGGCCAGTTCTTCCCGCCCGCCGCGCTGGGCAAGGTCTACTACGGCTACCCGCAGGAGCGGTGGGTCGACTTCCGGCAGCTCGACCAGCTCAAGCCGATGCTCGACGAGCGGATCTCGATGTGCGCGCGGAAGGGGTTCGACACGGTCGAGCTCGACGACATCGACAGCTACGACCCGCCGGGCACCACCGGGTTCCAGCTGAGCGTGGGCGACGCGCAGAACTACCTGGCCTGGGCCCTGAACGACGTGCACGCCCACGGCATGACCGCGCTGTGGAAGAACGCGCCCAGCCTGGCCTGGTGGGGCGTCAGGTACGCGGACGGGGCCGTGGTCGAGGAGTGCTACACCTACGGCGGGTGTTTCGCGGCCTCGCAGGTCGGGAGCGTGCAGGACGGGATCACCTGCTCAGCGCTGCACGGCCCGACGCCGTGCGGGTGGGACGTGTTCACCGCGGATCACACGGCCCGGCAGCCCACCGGCAAGTGGGTGGGCGAGGCCGAGTACGGTGCCGACCACTTCGTCTGCAACCCCGGGCAGAAGTGCCCGGGGAAGCGCTCGTACGCGCGGTTCTGCCAGGCCGTGTACGCCCCGCCGAACGGGTTCGCCGCGGTCAAGTTCGACGTGGACCTGGACGGCGCCGTGTTCCTGCCCTGCCCGCGCGGCACCTGAGCCGACCGCCGCGGTTACGGCCCGCTTGGCTCCTCTAGCGCAGCAACGACGTCGTAGCCGAGCGCGGCCGCCACCTCGGGCGCGGCGTTGACCACCCGGCTGAGCCCGGCCACCGGGGCGATCGCCAGCAGCACATCGGCGATCTCGTCCTCGGTCGCCCCCGCGGCCAGCGCCCGGTCGGTGCTCCATTCCACGCAGACCGCCGGGGATCCGAGGGTCATCGAGGCCGCCAGCTGAATCAGCGCCGCAGTCTTCGCGTCGAGGACCGATTCCCGGGCCAGGCTGATCCCAAGGCCGGCCCGGTACTCCACGAAGACTTCGTCGATCATCGCCAGCCTGCGCAGCGTTTCCTGGAACCTCAGCGTCTGCCGCATAGGCCTCCCTCAACGATCGAGGACACCATCGCACCTCACCCAGCGGGGAATTGCATCGCCTCCAACGGGTGATAGACGGGGGTCACCCCTCCAGGAGCCCAGCCTTACACCAGGTCAAGCGGTACAGCTGTCCAGCCGCCTCCTATGGTGATCAGGTGGACGCCGCGCAACGCCAGCTGAGTGACCAGATCGACGACGCGACCCAGCGCCTGCTCAGCGCGGCGCGGGTCATCGCCGACTCCGAGCTCCGGCAGCCGTCGCTGCTGCCGGGCTGGACGCGCGGGCACGTGCTCGCGCACCTGGCCCGCAACGCCGACGCCCTGCGCAACCTGCTGGTCGGAGCCAGGTCCGGGGAGCAGCGCCCGGCCTACGCCAGCTCGCAGGCGCGGGAGGCCGACATCGAGCATGGCGCGGGCCAGACGGCCAAGGACCTGATGGCGGACCTGGCCGACTCGGCCATGGCGCTGCGCACGGTCGCGCGGCAACTGCCCGATGACGCCTGGGAGTTCCCGGTGCGGATCATGGATTCGGAGCCGTTCCCGGCCGCCCTGGTGCTGACCCGCAGGCTGGTCGAGGTCGAGCTGCATCACGGTGATCTCGGCACCGGGTACGGCCCGGCGGACTGGCCAGCCGCCTTCGTCACCATGGACCTTCCTGAGCCGATGCGGTCGCTGCGCCAGGACCGGCTGGACCGTTCCCGCAGCGCCTGACCGGCGGCCCGCCTGCGGTGGTGTGCCCGGGGCTCATTGCCTGCCCGGCGCCAGCTCGCGTTCGAGGTCATCAACGAACTCGAGATGAAGCTCCAGGAGCCGGCGCAGGAAGCCGTGCACCAGGAGCAGGTACTTGGTCCGGGACGGCAACCCGGCCGCGCGGGTCTCGGCCTCGGCCAGCCGGTCGAACAGTTCACCGATGTCGTCGCGCACCGTGGCGATGCTTTCTCTCGTGATCTGATCTCCGACCAGGTCGGCGACCAGGAGACGGATCAGCAGTTCGCTCTTGACCGGGGTGAAGCGGACGGGAGTTCTGGCCCACGCGCGGAGCGCCTCGAGGCCCTGGTCGGTCAGCGTGTAGACGGTGCGCGGGCGGGTCTTGCCCGGCTCCCGGCGCGAGGCCAGGTACCCGAGCTTGGCCAGCCGCTTGGGCTCGACGTAGTACTGGCTCTCCCCCGCCCAGTCGAGTATCCGCGCCTGCCGCGCCATCTGCAGGAGGTCGTGCGCCCCGGCCCCGGTGGGCCCGACCAGGCCCAAGATCTCGTAGGAGAACAGGCTCAGCTCGGGGTTGACATAAGTATGATTCATAGTTTTAAACTATCATCCATAGTTTAGTTATCTCGGAACCGGGAGCAGACATGATCGTGATCACGGGAGCGACGGGGACCACGGGATCCGAGGTGGTGCGAGCCCTGGTCGCGCAGGGCAGCCCGGTGCGCGCCTTCGTCCGCGATCCGGAGAAAGCCAGGCGCCTGCTCGGTGAGCATGTCGACCTGGCCATCGGTGACTTCGCGGACCCGCCGTCGGTGCGGGCAGCGCTCGAACAGGCCGGCACGCTGTTCCTGTCCTGCGCCGACGACCCACGGAGAGTCGCCTGGGAGACGGCGGCCGTTCAGGCCGCCGCGGCGGCCGGGGTCCGCCGGGTGGTGAAGCTCTCCACGGCGCCCGCTGCGCCCGGCTCGCCGGTCGCGTTCTGGGACTGGCACGGGCAGATGGAGCAGCACCTTCGGGAATCCG
>Ga0070714_100003341_pt1 | contig 11963 bp, 9 predicted proteins | sample LARL83metaG_FD_65450 | JGI IMG/M metagenome (GOLD analysis project Ga0070714, IMG submission 65450) | Corn, switchgrass and miscanthus rhizosphere microbial communities from Kellogg Biological Station, Michigan, USA - LAR L8-3 metaG | ecosystem: Host-associated > Plants > Roots > Rhizosphere ... | reverse complement strand
GTCGCGTTCGTGGCGACGTGGCTGCTCAAGGCGATCATGACCGACCGGCTGGCCGACGACTTCGCGGGCCTCAACCTGCCCTACACGATGAACGACGCGCTCGCGGTCCTCGGCGGCCGCACGCCGCTCGTCGACTACCACGCGATCTACTCGAAGCTGCTGCCGTATCCGACCTCGATCGTGCTCGCGACGTTCGGCACGACGGTGCTCGCCTACACCGCGTTCATGGCCGTGCTCAACGGCCTGGCGCTGCTCGCCGTCTACGCGACCTTCCGGCGCCTCACGCGCGCCTCGTTCCCGGCGCTCGCGCTGTTCGTTCCGTTCGTCGCCGCGAGCGACCTCGACTGCGTGCCGATACCGGCCGGGGTCGTGAGCCCGCTGACGCTCTCCGCGATGTGGCCGATGCGCTACGGCGGCGTCTACCTGCTCGCCTGGCTGATCGTCCGGCACGTCGACGGGAGCCGGCCGCGGCGCGCCTGGGCGCTGTTCGCCGTGGCGGGCCTGGTCGCGATCAACAGCCTGGAGTTCGGCCTTGCGGCGTTGGTCGCGACCGGCGTCGCGCTGGTGCTCGCGCGCCCGCCGCGCTCGACGCGCGCCGCGGGGGCGCTGGCCGCGGAGGCAGCCGCGGGGCTGCTCGCGGCCGTCGGGATCGTCACGCTGGTGACGCTCGTGCGCGCCGGCGCGCTGCCCGATCCCGCGCTGCTGCTCGAGTGGCCGAGGATCTTCACGACGCTCGGCTGGTTCTCCCTGCCGCTGCGCACGTGGGACGTCCACCTCGCGATCTACGCGACGTTCGCGGCCGCCGTCGTCACCGCCGCCGTGCGCATCTCGCGGCGCGAGCGCGACACGCTGCTGACGAGCACGCTGGCGTGGAGCGGCGTCTTCGGCCTGCTGGCGGGCGGCTACTTCGTCGGGCGTCCCGACCTCCTAAAGATCGAGGCGATCCTCTCCGCCTGGAGCTTCGCGCTCAGCCTGCTGCTCGTCGTCTGCGTGCGCGACCTCGCCGCCCGGGGCTGGCGCCGCCCGACGCTTCCGCAGCTTCTCGTGCTGTTCGGCTTCGGCCTCTCGCTGTGGTCGCTGAGCAGGCTCTCGCCGCCGCAGGCGCAGATCGCCCGGCTCACGAGAGCGGGGCCGGCCGCCGCGTACCCGACCGCCGCGGACCGCTTCGTGCGCGCACGCACCCATCCGGGCGAGAAGGTCGCGATCCTCCTGCCGATGAGCTACCGCATCTCGCACGACCTGAGGCTCGACAACGTCGCGCCGTACGCGTTCACGAACGCGATCGTGACCATAGCCCAGATCCGGACCCTGCTCGACGTGGTCCAGCAGGACGGCGTCGAGGCGATCTTCACGCCGGCGCCGCACAGCCTGCTGCTGGGCGAGGCGGACATCGCGCCCGAGCAACTGGACGCGCTCGCCTCCGTCGGCTTCCAGCCGCACTCCGCGGAACGCGGCATGGTCGAGCTGCGCAAGCAGTGAGGCGCGAGCCGCCGAGATACGACCCACGTTCTGGTAGATTGCGGCCTCCTGTGCGCGCGGCTCGTCCCGTCGCGTCACCGTCGGGGGAGCTGGGGGTCTCGAGGGATGGGGGCATCGCCTGGATGCGGGCTGCGTGCGTTCGGCGTGACGGCGGCGGTCGCGGCCTGCATGCTGCTCGCCGGCTGCGGCACCAGCCGCGAGCGCGCCGCGCCGCCTGCACGGAGCGCACAGCGGGCGGCCGCGACGTGGAGCCTGCCGAACGCCGACCTCGCCAACACGCGCCGCCTCGACACGGCGATCGACGCCGCGGACGTCAGACGGCTGCACGTCGTCTGGAGCGTGCCGCTGACGGCGATGCACGCCGCCACGCCGGTCGTCTCGCACGGCGTCGCGTACACCGCCGACCTGTCCTCGAACGTGTACGCGATAGACCTCGCGAGCGGCCGCGTGAGGTGGCGAAAGGCCTACGAACTGACCGACACCGGACCCAACGGGGTCAACGTCGCCGACGGGCGGCTGTTCGGCGTCACCCCGGAAGCCGCCTTCGCGCTCGACCCGGCGACCGGCAGAGCGCTGTGGACGACGAAGCTCGTGCGCCTAGCGCACGAGCTGGTCGTGATGACGCCCGGCTACGACGACGGGATCGTCTACGTCTCGACCGTGCCCGGGACGCCCGGCGTCGTCAGCACGCTGTGGGCGCTGGACGCGCGCAGCGGGCGCAGACTGTGGAGGTGGGAGCAGGTCTCGCGCGCGCAGCGGTGGCACGGCGGCGTCGTCGGCGGCGGCGGCCTCTGGCACCCGCCCGCGTTCGACGGCCGCGGCGGGCTCTACGTCGACGTCGCCAACCCGGTGCCCTGGCCGGGCACGCCGGAAGCGCCGTGGGGCAGAAGCCGGCCCGGCCCGAACAGATGGAACAACTCGCTCGTCAAGCTCGACGCGCGCACCGGCAGATTCATCTGGGCCACCCAGGTGGGGCCGCACGACCTCTACGACTGGGACCTCGAGACGCCGCCGATCCTCGCGCAGGCGAACGGGAGAGCGGTCGTGCTCAGCTCGGGCAAGATGGGCGTCGTCTACGCCTTCGACGCGGAAAGCGGGCGGCTGCTGTGGAGGACGCCCGTCGGCATCCACAACGGCCACGACGACGACAGCGTCAGGGCGATGCACGGCGACTACTCGAACCTCGGCTACGGCAGGCGCATCTATCCGGGCGACCAGGGCGGCGTCGAGACGCAGATGGCCTCCGACGGCAGCACCGTCTACGTGCCCGTCAACAACCTGTACGCGATATATCACGGCCAGACGCTGCCGGAGATGCAGGACCTGCTGCAGGGGACCGGCGAGCTCGTCGCGCTCGACGTCGCGAGCGGCCGCGTCCGCTGGGACCGCAGGCTCCCCAGAGGCGAGTACGGCGGCGCGACCGTCACGAACGACCTCGTCCTCACGACGACCTACGACGGCACGGTGTGGGCGCTCGACCGCGCGACCGGGACGGTCGTCTGGAGGGCGGCGCTGCCCGCCGGGTCGATCTCGCCGGTCATGGTCAGCGGCGACAGGCTCCTGGCCGCCGGCAGCGTCACGCTCACGCAGGAACAGCAGATGCGGCTCGTCGGCTTCGCGCTCGGCGCCGGCAGAGGCTAGGAGCGCTCGGCGAGCAGCGAGCGGCCCGTCATCTCGGCGGGCTGCGCCTCGCCGAGCACCTCCAGGACCGTCGGCGCGACGTCGGCGAGGATCCCGCCCTCGCGCAGCGCGAGCCCGGGCACGGTCACGATCAGCGGCACCGGGTTGAGCGAGTGGGCGGTGTTCGGCGAGCCGTCTGCCTCGAGCATGTGGTCGGCGTTGCCGTGGTCGGCGGTGACGACGCATGCGCCGCCGGACGCGTGGACCGCCGCGACGACCTCGCCGAGGCAGCGGTCGACCGTCTCGACCGCCTCGACCGCGGCCGGGATCACGCCGGTGTGGCCGACCATGTCGGCATTCGCGAAGTTGATGATGCCGAAGCGCGGGTCGTCCTCCTCCCACGCGCGCACGAACGCGGCGGCGGCCTCGGGGGCGCTCATCGCCGGCTTGTGGTCGTAGGTCGGCACGTCGCGCGGCGAGGCGACCAGCTCGCGCCGCTCGCCGGCGTACGGAGCCTCCTCGCCGCCGTTGAAGAAGTACGTCACATGCGGGTACTTCTCCGTCTCGGCGACGTGCAGCTGGGTCGCGCCGCGCTCGGCGAGCACGTGTGAGAGCGTGATCCGCGGCCGCTCGGGCGGGAAGGCGATCGGGTAGGGCCAGCCCTCGCGGTACTCCGTCATCGTCGCGTAGCGCCGCACCGGCGGCGCGCCGCCGCGCTCGACCTCGCCGAACGTCGGGTCCGCCAGCGCCTGCGAGATCTCGCGCATGCGGTCAGGGCGGAAGTTGAACGCGATCACGCTGTCGCCCGGACGGATGCGCGCCTCCTCGCCGACCGTGGTGGCGCTCACGAACTCGTCCGTCTCGCCGCGCGCGTAGGCGGCGCGCATCGCCGCCGGCCCGTCCTGCGCGTGGTGCGCCCCGCGACCGTGCACGAGCAGGTCGTACGCCTGCTGGACGCGGTCCCAGCGCTTGTCGCGGTCCATCGCGAAGTAGCGGCCGATCACGCTGCCGACGCGCGCGCGGCCCGCGCCGCCGCCCTGCGCCTCGCGCAGCCAGCCCTCGACGGTCTCCAGGTAGCCCTCCCCCGCCTTCGGCAGCGTGTCGCGGCCGTCGGTGAAGGCGTGGACGACGAGGTCGGGCACGCCGAGCCGTCCGCCCAGCGCGATCAGCGCGCGCAGGTGCTCCCAGCCGGAGTGCACGCCGCCGTCGGAGACGAGCCCGGTCAGATGGACGCGCTCGGCGTCGGCGAACGCGCTCCGCAGCACCTCGTTCTCGGCGAGCGTCCCGTCCGCGACCGCGTCGTCGATGCGCGTGAGGTCCTGCCGCACGACGGAGCCGGCGCCGAGGTTGAGGTGCCCGACCTCGGAGTTGCCCATCTGCCCGTCCGGCAGCCCGACCGCGCGTCCGCACGCGGTCAGCTGCGTGTGCGGACAGCGCTCCCACAGCGCGTCGAACACCGGCGTGTCGGCGAGCGAGATCGCGTTGCCGGGACCGGAGGGCGCAAGCCCCCAGCCGTCGAGCACGACGAGCACCACGCGCGGCGCCGGCAGGGAATCAGGTCCGGGCGGGACCGACAGCGCCGACATCAGCCGGCGGCCGCCACGATCGCCGCGAACGCCTGCGCCTCCAGCGAGGCGCCGCCGACGAGCGCGCCGTCGACGTCCGGCAGCGCGAGCAGCTCGGCCGCGTTGTCGGGCTTGACCGAGCCGCCGTAGAGGATCCGCACGCGCCGCGCCGCCTCCTCCGAGCGCGAGCCGACGAGCGCACGCACGAACGCGCACGCCTCCTGCGCCTGCTCGGGCGTCGCGACGAGCCCGGTGCCGATCGCCCAGATCGGCTCATACGCGATCACGACGTCGGCGAGCCGCTCCTCGGGCACTCTCTCCAAGTCCTCGCCGATCTGGTGGCGCAGCTTGCGCTCGGTGTCGCCGGCCTGGCGCTCCTCCTCGGTCTCGCCGACGCAGAGGATCGGCTTCAGCCCGGCCTCCAGCGCCTTCGGGACCTTCAGCTGGAGCGCGCGGTCGGTCTCGCCGAACAGCTCGCGCCGCTCGGAGTGGCCGAGCACGGCGCCGTGGACGTCCAGCTCGGCGAGCATCGCCGGCGAGACCTCGCCGGTGAACGCGCCGCTGTCCTCGTGGTGCATGTTCTGCGCGTAGACCTCCACGCGCGAGCCGCGCGTGGAGTCGACCATCGCCCCGAGCGCGAGGAACGGCGGGCAGATCGCCACGTCGACCGCGTCTGCCGTGGCGACGCGCGGCAGCAGCGCGGCGATGAACGCCTCCGCCTCCGCGATCGTCTTGTGCATCTTCCAGTTGCCCGCTATCAGGGGCCTGCGTCCATCGCTCACGAGAGCGCCTCCACTCCGGGCAGCCGCTTCCCCTCGAGCAGCTCCAGCGACGCCCCGCCACCCGTCGAGAGGTGCGTCACCTGATCCGCCAGCCCGAACTGCTGCAGGGCCGCGGCGCTGTCGCCGCCGCCCACGACCGTCGTGCCGGGCGCCTGCGCCACGGCCTCGGCCACCGCGCGCGTCCCATGCGCGAACGGCTCCAGCTCGAACGCGCCCATCGGACCGTTCCAGAAGACCGTGCCGGCCCCGGCGATCTCGCGCGCGTAGCGCGCCGCCGTCCGCGTGCCGACGTCGAGCCCCATCCAGCCGTCGGGCACGTCGACGCCGTCCAGCTCGCGCCGCCGCGCGTCGGCGGCGAACCGGTCGCCGAGGACCAGGTCGGTCGGCAGCTCGAGGCGGCAGCCGCCGCTCGCGGCCTTCGCAAGTGCGGCGCGCGCCGGCTCGACGCCCTCCACCTCGCACAGCGAGTCGCCGACCGCGTGACCCTGCGCCTTGAAGAAGGGGAAGCACATCGCCCCGCCGATCAGGACCGCGTCGGCAACCTCCAGGAAACGATCGATCACCGCGACCTTGTCAGTTACCTTCGCACCCCCCACGACCGCCACCAGCGGCTTCGCGGGGTCCTCCAGGATCCCGTTCAGGGTCGTGACCTCGCGCTCCAGCAGCCGCCCGGCGGCCGACTGGGCGACGCGATGCGCGACGCCCTCGGTCGAGGCGTGCGCGCGGTGCGCCGCGCCGAACGCGTCGTTCACGTAGACGTCGGCGAGCGCGGCGAGGCCGGCCGCCAGCGTCGGGTCGTTCTTCGTCTCGCCGGGCTCGTAGCGGACGTTCTCCAGCAGCAGCAGCTCGCCGGGGTTGAGCGCGTGCGCCATCGCGGTCACCTCGTCGCCGACGACGCCTGGCGCGAGCTGCACGGGCGCGCCCAGCAGCTCGGACAGCCGGTCGGCGACCGGTCTGAGCGACAGCTCCGGCTCGCGGTCCTTCGGGCGACCGAGGTGCGAGACGAGGATCAGCGCCGCGCCGCGCTCCCTCAGCTCGGAGAGCGTGGGGAGCGCCGCGCGGATGCGCGTGTCGTCCGCGACGCGGCCGTCCTTGAGCGGGACGTTGAAGTCGACGCGGACGAGGACCCGGCGGCCGTCGACGTCGAGGTCGTCGAGCGTCCTCACAGCACCCGCTGGACGAGATCGACCACGCGGTTCGAGTAGCCCCACTCGTTGTCGTACCAGGCGATGACCTTGACCATCGTCCCCTGCATGACCGCCGTGAGCTGCGCGTCGACGATCGAGGAATGCGGGTTCTTGACGATGTCGGCCGAGACGATCGGGTCCTCGGTGTAGGCGAGGATGCCGTGCAGCGGCCCGCCCTCGGCGGCAGCCGCGTGCAGCGCCTCGTTGACCTCCTCCTTCGTCGTCGCGCGCTTGGCGACGACGGTCAGATCGACGACCGAGCCGGTCGGCACCGGGGCGCGCACCGCGAAGCCGTTCAGGCGGCCGTTCAGCTCCGGGATCACGAGCCCGATCGCCTTCGCCGCGCCGGTCGAGGCGGGGATCAGGCTGAGCGCGGCGGCCCGGGCGCGTCGCAGGTCGCTGTGGGGCATGTCCTGGAGTCGCTGGTCCGCCGTGTAGGCGTGGATCGTCGTCATCAGTCCGTGGTCGATCCCGACGACGTCGTGCAGGACCTTCGCGACCGGCGCGAGGCAGTTGGTCGTGCACGACGCATTCGAGATCACGTCATGCGAGGCCTTGTCATAGGAGTCGAAGTTGACCCCCAGGACCACCGTCGCGTCCGGCTCCGTCGCCGGCGCCGAGATGACGACCTTCTTCGCACCCCCGGCGAGGTGCTTCGCGGCGTCCTCGCGCTTCGTGAAGAAGCCGGTCGACTCGATCACCACGTCGACGCCGAGATCGCCCCACGGCAGCGCCGCCGGATCGCGCTCGGCCAGCACCTTGATCTCGGCGCCGTCGACGCGCAGGCCGCCGTCGGTCCGCTCGACCGAGCCCGGGTAGGGGCCGAGGATCGAGTCGTACTTGAGCAGGTGGGCGAGCGTCTTGGCGTCTGTGAGGTCGTTGACGGCGACCCACTCGATGTCGGCGCCCTGCTCCTGGGCAGCGCGGAAGACGTTCCGGCCGATCCGGCCGAAGCCATTGATCCCAACCCGAAGCGGCATGCGTGCGGTCCTTCCTTCGTGACGAGGCGAGCTGTGCGAGAAGAGGAACGCCGGGCGGACGGTGACGGTGCCCGGCGGGGCGCGAAGGCTATCAGCGCGCCCCGCCTGCCGAACCGTCAGGCGGCCGCGCGCACGGCGGCGATCGCGTCGAGGAAGGCCCGCTCCCACACGCCGGCCATGTTCCAGATCGTCTCGCGCTCGGCCCACGCCTTCGCGCGCTTGGCGCGCCTGCCGCGCTCGCGACGGCCCGCGATCAGCTCCTCGAGCGCGTCGAGCCACTCGCCGTCCTCGACGAGCAGGCCGCCCTCGTCGGGGCCGAGATGCGCGTAGGCGCCGACCGGCGAGGCAAGCCACGGCACGCCCGCCGCGGCGTACTCGCGCGCCTTCACGTTCGAGCGCCCGCGGTTGAACGGCGTGTCGGCGAGCGGCACGAGGCCGACGTCGAAGTCGGCGAGGCGCTGCGTGAGCCGCTCGATCGGCACGTGCGGCTCGCGCCGGCAGCGCGGGTGCCCGAGCTCGAGGTCGATCCCGATCGTGACGACGTGGAGATCCCGGTGGCGCTCCAGCAGCGTCAGCAGCACGGCGCGCAGGCCGAGCGCTTCGACGTCGAGCGCGTGCTCGGCGGCGGCGTGCCAGCCGATCACGAGGCCCTCGTGCCCCTGCGGCCGCACGCGGTTGAACGCGCCGGGCAGGTAGTTGTCGATCACGTGCACGTTCCTCGCGCCGGCCGCCTCGAAGCGGTCGGCGAGGTCCTCGCTCGGGGTCGTGACGAGGTCGGCCTGCGCGGCGCGGGCGAGCACGCGGCGGAAGTCGCGCCGCGCGCGCGGCAGCGACCCCTCGGCGACGAAGCGCTCAAGCTCCGGCGGCGCGGCGGCGGTGTCGTCGTCGTCGTCGAAGGCGACCGCGACGCCCGCCGCCCGCAGGCGCGCGATGCAGTCGTCGTCGTCTTCGGTCAGCAGCAGCCGGTGGATGTGCACGATCTCGCAGTCCGCCAGCCGCTCCACGGGCAGCGGCGTCCCGCGCGCCTGCAGCACCTCGACGACCTCGTGCCCGCGTTCGTGCATCGCGAGCATCGGCAGATACGCGCGGTAGAACGAGTTGACCTGCTCGTTGATGTACGCCACGCCGATCTTCATCGGCTTCCCCCTTGCGACGGCCGCCCGCGACCCGGCGGCTTCACGGCGAGTCTCGCAGGCCGGCGGCGGCGGCGCGACGGTCGCTCAGGCGGCGGCGCGCGCGACGGCGACCGCGTCGACGAACAGCCGCTCCCACACCTCCGCCATGTTCCAGATCGTCTCGCGCCTGGCCCACTGCTTGGCGCGCTTGGCCTGCTTGGCGCGCTCGCGACGCGCGCGCAGCAGCGCGTCGATCGCCTCGTACCACTCGCCGTCGGCGACGAGCCGTCCGCCCTCGTCCTCGCCGAGGTGCTCGTATGAGCCGACCGGCGAGGCGAGCCACGGCACGCCCGCGGCGGCGTACTCGCGCGCCTTCACGTTCGAGCGCCCGCGGTTGAAGGGGATGTCGGCGAGCGGCACGAGCCCGAGGTCGAAGTCGGCGAGGCGCTGCGTGAGCCGCTCGATCGGGATCGCCTCCTCGCAGCGGTAGCGCTCGTGGCGCATGCCCACCTGGCGCAGGTCGATGTTGATCGTGACGAGCAGCACGTCGGGGTGGGCGTCGAGCAGCCGTTCGAGCAGCGGCACGAGCCCGAGCTGCTCGGCGTCGACGAGGTGCTCGCGACCGGCGTGCCAGCCGACGACGAGCCCGTGGTGGCCCTGCGGCTCGACGCGGTTGAACGCTCCGGGCAGGTAGTTGTCGATCACGTGCACGTTCCTGGCGCCGGCCGCCTCGAAGCGGTCGGCGAGGTGGTCGCTCGGGGTCGTGACGAGCTGCGCGCGGGCGACGTGCTCGAGCAGCAGCTCGAAGTTGCGCCGCGCGCGCGGCGCCCACGGCTGGTCGGTCCTCTCTTCGAGGCCGAGCGGCATGTCGATCACGTTGTCGTCCTCGTCGAAGCCGACGACGACGCCGCGCTCGAGCAGCCTGGTGACGACGTCGCCGTCGTCGTAGAGCAGCGCCGGGCGATGGATGTGGACGTAGTCGCAGCGCGCGAGCGGGCGTATGTCGATCACCTGCTTGTACTCCTGCTCGACATGCACCACGTCGTGACCGCGCTCGCGCATCGCCATCAGCGGCAGCAGCAGGCGGTAGTAGGCGTTCGCGCCGTCCTGCCCCACGGCTCCCAGTCGCATTCCCCCAACTCCCTGGTCGCTTTTCCGGATTGTCGCAGGCCGCAATAGGCCGCGCTCGGGTTCGGCTCAGGGCGCCAGCCGCTCGCGTCGCCAGCCGCCGTCCGGCGTGCGCGTATACGCGAAGCGGTCGTGCAGACGGCTCGGGCGCCCCTCCCAGAACTCGACCTCGTCGGGCTCGACGCGGTAGCCGCCCCAGTGCGGGGGCCGCGGGACCGCGGCGCCGCCGTAGCGCTCGTCGAGCGCCCGACAGCGTCGCTCCAGCTCGGAGCGGTCCGCCAGCGGCCGGCTCTGCGGGGAGGCCCAGGCGCCGAGCTGGCTGCCGCGCGGACGCGTCGCGAAGTAGGCGTCGGACTCCTCGTCGCTCAGCCGCACGACCGGCCCGCCCACGCGCAGCTGCCGCTCCAGCGCCAGCCACGTGAGCACGAGCGCGGCCCACGGATTCGCGTCCAGCTCGCGGCCCTTGCGGCTCTCGTAGTTCGTGAAGAAGGCGAAGCCGCGCGCGTCGAGGCCGCGCAGGAGCACCGCCCGCGCCGAGGGCCGTCCGTCCGAGGAGGCGGTCGCGAGCGTCATCGTCTCCGCTGCCGGCAGCGTCTCGGCCCCGACCAGCTCGGCGGCGCGCGCCTCCGCGAGCCAGCGCTCGCACAGCGGCAGCGGGTCCGCCGGCAGCTCGTCCTCGTCCAGCACCTGCGTCACCGCGCGCCGTGGTCGACGTCGCGGTGCGCGACTTCGACGAGGTACTCCCCGTCCGTGCGGTAGCGCGCCGCGACCTGCTCGGCGACGGCCACCGAGCGGTGGCGCCCGCCGGTGCAGCCGACCGCGACCGACAAGTGCGCCTTGCCCTCGGCGACGTACTGCGGCAGCAGGTAGTCGAGCATCGGCCACAGCCGCTCGTAGAAGGCGGCGAGCGCGCCGTCGCGGTCGATGTAGGCGACGACGTCGGGCTCGAGCCCGGTCAGCGGCCGCAGCTCCGGCTCGTAGTGCGGGTTGGGCAGGAAGCGCACGTCGAACAGCAGGTCGGCGTCGCGGGCCGGGCCGTGCTTGAAGCCGAAGCTCTGGACCGTCACGGCCAGTCTGCCCGGCGCGCGCGTGGGCAGCAGCTCGTCGGCGAGCTTGCGCCGCAGCATCGCGCTCGTCAGGCCGGTCGTGACCAGCACGAGGTCGGCGCGCTCGCGCACGGGCGCGAGCAGCGAGCGCTCGCGCGCGATTCCGTCGGCGACGCTGCCGGCGGGCGCGAGCGGATGGCGTCGGCGCGTCTCCTGGTAGCGCGTCAGCAGCGACTGCTCGTCGGCTTCGAGGAACAGCACCCGGTGCGTGACGCCGGAGCGCTGCAGCTCGTCGAGCACCGCGACGAGGCCGGCGAAGTAGCTGCCGCCGCGCGCGTCGGAGACGACCGCGGCGCGCTCGACCTTCGAGCCCTCGTGCATGAACAGCTCGGCGAGCGTGCGGATCATCTCGGGCGGCAGGTTGTCGACGCAGAAGTAGCCCTCGTCCTCGAAGGCGGCCATCGCCGTCGACTTGCCGGCACCGGAGAAGCCGGTGATGACGACGAGATCGGTCAGCGCGGAGCCGCGGACGTCCGCCTGCGCCGGCGTGAGCTCGAGCATGCGCCCCGCCGAGCGCTGACGGGCCCCGAGCCGCTTGGGCCGGGAGACGCTCATGGCCTCATTGTGCCGCGTGCGGCGGATGGCCGTGTGAAGAGGGGGTTGTCCGGTGCGTCGGCGGCCGCGCGCGTGCCGCCTCAGTGCCCGGTCTTGTTGAGCTGCGCATAGACGTCCCGCGCCACCTTTCCCGGCAGCCCGGGCACGGCCTCGAGCTGCTCGCGGCTCGCCGCCAGGAAGGCCTCCGGCGAGCCGAAGTGCGCCAGCAGCGCGCGCTTGCGCGCCGGCCCGATCCCGGCGAGGTCATCGAGCACCGATCTCGTCATCGCGCGGTCGCGGCGGATGCGGTGGTGGCCGATCGCGAAGCGGTGCGCCTCGTCGCGCACGCGCTGCAGCAGCTGCAGCTCGGGCGTGTCATGCGCGAGCACGATCGGCGCCGGCCGCCCGGGCGTGAAGACCTCCTCGATCCGCTTCGCGAGCGAGACGATCGCGACGCCGCGGCGGCG
>Ga0070714_100003340_pt1 | contig 11963 bp, 15 predicted proteins | sample LARL83metaG_FD_65450 | JGI IMG/M metagenome (GOLD analysis project Ga0070714, IMG submission 65450) | Corn, switchgrass and miscanthus rhizosphere microbial communities from Kellogg Biological Station, Michigan, USA - LAR L8-3 metaG | ecosystem: Host-associated > Plants > Roots > Rhizosphere ... | reverse complement strand
TGCGAGCCCGCGCCGACCGCGGCCCAGGCCTGGGCCTGCGCCTCCGTGGGCGCCGGGAACGTGGCGCGGAACCAGGCGGCGGTGGCCGGGTGGAAGCGGTCCAGATCGCGGGTGGGGTCGAGGGACATCGTCCTATGATACTGCGGCCGTCAAGGCCGCGTGCCCAGCAGGGCGCTAAGCCTGCTGTTGCATACCTCGCAGTGCCCGGTGCAAGGCCTGGATGCGCGGCGCCCAGGGATGCGCCCCCTGGGCCAGCAACGGCGTCAGCAAGGCCAGCGCTGCGGCGTCCTTCTTCTGGGCCACCAGCGCCTGGGCCTTGAGGAACTGCAATGCGACCGCGGCCTCGCCCTGGGGCAGCTTGGCGCGCACGGCATCGTCCAGCTTCGTGAATACACCCAGGCGCTTGTCCTTGAGAGCCTGCTCCGCGAGCGGGCCTGCCAGCGTGGATGGCTCCGGCAGGAAATCCTTGGAGACATCCAGGCACTGCTCCAGGATGTCGAGGGCGCGCGGCAGGCGCTTCTCCTTCACCAGCAGGGAGATGAGGCGCGCGCCCTGCACCAGCGAAAGCGCATCCTCATGGCGCATGCGCAGGCCCTCGAACAACTCCTCGTGGAAGGCGCGCGGGTTGGGTCGTTCCGCGCCGTCGTCGGCCAGCAAGGCCGCCTTCGCGGCCTGCGGCTCCTGCGCCTTCAGGTGGCGGTCCACCTGCGCGAGTATCTGCGCCACCCGTGTCACCTGCGCCTGCGCGGCCAGACCCGCCTCGGTCGGCTTCTCCACGGCCACCGCGATGCCGAGCTGCTCCTGGCGGTGATAGGCCACGTAACCCACCAAGTGGGAGACGAAGACCAGCCCGTACACCAGCAGGATGTCGCTGGAGAGCGCCGAGAGATGGCCCGCCAGCGCCAAGCCCACGAAACCCACCGCCGCCAGCAGCAAGGCGGAGAGCATGTAGGCGACCCCGGTGTGCCAGAGGAAGCGGAGCAGCAACCAGGGATTGATGACGGAGAGCAGGTCCGGCTGCAAGGCCAGCGAAGCCACGAAGGCCGGCAGCACATAGATCCCCAGGCACAGCACCAGCGCGGCGATGCCGGGGTGTCCTGCGCTCCTGGCCGAGAGCATCAGCAGCACCACGGCGCCGATGTAGCCTGCCAGCATCGCGAGCCGCAGTTTGTCGCCCTGGGCCATCACCTCGCTGCCCATGGGCGGCGGGATGGCGTGACCGGTGGCGGTGCGCTGCACCACGTCCATGAAGTAGTAACTCATCCAGCCGAAGATGATGCCGGACGCCGGGATGCCCCATACGCCGGCATAGCCGATGATCCACAAGGCGATGCCGAAGGTGACGGTCACGGCCAGGCCGTAGCCGCGTATCGGATACGCCAGCAGCTTGGGAAGATATAGCCAGAGTTCCGGCGTGCTGACCATCAACTGATCCGCTTCCGGATCATCCAGGCGCACGTCACGGCCTACGTCGTCTTCCATCCCCTGCCCCCGATGGTAACGGGTGCAGTCTACCCGGGGACGGGCAGGAAGGTGATGGCGAACACCACGTCGACGGCGAGGCCCACGTACTGCGGGTCATCCCACTGGCCCCGGCCGATGCCATAGTCGCGGCGCTGCAGGGTGGTCTTGGCGTCGAGGCGGGCCTGCTTGCCGTCCCTGGACGGCGTCCAGGTGAAGGGCACGGTGATGGTCTTGGTGACACCGCGCAGGCTCAGCTTGCCGGTGACCTGGTAGTGGCCCGGCGAGACTTGCTGCATGGAGTCGCTGACGAAGCTGCCTTTCGGGTACTTGGAGGTGTCGAAGAAGTCCTCGCCCTTCAGTGCGTCATCCATCTCCGCAAGGCCGGTATCCACCGAGTCCAGATCCACATCCACCGTGAGCTTGCCCTTGGCGGGATCCTTGTCGTCCAGGCAGAACTGCGCGGTGTAGCTCCTGAACTCACCCGGAAACGGCGCGCCGCCCTGACTGGCGGTGAACGTCAGGCTCTTCGGTGCCGGTTGCGGCTTCCAGCAGCCGGCAGAAGCGGCGGCACTCCCCAGGAGCGCGGCGAACAGAAGCAGCAACGATCGGGTCTTCATCGTCCCTCCCGGGGCAACATCCACAACGGCAACATGCGGCGCAGCACGCCGTCGCGGCGCCCGAACTCATGCCAGAATGCCGCGGCCACGTGCAGGCACACCAGCGCCAGCAGACACCAGGCGCCGGCGTCGTGCAACTCCCTGGTGAGCTTGGCGAAGCCTGGGTCCGGCGCGGTGAGCCGCGGCAGGTTGAAGAGGAAGAACCAGCGCACCGTGAGGTTCGAGGCATTGGAGGTGAGCCAGCCGAGGAGCGGCAGCGTGAGCAGCAAGCCGTAGAGCGCCACGTGGCTGGCGTGCGCCAGCAGGCGCTCGATCGGCCGCATGCCCGTGGGCAGCTTCGGCGCCGGCGAATACAGCCGCCATAGCAGGCGCAGGATCGCCAGGGCGAACACGGTTATGCCGACGGACTTATGGAAAGTGAGCAGCTTCAGCCGCTCGATGCCCAGCGGCAGGTCCGCCGCGTAAGGGCCGACACAGAACTGGACCAGCACCAGGAGTACGATGAGCCAGTGCAGCGACTGAGCCACGCTGCCGAAGCGTTCTGCGGTGTTGCGGAGCGGAATAATGACCGTGCTCTCCCTGTTGGGATAACCATGGTAGTAGAAGGCGGGACAAGATGCGCAAGATTTCTATTCCCTTCCATATAGGACTGGCCCTCGCGGGCCTGGGGCTGCTGCTGGCCGGCTGCCAGAGCGCGGCGGTGAAACCTTCCAGCGCCGCACCTTCCGGCGAACTGCGGCATGAGCCTGCGCCGGGCGCGGTGCGCTACGACGTGGATGCGCAACACTCGGAGGTGGAGTTCCTGGTGTACAAAGCGGGCGCCTTCTCCGCCATGGGTCACAACCACACGGTGGAGGCCCGTGAGTTCAGCGGTGACGTGTACCTGGCACCGCAGTTCAAGGACTCGAGCTTCTCGCTGAAGCTGCCGGTGAAGGACTTCGAGGTGGACCGTGCCGAGGCGCGCGATGCCGCCGGCGGGGACTTCAAGAGCCATCCCTCGGCCTCCGACATCAAAGGCACCACCGAACACATGCTGGGCCCTGACAGCCTGGATGCCGAGAAATACCCGGATGTGACGATCCAGTCGGTATCGGTCTCGGGCGAAGAGACCAAGGCCGAGATGACGGTGCGCATCACCCTGCACGGCACCCCCCGCGACGTGAAGGTGCCGGTGGCGATCAGCCGTGCGGGCGACGACCTGGCCGCCGCCGCCGACTTCGAGCTGCGCCAGAGTGAGTTCGGCATGAGCCCGTACAGCGCCTTGGGTGGCGCGCTGCAGGTGGCGGATACCTTCAAGGTGCACTTCAAGATCCTGTGCCATAAGGCCGCGAAGTAACACTGGTCCGAGAGGCGCCAAAGTGACCCGCCTCCTGGCGGCGGGACACTGTCGCGGTTCACATAAGCCCGGGAATAACCGGCGTGGAATGCGGGTTACCTCGCAGTAAGGAGGGTCTGGGTCCCTCCATACTCACATCCATGAAGAGGTAACGCCATGCGCAAGATCTCCAGCCTCGGTGGGCTCCTATCGGTCTCGGCAGCCCTGTTGTTCTTCCTGGGTTGCGGCGGCGGCGGTTACGGCGGCGGAGGCAGCTATGGCGGAGGCAGCGGCGGTGGCAGCACCGGCATGCCGATCGTCACCAACATCGCCATCACGCCCACGTCCTCCGGCATCAGCGTGGGCGGCACCCAGCAATTCATGGCCGTGGCCAAGGACTCCAGCGGCACGGAGGTGCAAGGGGCCACGCTGACCTGGCACTCCTCCGATACCGCGGTGGCGACCGTCAGCAGCACCGGTCTCGCCACCGGCGTCGCCGCAGGCAGCTCCAAGATCACCGCCTCCATCACCTACAGCAGCGGCGGCGTCTACACCACCGGACCCGGCACCACCTACACCAGCAACGCTGCGGTGCTCAACGTGAGCATGGCCGACGCGGTGATGGGCACTGCCGCCGTGGGCCATGCCCTGGCGGGCGCGCTGATCACCCTCAGGGACGCGGACGGCCACACGCAGACCGCCATGAGCGGTGACGACGGCCGTTTCCTGCTCTCCACCGCCGGCCTGAAAGCCCCCTTCCTGCTCAAGGCCGAAGATGGGCGGGGCCGCACGCTGTTCGGCGCCGCCGCCGGCGACGGCGTCGCCAACCTGGACACCGTCACCGACCTGATGCTGCGCGCCTGGTACGGCGCCCACGGCAGTTCGCCGGAAGCAGCTTTCGTCGATATGCGCGCGCATCCTGCGCCCGGCACCGACGCCATGACGCTGCTGGACAAGCAGTTCACCGGGCTGCTGCGCGTAGCGCTCGCCGCCGAGGGCCTGGACAGCCGCAAGTTCAGCCTGTTCTCCTCCTCGTTCAACGCCGACGGCAGCGGCTTCGATGCGGTGCTGGACAACACCCGCGTGCTCACCGGCAGCCAGCTGCGACTTGAGGACGCGCTGGGAGGCCAGGTGACGGACATCGGCTTCCAGGGCAAGACCCTGAGCTTCAGCACTGTGCACGCCGGCATGGGCACGGACGCCGCGGCCATGAAGCAACGGCTGGAACTGCCTTGAGTTGAAGCAAACAGCGATCCGAAGGGCCACCGAAAGGTGGCCCTTCTTATCTCGTCAAGAACAGGGAAATAAGAAGGCCGCCCTCGGGCGGCCTTCCTCATCTCTGCTTCGGAGGATTCAAATCGCGCAGCTTACCCCGGTGCCGCCGAGACCGCAGTAGCCGTTGGGGTTCTTGGCCAGATACTGCTGGTGGTAATCCTCGGCGTAGTAGAACTCCGGCGCCGCACGCACTTCGGTGGTGATGGCGGGATAGCCCGCCTTGCGCAGCGCGTCCTGATAGTCCTTAAGCGAGTCCTGCGCCGCCTGCAACTGCTCGGGGCCGTAGGCATAGATGGCCGAACGGTACTGGGTGCCGAGGTCATTGCCCTGGCGCATGCCCTGGGTGGGATCATGGGCTTCCCAGAACGCCTTCAATAGCTGTGGGTAGCTGATCTGCTGCGGGTCGTAGACCACCTGCACCACTTCCGCGTGGCCGGTACGGCCGGTGCAGACTTCTTCATAGGTCGGGTTCGGGGTATAGCCGCCGGCATAGCCCGCGGCGGTGACATACACGCCGGGCAGCTGCCAGAACTTGCGCTCCGCGCCCCAGAAGCAGCCCAGACCTAACACCGCCTGCTGCAGGCCGGCCGGGAAAGGCGGCTTCAAGGCATGGCCGTTGACGTGATGCCGGGCCGGTACCGGCAACGGCGTGGTCCGCCCGGGCAAAGCCCGCTCGGCAGGGATCAACTGGGTCTTGTGGCTCATGAACATGGGGGGCCTCGGGCGGGTCTCGCAAGGTCTGTACGGCAAAGACCTATATAGAGGTGCGCTTATTACGCTTCAAGACCCCTGCCTGGCCGCCTTCCGGTAGAGCGCACGGATCTGCTTCATGTCCACCGTGGGCTTGGGGTATCCCAGCTTGAGGTCGTCCAGGTGCTCCACCACGATGCGCGCCACCGCCAGGTTGCGGAACCACTTGTGATCGGCCGGGATCACGTACCAGGGCGCATGGCCGGTGCTGCATTTCTTCAGGGCATCGTGGTAGGCCTCCACGTAGTCATCCCAGTGTTCCCGGTCGGCATAGTCGCCGGGGTTGAGCTTCCAGTGCTTGGCCGGGTCGTCGATGCGCGCCTTGAGGCGCTTCAACTGCTCGTCCTTGGAGATGTGCAGGAAGAACTTCAGCACCAGCGTGTCGTTCTGCACCAGCTCCTTCTCGAAGGCGTTGATGCGCTTGTAGCGGTGCGACCAGACCTGCTTCGGCACCAGGCCATGGACCCGCACCACCAGCACGTCCTCGTAGTGGGAGCGGTTGAAGATCACCACCTCGCCCCGCTCCGGGGCGGCCTTGTGGGCGCGCCACAGGAAGTCGTGGGCGCGCTCCTCGGCAGAGGGCTCGCGGAAGTGTGCGACCCGGCAGCCCTGCGGGTTCATGGCGCCCAGCACGTGGTTGATGGTGCCGTCCTTGCCGCCCGTGTCCAGGGCCTGCAGCACCACCAACAGCGAATACTTCTGGTTGACGTAGAGCCGGTCCTGGAGCTCGCGCAGACGGTGCTGGTAGTGGTCCAGCTCGGCCTTGGCTTCCTCCTCGCTCTCCAGCTTGTCGGTGAAAGCGGCGTCGTGATCCGAAAGATGGAACTTGCCGCCGGGCTTGACGCGGAAACGCTTGCGATAGTCCATGGCACCTCCCGCAGGGGAAGCGGCTACCTTAGCGCGTCCGGGGAAGGCCCGCCGGGCAGGGCGTCACGCCCGGCCCGGCGGGAGACTCGGGGACTCAGGCCGCGGCAGTGGCGGCTTTCTTGAGGGCGAAACGGGCATCCAGGCTGTAGCTGCCGGCACCGCAGGCCGCCACATACAGGAAGCCGCCGGTGAGGGCCATGTTCTTCATGAAGTCGATGAGTTGCAGGACGTCGTCGTCGTGCAGGTGCACGAAGAAGCCCGACAATATGCAGAACAGTCCGAGCGCCAGGGCGGCACCGCGGGTATGGAAGCCGGTGAGCAGAAGCAGGCCCGCACCTATCTCCCAGACGACCAGGATCGGCTTGATCCAGGCCGGCACACCCCAGTCGGCGACATAGTTATGGATGCTGGCGAAGCTCATGAGCCGGCCGTAGCCGCTCCAGAACATCATCCCCGCGAGCAGGGCCCGGCCGATCAGCATCATAAGGTTCTGCATGGTCTGATTCTGCATGACGAAGACTCCCAGAGATATTGGTATGAGCAGGCCACCCCTCACGACGGCCGGCCTATAGCTTACTGCATGGGAGCCGGCAGCGGCCGTCCGACATATCTCCAGGGCCGCCGGGACGGTCACCCGCCCCGGCGGTGCCTCAAGGCTTCAGCGCCACCGGAGCTTGAGCTTCTGGTCCAGGCTCAAGGCGCCGGCACCGGTATAGGCCACGTAGAGGTAGCCGCCGGTCAGGCCCAGGTTCTTCAGGAAGTTGATGAGCTGGTTGATGTCGGCGAAGTTGCGGTGGGCGATGAAGGCCGAGATCAGCGCGAACGCCGCCAGGGCCCAGGCCACCGGCCGGGTGAAGGCGCCCAAGAGCAGCAACAGGCCGCCGCCCAGCTCCCACAGGATCAGGATCGGCATCGACCAGCCGGGGACCCCGACCGAGACCATGTACCCCTGCATGTAGTCGTAGTGCACGAGCTTGTTCCAGCCCGACCAGATGAAGATCACCGCCAGCAACACGCGGGCGAGCAACAGGACTGCGTCTTTCATGGTGCGACTCCCTGATTGTCATCGACAGAAGGACCGTCTCCGCCGGCCTTGAGCCGGCGAAGACGGGGCTCATCGCCTCAGGCCGCCGCCTTCTCGGCTTGCAGCGCGGCTTTCACCTTGGGGCGCTCGGCCACCCGCAGGCGATATTTCGCCAGATTGGGCCACTTGTCCAGGTCGATCTTGAGGCCCGGCGCCCAACTGATGACGGTATAGAGGTAGGCATCCGCCACCGTGAACTGCTCGCCCATCAGGAACTTGTGGCCGGCGAAGTGCTTGTCCAGGATGTCGAAGCGCTTCTGCAGCTTGTTTTGCAGCACGGTCTTGGCATCGTCCTTCAAGTCCGGGTTGAACAGCGGGCTGAAGCCCTTGTGGATCTCGCTGCTGATGAAGGTCAGCCATTCGTTGGCGCGAAAGCGGTCCAGGGTGCCGGCCTTGGGGATGATGGCGGTCTCCGGCTTCTGGTCGCCGATGAACTGCAGCAGCGCCGCACCCTCGGTGAACACCTCGCCGCTGTCCAGCTGGATGGCCGGGACGTAACCCTTGGGGTTGATCTGATAGTAGTCGCTGCCGTCCTTCAGGGTATGAGTCTTGGTATCGACCCGCACCAGTTCCACCGGCAGGCCGGCTTCGTGGAAGGCGATGGTGGAGGCCTGCGAACAGGCGCCGGGGGAGAAATACAGTTTCATCTCATTGCTCCTTGATAGTCGCTGTCGTTAGGAAAGGGACCGGTCAGGCCACCGCCGCCGCGGCAAGCGGCGCGTAGTCGGTGTAGCCCTTGGGACCTGGCGAGTAGAAGGTGGCCGGGTCCGCCTTGGCGAGCTCGGCACCACGGGCGAAGCGCTCCACCAGGTCCGGGTTGGAGATGAAGGGCACGCCGTAAGCCACCAGGTCGGCGCGGCCGGAGGCGATGGCCTGGTTGCCCTTGTCCCGGTCATAACCGGTATTGGTGATGAGCGTGCCGCGGTAGATCCTGCGATAGTGGCCGGTGACATCCTCGACCTGGTTGTTGCCGGATACCGGGCCCGCCGCATCCCGCAGGTGCAGGTAGGCCAGGCCATGGTCGTTCAGCTTGGCGATCACGTAGTCGTAGAGCGCCTGGCTGTCGGAGTCCGCCGGGTTGTTGTAGGTGTTGGTGGGCGAGAGCCGCAGGCCGGTCTTGCCGGCGCCGACGGCCTGCACCACCGCCTCCACCACCTCGAACAGAAAGCGGGCACGGTTCGGGATACCGCCGCCGTACAGGTCGGTGCGCTGGTTGCTGCTGTCGCGCAGGAACTGCTGGATGAGATAGCCGTTGGCGCCGTGGATCTCCACGCCGTCGAAGCCGGCGGCGATGGCGTTGCGCGCGCCTTGGGCGAAGTCCTGCACCACCTGCTTCACTTCATCGGTACTGAGCGCGCGGGCCGGCACCGTATCCTTCTGCACGCCGGCGGGCACGTACATCTTGGCCTTCGGATCGAAGGCCGAAGCCGACACCGGCAAGGCGCCGCCGTGGAAATCCGGGTGCGACACCGCACCCACATGCCAGAGCTGCAGGAAGATGCGCCCGCCCCGTGCGTGCACCGCCTCGGTCACCTTCTTCCAGCCGGCGACCTGCGCCGGGGAATGGATGCCGGGGGTGTTCACGTAGCCCACGCCCTGGCGCGACACCTGGCTGCCTTCGGTGACGATCAGGCCGGCACCGGCGCGCTGCGCGTAGTACTCCACGTGCAGATGGGTGGGCGCGAGCTCGGCGTTGTCGGCACGGTCACGGGTCATGGGGGCCATCACCACGCGGTTCTTGAGTTCATAGTCCCCGAGCTTCACCGGGGTCAAAAGCGGCTGCACCTGGCTCATGGTCATCTCCCTCCAATGTTACGGCGTAACGAAATATCTATGAATATCGATATGTCTAATGCAAATATTGGCCCTTGCGGGCCAGCATGCGAGCTCGGCTAAAGAGACCCGGCTTGCGTCATATTTCTTCCTTGAGGAACTTGCCCAACTCCTTGAGGGCGTCCTCGTTGCGTTCGTAGTAGGTGAACTGACCTTCCCGCCGCGGCACCACCAGGCCCGCCTTCATGAGCAGCGCCAGGTAATGGGAGGCGGTGGACTGGGACAGGCCCAGCTTCTCCTGGATCTCGCCCACGCACACCAGCTTGCCGCGAGGGCCGCCGCCGGGGCAGGACCCGCCGAAGTGCCGCTGGGGATCCTTCATCCACTGCAGGATCTGCAGCCGCGACTTGTTGGCGAGCGCCTTGAACACGAGTACCTGATCCATGGAGCCTATTATATCGAGATTATTCGATATGTCAATGCGCCCGTTTGCCCCGCGTCCGGCGCGGCGCCTAGACTCCAGGCCTCTAAACCCGGGGACCTCCCCGGCCGTCCAAGGGACATGCAGACAGCCCTCGCCATGCGCGTGACCGAACTCAGACCCGCCGCGGCGGAGGACGACCGGAGCCTGGCGAGCAAAGCCCGGGACGGCGACACCCGCGCCTTCGAGCAGCTCTACCGGCGCCACGTCGGGCGGGTGCACGCGGTGTGCCTGAGGCTCGCCGGCAACAAGACCCTGGCGGAGGAATGCACCCAGGACGCCTTCATCAAGGCTTGGGAGTCCCTCAAGAACTTCCGCGGCGAGGCGAGCTTCGGCACCTGGGTGCATCGCATCGCGGTGAATGCGGTGCTGGAACGCCACCGCACCCAGCTCAGGCAGGCGGCCTGGATCAGCACCGGTGACGAGGAATTGATGGAATCGGTGCCAGGCCTGGACCAGGACCCCGGGCATGGGCTGGATCTCGAGGAATGCATCGCCGAACTCCCGCCGGCGGCACGCATGGTGTTCGTGCTGTTCGACGTGGAGGGACACAGCCACGAGGAGATCGCCGGCATGACCGGGCTCGCCGTGGGCACCAGCAAGGCTCATCTACACAGGGCCCGCCAGATATTGCGGGCGAGGTTGGACGCATGAACGACGACAAGCTGAAGACGGCGCTGGGACGGCTGCCGCGCGAAGTGCAGCCGGGGCGCGACCTCTGGCCCGGCATCGAAGGCCGCCTCAAGCGACACGGCGCCGCAGCGCGACCCGCCTGGGGCTACGGCCTGGCCGCGAGCCTGCTGGTGGCGGTGGCCGCTGGCGGACTCTGGGCCGGCTTCCATATACAGCAGCGCAGCGGCACGCCGCAGCAGCTCGTGGCCATGGGCGACGGCGCCCCGCTGGACCCCTATCTCGCCCGGCGCGCCGCCTTCGCCGAGAACAGCGTGCAGAACGCCACCGATCTCGCGCCGGCCACCCGCGCGGTGATCCTCAAGAACCTGCGCATCATCGAGGGCTCCATGCAGGACATCCAGGCCGCCCTCGACAAGGACCCCAACAACCCGCGCCTCCGGGCGCTGCTCTTCGACCTCTACCAGAACGAAGCCCGCCTGCTGGCAGCGACGCAGCAGGCCCAGGCCAAGACCAACGCGAGGAATTCACTATGAAACGCCTTTCCATCATCATCGCCTACGTGCTGCTGAGCCTCACCGCCGTGGCCGGAGCCTTCTCGCTCATGGCGCTGACCTCCAGCACCGCCTATGCCCACGACAAGCCGGCAGCCGTGGACGTCTCGTCCGACGACGACTCGGACGACCCCGACTCCGACGACCGCAGCAGCGAGAGCCGCTCGATCAACGAGAGCCGCCAGGTCAAGGCTGACGCCGAGGTGCGCATCGATAACCTGGCCGGCACCGTGAAGGTGCAGGGCTGGGACAAGAACGAGGTGCGGGTGAGCGGCACGCTGGGGGCCGAGGTGGAGAAGCTGCAGATCGAGGGCGGCGAGACCTCGCTCGACATCAAAGTGGTCCTGCCACACCATTCTCATGGTGACGAGGACTGCAGCACCTGCGCGGACCTGCAGATCCAGGTGCCGAAGGGCAGCCGCATCGAGGTCAGCACCGTGAGCGCCGACGTGGAGGCCGCCGGCCTCACCGGCCAGGTCCAGTTCGGCACCGTCAGCGGCAACGCCACCGTGAACTCGAGCGCCTCACGCATCTCGATGCGCACCGTGAGCGGCGACGTGACCGTGGTAGGCTCGGCCAAGGGCGCCGGTATCGACGTCAACAGCGTGAGCGGCACCATGCGGGTCTCGGACGTGGACGGCAGCGTGGACGCCGAGAACGTGAGCGGCGACACCAAGGTGGTGTCGCGCCACCTCGCCAACCTCAAGCTCAGCGCCACCTCCGGCAACCTCACCTTCGAGGGTGTCCCGCTCAAGGGCGGCAACTACGACATCAACAACGTGAGCGGCGACGTGGTGCTGGCGGTCGGCAGTTCGCCGGACGCGCGCTTCGACGTATCGAGCTTCAGCGGCGACATCGATAACAGCTTCGGGCCGAAGCCGACGCGGGTCAGCAAGTACAGCCCCGGCATGGAGCTGCATTTCACCAGCGGCAACGCCGGCGCCACCGTGGTGGCCCGCACCTTGAGCGGCGACGTGCACCTGCAGAACTGATCTACCCGGCGAATCCGACGCAAGCTCGGATTCGCCGGACCCCTGAGGCGTTGCCGGCGCCAGACCTGCCAGATGACCAGCCAGGGGCGCTTCGGCGCCCTTGTCCTTTTGGCCCCCCCCGGCCCGGGGGTCAGCCTCCGGCTTTACCTAAGCCCGGTGAT
>Ga0070714_100003339_pt1 | contig 11964 bp, 8 predicted proteins | sample LARL83metaG_FD_65450 | JGI IMG/M metagenome (GOLD analysis project Ga0070714, IMG submission 65450) | Corn, switchgrass and miscanthus rhizosphere microbial communities from Kellogg Biological Station, Michigan, USA - LAR L8-3 metaG | ecosystem: Host-associated > Plants > Roots > Rhizosphere ... | reverse complement strand
ATCTCGGACACGGGCATCGGGCTGACCCCGGAGGAGCAGACCCGCGTCTTCTCGACCTATTCGCAGGTCGACAGCTCGACGACGCGCAAGCACGGCGGAACCGGGCTCGGGCTTGCGATCGCGCGCATGCTCACGCAGCTCATGGGCGGCGAGATCGGCGTCGAGAGCGAGAAGGGCTCCGGCAGCCGGTTCTGGTTCACGGCCCGGTTTCGCGAAGCCGAAGGTAAGAGGCGAGCGCCTCAGCCTCCGGTCAGCCTGGCCGGCACTTTCGTGGCCGTGGTCGACGACAACCGGACCAATCGCGCGATCCTCGAGCGCTACCTGAAGTCGTGGGGATTGCGCGAGCGCAGCTTTGAAAGTGGACGCGAAGCGCTGGAGGGGATGCAGGTCGCGGCGCGCGGCGACGACAGCTTCGACGTCGCGATCGTCGACATGATGATGCCCGGCATGGACGGCCGGAGCGTCGCGAACGAGATCCGCTCGGACGACCGATTGAAAGAGCTCGTCGTCATCCTCCTCACCTCCGCCGGGCAGTCAGAGACGCCGGTGCCGGGGGTCGATGCGGAGCTCGTCAAGCCGGTGCGACCGTCGCAACTGTTCGACGTCCTGCACACGCTGCTCGCCGGCCGGTCTGAGCGAAAGGACAAGCCGTCCGGGCCCGTCGAGGTCGGACCGCCCGATCAATCGCGCCAGTGGTCTCGGGTGCTCGTCGTCGAGGACAACGCCGCGAACCTGAAGGTGACGGTGAGGATGGTCGAGCGGCTCGGTTACCGAGCGGACGTCGCCGCCAACGGCGCAGAAGCCGTGAGCATCCTCAAGACCGTGCAGTACGACGCCGTGCTCATGGACTGCCAGATGCCCGAGATGGACGGCTACGAGGCGACCCGTCTGATCAGGGCGGCAGAAGCCCCCGGCCGCCGCACGCCGATCATCGCGATGACCGCCGCGGCGCTGGCAGGAGATCGCGAACGCTGCCTGGCCGCCGGCATGGACGACTACATCTCCAAACCGGTCAAGCTCCATGTGGTGGCTGCGTTGCTGGAGCGGTGGATCGCCTCCCCTAAACCCGCTTGAGCGCCAGCACCGTGACGTCGTCGAAGAGGTCGCGGCTCTTCGAGCCCTGGGCGAGGATGTCCACCATCGCCTGAGCCGTCCCGGCGCGGCGCGCCTCATATGGAAGAGGCACGTCCTTGGTCGCCAGGTCGGGGCGCAGGTCGAGCAGCCCGTCCGAGAAGACGACCAGCGAGTCGCCCGGTTGCAGGATTGCCGTTCCCACCGAGAACAGGGTGTCGGGGAAGATGCCGATCGGCGCGCTTCGCTGAGGCAGCGTCTCCTGGCCGGTCGCGCCGCGAAGCAGCCGCGCATGCCCATGACCAGCGTCGACATAGTGGAGCTCGCCAGACGCCGGCTCGAATACCGCGTGGAACGCAGTGACGTATGCGTGGTTCACCTCGAGGGCGGCGCTCATCACGACCGAGGCGCGCTTGACCGCATCGTCGAGCTCTGCGATCCCGGCCGAGCCCCGCAGGGCGGCACGCGCCGTCGCCATCATCAGCGCCGCCGGCAGGCCCTTGCCCATGACATCGCCCAGCGTGACGACCAACCCGCCTGTGTCCTGACGGTACCAATCGTAGAAATCTCCGCTGATCTCTTTGGCCGCCGTGAAGTGGGCCGCGAGCTCAAACCCGTCTTCCATCAAAGGAGAGACCGGCAGCATTCCCGCCTGCAGCTCGATGGCCCGGCGCATCTGCTCGGCCCGATCGTCGAGCATCCCCTCCATCCGCCTGAGGGTGGCGCGGTGCTCGAGCTCGAGGCTGCGCCGCTTCAGGTTGTTGACCACGGTGAGGTAGAGCTGGGTCGCCCCGACCGGCTTCACCATGTAGGCGTAAGCCCCGTGCTCGAGGGCGGCCTTGCCCAGCTCGGGATCGTCGACGCCCGAGATCATCACGACCGCGGTGTCGGGCCGCCTGGCGCGCAGCTCTTCGAGCAGCCCGTAGCCCGACTCGTCGGGAAGCCGCACGTCGAGCAGGGCGAGCGCGTAATCGTTCGCCTCGAACAGCGCCCTCGCTTCGGCCGCGTTGAAAGCCACGTCAGATTCGAAGCCGCGGCTGCGGAGGGTCCGCTCCATGAGCTTCGCCAGGGCCTGCTCGTCGTCCACGATCAGCAGGCGCTGTAATCCCCCTGGCGAGCTCATGCGCAGCAGTGTAGAGAGGCTCAACTCGAGACTGGGTGACCTATAGTGAGCCCCCGTGCTTGGTGAGCGTTAAGTGAGCCTCGAGGTCCAGACCCGCCAGGTCGACAACGGCGTGACCGTCGTCGCTCCGACCGGGCGCCTCGACGTGGCCGGCGCACCCGCGTTGAAGGATGCGATCGGCGAGGCTGTGAAGAGCGGCAAGCCCCGCGTCGTCATCGACCTGGAGGGCGTCAGCTTCGTCGACAGCACGGGCCTCGGCTCGGTGATCTCCGCGCTCAAGCAGATTCGCAGCTCGGAAGGCGACCTGCGACTGGCCGCCCCCAACCAGCAGGTCCGCGTCGTGCTGGAGCTGACCACGCTCGACCGGGTGTTTCCTTACTACGCCACAGTCGAGGAAGCCCTCACTGGCTTCTGACCTTGGCGAGTCACTCGGAGCCATTTGAGTTCCATGCCACCCTCGCCCATCTCGATGAAGGATTGGAGACGCTTCATGACTCGATCCAGAAGCTGCGTGAAGCCACCGGGCGCGACCCGGGCGATCGCAACCTCATGCACTTCGAGATCGCGCTGGCGGAGATCGGCGCGAACGTGCTCACGCACGGCCGCCCGTCCGGCACCGATCCTCCTGTCGAATACAGGCTCTGGGTCGACGAAGACACGGCGCATGCCCTGTTCGTCGATGGCGGCCCGGCCGTCGAGGAGGTTCTCTCTCGCGCCATGCCGGACGCCTCGAGCGAGGAAGGCCGCGGACTACCCATGGCGCGCTGGCTCCTCGATGAGCTTCTGTACAAGCGCGACGGTGAGGTCAACCGATGGCGGCTGGTGAAGCGGCTTTGAGCTCGGGCGAAGAGCTCTCCGACGAAGCCTGGCGCGTCCTGATCCACGACTTCCGCAACCTGCTCGCGGTGATCATCAACTACAGCGAGCTGATCGCCGAAGAGACCGGCGACGTGGAAGCGGTGAAGACGGATATCGGCGAGGTCCGGGCCGCCGCGGAGCGCGCCATCGCGATGACCGAAAAGCTGAGGCGGCCGGTCAAGCCCGCCCCGGAGGCGACCGCGTCGTGAACGTCGCGAACAAGGTCGGGACCGAAAGCCCACAGGCCGTCCACCCCTCTTCGAGACACCGCGAGGTCGTCCTCGTGGTCGACGACGACGAGCAGGTGTTACGGCTCGTCAGGCGGGTCCTGGAGCGTGCGGGCTTCGAATGCGTCCCTGTGGGCGACGGCAAATCTGCGCACAGCGCCGCGGTCGAATGGCGCCCGGACATCATCCTCCTGGACTTGATGCTGGGCGAAACCACCGGCGACCAGATACTGGCCGAGATTCGCGGCGATTTTCGGACGCGGTTGATTCCCGTCGTTTTCCTGACCGTACGCAGCTCGTTGAAGGACAAGGTCGAGCACTTGCTCGCGGGCGCCGACGACTACGTCACGAAGCCGTTCATCCCTGAAGAGCTCGTGGCGCGCATCCGCGCGGTGATGAGCCGCTCCACAACTACTCGCGACCTCAATCCGCTGACCGGGATGAGTGGGAACAGCGACATCCTGCGCGAGATGGGCCTGCGCCTGGCGAGTGGCGAGAGGTTCGCGTGCCTGTATCCCGACATCGACGCCTTCAAGAGCTACAACGACCACTACGGGTTCCTTCGCGGCGACGATGTGATCAAGACGCTCGCGACCATCCTGCTCGAGGTCCTGGAAGAGAACCACTCGCCGCGGCACTTCGCCGGACATGTCGGCGGCGACGACTTCGTGATCCTCACGGATCCGGCCCTGGCCGAGATGATCGCATCCGCCATCACGAGTCGTTTCGACGAGGCGGTGCCCGCGCTGTATGACCCACAGGACAGGGAACGCGGTTGGATCGAGTTCGAAGAGCGCAATGGCAACACGCTGCGCGCGCCGCTGGTCTCCGTTTCCATCGGCATCGTGATCGCGGAACCGGGCCGGTACACGAGTGCGGCCGCTCTGGCCGCTCGCGCTGCCGAGGTCAAGGGCGTAGCCAAGCGAATGCCAGGTTCGAAGTGGGTGCTCGACCGGCGCAGGCCGCCCGAGCGTTTCGCGTGATGCTGAATCGCATGAATCGCGACAACCCGGTGCTAGCATCCGCGAAGCCAACTCCAATGCCTCTCGAGACGATCCTGTGAGCGAGGTCATCACCACCTCGCCCAACATCCCGGAGCAGACACCGGAACGGACAGCATCGGTGCCCGCGGCCAACGGCTCGCCCCTGGCTCGTGCTCCACGGTTCAAGGTCACCGTCCACCGCCTCGACGGCGGGCTCGAGGAAGGCGGTTCGGACGCGCTCGAGCTCGGGGCGCAGGGGTACCCGATCTTCAACCCGCCCGACGCCGACCGTCCCCGGTGGGTCCCCAGCCGCGACATCAAGTACGTGGTGTTCGGCGCGGTCGAGGATCCCAACCTGGAGGCGGACCCTGGCGACAAGAGCGCCTCGAAGAAAGCCATCATTCGCTTCCGCGACGGCGAATGGATCGCCGCCTACATAGACCCTGGACAGGCGCCGGACAGCGAGGGCGTCGCAATCAAGATCCGCCTCACCGAGCGCCAGCGCGTGATCCCGGCGCTGGCCGCGTCGTCCTCCATCCTCGAGATGCAGTACGTCGACATGTGGGCCGCTCCGACGCCGGCGGCGCCACCGCAGCGACGGCGCTCTGACATCGTCGAGGCCGCGGCAAGGCAGGGACGCGACCTGGGCAAGCTCGCCAACGATTTTCGCGACCGCCTGGCGCTGATCCGCGACGTCGGCCTCACGACCGGCGACACGCTGGCGTTCTCACGTGCGGTCCGCACGCACCTCGACCGCTTCCTCGCGGAGGACGGAATCCAGCTCAACTCGCAGGAGAAGTCGGCTCTTGCGGACATCATCCTCCGCGCTGCGGTCGGCTACGGGCCGCTCGACGGCCTGCTGCACGACCGGTCCGTGAGCGAGATCATGGTGAACGGCCCGGACCAGGTCTTCATCGAACGTCGCGGCGTGCTGACGAAGGCGGACGTGCGATTCGAGGACGAGAACCAGCTCCTCGAGACGATCCGGCGCATGGTGGCGACCACCGGCCGCCACATCGACGGCTTGAACCCGATGGTGGACGCCCGGCTCCCTGACGGAAGCCGCGTGAACGCGATCATCCGCCCCGCCGCCATCCACGGCGCCGCTCTGACGATTCGCAAGTTCAAGGACGCCGTGCTTGGCATGGAGGACCTGACTCGCGAAGGCAGCCTCAGCCCTGCCATGGCGGAATTCCTCGAGGCCGCTGTGCTCGGCCGCATGAACATCCTCGTGTCGGGCGGCACCGGGTCGGGTAAGACGACGACCCTCAACGTCATCGCGCGCTTCATCCCGCACAACCAGCGGGTGATCACGATCGAGGATGCCGCCGAGCTGCAGATCGACCACCCGCACGTCATCGCGCTGGAGCACCGCCCGCCCAACGTCGAGGGCAAGGGCGAGCTCACCATCAGGCAGCTCCTGCGCAACAGCCTCCGGATGCGACCTGACAGGATCCTGGTGGGCGAGGTGCGCGGCGCCGAGGCCCTGGACATGCTGCAGGCGATGAACACAGGCCACGACGGAAGCATGTCGACCATCCACTCGAACTCGGCGCGCGACGCGCTCTCCCGACTCGAGACGATGGTGATGATGGCCTCGATCGACATTCCTTTCGAAGCCGTACGCGCGCAGATCGCATCCGCAGTCAACCTCATCGTCCACCAGGCCCGCATGCCCGATGGACGCCGCAAGGTCGCGCAGATCGCCGAGGTGGTCGGCTATGACGCAAACGGGGCGATCCTTCGAGACATCTTCTTGCTCGGCATGGGCGAGGACCTACGGCTCGAGTACAACGCCACGGGCTACGTGCCGACCTCGCTGGACAAGGCCGCCTTCTATGGCGTACAGGTCAACCAGGACCTGTTCGACCCGGTCAAGTCCCGATTCGTGCCGGCAGGGTCGGACAGCATGATGCCGGTGGTCAAGGACCCGCTGATGAGCGGGCAGCGCGGAGGCGGCGAGAACGTCGTCCGCCAGGTGGTCGTGGTGCCGTTCAGCTCGGACCGCCCCGGCGATACCAGGCAGCAGCAGCAGCACACAGTGCAGTCGTCCCCGACTCAGGCGCCCAGCACGATGGCTTCGACGCCGGAGATGCAGGAGGAGATGCGCAAGCTCATCGACGCCGCCCGCTCGGCGGTGGCAGACCTGCAGGCCGCTGCGCCGGGCGCCGCGACTGAGGCGCAGGGCCAGGCGGCGCAGCAAGCGGTGGTGCCGGTCGCGTCGAGCCAGCAGGGGCAGCCGCAGGCCCCGGCCTACATACCGCCCCCCGCGGCTGCGTTCACTCCACAGGTGGTCTCGGCGCGGGAGCAGGAAGACGATGCGGGGCAGGAACCCGCCGCCCGCGGCCAGTCCAACATCGCGGCGAGCCAGGCACTCCAGGCGGCGACGGCGATGGCTCGTGCGACCACGGCGCTCGGCAACCTGGCCGCGGCGAACAGCGGCTACGTCGGCATGCTGCCCACAGTTCGCGGCAGCGACGGAGTCGGCCCCGCCGGCGCGAGTCGACGCATCGGGGCGGTCATCGAAAGCTTGATCACTCGCCGCAACCTGAACCTGCGTCTCGCGCCGGCGCTCACCGAGGCGTTCGAGGGCGCGGAGCTGAAGGCCAGCGACTACGCCTCGGAACGGAAGATGAGCAAGGAATCGGCGGGTCGCGAGCTCCGGCAGGCGGTCGAGGCCGGGCTCCTGCAGACCATCCGCTATCCGCAGGGCGAGGCCGGGTTCAAAGCCTCGCAGGACCTCCTGCGCGCGGTTGCCGAAGGCTTGGGCCAGCCCGTGAACACATCGACTCCGCTCACCCCGGAGACGATCATCGGCAGCCTGGCTGTCGGCCAGACCGAAGGCACGGTGACCATCATGTTCACCGACGTCGAGGGATCGACGCGCTTGCTTTCGACGCGCGGCTTCACCGAGTCGCACGAGATCATGCGCGCCTACGAGACGATCATCGACGAGAAGGTCTCCGAGCACGCCGGCCGCAGAATCAAAGGCCTCGGCGACGGCTTCATGATCAGCTTCGGATCCGTCCGCCACGGGGTCGAATGCGCGTTGGACATCCAGCGCTCGATCACCGAGTACAGCATGCAGAACCCGGAGCGCAAGGTGAGGGTTCGCATCGGCCTCAACACAGGAGAGGTCGTGGAAGAGGCAGGCGACATCTTCGGCGCGGCCGTCAACGTCGCGGCGCGCGTCGCGGGCAAGGCAAGAGGCGGTGAGATCCTCGTTTCAGACGTCGTTCGCCAGCTGGTCGGCCCAGTGTCCGAGATGACGTTCGAGTATCGCGGCCGCTACAAGCTGAAGGGATTCCCGGACCGGTGGCGCCTGCACCAGGTCAGGCCGGGCGAGGTGAAAGAAGCACCCCGAACGCTTCCCAGCGGCGACGGCTTTGTCGGTCGCGACCAGGAACGCGGCGACATCCGGATGCTGCTCGACCGTGCGACGACCGGGTCAGGCGGATTGCTCTTCATAACAGGGGCGCCGGGCATCGGTGCGTCGAGGTTGGCTTCGGAAGTGGCCGTCGAAGCGACCGGCAAGGGGTGGCTCGTCTTGAGCGGGCGCTGCATGGAGCACGATGGGGCCCCGTACGCGCCCTTCCGAGAGGTGCTCGCCACCGCGGTCGCGAGTTCGACGTCGAAGTCTCTGCAGGAAGCGGCAGGCGCAAACGGCCCGCTGCTCTCGCAGCTCGTGCCCAGCCTGCGTCAGAAGGTGCGCGGCATGCCGGCCCAGAGCGAGCTGAGCGCGGACAAGCTGCGCGAGCAGCTCTTCAGGGCGATCTTCGACTTCCTCACCGACGTGCAGGCCAAGCGGCCTCTGCTCATCGTTCTCGACGACCTCCAGTGGGCGGATGAGGCGACGGTCCTCCTCCTCCGCGATCTCGCGGAGCGGGTCGGCAGCAGCCACATGGTGGTGATCGGGACCTACTGGGACTCTGAGCTGGACACCGCGCGTCCATTCAGCTCGGTGCTCTCGCGACTCTTGCGCCGCCGCCGCGCCCAGCGCATCACGCTCGGCCCGCTTTCGGACCGGGATGTCGAGCGAATCGTGGCGGGACTTGCGGAAACGCTGCTCTCCCCGACGCAGTTGATGGGCATCCAGGCGGCGACCGAAGGCAACCCGCTCTTCGTCGAGCAGTCGACGCTGTACATGGCGGAGTCCGAGTCGATGCTCGGTGGCAGCGGCCGTGTGCAGCCAAGCTTCACCGAAGAGGACCTCGAGCTCGCCCAGAGCGTGCGAGGACTTATCGGCCGCCGCCTGGAACGGCTGAGCGAGCCCGCCCAGAGGATGCTCGTCGCGGCGGCGGTGGTCGGCCGGGATTTCGACCTGCCTCTGCTGGAAGCATTCGGCGAGCTCTCGGGTCACGAGCTGCGGGATGCGCTCGAGGAGGCGACCCGCGGCCGCTTCCTGGTCACCGCGGGACCCGACAGGTACCGGTTCGCTCACGACCTCGTGCGCAAGAGGGTGCTCGCCGTGCTGCCGCTGCCCCGCCTTCAGGCCTATCACCTCGCGGTGGCGGACACGCTCGAACGCGTCTACGGGAAGAGCGCGCCGGAGCGGGCGAGCGAGATCGCGCATCACCTCTACCAGGCCGGCACCGCCGCCGACCCCGTACGCACGGCCACATTCCTGAGCCTCGCGGCGAAGAACGCGCTGGCCGTCGGGGCCTTCGAAGAGGTCCAACGGCTGCTCGAGACAGCGCTTTCGCTGCTTCCCGCTGACAGCCGGCGCGAGCGCGCCGAGGCCCTTGCGATGCGCGGGCAGGCCAGCTGGGGCCTTGGAAGGATCGAGGATGCGAGGGCCGCCTGGAAAGGCGCCGCGCAGCGCTACGACGAGCTGGGAGACGCCAAGGCGTCGGCGGGCATCCACGCGCGGTTGGCGCACCTCGAGTCCCGCGGCCGCGACGCTACCCGCGCTGATGCGCGCGCCGTCGAGGCACCGGCAGTCGAGGCATCGGCAGTCGAAGCATCGGCAATCGAAGCATCGGCAGTCGAGGCGCCGGCAGTCGAGGCACCGGCAGTCGAGGCACCGGCCGTCGAGGCACCGGCAGTCGAAGTTTAGTCAGGTCGCTGCGAGCCGGATCGCTACGAAGTCAGCCGCGTGGCCGGCGGCGCAGGCTGAAAGTTCGCGCTGCCGATGATCGTCGGCAGCTGGCCGGAGAAGTTGATCATGTCGGCCAGCAGCCCGCCGGTCGCCTCGGTCCTGAAGGAGGCGGCCTTCTGCACGGTGAGGGTTGCCGCGGGCATGTAAATCAACCCGACCCAGGCGGAGTCGGCCTCGGCGCCCAAAAGGTTGGTGGTGCAGGTGTTGGCCGGCGGATAAGACTGGCCCGGCTCGTAAACCACGATCCAGTCGTACTGGTAGCCGCTGAACAGGAAATTGTCAGCCGAGGTGGTGGCGTTCAAGCAACCGCCGCTCGGGATGTAGAACTCGACCGCGCCGGGAGTGATCGCGCCAGGGCATGTCGTGGCGGCGCCGCCGACGGTGTCGCACTGGTTCTCATTCGCGCGGTCGCCCGCGGGCGGTGTGCCGCGGTCGGGGTTCTGGTTCGGCAGGTTGACCCGCAGCGGGGGCGTTTCGCCAGCGGGCGGGTAGGCTCCGGAAATCGGTAGCGAAACGAAAGGGTTGGGGCTGAACGGGATGGGGCTCACCGGGAGAATCGTCGAATCGAAGAGCGCCGACTCGTGACCCAGGCTGCAGCTGAACCCGCTGAATGCCGGACAGGTGGACGTTGCGTCGTTCTCCACGGTGCCGACGACTGGAATGTTGCCGGCGTATCCGAAGGGTCCTGAGCAGGCAGGGTTGGGCGGCGGCTCGAAGTAGACGTTGTAAGAGGTCGCGCCTGGCACGTTGCTGATCTGAACCTGGATCGCCTGATTACCGTTGACTTGAACCGTGCGGCACATCGACGGAGCGCTCTCGCGCTTGTAGTTGGTGCCCATGTACGTATCCGTTCGAGCCGCTGTCACCTCGACCGCCCATGTGCCAACTCTGAGCGCATTCGTGCTGTTGGTCACCGTGCCGACCTGGAAGGACCCGGCACAGTTGACGGCGCCGGTGTTCCACATCTGGTTGGCGAGAACCTGGTTGTTGGACGTCGACGGCTCGTCCGGCGGCTTCAGGTTGTTGCTGACGAAACCTCCCGCGTTCGTGTAGCCGTTCTGCCACTTGTAGACGCCGGGGGCCAGGAAATAGCAGACGCTGGTGCTGAGGTTTGGGTCGGCCGAGTAGGTCCCCGGGTTCAGCACCACGCTCTGGGCCGGCGCGCTTTGCGGGCCGCCAAGCACCGCTGGAGGTGGATACGCGGGGTCGCTGACCGGCCGCCCCGAGTAGGTGGAGCCGGCCACGTCGGGTGAGGTGCAGGGGGTAGCGGCCCCGCTGGGGTAGCAGGTGTTGGCGACCGCTCCGGGGACGGGCGACTGGCACCGATCGTAGATATCGCCTCCGACCTGGATGTTGGCGCCCCCCGTGATCGAGATCGTGCCGTTGGTCACGAGGTCGCCGATCACGGCCAGCGTCCCGCCGCCGGTAACCGATACCGCGCTGCCGGGGACTCCTCCGCACCCTGCCTGGTCGAGCGCCGTGATCGTTGGCGAGAACAGAAGGTTGTTGACGTTGGCCGACGCGGAGGCTCCGACCCTTGGGATCGCGCCGTTGGTCAGGATGCGCGCGAACTGCAGCTGGAGGGCCCGGGAGGCGCTGATCGTGAACTGCGAGCCGCCCGGCCCGAGCCCGGCCACCGACTGCGACAGAACCGTTCCGTCGCCGTAGTTGCACGTGATGTTGCGCGGGGGCGACCCGTACAAAGGCGAGCATGAAGTGGGGCCCGCATACAGGCGGACGTTGGTGTCGAAGATCGTGGTCGCCGCCTGCTCCGCCTGGATGTAGCTGCCGGTTTGCTGCAGGGTGTCGCCGGCGGCGAGCGCCGCCGCATCAACCGCGGCCTGCAGGTCGCGACGCAAGGCGTAACCGCGGGCGCCATCGATCGCAAGCGCGGCCATGCCGACAATTACGGCCAGCATGATGGCGATCAGCACGATCGCTTGCCCTCGCTGATGGCGAAAAGGAGGCTTTCTCATCAGTACTCGGTCCTGAAGATCGCCGCAGCGGTCATGACGATGTGGTTGGCCGTCGCCTGCGCGATCACCGGCGTGATGAGGATCAGGTTGAACCGGATGGTCACCTGGAGGCGGGCATTCCCACTCGCGGGGTTGACCGCGCTGCATGAGCCCGCCGCGCTGGCCGCGTACTCCCCTCCCGGAGCATTATCAGGTGGCGTCGCTTCAACGGTCGCCGGAGGCGCCGGCTCTGTGACATACAGCCATGCCGCATTGGCAGGAGGCGGGTCCGAGGTCACAGGACCCTGGGGACAGGGCGCCGTGACCGGGGTGCCGATGAGCTGCGTGGTCACGGTGGCGAGCACGTCGGCATTGGTGGGCAGCGGGTTGGAAGCGCGCACCGCGGTGCGCGCACCCTCGCGCGCCGCGTGATTGATCGTGTCGTAATAGAAAAGCGCCCGCCCGATGTCCACGATGCCGAAAAGGAGGAGCAGAAGCACAGGCGAGATGAGCGCGAACTCGATCAGCGCCTGCGATTGTTCCCCTTTCCGAGGGTTCGGAAGTCTCATCAGCCCTGGACGGTCATGTGCTGGTTGGCGGCGAGGTGGAAGGTTCCGAACTGGGCGCCGATGACCGGCGTGAGCGGTGA
>Ga0070714_100003338_pt1 | contig 11965 bp, 8 predicted proteins | sample LARL83metaG_FD_65450 | JGI IMG/M metagenome (GOLD analysis project Ga0070714, IMG submission 65450) | Corn, switchgrass and miscanthus rhizosphere microbial communities from Kellogg Biological Station, Michigan, USA - LAR L8-3 metaG | ecosystem: Host-associated > Plants > Roots > Rhizosphere ... | reverse complement strand
ATGTCGGAAAACGGTTTGCGCCGCGTGTTGAACGCCAGCATTTCGAACTGCGCCGACGGATCGGCATTGGTCGTCACGCCGCTGATCGCGCGCAACTCGCGTAATTGCTGCTCGGCAGCCGAGAAGTAGAAGTCGATCTCGTGCGTGCGCAGCGAGACGAGCAGCGTGTTCTCGCTCGGAATGATGCGATAGGTGATCCGCTGCAAGCCGGGCCGGCCGCCGAACCAGTACGGATTCGGGATCATCTCGATCGTTTGGTTGACATCGTACTGCGCGACCATGTAGGGACCGCTGCCGACCGGCTTGTTGTTGAACGGGTTGCGGTTCAGATCGGCTTGACCGCTCAGCAAGTGCTTGGGCAAGATCGAACCCTGCGCGCCGCAGCGGAAGAACGAGTTCACGAACGGCGCGAACGGCGCTTTCAACCTGACCACGACGGTGTGAGCGTCTTTGGCGACGACGCTCTGCGCCTGATCGTGCGGGAAATGATAGGGGACGTTATTGCGCGGGTTGAGCACCTGTTGCCAGGTGAAGACGACATCGTCGGCCGTCAGCGGCGACCCGTCCGAAAAACGAACGTTCGGGCGCAAGTGGTAGACGATCGTGCGGCCGTCGGCGCTGATCCCGCCGTTGGCGCGGGTCGGGACGACCGTCGCCGCGTCGGGAACCGGTTCGCCGCGGTCGTCGACCCGAATCAAGCCGCTGAACAAGAACTGCGCGAGGTCAGTGACGCCGGCCTGTCCGGTGAGCAGCGGGTTGAGGCTGTCGAGCGTGCGCACGACGCCGATTCGCACGTGCCCGGCCTGCGTCCACGGATGGCGCGCGGCAGCCGGCGACGCGGTCGCGGCGAGAACCGCCAGCGCAGTCAGCGCTCCGGCCGCGCGTTTCACGCCGGGTCGGTCATCCTTGCCGCGTCCGTGCACGGCGTCCGCGCTTGCGCCGCCCCGAAGTACCCGGTTTCTCGGGATGCGTCACGTTCGCGGCCGCACGCGTTGCGCCGCCGGCTGGGATCTGCGTGTAGCCCGAGAGCATCTCGTCGACGCGCTGGTACGCGCTGCCGAGGGCGCCGGGGAGCGACGAGCTCACCTCGATCACGCGTTCGGGAAGGTCTTCGGTTGAATACAGCGTGACGTACTTCGCGCCGTCGCGCTTCACGTCGATCCGGCGTTTCTCCCAGCGCACGGTCTTCTGATCGACGTTGAGCATGCGGCCGGCGAAACGTTCGGCGTCCTCGTGCGGCGCGATCCGGCGCGCTTCGGTGACCCACTGATCCCATTTGCGCGCGAACTCGGGGATTTGACGGCCCTTGCGGTCGAGAGCGGTTCGCGTCGGCGGCATCTCCAAGCGCCAGTGGTCGACCGGGTCGATCGCTTGCCACGTCGGCTTGATCTCGCGCGGCGCGGCGAACGCATCGACCTCGAGCAGCGCGGTCACGATCTCTTCGGCGCTGCGTACCTTCGCCGCGCGCTTGGGGTCGCGCCGCAGCAACTCTTCGAACTTGTCGGCAACCTGCGCCGTCATCTGCCCTTGCGCGTCGATGTGCGGCGGGAGTCCGTACAACGAGGGCACGGTGATCAGCTGATGGCGCTGGGCCTGATCGACCAGATCGACCACGATCGCGGCCGGCTTGGGCGATTTCTCGATCAGCTCGCGCCGTTCGAGCGCGGAGCTGGTGTTGGAGAGCGGGGCCGCGATATCGTCGAGCGGCCGCAGCGCGCGGCCGGTGATCTGGGTGTACAGCGTGGTCGATTTGGTCGGCCGCGCATTGAGGATCACCTGGACCGACGGGACGTCGAACCCTTCGAGGTACAGTCCGCAATTCACCAGCACGTCGATCCCGTCGCCGCGGAACTCTCGCACGATCCGCTCGCGTTCGTCGCGCGGCGTCTCACCGGAAGCCCATTCGGCGCGCACGCCGTTGGCGGCGAACTCCTCCGCGACGTCCCGCGCATGCTCGACCGAAGCGGTGAAGACCAGCGTCTTGAGCCCCGGGGTATGCTGCTTGTAGGCGGCAACGATGCGGGCGTTGCGATCGACCGTGTTGACCGCGGCCGCCAACTGGCCGATGACGAAGTCGCCGCCGCGGGAAGCGATCTCGTCGAGGTTCGTTCCGGTCGCGACTGCGTATGATTTCACCGGTACCAAGTAGCCGGCGTCGATCGCCTTGCGCGCGTCCATCGTATAGACGATCTTCTCGAACACGTCGACCAGCCGGACGCCGTCACCGCGGTTCGGCGTGGCGGTGAAGCCGAGCACCATAGCCTCGGGGCGCTGCGCCCGGACCGCGTCGACGATGGCGCGATAGGTCGGCGCCGCGGCGTGATGCGCCTCGTCGATCACGAACAGAGAGATGCGGCGGTAGAATCGTTTGATGAACTCGTCGAGCCGCTTGTCCGCCAGCGTCTGGACGGTCGCAACCACGACGTTGCACTCATCGGAAGCGCGGCGCTCCGCCTTCTCGACCCCGATCAGCGCCTCGGGGTTCTCGACCCGCATCTTGTCGACGATTTGATCGATCAGCTCATCCCGGTGCGCGATGACGAGCGTCACGTCCCCCGGCCGCAGCGACAGCAATTTCGGCAGCGTCGCGATGATCACCGTATTGTGGTTGATCAGCCCGTTGCCGACGAAGGCGTGCGTTTCGTCGACTTCGCAATCGATCCGCCGGATCGCCGAGTCGGCGATCGCGGTGACCTTCGTCCACGCCCGATGCTCGGCAACGATCCGTTCGAGCTCGCGGCGCTCGTCGCAGTCGGGTGCGGCCGCGATCCAGCGCCGCAGCTGAGCGTACGACGGACGGCGCGTCGCGCCGTCGTAGTAGGCGCGAAGTGTGCGGAAGTGGTCCGAGCGCCATTTTGCCTGGACGCGTTCGCCGAGCTTGCGGAGCGTCGCTCCGAGCCCGGGCACGACGTCGTAGTTCGTGTTGCGGTTGAGCGCCAACGACGCCTCGAAAAAGCGGTCCTTGGCACGGCCGACCGGCGTGAAACCAACCTCACGCGCAAACGCCGCGATATCGTACACGACCACCGTGTGCGAGGGTAGTCCTCGGGTGGACGTGCGCGTGCGCAGAGCGCAGAAGACGCCCAGCCCGAGCAGCAGCTGCTGGATCTGTTCGGCCAAGGTCCGGCTGGCCGTGTTGCATCCGACGATGGGGTTCGCGACTCCGTCGCCGTCGAAATAGCCGCGCAGGAACGTCTGGATGACGCGCCGCGTGCCGCGTAGGACGGCGTCGGGGACGCAACGTTCCGGGCTATACGTCCAGCGCACACCGAACGACGACTCGATGTGTTCTTTGAGCCGCTTCGCCTGGACGATCGCGTAGACGTGATCTTTGCTCTTCTCGGCGATCGTCACGCGGCCGTGACGGCGGCCGCCTCCGGCGACGCGCCACGTTTCCATCGCGCCGGTGATGCGCGTAACCAGCTCCGGATGCCCGTCGATCTGTAAGCGATGCGCGTTTGGTCCGGTCTTGACGACGCAGCCGCCGGCGATCGCGAGGCCGAGCAGATATGCTTCTTCGAGCGGGATCTCGACCTCGCCGAAATCGGCGCGCCCGCGCGCAACTGCCACGAAGTCACCGGCCTGCAGGTCGGCCATCGTGCACCAACCCTCGAAGCCGTCGTCGCGCCGAACCCAAAGGCGGTGCGCCAGCGTACCGTCGATCGACAGGCCGAGCGCGGTGTCGATCCGCTTACCGGCGTTGATGCCGTCGTCGTACCATCCGACGACCTCGTCCGTCGCATGCGGGCCGGCGATCCGATCCGCGCCCCACGCATCGCCGAATCGACGCAAACCGTTCGACCAAATCCATGTGTTCGGGTCGATGCACTTTCCCAAACCCGTTGCCAAGGACACGAGTTGACTGCGCACGCCGCGCGCACGATGTTCGAGAATCGCTTGTTGCGCTTCGACCTGGTAGGGACGAAGATGCGGCGCCCGTGGTCTCTCGGTGCGGGCGACGTCGAGCGCTGGGCGACGTCGGGGCCGCGTTGTAGCGGCCGGCGTCGCGTCAGGTAGTTCCATTGCGCTTTCGATGGGTAGCGCTCCGTCGCTCCTCGACGGGGCGGGAGGCCGGTTCGAGGTACTCGCGTACCGTCAAGAGCCGGATGTTGGCTGCCATATTCCGAGACATCAGGTCGGACCCCTGCGGTTGCAGCGGGGCGTCGATCACCTTCGGTTCGGCGTTCGGCGCTCGCCGCCCGCGGCTGCCCCGGTCGCCGTCGCGCCGTGCCGGCGGCACGAAACACCGCTTGCCGCCGCTCGTACATGAGGGCATGAAGACCACGGCACAACGACCGCAACCCGAGCGCCCGGTGCGCACCCTCGCACGACCGATCGGCGCCGACACGACACCGTTCTCCGGCTGGGGCCCGCGCGTTCCCGGAATGTAAAATATCCGTCCGAGGGACGGATTCATGCACCTTCGAACGCGCCGGTATGATCAAAGAGGGTTGGCGCGGCCGCTACTACGAGGATTTTGAGGTCGGCGACACCTATCGCCACCGCCTCGGGCGCACCGTGACGGAGACGGACAACACGCTCTTCACGATGCTGACGCTCAACACGAACCCGATCCACTTCGACGAGAACCTCGCCGCGAAGACGCCGTTCGGGAAGATCCTGGTCAACTCGTGTTTCACACTCTCGCTGGCAGTCGGGCTTTCCGTCAGCGATCTGTCCGAACACGTGATGGCGAACCTGCAGTGGAACGACGTGAAGCTGCCCAAGCCCGTGTTCGTCGGCGACACGATGTACGCGTCGAGCGATATCCTGGCCAAGCGTGAATCGTCGTCGCGCCAGGACGTCGGCATCGTGACGGCGCGGACGACCGGCACGAACCAGCACGGTGAGACGGTCATCTCCTACGAGCGCACGTTCATGGTCTACAAGCGCGGGGCCGACCCGCGCGACGCGATCCTCGCGTAGTGGACCGCCGGCAGCTCCGCGCCGACGTACGAGCGCTGTGCGAGCGTCTCGGCGGCGCGGCGTACTGGCGCGCCCTGGACGCGCACAAAGGATACCCGGAAGACTTCGCGCGGGCGTTCGCCCAAGCGCGCTACCTTGCCGCGCTGATTCCGCAGAAGTACGGCGGGCTCGGGCTCTCGCTCGGCGACACCTCCGTGATCGTGGAAGAGATCAACCATGCGGGCGGCAACGCGGGGACCGCGCACGCGCAGCTCTACACGATGGGAACGCTGCTGCGCTGGGGCAGCGAAGAGCAGAAGCAGACGTGGCTCCCCGCGATCGCCGGCGGCGCCGTGCGGCTGCAGGCCTTCGGCGTCACCGAACCCGGCGCCGGCAGCGACACGACGCGGATCGAGACGACCGCGGAACGCCGCGGCGACACGTACGTCGTCAACGGTCGCAAGCGCTGGACGTCGCGCTTCCAGCATTCCGACGCGATGTTGCTGCTCGCGCGGACGGGGCCGCCCTCGGGGGAGGCGCGCAGTGCCGGGCTGTCGGTGTTCATCGTCGATTTGCGCGGGCTGCGCCCCGGCGCGATCGACGTCACGCCGATCCCGGTCTGGATGAACAACGAGACCAACGAGATCGCCATCCGCGACCTGGCCGTGCCGGCCGCGAACCTGATCGGGGAGGAAGGCAACGGGTTCCGCTACATCATCGACGGCTGGAACGCCGAACGGATCCTGATCGCGGCCGAATGTATCGGCCACGGGCGGTTCCTGGTCGAACGCGCGGCGGCGTACGTGACGCAGCGCGAAGTCTTCGGCAAACCGCTCGGCGCGAATCAGTCGATCCAGTTCCCGATCGCGCGGGCGCACGCGGCGCTCGACGCTGCCGACCTCATGCGCAACGACGCGGCGGACCGCTTCGATCGCGGCGAGCCCTGCGGCCCGCAGGCGAACACCGCGAAGCTGCTTGCGAGCGAAGCGTCGTGGCAGGCGGCCAACGCGGCGATCGACGCGCTGGGCGGCAACGGATTCGCCGCCGACTACGACGTCGAGCGGATCGCGCGCGAGACGCGGCTGTACACGGTGGCGCCGCTCTCGAACAACCTCATCCTCGCCTATCTCGGCCACAAGGTACTCGGGATGCCGCGCTCGACGTGACGGGCCGGCCCGTGTGGACCGCGGATATCGATCTCGACGCGGCGCTGGCAGCGCGGCTGATCGGCGCGCAGTTTCCCGCCCTCGCCACGGCGGTGGTCGAACCGTTCGGGATCGGTTGGGACAACGCGGCGTTCTTGGTCGACCGGCGGATCGTGTTTCGCTTTCCGCGGCGGCGTGTCGCGACGAAGCTGATCGAACGCGAGGTCGCCGTCCTCCCGCGGATTGCGGCTTGCCTGCCGCTGGCGATTTCGGCGCCGTCCTTTTTCGGGGCGGCGGGCGCGGAGTATCCGTGGATCTTCGCCGGCTACGAGCTGATCGAAGGCGCGACGGCGTGCTCGGCCGTGCTGTCGCACGAGTCGCGCAGCGCGTTGGCGGAGCCGCTGGCCGGTTTTCTGCGCGCGCTGCACGCGATCGAACCCGCACCGCTGGTCGCGCGCGGCTTGCCGCCGGACGAGATCGGCCGGCTCGACCACGCGCGGCGGCTCCCGCTAACGCGTGAACGTCTGCCGGCGCTTACCGCGGCGGGCCTCGTCGCGGAGCCGGACCTGTTTCTCGGCTGGCTGGCGATGCATCCGCCGGCGCCGCTGGACGACGCCGGACGCCGGTTGGTTCACGGCGACCTCTACGCGCGCCACGTCCTGCTCGACGCACGCGGCCGGCCACGCGGGATCATCGACTGGGGCGACCTGCACCTCGGCGACCCGGCGCTCGACATCGCGATCGCCCACCTGCTGCTGCCGTCGTCCGCGCACGACGTGTTTCGCGCCGCGTACGGACCGATCGACGAGCGAACCTGGGAAGCCGCGCGGTATCGCGCGATCTACCATGCGATCCTCGAACTCGACTACGGTCTGCGCGAGAACGATGCCGGCATGCGCGAGAGCGGCGCGAACGCACTGCGGCTCATCGGCTCGGCGATCCGCGCCGGCGCGCGCTGAACGAGCGGGCCGCGCCGCCGCTACGCTTGCTCGGCGCCGCGCTCTTCGCCGCTAACCGGCGGCGCGGCGGAGGACGCGTTCGGCGGCGCTGACGATTGGGGGATCGATCATCGTTCCGTCGAGTACCGCCGGGTTCGAGCGGCTCGCTGCATCGACGATGCGGCGGGCGTGGACGATCTCGGCGTCCGACGGCATGAACGCGGCGCGCACCGGTGCGAGCTGCGCCGGGTGGATCAGCAACTTGCCGTCGTAGCCGAGCCGTCGCGCGTAACCGGCGTCGCGGGCGGGGATCGCGGGGTCGCCGTATTCGCGCGACGGTCCGTCGATCGCCCAGCGTCCGGCGGCCCGTGCCGCGACGAGCATCCGCGCACGGTGCGGGAGCATCACGTCGTGGTCGCTGTCGCCGCCGAGTTCCGCGGCGAGGTCGTATGGCCCGAAGGCCAGCGCGATCACGTGCGACCCGAGGGCGATCGTCTCGCTGTGCGCGAGCCCGCGCGCGCTTTCGATCAGCACGATCTGAGGGAGGTCGCCGACGGCATCGGTGATCCGGCCGAGATCGTGCGTGTCGCCGACTTTCGGGACGACCAGCGCCGCCGGCCGCCGGCCGCCGGCGAGCATCGCGAGATCCGAACGTCCGTCGGGGGTGTCGGCGGGGTTCACGCGGACGGCCAGCCGCGAGCGGTCGTCGTGCACGTCCAGGAACGCTCGTACCGCCTCGCGCGCGGCGTCTTTGCGCGCCGGCGAAACGGCGTCTTCCAGATCGAGGATCGCACCGCTCGCCCCGCTGTCGAGCGCTTTGACGAAACGCTCGGGACGGTCGGCCGGCACGAACAGCAGGAACGACGGGTCGAACGGCATCACCGCGGCGCGTTCGGCGACGCGTGAAGCCGTCCTACGGAAGGTTCAGGCGAGGTCGTCGCCGGTCGCGATGCCGTTTTCGGCCAACCCGACCCGCACCGATTCGGGGATCGGTTCCGGGATGATGCGGCGGCCGTCGCGCCGGACCATGACGCGCACTTCGAATCCCCGGCCGACTTCGTGCTCACGGTGGCGCACGACGTGCTCGATACGCATCGACGACTTGCCGATCTCTACCACCCGCGAGTGGATCGCGATCGGATCGTCCGACCGCAGAGGCGCCGAGAACTTCGCGCCGCATTCGACGATCGGCAGCATCGGCACCGGACGGCCCTCCGCGTCGCGCGTCGCTCCGGCGTCGCGCATCAACCCGTGCGTCCCCAAATCGAACCAGGTGAAGAAGGTCGGATAGAAGACGATACCGGCCGCATCGGTCTCGCCGAAACGGACGCGCGTGCGCGTGACGTGCGTCCGGCCGAGAAAAGCGATCCGTTCCCTCACGCGAGACGCACGTACTCGTAGTCGAGCGGCCGGTCCTTGATCCCCTTGTCGGGCGGCGCGATCCAGGCCGCCATTTTGCCCGGTTCGGTGACCGGCTGCATCACGCTCTCGACGAACGCGCGGTCGCCCTCGCTCGGAAGCCAGCTCGCAAGCTGCGCGTCGTAGGAGGACTGCGCGATCGGTTCGCCGCGCAAGTCGGTCGGCACGGCCGCCCAGCTGCCGATACCACGCCGGAACCGCGTGCTCGGCAGCGTGAACCGGAAGCCGTTTCCGGCCGCTTCGATCAGCCGGTTCCAGCGCGCCAAGCCCTTGAGACAATCTTCGACGTACGACGTGCGAACGAACTCGTTGAGGGCATTGCGCAGCGGGATCTGGTCGACGCGCACGCCGCCGGCTCCGTCGGGGACTTCCAGCGCGTACGTCGCGTCCCGCGCGACGTGGTCTTCATAGCGCTTCTCATCGGGACGGCCCTTGATCCCGTTGGCGAAATACGTGGCGGCGTTCGAGGACGCGTCGGCGCCGAACAGGTCGAGCGACGAGCTGAACCAGTAGTTGCAGTACCGCTGGATGGTCGGCAGATCGATCGCGCCGGCGGCGCGGATCGCGGCCGGGTCCTCGGTGCCGAGCTCCTGCATGACTTCCAATGTACGTTTGGTTACGCGCGAGATCCCGGTGTCGCCGACGAACATGTGATGGGCTTCTTCGGTCAGCATGAACTTGCACGTTCGCGCGAGCGGATCGAAGCTCGATTCGGCCAGCGACTTCAACTGGAACTTCCCGTCCCGATCGGTGAAGAACGTGAACATGAAGAAGGAAAGCCAGTCGCGGATCGGCTCGTTGAACGTCGCCAGGATGCGCGGTTTGTCGGCGCTGCCGGAGTGGCGCACCAGCAATTCGTCCGCCTCCTCGCGGCCGTCACGGCCGAAGTACGCCTGCAGCAGATAGACCATCGCCCACAGGTGGCGGCCCTCTTCGACGTTGACTTGGAAGAGATTGCGCAAGTCGTAGAGCGAGGGCGCGGTGTGGCCGAGCAGACGCTGCTGTTCGACGGACGCCGGTTCGGTGTCGCCTTGGGTGACGATCAGCCGCCGCAGCGTGCTGCGGTACTCACCAGGCACCTGTTGCCAAACCGGCTTTCCGAAGTCATCGCCGAACCCGATCCGGCGATCGGCCTCCGGTTCGGCCAGAAAGATCCCCCAGCGATAGTCGGGCATGTGGACGTAGCCGTATTGCGCCCAGCCTTTGGAATCGACCGACGTCGCCGTGCGCAGGTAGACGTCGGAAGCTTGAAAGTCGGTCGGCCCCATCTCACCCCACCAGCTGAGGAAGGCCGGCTGCCAGCGCTCGAGCGCACGCTGCAGCGTCCGGTCCGAGGCCAGCTCGACGTTGTTCGGGATCCGTTCGGTGTAGTCGATCGCCATCAGACGCGCTCCTGATCGAATTGCGGTTTCGTGCCGCTGCCGAAGAGTTTGAGGGCACCGTGTTCGCCGGTCGAATTGGGGCGGTAGAACACCCAGTTCTGCCACGCCGAAAGGCGGCCGAAGATCTTCGTGTCGAGCGTTTCGTCGCCGGGGAAACGCAAGTTGGCCTCGAGCGCGGTCAGCGCGTCGGGTGAGAGCGCGGTGCGTTCCTCGATGGCCAGCCGAATCTCGTCGTCCCAGTCGAGGTCGTCGGGCGCAGCGGTGATGAGGCCGGCATCGAGCGCCATTTGAGCGCGCAAGCCGAGCCCGGCGTCGGCCGCGGCCCGCGCGCGCTCGAGCGACGCGTGGTCGCCGTAGAAGCGCGTCGCGAGCCGCGTGTGCGCGTTCACCATCGGCAGCAAGCCGAAGTTGACGTCGTCCAGCGCGATCTGCGGCGCGCGTTCGGGCTCGTCGGGCAGCGCGAGCATGTAGGTGCGGTCCGCGGCGAGCGCGAGCTCGAACAGCAGCCCGGCAAAACACGAACCGGCGTCGGCGATCGCATAGATGCTGCGCGAGGTAACGTCCAGCCGCGCGAAGGTGCGGCGCAACGAGCCGATCGTCTCGCGCACGAACCAGTGCGCGCGCAGCGCGAGCAGCGTGCGATCGACCGCATGGACGGCGGCGGCGTCGCCCTCGGAGCGCAGCACGAGCAGCCCGAGCTCCGGTTCGTTGGTACGCAGCATCAGCAGCGCGTCGTCCAGTTCGCGCGCAAGCGCGAGCGGCCACCACGCGTCGCCGAGCCCGACGATCCCTGCGAGGTCGTCCGGCGGCGCTTCGCGCGGCGCGCGCACGGTAACGGTCGCGGTCCGAGCAGCACGGTCGAACCGCACGTCGACGTTCGGATAGTGATATCCGTCCGCGTCGAGGGTGCACGCCGGCGGGCGCAGCGCGATCCCGGCTGCGTCGGCGGGCCGGGGTGATGCCGCGGCCAGTGCGGCGGCGCGGCTTCGCACCAGCGCGTCGAATTCAGACGGCGGCGCGATCGCATCGACCAGCCGCCATGCTTTGGCCCGTTCGGCTTTCACGCCGTCGGCGTTGGTGCAAAACAGGTCGGCCAAATCGCGCCGAACCTTGCGTTTGTCGACCAGCCGCGTCAAGCCGCCCGTACCCGGCAGCACGCCGAGCAGCGGGACCTCGGGCAGGCTCACCGTCGTCGAGCGATCGTCGATCATCAGGATCTCGTCGCACGCCAGCGCGATCTCGTAGCCGCCGCCGGCGCACGAGCCGTTGACCGCGGCGACGAAACGCAGGCCGTCGTTGCGGCTCGAGTCTTCCATCCCGTTGCGCGTCTCGTTGGTGAACTTGCAGAAGTTCACTTTCCACGCGTGCGAGGACGTGCCGAGCATGTAGATGTTCGCGCCGGCGCAAAACGTCCGGTCTTTCGCGCTGGTGATCACGACCGTCGCAACCTGCGGGTGCTCGAAACGAATCCGGTCGAGCGCATCGCGGAACTCGATGTCGACGCCGAGATCGTACGAATTCAGCTTCAACTTGTAACCGGGCCGGATCCCGGCGTCCTCGTCGACGTCGAGCGTCAGCGTCGCGACCCGTCCCTCGACGGCGAGCTTCCAATGCCGGTACGTTTCGGGTGAGGTCGTGAAGACGACGGTGCCGGATGCGACCGGGACGGCGAGCGCGGCCATCGAGTTTCTCCTAAGGGGTGAGGTTTCGCGGGGATACTCGGCGGCGGCGGCCGCCGGCCTCGGCCATACGCTTTGACCGCGGCACGACCAGCAATGGTGCCGCTAGCTTCCCAGGATACCTGGGGAAGCGTTCCGGGCGCCCGGTAGGAAAGACAAGACATACGAAGCGCAGCGAAAACGAATCTTCTTGAAGGCACGGGGATTTATCATCTTGATTCTACCGATCCGGAACTTTTCGTGACCCGGTACGTGCTCAAGGAAGCGGGTCTTTCGAGCCGGATTCAGGGCGTCGGGAAAGCGCTGCGCGCGCCGGCGACGGAGTCCGGCAGCTGAACCCGGGGGCACCGCTCGCGCGGGACGTCGTCGCGGGTGGAAAACGGCTCGAAACCGTCCGTTACGCGCGCGATCCCGAGCGTGCGACGATCGTGCTGTTGCACGAAGGGTTGGGCTCGATTGCGCTGTGGCGCGATCTGCCCGAGCGGCTCGCCGACCGC
>Ga0070714_100003337_pt1 | contig 11968 bp, 9 predicted proteins | sample LARL83metaG_FD_65450 | JGI IMG/M metagenome (GOLD analysis project Ga0070714, IMG submission 65450) | Corn, switchgrass and miscanthus rhizosphere microbial communities from Kellogg Biological Station, Michigan, USA - LAR L8-3 metaG | ecosystem: Host-associated > Plants > Roots > Rhizosphere ... | reverse complement strand
GTGTTCGTGGCATTCGCCGGCAGCATCCTGTGCGCCGACATGGCGGTGCACATGGGTGAGCTAGGCTGATGGCCTACTACACCAAGGTCCTGCAACCCGACGAGACGGTGAAGATTATCGGCCGGTTGCACTGGTCGATCTATGGCCGTGCGGTCCTGGTATTGGCTGTTGCTGTCGCGCTGCTGGTGTTGTCCGCTCGCCTGACCGATCCCGACTGGCAACGCTACGCGTTGATGGCGGCGGGCGTGGTTGGGCTGCTGGGCCTCCTGCTCCTGCTGAGCGCCTGGTTACGCCGCAGGGCGACCGAGATCGTGGTGACCGATCGGCGCGTCATCTTCAAACGCGGTCTGCTGTCTCGCCATACGGTCGAGATGAACGTGAGCAAGATCGAGACGGTGGACGTGGAACAGGGCCTGTCCGGCCGCATCTGGGACTATGGCACATTGTTGATCCGCGGCACCGGCTCGGGGTTCGAGCCGCTGGAGGGGGTAGGGTCGCCGCTCACCATCCGCAACGCGATTGTCGCGAGCTAGCCCGAACCATTAGATGTGCGTAAATGCTGACGGCATTGATTTGGATCAATGACGAAAAGAGCCGATAGCGAGATCGTAACCTTCCGCCAAGAAGGGAGCGTCACTGATGGAAATCGATCCCTTTCAGCTTGCGGCCGAGCGGGCTGAGTCATCGTTCTCGGTCCGCGACTGGCAGAGCCTCAAGCCTTCTGAGCGGATTGCCGCCATTTATCGGGAACTGCGCAAGCTGGACACGCAGAGCGTAGCGTTCCGGGTAGTGCAGTTGCCAGATGCCACCGTGTCTCGTTTCCGGTCGTGACAGTTCCCGCTCCGTGTCGAGGGTTCGCCCAATATCGTCTATGACAGCATCCGGCATATCGACGGCATGTGAGCGCGGTGTTCAGTGACCAATCCCAGGCGGGAACGACACCTGCGCCACGTGTGGGACGGACGAACGGTCAGGATAGTCTCCGAGAAGCGGGCGATGTGAACGGCTAAGGGTGCTTGTGGATGGGGTCTACCCAGTAGACCGCCTCCGGCTTCTCCACCGGCTCGATATCCAGGTTCACCACGACGGCCTCGTTGTCGCTGCGCACGAGAACACATTCCAGCGCTTCGTCGGAGCTGGCATTGATCTCCTGGTGCGGCACGTACGGGGGGACGAAGATGAAGTCCCCCGCCTCGGCCTCGGCGACGAATTCCAGGTGCTCGCCCCAGCGCATGCGGGCCTTGCCGCGCACGACATAGATCACGCTTTCCAATGCGCCGTGATGGTGCGCGCCGGTCTTGGCGTTTGGGTAGATGCTGACGGTTCCGGCCCAGATCTTTTGCGCGCCGACCCGGGCGGCGTTGATCGCGGCGGCGCGGTTCATGCCTGGCGTCTGGGCGGTGTTGGGGTCGAGCTGGTTGCCCTTGATCACCCGCACGCCGTTGTGCCGCCAGTCCACGGCGCCTTGTGCCGGTGGCTCGTGGTGATGGTCGTGTTGGCTCATGCCCTGCTTCCTTTGGCTGATCGGGCCTTACTATCGGGATGCCAGTGTCGGATGGGAAGGCAGTGGACGGATTTGTCGTGCATGAGGTGACGCCGGATGTCGTGGCGCGGATCGGGCGCGCGATGCCGGAGCTGTCGGCCTCGGTGGACCGGGAAGTGGAACGCCTGTGGCGGGCGGCCAGCCAGCGCGTGGCCGCCGGCGGGGCCGGGCGGATGTTCAACGGCCGCGTGTTCAGTGCCGATGCAATTACGCCTCGCCTCGTGACCGGCCACCTGACCGAGTACCGCCGCGTCGTCGCGCAGATGGAGCGGCCCGAGCTGTTCGCCGAGCTCGGGGTGCGGTCGTTCGCGGTGTGCGGCGTGCTGCGCTGCGCGGGAGGTGTCGTGGTGGGACGGCGACACCGCGCGGCGAACTATCAGGCGGGCATGTGGCAACTGGCCCCTGCCGGCAGTGTGGATGCGGGTGCCGTGGCAGATGATGGCAGTGTCGATCTGCGACGCCAGTTGCTCGATGAGCTTGAGGAGGAGTTGGGGCTTCCGCCTGATGCGGTGGGCGAGCCACGGTCGCTCTGCGTCGTGGAGCATCCTGGTAGCCATGTATCGGACCTCGGTCTGGCGCTGGTCACAAGGCTGAGTGCGGAGGAGGTGCTGGCGGCGCACCGGAGCAGGGGAAACGCCGAATATGAGCGGGTGGTGGTGGTGCCGGAGGTTCGGCTGGCGGCGTTTCCGCTCGAGGCCGGGGAGATCCTGGTGCCGCCGGCGCGCGAGTTCCTGATCCGTGCAGGCCTGATGACTCGGAGTTCCGATTCGAGTCGTTGACTCTGGACGCTGGCTGGGAACAAATAAGGAACACCCATGCTCTCACTGTACATCCCTGAGTGCCCCACTGACGACTCCCCGACTTCCTCCGGGGCTAGGGGCTCCGTCCGAATGGGCAGGTTCAGCCGGCCGAAAGCCTTGCCGGCTCACCTGGCTGCCTTGTTGCGAGGCCCAGCGAAGTCGCCTGGCACTTTCCTGCCGTTCAACGATCCGCGCGTGGATGACTGCCTGGGCGGAGGCCTGGCATTGGGCCAATTACATGAGATTGGTGCGGCGGGGCTGGATGCGGAGACCGCGGCGCTGCCCACGGGGTTCATCGCCATGTTGCTGGCCCGCATCGCCCCGTCCAGGCCGGTGTTCTGGATCGCCCCCGAGAGCGATCTGCATCCGCCCGGCCTGCTGCCCTACGGGTTCGATCCTAATCGGTTGGTACTGGTGCGTCCGTCCAGGGACGTCGAGACGCTTGCCGCCATGGAGGTGGCGCTGCGCGAAGGTGTCGCCGCCGCAGTGGTGGGCGAGGTGGGGCAGTTCGACCGCACCGCCTCGCGCCGGCTGCAGTTTGCCTGCCTGCACCGCGGCTCCACCGGCTTTGTGCTGCGTCGCTGGTCGCACGGCCACAAGACCGCCGATCGGGAGACCAGTGTCGCTGTTACCCGCTGGCACCTTACTCCGATGCCCAGCGTGAAGGACAGCAAGGGGCCCGGACTGCCGCGCTGGCACGTGGCGTTGACACATGCCCGCGGCGGACGGCCGGGCGAATGGATCATGGAGGCTTCGGATGATGCGACGCATCCTCTCCGTGTGGTTGCCGCACTGGCCGATCACGCGCCTGAGCCGCGGCGTCTCCGCCTCGCCGGATAGGCCGCTGGTCACCATCGAGGCCATCCGCGGCGTACGGCATCTGGTCGCGGTGGGGGTGCATGGCGAGGCTCAAGGGCTGCGACCTGGGCAGACGCTGACGGATGCGCGCGCTGTCTGCCCAACGCTGATTCCCGTCGATGCCGATCCGGCGGCCGATGAAGTCGCGCTGGGCAGGCTCGCCGCCTGGTGCGAGCGCTTCACGCCGATGGCGGCGCCCGATTTGCCGGATGGGTTGTGGCTGGATATCACCGGCTGCACCGCGGTGTTCGCGACGGAAGCGGAGTTGGCGCGGGCTCTTGCTGCGCGCCTGGCGTGGAATGCCATCCCCTGCCGCGTGGCGGTTGCCGGGACGACCGGGGCCGCCTGGGCACTGGCGCACGCCGGGGCGGATCGGACCATTTTGCCATTGGGGGAGGAAAAGGCAGCGCTGGCCGATCTGCCGATCACCAGCCTGCGGCTCGACACCGGCACGGTGACCGGGCTGCGCCGGCTTGGCCTGCGGACGGTGCGGGACCTTCTGCGCATTCCGCGGCCGCAGATCACGTCTCGGTTCGGCGCCATGCCGGTACTGCGGCTCGATCAGGCGCTGGGCGCGATGGAGGAGGCCATTGACTGGCCTCGGCCGCTGATCGGGTGGAATGAGCGTCTGGCCTTCGCCGAACCGATCGGAACGCCGGAGGATCTCGCGCTAGCGCTCGCGCAGCTTGCGGAACGGCTATGTCGGCGGCTGGCAGAGCAGGACAAAGGCGGTCAGCGCTTCATCGCGTGGTTCTTCCGCGTCGATGACGTTGTGCCGCGGATCACGGTGAGCACCGCATTGCCGGCGCGCGATGCCGCCTATCTGACCAAATTGCTGGGCGAGAAGCTGGACACCGTCGATCCGGGCTTTGGCATCGAGGTGATCGTGCTGGAAGCCGAGACCGTGGCGCCGCTCTCGGCACCGCAGACCCAACTTGCCGATGTCGCTGCGCAGGAGGCGAGCGACCGTCTCACTGGTGTGGTGGATACACTGACAAACCGCCTGGGTTTGGATCGGGTTTCTCGTGTCGCGCCGTTTGGGAGCCACGTACCGGAGCGTGCCGTGCAAAGCATACCGCCACTGGCGCTCAGGCAGCCATCCTGGGTGGACGATCCCGCCGCGCCGCGGCCGATCCGCCTGTTGCGTCGGCCGGAAGAGATCGAGGTGATCGCCCCCGTGCCGGACGATCCGCCCATCAGGTTCCGCTGGCGCGGTGTGTCGCATCGTGTGTGCGCCTCCGCCGGTCCCGAGCGGATCGCCGCCGAATGGTGGCGCGCCAAGCGATCCGGTGGGGGGCGGCCGGAGACGGATCTGATTCGCGACTATTATCGGGTGGAGGATTCCGACGGCGCTCGGTTCTGGATCTTCCGCGCCGGTCTGCATGCCGCGGACCGGATGCCGCAGTGGTATTTGCATGGGCTGTTCGGGTGATTTGATTCTCCCAACCCCCTCCCCCCGACCCCCTCCCGCAAGGGGAGGGGGAGGATATGCCGAACTGCAGGTGGCGAGCGCGTTCTCCTTTCTGCGCGGCGCTTCATCGCCGGAGGAACTCGCCGCCACCGCGTCAGTGCTGGGGCTTTCCGCCATCGGCATCACCGATCTCAACAGCGTGGCCGGCGTGGTGCGGATGTGGGATGCGGCGAAGGAGGTCGGCGTTCGGCTGGTGGTCGGCGCGCGCCTGTCATTCCGCGACGACACGCCGGATCTGCTCTGCTATCCGCAGGATCGGGCGGCGTGGGGACGCTTGGCGCGTCTGCTCACCGTCGGCAAGGGACGTGTGCCACATGGCGACACCGGCGATGCTGCGAAAGCCACCAATCGCTGCTTCCTGCACTACACCGATCTGCTGGAGCATGGCGAAGGGCAGCTTCTGCTTGCTGTCGCGCCGGATCGATTGGATGTTGGCTTCCGGGAAAATCTCCAGCGCCTGCAATCAGATTTTCGCGGCCGGGCGTTTCTTGCCGCCAGCCGCCGTTATCGTGGTGACGATGCCAACCGCTTGCGCGCAATGGCCGAACTGCCGTTGCCGATGGTGGCGACCAACGATGTGCTCTATCATCTGCCTGACCGGCGTCCGCTGCAGGATGTGATGACCTGCATCCGTCTCGGCTGTCGCATCGACCAGGCGGGCCTTGCATTGCAGCCCAATGGCGAGAGGCATCTGAAGTCGCCGAAGGAAATGGAGCGCCTGTTCCGCGAATATCCCGAAGCGGTGCGTCGCACAGAAGACATCGTTGAGCGCTGCGGCTTCTCGCTCGGGGAACTCGCCTATGAATATCCCGACGAACCGATTCCGCCTGGTCTGACGCCGGACGAGCACCTTGCCGATCTGACTTGGCAAGGCGCGGCGGTGCGTTATCCCGATGGAATTCCGCGGCGTGTGCGCGATACCATTGAAAAAGAACTGCTCATCATCGCGCAGCTCAATTACGCGCGGTATTTCCTGACGGTGCACGACATCGTGCGCTACGCCGTCGGCCACGGCATTCTCTGCCAGGGACGTGGCTCGGCCGCCAATTCCGCGGTGTGTTACTGCCTGCACATCACCGCGGTCGATCCGGCACAGATCGACGTGCTGTTCGAACGCTTCATTTCCACCGAGCGGCGCGAACCGCCGGATATCGATGTGGATTTCGAACACGAGCGTCGCGAGGAGGTCATCCAGTACATCTACGAGCGCTATGGCCGCGAGCGTGCGGGCATCGCTGCGACGGTGATTCACTACCGACCGAAGCGGGCCATCCGCGAGGTAGGCAAGGTGATGGGGTTGTCGGAGGACGCCACTGCCGCGCTGTCGGCGCAGTCATGGCATGCGGGCGGGGAGCTCTGGTCGGATGATTGTCTGACCGAGATCGGCCTTGATCCGCAGAGCTTTGTGGTTCGCCGATCGATCGAACTGGCGCGCCAGCTTGTCGGATTGCCGCGTCATCTGTCGCAGCATGTCGGCGGCTTCGTCCTGACACGTGGTCGACTGGATGAGACCGTGCCGATCGGCCGGGCCGCAATGGACCAGCGCACCTTCATCGAATGGGACAAGGATGACATCGACCGACTGGGCATCATGAAGGTGGATGTGCTGGCGCTCGGGATGCTGACCTGCATCAGGAAGGCATTCGAGCTGCTGGAAATCAAGAACCTGGCCGGAGTGCCGACGGAAGACACGGCCGTCTATGACATGCTGTGCCGTGGCGATTCGATTGGTGTGTTCCAGGTGGAATCGCGCGCGCAGATCAACATGCTGCCACGGCTGCGGCCGCGCGAATTCTATGATCTGGTGATCGAGGTGGCGATCGTGCGTCCCGGGCCGATCCAGGGCGACATGGTGCATCCTTATCTGCGCCGGCGGCAGGGACTGGAAAAGCGGGATCTGCCGTCACCCGCGCCTGAATATGGTTCGGCTGATGAACTGGAGCAGGTGCTTGGACGGACTCTGGGTGTGCCGCTGTTTCAGGAGCAGGCGATGCGCATCGCCATCGATGCGGCTAAGTTCACGCCGGAGGAAGCCAACCAGCTACGCCGCTCGATGGCGACGTTCCGCAACTCGGGCACCATCCATCGTTTCTTTGAGAAGATGGTCTCTGGCATGACGGCGCGTGGCTATGCACAGGACTTCGCCGAGCGCTGCTTCCATCAGATAGAAGGCTTCGGCACCTATGGTTTTCCGGAGAGCCATGCCGCCAGCTTCGCTCTGCTGGTTTATGTCTCGGCCTGGCTGAAATGCCACCACCCGGCGGCATTTGCCTGCGCACTGCTGAACTCGCAGCCGATGGGGTTCTATGCGCCGGCACAGATCGTGCGCGATGCGCGCGAGCATGGGGTGGAGGTGCGGCCTATCGATGTGGCCGCCAGCGGATGGGACTGCACTTTGGAAGAGGGAGCGCTGCGTCTCGGGTTTCGTCTGATCAATGGATTTTCGCAGGAGTGGGCGGAGCGGTTGGTCGAGGCTCGAGGTTCTTCTTTTGCTGCTTTTTCGTTTGCCGCACTGGTCCGCACGGGCCTTCCTCGCGCCGCCCTTGTCATGCTTGCCGAGGCTGATGCGCTGCGGAGTCAAAAACTCGATCGGCGAGCCGCGCTGTGGCAGGTACGCGGCTTGTCGGACATGGCGGAGCTGCCCCTGTTTGCCCACCAGCCGGTTGCGATTCACCATGTTCCGCTGCCCATCATGACGACGGGCGAGCACGTCATCACCGACTACCAGACCGCCGGCCTGTCGCTGAAGTCACATCCGATGCGTTTTCTCCGCACGCTGTTCAATGGCGAAGGCGTGTTGAGCTGCGCCCAGGCTGCGGGGCTGGCTGATGGCACCCGGCTTTCGGTCGCCGGCGTGGTGCTGGTGCGCCAGCGGCCGGGCAACGGCAACGTCGTATTCTGCACCATCGAGGACGAGACTGGCATCGCCAACATCGTGGTCTGGTCCAGCCTGCTCGAGCGATTCCGCCGCGCCATGATGGGCAGCAGCCTGCTGCTAGTGACCGGTCGTCTGCAACGCAGCCCGGAGGGCATCATCCATGTCATCGCCGAGCGGCTGGACGACCGCAGCGCCATGATGGCGCGGGTCCCCGAGACATCGGCCGCCGTTGGAAGGCTGCCGATGCGAAGCCCCGGCCATCCCCGTCAGGAGCGGATTTTTCCCCGCTCCCGAGACTTCCACTGACGGAACCTTTCTCAACCTACCGGCGAGGCCGCGGTCCCCGATGATGCCGGCTGGATCGATTGATCGAGATAACCTGCGTTGGCTGCCTCGTACGGCAACCTGCACAGACGACGAGCCCAGCCGATGCCGAACGTCTTCCAGGTCGCCAGCGATGACATGAACATCAGCCGTTGCGCGAGGTATTCGACGCAGAGGTCAGCGACGCCATCCGGTCCAGCGGCAGCCCGATCAATGGCGCTTAGGGTCTGCTCGCCGATCATACCATCCTGGCGTACCTGAGCGACCTGCTGCAGCCAACGTGCCGCGCGACCGGTACCGTTATTGATTGCGGCGTCGAACACCAGAAGAGCGACCGCGCAAGGCAAGCGATCACCCGCGATCCGCTGCCAGTAGTCGTGCTGGTAAAGTGCCTTCGCAGCATCGAGGGAGAGGTTTGCGATATCCAGGTCGGGGTAAGCCGCAGCGCTGATACCGAACCTGGTTCCACGACAGATGCCGGCGCCGATCGTGCCGCCGGTCCAGTTGCCGGGGTCGGCGGGATTGGCAGTGAAGTCGCCTTCGTGACCCACCACGATATCGAACATTCGGTCGAAGTTGCTCATACCGGTCAGCCGGGGCTGTCGCTCAGTGCGATCGGCGTCGACGTGGCAGCGAGCGGGAAGTTGAGATTCCAACTCGTGGCGAGATCGGCACCAATATCCCAGCCGGCCGGCTTCGCTTTGGTCGAAGCGTTGTCTGTCACGGCGTTACCGTGCCCGATCCGGGCGGAGCCGTACGGGTAGAACAGCAGGCACGACGCGCTGGCGTTCACCAGCGCAGCATCGAGCGTCAGCAGCAGATGCGTAGGATCGACTCGCGCACATGACGTGGCGTGACGCAGCGGGCCGGGTGACGCGACTGATCCACCGTCCATCACGACGAAACCGGTTCCGTTCGACGCGGTACCGCCCAGCAGGAGATCGTCCCCGGAGTCGTGCCGTACGGTAAGCACGACATGCGTCGAGTCCTGTCTCGATGCGTGGACGATCGTCGGCCCTCCAATAGTCGGGATGCCGGCAGGGATCGCTGAAAACGTGTCGCCACCTGAGGCAGCAAGGACTGCATGCGCCACGATGGGTGCCGCCCGCTGGCCCAGCATGATGTTGTCCGTGACGGCGATGTGGCTGTTGTCGCTGCGCGCATCGACATCGGCCGTCATCGGAAATCCGATGACAACGTTTTGCGTGGGCTCCGCTGCAATCGCCGCAACGACCTCACGCACCATTTGGACGCCCGCTTCGGTCCAGAACGGCACGGCGTTCCACCAGATCAACGGCAGGCTCGTGGCACTGCGGCCGAGCATGCCGCGTAGCTTCGCCAGCAGGTTGCTGGCGCCGTCGTGGAAAAAGGCCTTTTCCGAATAGGCGCGAGTGGAATCGGTTTCTGACCAGGGCCAGAGGATTGCGGCGATGTCGGCCAGATCCGCCGCGGCCTGCTGACCGAGATAGGTCTGCACCGCGTTGCCGTCGTTGCCGAGACCGTAGCTCATCGGGTCCGACCCGTCCGCCGGGTTATGCAAGAACTCGCCTGGCAGATACACAAGCGATCCGGTGTTCGGCGGCTGGCGCACGTCATACATGCCGTGCCCCCCGATGCAGGTGTAGGCGCTGCCCGAGCCGTAAAGGCCCACCACGCCATACGCCAGCGCCCCCAGGTGCCAGGCCACGCCTTGTGCCAGCAAATGCCACGCGCCGTCGTTGAGGCCGTTGCCGGCGTTCGACTGGCCGACCACCAGAATTTGCACACCCTTGCGCACGCCGCGCTGCCAGCGTGCCGCGCAGGCAAGCAAGGTGGTGATTTCGGATGACGTGATCGCGCGCGACCAGCTGGCGGCCTCATGGAACCAGCATTGGGCGCCACCCTGGCTGGTACCGGAATGGAGGACGAACAACGCACCTGGCGCGCTGGCGGGCAGCGGACTGGCTACACCGCTCGCCACCTGGTTGCCGTCAAGCCAGGCATCGACGCCAGCACCCGGCGTGTTACGGATAATGATCGAGTGGGTGTGCCGGCGCTCAAGCGAGGACATGAGGACCCGCATGGCCGCGCCGGAAAACAACATAAGGCGGTCGCCTGCGCCGCTCAAACCATCGGCCTGAAGGATGGTTATCCCGCCAGCGCTCAGCAGCGTTATCGGCCCCGCGACTCCCTGGCTCCAGTTCGGCCGCGACCAGACCAGATACCACGTCCAGCCAACCGCGGCGCCAAGATTGGCTGTCGCAAGGCAGAAACCTTGATCGGGATCGAGTTGCGGCAGATAGCAGCCCGATTGCGGCGTCGCGTTTGGCGGAACCACTGTGTTGAGGCCGACACCGCCAAGCAATGCATTCAATCGCGGTGTTGCCTGAGGCAATGTGCTCCCGCTTACGCGATATGCCGCCAGCGCGCTGCCGTTGCCGCTCTTGTCAGCGACGCTCGCCGCGGGGCTGTTCCACGCCGGGAGCGGGCGCGCGCTTGCGTCAAGCAATCCATCGAACGTGCCGGCATCCCACCAGCCCGAGATGCCAGCGATGGCGCTTGGATAGGGGCCTGCGAACGTACCGCCACCAACACCGCCACCACTCGCACCGCGCAACGCTCGCCACAACGCGGCGCGGCCGCGCGCGAAGAGCATGGCGCGACCGGGTGCAACGAGTGCCGTGCCCATGATCGGATCAGGTGACCGCAAAAGCGGAAGGCGAAACGTATGCCGCGACCGCCGCGCCGCCGGCATCCTTGGCGATGGCCCAGAAGTAGTAAGCGCCCGAAGAACTCGGCGCACTGATCCACTGATACCAGAGATTATGCCCAGTCATGCCTGGAATGCTCTGCGAGGTTCCTGCCGCAGCGATGAGGCCGCTGGTTGGCGCAACGGTATTGCTGAGCGACCAGCCGAACGAAACCGCAGCCGGAATGCTGTGGCCGCCGTCGACGGCTGTGCTGTCGTCATTCACATTGACGGCAATGCCGTTGGTGCTTTTTGGCCAGGTGGAGCCGGCTGTCGGGCTAGTGCCTGCGGTCAGCAGATAGTTGCCAGTCGTGGCAGCTGTTGTCGGTGTCGTCCAGGCACTGCTGCCTGCAGTATTCACTGCCTGTATCTCGAAATCGTATGACGTGTTGGCAGTGAGCCCGGTAAGCGTCGTTGACGTGGTCGTGATATTGCTGCTCGTGGTCCAGGTGTTCGCATTGTGCGGCGACCAGCGAACCGAATAGCTGGACACGCCGCCGCCGCTCGCCGGCGCCGCCCAGCTCAACGGCAGCGTCGATGCCGTCGCCGTGCCCGCCGTCAAACCTGTGGGAACACCTGGGGGCGCGATGGTAGTCGTGGCGCTCGCCGTCGCCGAGGGCGTGCCGCTGCCCGCGGCATTCACCCCGAACACCTGGAAATCATATGCCGTCACAGTCGACAGCCCGGTCACCTGATAGCTGGTGCCTGTGGTGCCGGCCGCTGCGGTGTTCCAGCCTGTGCCACCGCTGTTGCGGTATTGCACCGTATAAGTTGCAACCGCGCCCCCAGTGCTCGGCGCCATCCATGACAGACTGATCGTGCTGACGGTGGGATTGCTGGCCGTGAGTCCGGCAACCTGGCCGGGCGCCTGTGTGGGCGCCACCTGCGTTGTGCTGGTCACGACAGACGATGCTGCGCCGCTACCAGCAGCATTGTTGGCAATCACCTCGAAGTCGTATTGCGTTGCCGCCGCCAGGCCGGAGACCGTCAGGCCAGTTCCGGCCGCACTCTGTGCTGTCCAGGCGCCGCCAACCCACGTGACGCGATAGTTGACGATGTAGCCAGTTGGCGTACCGCCGGTCGCCGGCACCTGCCACGTCAGCGCAATACTCGACGGCGTCGTTGCCCCGATGGCCAGGCCGGTCACCTGCCCAGGCGGCTGTAGCGCCACGCCGCCAGTGATGCCAGCGAACACAACACTGCCGCCTGTGTAGGCGAACGCACGCAGTTCAGCTGCCTGACCGGTGGGGAGTGGTTGCGAGCCGGATGATGTGATGATGCCGGATGCGAAGGTGACGTTGCCGCCCGAGACGTTAACGACGCTGCAGGTGAAACCACTGCCCATGTTCGGAAATGTCGGCGTCAG
>Ga0070714_100003336_pt1 | contig 11969 bp, 10 predicted proteins | sample LARL83metaG_FD_65450 | JGI IMG/M metagenome (GOLD analysis project Ga0070714, IMG submission 65450) | Corn, switchgrass and miscanthus rhizosphere microbial communities from Kellogg Biological Station, Michigan, USA - LAR L8-3 metaG | ecosystem: Host-associated > Plants > Roots > Rhizosphere ... | reverse complement strand
CTCTTTGATCATTTTCAGTAATATCAACGAACTTGTAGAACACCAGCAATATGTCTTTGATTCTTTGTGGAATAGGGCAATACCGGCTGAATTGAGAATTAGAGAAATTGAGGAAGGGGCAGATCGGACTAATATCGAAGTTATCCCAAATTCAGACAGAACACGAAAGATATACTTGGACCTTGTAAGTACTGCCGAAAGAGAGATAATGCTTATGTTTCCAACTACCAACGCTTTCATTCGTCAGGAAAAAATAGGAGCAATAGAATTGTGCAAAGAGACAATAAAAGAGCTAAACATAAAAGTTAGAATATTGATGCCTGCACATACATCCACTGAGCAATTAGTACAAAACCTAAGAGAGCAGCATCGCAATATTGAAGTTAGATACACTGAACAAACGTCTGGTACTCAAGCCACCTTTCTAGCAATTGACCGAAAAGCATCATTAGTGATGGAGATAAGAGATGATTCAAAAGTAACTTTCGATGAAGCAATAGGTTTATCAACATATTCTAACAGCAAAGCTGGAGTTTTATCTTATATTGCGATATTTGAGAATTTATGGAAACAAACTGAATTATATGAAGACATAAAAAAGCACATGAACAATTAAAAATTCATGATAAAATGCAGAAGGAGTTTATCAATATAGCAGCACATGAGTTAAGAACACCTATTCAGCCTATACTCGGTTTATCAGATCTCCTCGTTTCTAAAACAGGGAGTATTGAACATTACAAGGAAGCGCTCGATACTATTTCTAGAAATGCAAAAAGATTGAGTCGGCTTACAGACGATATTTTAGATGCTACACGAATAGAAAGTAAGTCACTACTATTGAAGAAAGAGCGATTCAATCTAAATGATGTAATACTAAATGCTCTCGATGACATTATCTTGAGTAGAGACTTTGGTGAGAATGTACGATTATTATACCATCCACAAGATTTTTTATTGGAAGCAGACAAAGGAAGAATCACTCAAGTTATTTCTAATTTACTTAGTAATGCTGCTAAATTTACTGAGAAAGGAACTATTAGTATTACAACAAAATTAGACGAAGATAGGGATTTGATTACTATTCGTGTAAACGATACAGGCATCGGTATAGATCCTGAGATATTGCCGAAACTATTTTCGAGATTTGCTGCAAAATCTTTTTCAGGTACAGGGTTAGGACTATTTATTTCTAAGAGTATCGTAGAAGCTCACGGCGGCGAGATTTGGGCTGAGAACAATCCTGGTGATGAAGGAACCACATTTACTTTTATCTTGCCGAGAACTAGTTGATGCTATGAAGGTGATGTACTGCCTGCTACTTGTCACGAGTTTCATCTACTCAGTTAATAGCGAGAAGTTATAATTCAGAAAAATAACAACAATATTGATCATAGCAAATCACTAGTAAAATTTTTTGCTACAATGACTCGTTATTATTATATGTGTTATCAGGTTGTCAGGTACCAAATAAACTGGGGCAGATGACAGATATGTCTAAAGTATCGATTCAATTTCAGAATTTCAAGTGGTTCAAGTACAATCCCAAAATTGTTTTTTCCGTCATCTTGGTTTTGTCGGTTTCCTTTTTACTTCCAAATAGCTTTTCGAGTTATCTTTTGGGTAGTAGTCAATCACTTATTAGTCATCATGATCCAATCACAAAGACTAATCCAATCTATAATAATAGCAAAACCGATGGCCATTCGAATACTGTTGTTGGAAATAGCACTAAAGTAGTAATTCTAACTTTTGGTGATACTATAAAAAGTCAGTTTACTACAGCTAAACCAATTTTAGATCAATACGGATTTAAGGCAAGTTTCTTCATTACATGTAATTATGTAGGCGATCAAGCACAGACGCAGCGTTTGAATTGGAATGATATATTATCATTACAACAAGATGGACAAGACATTGAATCGAAGGGAATGAGTCATGTAGATCTAAATAACTTGTCTCCAAAGGAATTAGATTTTGAGATTAATGGTTCTAAACAATGTTTGGAAAATCATGGTATTAATTCACCTAACATTTTTGCAGTAGTGCATGGGGATGCGTGGAGTAATCCACTCGTGGTGGATACAATTTCTAAATACTATGGGTATGCAGATAATGGTTTTGCTAGTTCAATGTTTTTGCGTTGTGATGGATATAATAGTAAACAGACTGATTGTAGAACGTACACTGTCAATGATATGCTAACATATGCAAATAGATATTCTATAAGAGAGACAAGTCATAATTCTTGGGATCAGTCTTATTCTCACAATGATCAAATAATATTTCAAAAATTTGTCGGAGCAGTAAATAGTGGAATAAATTTTAACAATAAAAAAGGAGCGGTGGATGCGATTCCAATAATTGCTTACCATGGTATAGACAATAACGGCGATGCTTCTAGCACTGACATAACCTTGTTTGCAAGAGAGATGAAGTATTTGTACGACAATGGCTTTAAAGTAATATCAATGTCTCACTTGGGATATGATGAAAGCACAAACTCCATGAATATAAGACAATAGAATGATAGAAAAGAAGAATGGTTTTTATGGTGTCATTGGCAAGATGTGCAAATTAGGATAACTTATGAGGCCCTGACTATCACTGAAATATAATATAGTTTTTCATATCATTGGGCTCAACTCGTAAATGAGGCACTCAAAAAAGGATACCGACGTAGCATAATAGATGCAGATGTAGGTCAAGAAGATCTGGCACCCCAAAATGCAGTTGGTGGGGTTGTATAGCGCCTATATCTTCAATCAATTAAAATGAACTAAACCTTGCTGGTGTGGTTGAAAAAGGATTTCTATTTCAATTTCCCACCAGAAGGCCTAAACCTTCATACTATCAACCAAGCCAGACATATTTAACGTCAGTGATAGGATCTTATTGTTCTGTCGTCTGAGATTTGCGATCATAGTCTGGCTTTCATTATTTGTTCTGCAATCTTTTTCATGTCTATATTTGATGGATTACTTGTATCTACTATAATATGTTCACCCCTTACAGGTTCATAGATATTCTTCATTTTTCTATAAATGGTAATATCGGCATCAGAAAAGTCATTTTCCCTATTTCTTAATCTCGACACTATGACGTCCTCTGAACAAATGCATTCTATTATTGAGAACTGGTTACACTTCAGAGCTAATTTACGTCTCAACTCTTTTCTAGAATTTTCTGTGGTAAAAGTGGCATCCAATATACAATTTATCCCCGCATTTTGAAAATATTTTGCTATGAGCGTCATAACATCATAGACTAACCTTCTTTCTTGCCAGATATATGTTGGAGTTGCTATTAACTCCTTTCTAATTTTATCTGTAGATAAAACAGTGGCATTAATTAAGGGGGCAAGACCTCGAGCCAATGTGGTCTTTCCAACTCCTGGAAGGCCACAAATAACTACTATCATCATAGACGCCTACTACTGCGTAATATAGTATAGCCTAGTAAGTGATTTTCACCGGTTGTTCCCTCTAATCTATACCTATAGCTTAGACAGTCGGGATACATTCTTCATCCAGTATTAAATGGTGCTGGTGTATTAAATTCATATGATATAGCAGCTCTGAGGCAATATTGAATTTAGCAAGTTCAAACGCACTGGAGTTTTGATTAGCTTTCCATTCTTCCAACCCAAACTAGCATAACAAATATTTCTCTGATTATACATGATTAGACATTCGAGGTGATTCAAAATACCGTCTTATGGACTGCTTACAAATCCTTCAAATGAAATATTAAGCGAGATCAGTCAAATATGTGCCCTAAATTTTGAATTTGTTGAGTTGGGAATCGAAGGACCAGAAGGTAACCCACAGATTATTAACGAGAAGAAGAATGAAATAACAAGACTGCTTGAGAAGTTCAAGCAGATGCCTATCTGTCATACAGCCTATTGGATAGATTTGTGTTCAGATTATGACTACGTCAGGAATGCTTGGATCCTAGAAGCCATGAGAGAGATTAGAACGGTAAGAGAGCTAGGAATAGACCTCATAAATTTTCATGCCAATCTCAATGGTATGTTTTACGGTGAAAAGAGAAAGAACCTTTTGGATAATATGGTAAAAAGTCTCACAGAAATAGTAAGATATGCTGAAAAGCTTAAGATACGTGTGATGTTGGAAAATGTACCGCTTTCAAATGGAGTACATGAAGTAGTTGAATTCAAATATATTATTGATAATGTTCCGTCGTTGCTTGTCCATTTAGATATACCCCATGCTTTTACTTCTGGGGGAATGAAGTCGGTACTAGATTACATAAACACATTTACAGATAAAATAATTCACATTCACTGGCACGATAATCATGGAAGAAAAGATGAACATCTACCAATAGGTGAAGGCTTGATCGAACACGAAAAAGCGGTCAGAGCATTAAAAGATATTGGCTATAATAGAACAATTACTTTAGAAGTTTTTACAAACCGTAACGATGCCAAATCCTCTACTGACAAATTGAAAATAATCTGGTCAAAAGAATGTTACTAGTACTAAATGTTTTGATCGATACCATAAATAGAATGCAGGGTCAAATCAACTGACAGATTATGCCTTATTTTTGAAATACTTTTACTGCAATCAAAAAATAACCCAGGTCCGTGGATTTAATAGATAATACCTACAAACCGGTCTTCAACCTTTTTGCTCAGTTGAAGTTGTTCATAGAACTTGGCAGTATGCATGTGGAATGTATACCTTCAAAACTTTGCTCTGACACTCGAAAATAATAAGTATAATAATAAGTATACTAAGATCATGGTAAGAAAAATTCGGTATGCCGGATTCAAGACTACAAGACGTTTGTGACCAAGTATTAGAACTTGACAACTCTATCAGGTTTGCTGGTTTTGCCAGCAATACGGGAAAGTTGATCTCGTATAAGTATAGAAAGGGACTGGAGCCATTGCTGAGATCCAACGAATCAGAACTATCCTTTATAGATTCTGCATTGAGGATGAGGACTAGAAAAGATATGGAACCAAAACTTGGTAAAGCAATATACTCTATTACATTGTATGAAAAAGTAAAACGTGCAACGATATTGTTCGACAGTGAAGATTATCCTATTCTCATGATCTCATTCGATAACAGCACTAAAAGAACTGATCATGAGTCGCTAATTTTGGATAGGATATTGCCACTAGTTTCCCGTAACTTTATCAGGACCTAAAATGTTCTGTCTGTAACATATAAACGATTCCTGTAGGACTGTAACAAGATCCCAAAGAAGAATGGCATGGGATTTCAAATGGACTTATTGCCTCCGGTTCACTTAATTATTTCTTGGCATGGTTTTCCATGCTTTCAAATTCTATCCAGTATAGGGTTAATTCCCAATTACCCATGTATCGTGTCTACGTGGAATATAAGCAACGTCTCCGGGTCAGTGTTCTTCTTCACTTACATCAATGATCTTGGCTCACTTTTTCCTGATACGACAAATAGTGAATGGCAACCATACAGCTTTTGGTTTTAGCGATAGGTTTTACACATTTGTCCCAGCTCCATCCTGGTTCAAGATACGTCCCGTTATTGCGTAAGATCAACTTTTCCTTTGTCGAAGATCCTTGTTTCGTCTGGTGAATTCAGACTTTTTTTCCGCATTTTTGAAGTTCTCATATGGAATTCAAGGATACACATCACTAATCTTTATCGGTTAAGTTACGCAGGGAAGTTCCGAAAGAGATCAATTCGTCAAAGATTCCTTTTTAGATCCAGGAACTACTTTCTTGTTTGATTCTGTCAAATAACTATTAAAAACATTTAGTCGATAAGGAGATATGAAAATCGAGAAATAGTCATGATCTTAAATATTTTCCCACTCTAACTAACTAGAACACTAATCCACTTTAATGGTTAATATATTATTTTGATAGTCAATAACAAGACAGGTACATTATTTCATTATTCACGTACTCCAAATTAGTGGGCATATGGCTAGCTATTTCTTGGTTGTATTGCTCTATACTAGTAATAGACGTACATTATATCACATTATAGATATCATAGGTTCATTAGAACTTTGGGTAGGCTTACATATTACTCTTTTAGATGAGGTGCTAAAATTAGAGCCTTAATGTTGAATTGAATCGCAGACCAGATCGAAAGGAGATAGTAAAATCAAGAAAGTTCACATAGTAGGAGAGTGTATAAGCAAATGACAAACACAACAATGAAATTGTGGTGTCTCAGAATAAGAACAAAAGAAATGATGAGAATAGAGGTAAACGCTTGCAAAAGATGGTGCTAGATCTCTTGACGGCGACCAGAATTGATGGTGCGACTGCATGGACTAGTATTGAGGATAATTAGTAAATACTAAATGTCAATGAGGTGTAACTCAAGCATCTTTTCATAAATGTTTTCCTTGGCATTTTGTCCGCGTAAAGCTCCGTCGTGCCTGTTGCAAAAACACATGCGGTACAGAGGCATGTGCAATGCAGTTTAATGTAGATGGGATGCAAACTACAACGAATGAAGCCAGCATAAGGTCTTATCTCATTCCCTCTCACTCTAATAAGTTTCTGAAGGATAGCGGATAGTTAGCTCTAGAGGACAAAATTATTTTGTCTTTTCATTGGAGTCATCTGTTATAGTAGGAGTCTGGGTGGCCCTATTCCGAGTCACAAAACTATATCCAAATACTCCAGAAATAATTACCACTGCTAATACTGGCCCGGTTAACGGAGGTAAGATATTCGTTTTGGTTATGACAGAGTATGATTCCATTGCTGCAATTGTCAAGGCGAGTCCGCTCAATGCGTATGCCATGAATGTAAAGCCTTTGGTATTAAATATTCTAGAAAATGCAGAACGAAGGACAACACTATCTAATGTATCGATCGGGATCATACCCAGAGCAAAAAATCCAGCCAGAATAAGTGCTACCTGTACTCCAAGGGTCGCAGAAGCTGCGACAGTTAATGTTAATGCTGATATTTGAGTAGCAGTATCAAATCCTAATCCGAATACTAGGCCCGTAATCAACGCAGAACTAAAAGGTCCTAAAATACGAGTCCTCGCTACCACTTTGCTAGCAAGGATAGCTGACCCCGTCTTACCCCATTTTTTCATCGAATAGATATTGATTGCTCCAATTGTTGCTAAAGCAATCGCTCCTATCACACCTCCCCAGAAGGAAAGTTGGTCCACTTTTCCACTTGTAGCGTTGCCTATTGTATATATTATTAGAAGCATTTCACCTAACACCGATGTCATATGACCTATACTGAAGCCAGTGCCTACCCATCTCGCTCTTTTCCCTGCGTTATGCATTCTAACAAGACTATCTATTGCAGTAATGTGGTCAACATCAAGTGCGTGGCGCATTCCAAAGAAAAACATTGCCGGAATTGATACGGCGATGAATGCCTTTAGATCTTCTACCAATTCAAAGTTCTCCTGCTAAATACCATCAGTATTACTAATTTATCTAAAAGTACTAATTAAATATTTTAACCTCGTCAATTTGCCGATGTCGACATAATCCTAGCTCACGCAATGTAACGGAAGTAACGTATGAAACCTTTGACTATTAAACCAATGAAACGAAGTTGACCCTTATGCTCTTAATTCCATAATTCTTTGAAAGGGACTTTGCAAGTTTCTTCATCTTTTTAATTTCTCCCTTAAGGATTATAGTTTCCAAGCAGTTATCAGCGTCTAGATATATATGAGTGGAAGCACTTATTATACCGCTGTACTTATGCTGTATTTGAGTCGACAGAGTGTCTTGATCGAAGATATGGTTATCGTATAACAAATTTATCGTGCCAGCACCATTCTGCACATCATTTTTCTGCCATTCATATTGAACTATGAATGAATGTAGTGCTGTCTGAATGGCTTTAGATCGATCAGAGAAACCTGTCTTTGTCATTTCAAATACCCACATAGGTGACACTTTTCTGCTTTATTATTTCTGAAATGAATTCGTTCTTCACTATCTTATTATATACCTCTACTTTTCCTTGCAGCTGTGGATAGGAATTTGGAATCGGCTTATCTTTTATGTTATTATGCTCAAGAAAGCGTTTGAAGATTTTGGATGTAAACTGTTTACCATTGTCACTTACTATTCTCTACTTTAGAAAATTATTAGAACGAAGCTGTGAGAGAATTTGATGCTTTACACATTCTTTGTTATGTACAACAGTCGACATATTAAACAACAGAGTCTAAATATTTCGGATTTTCACAATAGTTAGAGGTAAAAGGGAAATTGATGTTAGCACCAAGAGAAATTGATAAGATGATGATCTGGACAGCTGCAAAGATCGCAGAAGATCGAAAGAATAGGGGCATAAAACTGAATTATCCTGAATCAGTTGCTTACATTGCTAATTATGTTGTGGAAGGAGCACGGGAAGGGAAGACTGTAGCTGGACTGATGAAATCTGCAAGAGAAATACTAAAGAAAACCGAAGTAATGCCCGGCATACAAGATATGATACACACAGTGCAAGTAGAGGCCACGTTTCCAGACGGCACTAAACTCGTGACAGTGCATGACCCGATTCAATAGGCGATCCGATTAATGGTTAATAGATCAAGAACGAATATTAAAACTAATAATAAGATAAAAACTAAAACTCAAAAAAAACCAGGAGGCGATGAGGTTAGCAGCAGAATGATTCCGGGTGAATACATACTCTCGCCAAACCCAGTAATTTGCAACGAAAATAGAAAAACTGTAAAGATTACCGTCAAGAACACTGGTGACAGACCCTCTCAGGTAGGCTCGCATGCTCACTTCTTTGAAGTTAATAAAGCACTCGACTTCCCAAGGCAGAAAGCATATGGTTACAGATTGAACATACCTGCTGGGACTTCGGTAAGATTTGAACCTGGAGATTCAAAGGAAGTAGAGCTCTGTGAATATGGTGGCCATCACATTGTTTACGGATTTAACTCTTTAACAATGGGAGGGTTGACATCATCAGCGGTGAGGGACACAGCATTTGATAATGCCAAGAGACAAGGCTACAAGGGAGCATAATAGGAGAAAGGATAACAATGGTTCTTAAACTAACACGAAAGCATTACACTGATCTATATGGCCCGACAATCGGAGACACAATAAGGGTAGGAGACACCGACCTTCTTTTAGAGGTGGAGAAAGACCTGATAATACCAGGGGATGAATGCGTCTTTGGTGGAGGAAAGACACTAAGAGATGGAATGGCTCAGACACCTGGCATTACAAATGCAAACGGAGCACTTGACCTCCTCATTACAAACGCTATTGTTCTTGATCCTGTAATTGGGATAGTCAAAGCTGACATCGGCATAAAGGACGGCAAGATTGCTGGGATTGGAAAAGCAGGTAATCCCTACACAATGGATAAAGTAAATCCCAACATGGTTTTTTCGGCATGTACAGAAGCTACTGCAGGAGAACACACTATCTGCACGGCAGGACACTTTGATACTCATGTACACATGATATCGCCGCAGCAGTATGTCGATGCCATCAGTGGCGGCATCTGCAATATGATAGGAGGAGGAACTGGTCCGGTAGATGGGACTAATGGAACTACCTGCACGCCTGGTGTATTTAACATTAGTAGAATGATGGAAAGCGTAGAAGACATACCCATGAACTATGGATTCTTGGGCAAAGGCAATGATTCTCACCCATCCCTGGCAACCCTGATGGAGCAAATAGAGGCAGGGGTATGTGGTCTAAAAGATCATGAGGATTGGGGTGCTACTACTGCAGTTTTAGATGCATCGTTGAAGGCAGCAGATGCTACAGACACTCAGGTAGCCATTCATACAGATTCACTCAATGAATGTGCGTACGTTGAGGACACGATAAATGCAATAGATGGTAGAGCAGTTCACACTTACCATACAGAAGGTGCCGGTGGCGGTCATGCACCAGATATCATGAGGATTGCAGGTGAACAATTCGCACTTCCCTCTTCAACAACTCCGACTAGACCATATACAATAAACACATTAGATGAACACCTTGACATGGTAATGTTCTGCCACCATCTGAACCCGGCTGTTGCTGAAGATGTTCATTTTGCAGAATCTAGAATAAGAGCTGAAACCATTGCTGCAGAAGATGTTTTACATGATGAGGGTGTACTGAGTATGTATTCGTCTGATAGCCAAGCGATGGGCAGAATAGGTGAAGTTGTAATTCGTGCTTGGCAAACAGCAGACAAAATGAAAAAGATGAAGGGTAAACTCAAAGAGGAAACTGGGGATAATGATAATTTTAGAGCAAAGAGGTACATTGCAAAAACGACGATAAATCCTGCAATAACCCATGGTGTAGCGGACTATCTTGGTTCACTAGAAGTTGGTAAATACGCAGACATTGTGATGTATCCAACGGCATTCTTTCCTGCAAAACCCAAGATGGTGTTCAAGGGAGGATTCGTAGCATGGTCGATAATGGGAGACCCCAATGCATCTCTTCCAACTCCAGAACCAGTCTTTTACAGACCGATGTTCGGAGCACTAGGAAAGGCAGTAAAGAAGACTTGCTTTACATTTACATCCAAGGCAGCCTTGCGTTTGGGGGTAGCGCAAAAACTAGGACTAGAGAAAGTGGTTTTGCCTGTCGAGAATTGTAGGAATATTAGTAAGAAGGATATGATGTGGAACGACAAGACTCCCGAGATAAAAATAGATCCGGAAACCTACGAAGTGACATTGGATGGAAAAATTGCAACTGTCGATCCAGCAAAAGAACTCTCTTTGGCACAAAGATACTTTATGGCTTAGGGGTTACTAGATTCAGATAGTAAGTAATGGAACAAGAGCTAAAATCATTTCTTTTTTAGGTAGTATATAATATACCTTTATTTTTGTCTAGTCTCTACAAGAAATAGAGTGGAACCTAATGTCAAATCCTAATTACGGTGTATGGAGACCCATGGCAGAGAATGTGGAGTTCAACGCCTTGGAATCCAATTCCAATGCAGTGATGGCCGTTGCAGATACCGTCAGAACGACTCTCGGTCCTAAGGGATTGGATAAGCTTCTGATAGATCAAGCTATGAACAGGCACATATCGAATGATGGTGTAACTATTTTGCTTTCGCTGAGGGCCATACATCCCGTTGCAAGGATGATTGTGGAAATAGCAGAGAGGCAGGAGCAATTGGTTGGCGACGGAACTACAACAGCTGTCGTAATGGCAGCGGAAATGATAAAGGAGGGTAAACGGCTCGTAAAGGAACTTGGAGTTCATCCAACAAAAGTTGTCGAAGGAATAGAAGGTGGGGTCAAAGAAGCCTGTCAGTTGCTTGAAAGAGGAGCAAAGAAGATCTCTCTCAACGAGATCGCGCTAGAACAGGTAGTCAAGACATCTTTATCGTCAAAGCTGGATGGAAAAAAGCTGTCTTTGCTTGTGATTTCGGCACTAAGATCTGTTGGAAAGAATGCGATGTATAACGGCTCGTACGACTTTGATAAGACGATAATGGTTCTTCGAAGGACCAACATGGAAGATAGAGTCATCAACGGTATTGTTCTCGAGAGAAAAAGGATGGATCCTGAGATGCCTTTAGAGATAAAGGAGGCAAAGGTTATGATCGCAAGATTGGATTTGAAGCCTGTTAAGGAAGCCTGGGTGAAGGAAAATAGTAAGTACGCAGAAATTCTAAATATGGAAAATGACAGGGTGGCCAAGTCAAAGGACATAGTTAACTCCCTGCTGGCAACCGGTGCGAACGTTATTTTGATAGCCTCCGGTGAAGTAGATCAAGTTATTGAAAACCTCCTTGTCGCAAACAAAGTGCTAGCTGTACGTATCTCGATAGAAGAGATAGAATACTTATCCCGCTATACTTGTGCTAAGCCTGTTAGGATGTTAGACGATCTGAAAAAATCGGATATTTTAGGCAAAGCAGATCGTATCTATGAAGATGAGGATAACGGTGTAATTTACATAGATAATGGGTCAAACGGCATGGCTACGATGATAGTTTC